>Ga0207426_1000058_pt1 | contig 363857 bp, 368 predicted proteins | sample AraplaMF_Cvi_mMS_FD_184265 | JGI IMG/M metagenome (GOLD analysis project Ga0207426, IMG submission 184265) | Arabidopsis root microbial communities from the University of North Carolina, USA - plate scrape MF_Cvi_mMS (SPAdes) (version 2) | ecosystem: Host-associated > Plants > Roots >...
GGTCGTTGGTGGGCGAGGGCGCCTCGGCCGCCGCCGGCATGTTGGGCGACACGGGCGAGATCACGTAGTCGAAGCGCGCGCAGGCGCTCACGGCGGCCACCCGCGTCGCATGGAACTGGCTGAAGCCGCGGAACACATGCTCGCCGCTGAACTCCGCCGCGCTCTCGGCCCATTCGCGGATGTAGGGCAGCACCTTCGAGCGCTGGTCGGCGCGCAGGCTCTTCATGTCCACCAGCGAGCGCATGCGCCAGAAGTGGTCCATGCCGTCGAGCATGGCCTGCGACATGAAGGGTCGCATCGGCTCGATGACGGCGCCGGCCTTCTCCAGCAGGCGCGCCGCCTGCTCGACCGCCGCCTGAATCTCGGGCTCCACCGCCAGGCCGCAGCCCGCATCGAGCAGCAGCCCGAAGCGCAGGCCGCGCAGATGGTCGGGCGCAACGTCGAAGCTCGCCCAGGCCATGTCCTGCGGCGGCAAGCTCATGCTGTCGCGTGCGTCGGGTTTGGACAGCACCTGCATCAGCAGCGCGGCGTCGCCCACGGCGCGGGTCATCGGCCCTGCGGCGCGGCCCATGTAGGGCGGGTCGATGGGAACGCGCCCCAGGCTGGGCTTGAGCGTGAAGATGCCGCACCAGCTCGCGGGCAGGCGCAGCGAGCCGCCGATGTCTGTGCCCAGGTGCAGGGGGCCGTAGCCCGCCGCTGTGGCAGCTGCGGCACCCGCGCTGGAGCCGCCCGGTGTCAGGCTCAGGTCCCACGGATTGCGCGCCAGCGTGTGGAAGCTCGACAGCCCCGAAGACAACATGCCGTAGTCCGGCATCGTGGTCTTGCTCACGATCACCGCGCCGGCTTCCTTCAGGCGCGCGGCAGGCGGTGCATCCGCAGCCGCGGGCTTCAGGTCGACGGCGGCGGTGCCTGCGGGCATCGGGTCGCCGCGCGTCGCGATGTTTTCCTTGATGGTGGCCGGCACGCCATCCAGCGGCCCGCGCGCGTCGCCGCGCAGCCAGCGCGCCTCCGAGGCCCGCGCCTGTTCGAGCGCAGCCTCGGGCCTGAAGAGCCAGGTGGCCTGCAGGTGGGGCTCCCAGCGCTCCACCTGCGCGATCACGGCCTGCGTGACCTCGACCGGCGAGAGCTTGCGGTCGCGGTAGGCGGCGGCAAGCTCCTGCGCGGAAAGACTGCTCAGCAAGGCGACATCGGACATTGCGTCACTCACTCAAGCTCCGCATTCATCATGATTCACAGCGCACGAGACGCCCACGGCCCCTTCGGGGAACACCGTGGAACCGGCTTTGCCGGGCCACTGGTGTTGCCCCCGGTAGGGGGTTGGCGAAGCGACACGAAGCGCGCGAAGCCTGGGGGCGAGCCTCATCACCCCCACGAGAGCGCGGAGAGATCGTTCACGAAGATGGGGTTCTCTTTCCAGATGCCCTTCACGCTCTTCTTCGCGACCGTCGGGAACTGCGGCTGGTACAGGAAGCCGTTGGCCGCGTCGGTGGCCAGCATCTTCTGCGCGTCGCCCAGCAGCTTGTTGCGCTCGGTGGCGTTGGCGGTGGTCTTGATCTTGTCGAACAGCGCGTCGAAGGCCTTCGACTGGTAGCCCCAGTAGTAGTCGGCCTTGGCGTAGTTGCCCAGGTCGAAGGGCTCCACATGCGACACGATCGACAGGTCGTAGTCCTTGTTGCCGTAGGTGCCGCTGAGCCACTGCGCCCACTCGACGTTCTGAACCTTCACCACGATGCCGATCTTGGCCAGCTGCGCCACGATCACCTCGCCGCCCTGGCGTGCGTAGGGCGGCGGGGGCAGCGTCATCTTCAGCTCGAGCGGCGTCTTCACGCCGGCCTCGGCCAGCAGCTTCTTGGCCTTCTCGACGTCGAAGGGGTTGATGCCGGTGGTGTCGACATAGCCCGCCGCGCCCGGCACGTAGTGGCTGCCGATAGGCACGCCGAAGCCGTCGGCAGCGCCCTCGATGACGGCCTTGCGGTCTATGGCCGCGAGGATGGCGCGGCGCACGCGCACGTCGTCCAGCGGCTTCTTCCTGTTGTTGATCGACAGGATGGTCTTGGCGCGAGAACCGGCCAGGATCACCTGGAACTGCGGATTCATCTTGAACTGCTGCACCACGCGCGTGCCGATGCGCGGGAACACGTCGATGTCGCCCGAGAGCATGGCCGCGGCCTGCGCGGCCGTGTCGGAGATGAAGCGGAAAGTGACCTTGTTGATCTTCGCGGTGGCGGGGCTGCGAAAGCCTTCCCACTTGCTCAGCGTGATCGACGACCCCTTGGCCCAGTTGTCGAGCTTGTAGGGGCCGGTGCCCACCGGCTTGGTGGCGTTGCCCTCGGCGCTCTTGGGCTCGACGATCACTGCCGTGGCCTGGCCCAGCACGAAGGGCAGGTCGGGGTCGATCTCCTTGTTGATGATGACCACCGTGTAGTCGTCGACCACCTGCGTGCTCAGGTTGGCGAAGGTGCGCTTGTCCTTGTTGGTGCTCTTCTCGCTGCCGGCGCGGTCGAACGAGAACTTGACGGCCGCCGCGTTGAAGGGCTCGCCGTTCTGGTACTTCACGCCGCGCTTCAGCTTGAAGGTGTAGGTCTTGAGGTCGGGGGAGATCTCCCAGCTCTCGGCCAGCAGCGGGGTGACGCTGCCGTCGGAGTTGATCTTGGTGAGCGTCTCCAGGATGTTGTACTGCACCACTTCGGCGATGGCGGCCGCCGCGCCCGTGGTCGGGTCGAGCCCCGGCGGCTCGAGCGCCATGCCGATCACGATGGCGTCCTTCCTGCCCTGCGCCATGCCGGCGAGCGGGCTGGCCAGCGCCACGGTGGCGCCGGCGGTGGTAAGGAGGGTGCGACGGTTCAACATACGTGTGATCTCCGGAAAAACATGCCAGGTTCGAAGGGCGGATGACTGCTGCGGCGCACGCCGTGCCCCGAAGGGAGGCGCGGCGCCGCGAAAGACACGGCAAGCAGCACGAAGGATGCCACCTGCGCGAGCGGTCATTTTGATGCAGAGGGCACGCCGGTGCGCGGCCCTCGGGCCGGTTTTTCCTCGGGACGTTCCCGTATGCGGGGGCCCCGGCCGGGCTCGGACCCGGTGACTCAGGCCCAGGACAGTGCCGCGATGTCGTTCACGAAGATCGGCGTGTCCTTCCACAGCCCGCGCAGGTTGCGCGCTGCCACGGTGATGAACTGCGGCTGGTACAGGAACACGTTGGCCGCGTCCTCCGCCAGCAGCCGCTGGGCGTCGCCCAGGTAGCGCTGGCGGTCGGCGGGGCGCGCCGCATTGCGGGCCTTCTCGAAGACCTCGTTGAACTTCGCCGACTGGTAGCCCCAGTAGTAGTCGGGCTTGGTGTAGTTGACGAGGTCGAAGGGCTCGACGTGCAGGATCAGCGAGAGGTCGTAGTTCTTGTTGCCGTAGGTGCCGCTGATCCACTGCGCCCATTCGACGTTCTGGATCTTCGCGACGATCCCCACCTTGGCGAGCTGCGCGGCGATGAGTTCGCCGCCCTGGCGCGCGTAGGGCGGTGGAGGCAGCACCAGTTCGAGTTCGAGCGGTGTCTTCACGCCGGCCTCGGCCAGCAGCTTCTTCGCCTTCTCCACGTCGTAGTCGTTGATGCCCGTGGTGTCGACGTAGCCCGGCGCGCCCGGCACGTAGTGGCTGCCGATGGGCACGCCCCGGCCGTCGGCCGCGGCTTCGATCACCGCCTTGCGGTCGATGGCCGCCGAGATGGCGCGGCGAACGCGCACGTCGTCCAGCGGCTTGCGCCTGTTGTTGATGGCGAGGATGGTCTTGCCGCGCGATGCGTTGAACACCACCTGGAAGCGCTTGTCGTTCTGGAACTGCGGCAGGCTGCGCGACACCGAGGCATGCGGGAACAGGTCGACGTCGCCCGAGAGCAGCGCCGTGGTCTGCGCGGCCGGTTCGGAGATGAAGCGGAAGCTGGCCTTGCGGATCTGCACCGTGTCGGCGCCGCGCCAGCCGTCCCACTTGGCGAGCACGATGCTCGAACCCTTGGCCCAGTTGTCGAGCCTGTAGGGGCCGGTGCCGACAGGCCTGGTGGCGTTGGTCTCCGCTGTCTTGGGCTCGACGATGATGGCCGAGGCCTGCCCGAGGAGGAACAGCAGGTCGGGCTCGATCTCCTTGGTGATCAGCACCACCGTGTGATCGTCGACTACCTGCGTCGCGATGTTGGTGAAGGTGCGCTTGTCCTTGTTGGTGCTGTTGGCGGCGGCCGCGCGGTCGAACGAGAACTTCACGCTCTGCGCGTTGAAGGGCTCGCCGTTCTGGAACCTCACGCCGCGCCGCAGCTTGAAGGTGAGCGTCTTCAGGTCGGGCGAGACTTCCCAGCTCTCGGCCAGGAGCGACGTGACGCTGCCGTCGGAGTTGATCTTGGTGAGGGTTTCAAAGACGGTGTAGAGCACCACTTCTGCAATCTCCGCGCCGGCCTTGGCCGTGGGGTCCAACCCCGTGGGCTCCAGCGTGAGGCCGATGACCAGCGCATCCTTCTTTTTCTGTGCCAGCGCGAGGGTCGGCAGTGTCAGCGGGGTCAGGGCTGCGGCGCCGGTGGCGAGCAGGGTGCGTCGTTTGAGCATGGAGCGGTGTCCTCGAAACAGGGGCAGGCATCATCCGCGACGGCGCGCGCGTGCGCAACCAGATGCTTATGACCCACTCATCCTAGGGAGGCGGGACGACGCTTCGATGTCAGCCGGGCAGCAGCGTGCCGCCGGCAGGCGTGCGCGGCACGGCGTCGAGCAGCGTGCGCGTGTATTCGTGCTGCGCGTGCTGGAAGAGTTCGGCAGGCGCTCCCTGCTCCACGATGCGGCCCTTGAAGACCACGCACACGTTGTCGCAGAGGTGGTTGACCACCGCGAGGTCATGGCTGATGAGCAGGTAGCTGATGCCGAACTGCTGCTGAAGGTCCTGCATGAGGTTGAGCACCTGCGCCTGCACCGACACGTCGAGCGCGCTCACGGGTTCGTCGGCCACGATGAGCTTGGGGCGCGTGATGAGGGCGCGTGCGATGGCGATGCGCTGGCGCTGCCCACCCGAGAACTCGTGCGGGTACTTGTCGAGGTCGGTGGCGCGCAGGCCCACGGCGGCGAGTGTTTCGGCGGCGCGTTCGCGCTGCTCGGCGCGAGTGGTGGCCGCGAGCGCTTCGAGCGGCTCGGCGACGATGCGCGCGACCGTCTGGCGCGGATCGAGCGAGCCGTACGGGTCCTGGAACACCATCTGGAAGTCGCGGCGCGCCACGCGCAGCTCTTCCTTGGAGAGCGCGTGCAGATTGCGGCCTTCGAGCGAGACGGTGCCCGAGGTCGGAGTGTCGAGTGCCATCACCAGACGCGCGATGGTCGACTTGCCCGAGCCCGATTCGCCGACGATGCCCACGCTTTGGCCGGCCTGCACTTCGAAGCTCACGCCGTTGAGCGCCTTCACGGTCGGCGGCGGGCCGAAGAGCTTCTCGCGCGGCAGCGCGTAGTGGCGGACGAGGTCGGTGACCCGCAGCAGCGGCGAAGAAGCGGCGGCGGTCGCGCTCATGGTGCGATGGCTCCTTCAGCGGCGATCTCTTCGAGGCGGATGCAGCGCACCGCATGGTCCTGCGGCAGCATCGTGGCCGGCGGCCGCGTGGTCATGCAGGCGTCGACGGTGTAGCTGCACCGTCCCGCGAAGGGGCAGCCCTTGGGCAGGTCGACCAGCTCGGGCACGCTGCCCTTGATGGTGGCCAGCCGCACGCCGCGCGGCGCGCCGATGACGGGGCGCGCGGCGAACAGGCCTTGCGTGTACGGGTGGGCGCGCCGGGCGAACACGGCTTCGGTCGGCCCGCTCTCGACCACGCTGCCGCCATACATCACGAGCATCTTCGAGACCGTCTGCGCGATCACGCCGAGGTCGTGCGAGATCAGGATCAGCGCCATGCCGCGCTCGGCCACGAGGCTCTTGATCAACTCGAGGATCTGCTTCTGGATGGTCACGTCGAGCGCGGTGGTGGGCTCGTCGGCGATCAACAGGTCGGGCCCGCACGCGAGCGCCATGGCGATACCGATGCGCTGCCGCTGGCCGCCGGAGAACTGGTGCGGATACGCGTCGAGGCGCGAAGCCGCATCCGGAATGCCCACGCGCTCCAGCAGCGCGAGCACCTCCTTGCGCGCGTCGGCCTTCGAGAGCCCGCGATGCAGCCGCAGCGGCTCGCCGACCTGGCGCGCGATGGTGTGTACCGGGTTCAGCGCCGTCATCGGCTCCTGGAAGATCATGCCGATGCGGTTGCCGCGGATCTCGCACATCCGCTTCTCGGGCAACCCGACGAGCTCGGTGCCGTCGAAGCGGATGCTGCCGCCGACCTTCGCGGTGGAGGGCAGCAGGCCCATGAGCGACATCACCGTGATCGACTTGCCGCAGCCCGATTCGCCGACGATGCCCAGGGTTTCGCCGCGTTCCAGCGAGAAACCGATGCCGCGCACCGCCTCCGCGGGGCCGCGTTGCGTCTGCAGGCCGATGTGGAGGTCCTTGACTTCGAGCAGGGGCATCTTGCTTACCTTGCTCTCGCCAGGCGCGGATCGAGCAGGTCGCGCAGACCGTCGCCGAGCAGGTTCAGGCCCAGCACCGCGAAGGCGATGGCCATGCCGGGGAACACCGCGAGCAGAGGCGCCTGGAACATCATCGTCTGCGCTTCGCTGAGCATGCGGCCCCAAGAAGGCTGCGGCGGCTGCGTGCCGAGTCCGAGATAGGAGAGGGCGGCCTCGGCCAGGATCGCAATGGCGAAGCGGATGGTGATCTGCACGATCAGCACCGCCGAGATGTTCGGCAGCACGTGCTGCATGGTGATCGCGAAGCTGCCCTTGCCGCAGGCGCGTGCGGCGGCCACGTATTCGCGCGACCAGATGGCGTTGGCCGATGCGCGCGTGATGCGCGCGAAGGTCGGGATGTTGTAGATGCCGATCGCGATGATCGCGTTGACGATGCCCGCGCCGAACACGGCCGTCATCATGATGGCCGAGAGGATCGCGGGGAAAGCCAGCGAGAAGTCGGTGAGCCGCATGATGGCTTCTTCCACCCAGCCGCGCTTCGCTGCCGCGAGCAGGCCCAGCGCGGTGCCGACCACGAGGCCGATGCCGACCGCGATCACGCCCACGAGGATGGACGCGCGCGCGCCCACGAGCAGCAACGAGGCCACGTCGCGTCCGTAGGTGTCGGTGCCCAGCCAGTGCGAACCCGTCGGCGGCTTCAGCTTGCTGGCCATGTCCATCTCGTAGGGCGACCATGGCGTCCACACCAGCGAGACGGCCGCGGCCAGCAGCAGGAGCAGCGTGAGCGCGCCGCCGATGACGAAGCTGCGGTGATGCAATGCGCGGCGCCAGAAGCCCGGCACCTTGAGCGCGGCGGCGTTGGGAACTGCTGCTGTGCTCATATGTCGCTGGCCTTGATGCGCGGGTCGATGACGGCATAGAGCACGTCGACCACGAAGTTCACGATGACCACCATGGCCGCCAGCAGCATCACGCAGTTGCGCACCACGATCAGGTCGCGGTTGCTGATGGCCTGGAAGATCAGCCGGCCCAGCCCGGGAAGATAGAACACGTTCTCCACCACGATGGTGCCGGCCAAGAGCTCCGAGAACTGCATGCCCATGACCGTGATGACGGGGATCATCGCGTTGCGCAGCACATGAGTCCAAAGCACCATGCGCTGCGACACGCCCTTGGCGCGCGCGGTGCGAACGAAGTCCTCGCGCATCACTTCGAGCACGGCCGAGCGCGTGATGCGCGCCAGGATCGCCGCTTGCACCACGGCCAGGGAAAGGGCTGGCAGCAGCAGCGACTTGATCCCCGCGAAGATGCCTTCGCCCCATCCCTCGAAGCCGCCGGCGGAGAACCACTGCAGCTGCACCGAGAACACCAGGATCAGCAGGATGGCGAACCAGAAGTTCGGAATGGCGATGCCGACCTGGGCCATGCCCATGAGGCCGACGTCGCCGAGCTTGTTGTGGCGGGCCGCGGCGGTCACGCCCACGAGCAGGGCGATCACGACGGTGAGCGCCATGGCGAGCACGGCCAGGGGCACGGTGAGCGCGAGGCGTTCGAGGATGAGATCGAGCACGGGCGAGCTGTAGGCGTAGCTGTCGCCGAGGCTGCCGGTGAGCAGGCCGCCGATCCAGTGCCAGTAGCGCGTCCACGCGGGCTGATCGAGGCCGAGCTTGGTGGCCAGGGCGGCCACGGCCTCGGGGGAGGCGTCGGGGCCCATGAGCATCTGCGCGGCGTTGCCGGGCAGGATCTCGAGCACGAGGAAGACGATGACCGAGGCGCCGATCAGGGTGCCGATCAGCGTGGCGAGGCGCTTGACTAGGAACAGACTCATGGGGCGGGGCGCAGCATAACTGACTCCCGCAACAAATGTGCCGCGAATGTGGCCTTTGTCATTCACCGGCTGCCGGCCCGGCCCGAGCCGCGATAATCGGGGCCATGGCCCTCATGATCACCGACGAATGCATCAATTGCGATGTCTGCGAGCCCGAGTGCCCGAACGACGCGATCTACATGGGCGAGGCGTTCTACGAGATCGATCCGCACAAGTGCACCGAGTGCGTGGGCCATTTCGATGAGCCGCAGTGCGTGCAGATCTGCCCCGTGGCCTGTATTCCCGTGAACCCCGAGCATGTGGAAAGCCGCGAGACGCTGATGCAGAAATACCAGCGTCTCACGGCGATCAAGGTGACTGCAGCGGCAGCTTCGTCCGGCGCTTAATCGGCCGATTTCCGTTTCTTTTTCTTGCGCTCCGGTGCGTCAGCGCCTGGGCTGCTGCTGAAGCTCAGGCTCGATTTGCGGGGCGCATTGGCTTCCTTGCGAGCGCGGTCGCGCTCCCTCTGCTCGGCCATGGCGAGCCGCCTTTCCGCCAGGGCCGCGCTTCTTGCCTCCCGCGCGGCGCGCTGGTCGCGGTCATGAGCGGCCTTTTCCAGCGACAGGCGGTTGCGCTCCATGCGGTCGGCCTGGGTCTGGGCGCTGCGGGTGCCGGCATCGGCGGCGCGGCGGTCTTCGTCGCTGCGGCGGTCGTCCACCTTCACCGTCCTGCCGCCTTCACAGGGCTGGTCGGAATATGTGTTGCCGCAGCGCCAGGTGTTCGCCCCTTGGGCGGCAGCGCCTGCGGAGCAGATGCCGATTGCTATTGAAAAGATAGCGATTGCGGTTTTCGAAACCGTCTTTCCGTTCTTCTCTTTTTTTTCGCTCATTTTTTATTTCTCTCCCTCCTGCACTTCAATGGCCGGCTAGGTGGCGGCAGGCGTGCCCCCTTCGCCGGGCTCCCTCCGCGGCGGCTTGGGCCGGGGCGGTTTGCTCGTGTGAATGACCAGGGTCGCCTTTTCCATCTCGCCTGCCACCAGCGCGGGAATCGCGTGCAGCGTGCGGGTGATGGCGTCCTCGATCGCTTCGCGCTGTTCCTTGAGTGGCTTCTTGAGCACCCAGTTGACGACCTCCGACTTCACGCCGGGGTGGCCTATGCCCAGGCGCAGCCGCCAGTAGTCGCCGGTGCCCAGTTGCGCGTGGATGTCGCGCAGTCCGTTGTGGCCGGCATGGCTGCCGCCGAACTTGAGCTTGACCTGGCCAGGGACCACGTCAAGCTCGTCGTGCACCACGAGGATTTCTTCCGGCGCGATCTTGAAGAAGCGCGCCAAGGCGGCCACCGATTTGCCCGACAGGTTCATGAAGGTCTGCGGCTCCAGCAGCCAGATGCTCTGGCCGCCGATGCTCGTGCGCGCGGCGAGGCCGTGGTAGCTGCGCTCGGGCACGAGGTTGAGCTTCCATTCACGCGCGAGGGCGTCGATCCACCAGAAGCCGGCGTTGTGCCGCGTGGCTTCGTACTCGGGGCCCGGGTTTCCGAGGCCGACAAACAGCTTGATCATGGTCGTGGATTATCCGGTCGCCGTAAAAGCAAAAAGGCCCGCACGAGGCGGGCCTTCATCGGGAAGCAACGAGTGCGAAGAAGCGGATTACTTCTTGGCAGGTGCCTTGGCAGCGGGCGTCTTGGCCGCGGCCTTACCACCCTTGCCTGCCGGAGCGGCTGCTGCGTCGGCAGCTGCTGCGCCTTCGGCGGGAGCTTCTTCTTCGGCAGCCGGGGTCACGGCCGAAGCCAGCACCGGGTTGGCCTTGCCGTGGCTGACCCACTTCACGCCGCGGGGCAGCTTGATGTCCTTCAGCGTGACGGTGCCGTTCTTCTTCAGGCCCGACAGGTCGACTTCGATGAACTCGGGCAGGTCGGTCGGCAGGCAGTTCACTTCCAGTTCGGTCGTGACGTGGTTGACCAGGTTGTGGTCGAGCTTGACGGCGTCGGACTCTTCCTCGCCCTTGAAGTGCACGGGCACCTTCAGGGTCATGCGGGTCTTGGCGTCCACGCGCTGGAAGTCGATGTGCTGCACCAGCTGGCGGAAGGGGTGGTATTGCACGTCACGCAGCAGAACCTTGCTGACGTTGCCGCCCAGTTCCATCTCGAGAACGCTGGAGTGGAAGGCTTCCTTCTTCAGGGCGTGCCACAGTGCGTTGTGATCGAGCTCGATCAGTTGGGGCTCGGCGCCACCGCCGTAGACGATGCCGGGGGTCTTGCCCGTGATGCGGAGACGGCGGCTCGCACCCGTGCCCTGCTTTGCGCGCTCAAAAGCGACGAATTTCATAACTAGCTCCTGTAAGAGTCCACCGCGACCAGTGCGACTCCGGTTCAAAAAGGCTTCAGGGGTGAAGCCCGCTCTTTGCCCAGGTCAGAACAGGTTGTCCTGATCCGAGAACAAACTCATCACCGACTCGCCCTTGGCAATGCGCTGGATCGTTTCGGCGATCAGCGGTGCCACGGAGAGCTGGCGGATCTTTCCGCAGGCATTGGCGCCGTCGGAGAGGGGGATGGTGTTGGTCACGACCACTTCGTCGAGGGCCGAGCCCTTGGTGATGCGCTCGATGGCCGGGCCCGAGAAGATCGGGTGCGTGCAGTAGGCGTACACGCTCTTGGCGCCGCGCTCCTTGAGCACCTCCGCCGCTTTGACCAGCGTGCCGGCGGTGTCGATCATGTCGTCCATGATCACGCAGTTGCGGCCGTCGATCTCGCCGATCACGTTCATGACTTCGCTGACGTTGGCCTTCGGGCGGCGCTTGTCGATGATGGCGAGGTCGCAGTTCAACTGCTTGGCCAGCGCGCGGGCGCGAACCACGCCGCCGACGTCCGGCGAGACCACGATCAGGTCTTCGTAGTTCTTGGCGCGCAGGTCGCCCAGCAGCACCGGCGAGGCGTAGATGTTGTCGACGGGGATGTCGAAGAAGCCCTGGATCTGGTCTGCGTGCAGGTCCATGGTGAGCACGCGCTCGACGCCGACGGTTTCCAGCAGGTTGGCGACGACCTTCGCCGAGATCGGCACGCGGCTCGAGCGCGGGCGGCGGTCCTGGCGGGCATAGCCGAAGTAGGGGATCACGGCGCTGATACGTTCGGCCGAAGCGCGCTTGAGCGCGTCGACCATGATCAGCAGTTCCATCAGGTTTTCGTTCGTCGGAGCGCAGGTCGACTGCACCACGAACACGTCGCGTGCGCGGACGTTCTGGTTGATCTCGACAGTGACTTCGCCGTCGGAGAAGCGGCCCACGCGGGCAGCGCCCAGCGAGGTGCCGAGGTTGTGCGCGATTTCTGCGGCAAGGCCCGGATTGGCATTGCCGGTGAAAACCATGAAATCAGGGTGATTAGCCTGCATGAGCGCGTCCCGGCAGTGCAAGTGGGCTTAGGAAGCCGCCAAAAGGTTCGTATGCATGGCGGCCGGTGAGCCGCCGATTATTGCAGCGGGTGGGCTGCAAATGAAGACTGCGGCCCTCGGGCCGCAGTCGTGAAGATTTGGCAGGGGAGAAAGGATTCGAACCTTTGCATGCTGGAATCAAAATCCAGTGCCTTAACCAGCTTGGCGACTCCCCTACACGGGTCCACGGCTTTCGCCATCAACCGATATATGTCGCATCGAACCGAACGAACGATCCGATTATCTTCAGGTTGCCCATCCCCAGAGCGGATGAACTTCCAGATTGCTGCATTGACGAACCTGCCAGCCTTCGGGGGCCTCGAGCAGTTCCGCTTCCTGCGGCGATTGCGGCAGCTTCGCGAACACCGAGCTTCCGGAGCCGGTCATCCGGGCCTTCAATCCTTGGGTACCGAGCCATTCGATGGCGTCGGTGACCGCGGGACAAAGTCGCTGGGCAACCGGCTGCAGGTCGTTGTGGCCGAACTCGAAAACCCGGTTTCCCAAGTTTGTCGCTTCCGACGATTCGCTGTCTGCAGCAAAGCCTGAGATTATAGCAACAGGCGTGGCACGTTGAAGGTTCGAATCCGAAAAAATTAATCGGGTATCGAGTCCTTCGGGTGGTTTGACCACCACGAAGCGCGCGGAAGGGAGTGTAACCGGTGTGATTTCCTCCCCGATGCCTTCCACCCACGCGTTGAGCCCGCCGAGGAAGAAAGGCACGTCGGCGCCCAGCTTCAGGCCAATGTGGGCCAGCCGCGACAACGGCAGGTTCAGGCCCCACAGGCGGTTCAGCGCGAGCAGGCAGGTGGCGGCATCCGACGAGCCACCACCCATCCCCGCCTGCGCCGGCACATGCTTGGCGACGCCGATGTGCGCACCCTGGCCTGGCGCGGCGAAGGGCTGCAGCGCACGCGCGGCACGCAGGATCAGGTCGTCCGCCGGCAGTTCCGTCGTCAGATCCTCCCGGCTGAGCTGGCCATCGCGCCGCAGTTCGACGTGCAGCGTGTCACACCAGTCGATCAGCATGAACACCGACTGCAGCAGGTGATACCCGTCGTCGCGCCTGCCGGTGATGTGGAGAAAGAGATTGAGCTTGGCCGGCGCGGGGAGGTCGTAGATCGCCTTCATGGCTGCTCGAACACGATGCGCAGATCGGCCCTCGGACTCGGCGACTCGCGCACCGCCTGCAGCCGTCCGCTGCCGAGCTGCGCGAGATCGGGCTTCCAGCCGAGCACGGGTTCGTTGCGGCCCGCCAGCCAGCCGAAAAGAGCTCCGACCGGAATGGCCGCGCCGGTAGCCGCCTCGATGAGCTCATCGACCGAGTCGAACCGGCGTGTCCGGTTGCCGTCCTTCAGCAGCGCTTCGCCCGGCGCCCAATGCAACTGGGCCAGGGTGCTGCCGATGGGTGTCGTGAGCGTCAGGTCGCCCGCCTCGGCCGAGCCGCGAAGTTCGAACAGTGCCGCGAAGGTCTGCACCGGCTCGCTCTCGATGCGCAGCGACATGCGTCCGCTCCAGCTGTCCGTCGGCTTCGGTGCCGACGAACCGCCGGACAGCTGCGCGCAACCGGTCGCCAGCAAGGCTGCTGCACCGCCGGCCGCGAGAAAAGCGCGACGGCCGCCCTGCACCGGCGCGAATGCCTCTGCCTGCGCCATGTCAGGGCTTCACTCGCAGGCGCTTGAGCGTTTCCTGCAGCGTTTCGTTCTCGGCGTCGCTCAGCAGGGCTTCCTTCCAGATCGTGACCGCGCGGTCCTTCTGGCCGGAGGTCCACAGGACTTCGCCGAAGTGCGCGCCGATCTCGGGGTCGGGCCGCGTCTTGTAGGCCGCCTCGAGGATGCGGATGGCCTCCGCCGTGTTGCCGAGCCGGAATTCGACCCAGCCCAGGCTGTCGGCGATGAACGGGTCTTCCGGCGCCAGCTGCACCGCCTTCTGGATCAGCGTGCGTGCCTCCTCGAGCCTGATCTTGCGATCGGCCAGCGAGTAGCCCAGCGCGTTGTATGCGTTCTGGTTCTCGGGCTTGAGCTCGATGAGGCGGCGCAGCAGGCGCTCCATGTCGTCGAGACGGTTGAGCTTCTCGGCGACCATGGCCTGGTCGTAGACGAGGTCGCCGTCGTCCGGCGATGCCGCCGAAGCCTGGGCGAGCATGTCGTAGGCCGCCTGGTACTGCTTCGCGTCGCGCAGCAGCTGCACTTCGGCGAGGAACTTCTGCTTCTTGTCGTCGGCTGTGCGCTCGGGCAGGCCCCGGATGATCTCGCGTGCCTGCGGCAGCTTGCCCTGGCGCGCCAGCAGCGTCGCGCGGCGGGTCTGCGCGGCCACCAGCTCGTCGGCGCCGTCGATGCGCGAGAGCCAGCGTTCGGCGGCCGCATAGTCCTTGCGCCGCTCGGCCAGCTGCGACAGCGCGAAGTAGGCCTGCGAGATGCCGCGCTTGCGGTCGGTGGCGTCGTCGGCATCCTTGTTGCCGGCGCCGCTCTTCGGATTGCCCGACAGCTCGATGAAGCGCTTGATCGAGGCTTCGGCCGCGGCGTCCTGCCGCGCCTGCATCTGCAGGCTGCCCAGCAGCAGCCAGGGCTCGGCGAGTTCGGGGCGCGAGGTGGTCAGCGTCTGCAGCTGCGCGGAGGCGTCGCTGTAGCGGCGGTTCTCGACCAGCACGCGGGCGTAGGCCACGCGCAGCTCGGCCGAGGCCTTCGGGTTGCTGTTCAGGAAGCGCGTGACGATCGGCTCGGCCAGCGGCTGGCCCGGGTCGATCATCTCGAGCGCCAGCGCGGCGGGGGCTTCGGAGGCCGGGTCGATCTCCTGGCCCTTGCGCGCGGCTTCCAGCGCGCCCGAGGCATCGCCCGCGTTCAGGCGCAGCCGGCCGACCGTGGCCCAGGCAAGCCCGCCGGTGGTGGGGCTCTTCAGCTCGTCGACCAGCGCCTGCTCGACCACCGAGGCGGCCAGCTTCTTGTCCGATGCGCGCGAGTAGTTGCGCGCGATCACGGCCATCAGCAGCGGGCGCTCGATCTGCGAGGTGGCCGCCACCTCGGCGCGCAGCGGCTCGACGGTTTCGCTGATGCGGTTCAGCGCGATCAGGATCTGCAACTCGATGCGGCGCGCGTCGCGCGAATTCGGCAGGGTTTCCTGCCAGGCACGTGCCGCGGCGAGCGCCGCGTCGCCGGAGCGCGACTGCAGCGCGATCTCGACCGCGCGCTGGAACAGCTTGCCGTCGCGCAGCCGGCGGGCCGCATCGAGCACGAGCGCATAGCCGGAGCCGGGGTCGCCGGAACGGGCGGTCATTTCGCCCATCAGGATCTCGTAGAACAGGTCGGCCGTCAGCGCGGACTGCAGCGGCGCGGGTTCGGCTGCTTCCTTGGCTGCGGCCGGTCGCGGCCTGACTATGGGCCTCGTCTGCGCCGGCCGTTCGATGACAGGTGTGGGGCTGAAAGGGGCTGCGGGATCGGAAGATTGCGCATTGACGGCGCAAGCCATCAAGGCGAGAGACGCGGCCGCCGCAAGGCGGTGTCGGCGGGGCGAAAGGTTCATGCAACCATAATAATCCAGCCTTTTGTACGAGCATCGCCGTGGGGCTTCGCCGCCGCGGGCGTTTGCCGAAGATTTACCTTTCATGCCCGAGCTACCCGAAGTCGAAGTCACCCGCCGTGGGTTCGCTGACCGCATCGCAGGCGGGCGCATCGAGGCGGTGCGCATCGGCAAGCCGCTGCGATGGGCGCTGATGGTGCTGCCCGAGGCGCTGGTCGGCCGGCAGGTGCGCGAGGTGCGCCGGCGCGGCAAGTACCTGCTGATCGATCTTGATCGCGGCATCCTGCTGCTGCACCTGGGCATGTCGGGCAGCCTGCGCTTCGATGCCGCGCTGCCGCCGCCCGGACCGCACGATCACTTCGATCTTGTTACCAACCTCGGCACGCTCAGGCTCAACGATCCGCGCCGCTTCGGCGCAGTTGTTTACGTGGAAGACGAGTCCGCCCCGTGGGCGATCAAACTGCTGGGCGGCCTTGGCATGGAGCCGCTGGACGAAGGATTCGACCTCGACGCCTTCCACGCCGGCCTCAAGAAGCGCAAGACGGCGGTCAAGCAGGTGCTGCTGGCGGGCGACGTGGTGGTGGGCGTGGGCAACATCTACGCGTCGGAGGCGCTGTTCCAGGCGGGCATCCGGCCGACGCTGTCGGCGGCGCGCATCAGCCGGCCACGGGCGGCCAGGCTGCATGCGGCGGTGCGCGAGATCCTGGCGCGGGCGGTGGAGAAGGGCGGCAGCACGCTGCGTGATTTCTCCAACATCGACGGGCAGAACGGCTATTTCCAGCTCGAAGCGACCGTCTACGGCCGGGCGGGCGAGCCCTGTCGGGTTTGCGCAACGCCGATCCGGCTGTTGCGCCAGGGGCAGCGCTCCACCTATTACTGCCCCAATTGCCAGAAGTAGGCGCGGGCTCGCGCGATGGAAACAGAAAAATAGAAACAATCTAGAAACGGTGGTGCCCCGCCCGCCGATGTATATTTGTAAATTGTTTCTTACACATTCCCCTTGAGCCGCTCCTTCAATCAACAACTCGATCAGCACGGTGCGTGGCGGAGCAACTTCGCCCACCGGCTGCAGTGGCTGTCCCGCTGGCTGACCGAGAACGAGCTGCTCGACCAGGCGGTGGCGGAGCGCCTGCGCGGGCTGGAAACGCAGATCCGCACCAGCAAGGTCATGGTCGCCTTCGTCGCCGAGTTCTCGCGCGGCAAGTCGGAGCTGATCAACGCCATCTTCTTCGCCGGCTACGGGCGGCGCATCATGCCCGCCAGCGCAGGCCGCACCACGATGTGCCCGACCGAGCTGGGCTACGACGCCGCGATCGCGCCCAAGCTGCGGCTGCTGCCCATCGAGACCCGGCTGGAGCCCCATTCGCTGGCCCACTGGCGCGACAAGCCCACGCGCTGGACCGAGATCGCCATCGACGTGGGCAACGCCGAGCACCTGGCGCAGGCCATGGGCAAGGTGGCCGAGGTGCGCTGGGTAAGCAAGGACGAAGCCCGCACGCTGGGCTTCTGGAACGACGAGACGCCCGACGACAACCCGGTGCAGGACGCCGAAGGCCGCGTCGAGATTCCGCGCTGGCGCCATGCGGTGCTGAACATGCCGCATCCGCTGCTGGAGCAGGGGCTGGTAATTCTGGACACGCCGGGCCTGAACGCGATCGGCGCCGAACCCGAACTGACAGTGAGCCTGATCCCGCAGGCGCACGCGGTGGTCTTCATCCTCGGCGCCGAAACCGGCGTGACCCGCTCCGATCTTTCCATCTGGCGCGAGCACCTGATCACCGAGGACGAAAGCAACGACACGCGCTTCGTGGTGCTCAACAAGATCGACACCATGTGGGACACGCTCAGCACGCCCGCGCAGATCGAGCAGCAGATCGAGCGCCAGCGCGAAGGCGCGGCCCGATTGCTCGAGGTGCCGCTGGCGCAGGTGCTGCCCGTGTCGGCGCAGAAGGGCCTGCAGGCCAAGATCCAGCACGACGGCCAGCTGCTGCAGGCCAGCCGCCTGCCGGCGCTCGAAACGCTGCTGGCCGAAGGCGTTCTGGGCAAGCGCGAAACCATGCTGCGGCTCGCGGTCGATGCGGGCATGACCGCGCTGCGCGCCGAGGCCGAGCGCATCCTGAAGGTGCGCCAGCGCGACCTGGCGGAGCAGGCGCTCGAACTGCAGGGCCTGCGCGGCAAGAACGTTTCGGTGATCCGCCACATGCGCGCGCGCATCGACCAGGAACATGCCGAGTTCGAGGGCAGCAACACGCGCATCCTGGCGCTGCGATCGGTGCAGGGCAAGCTGCTGCGCGAGGTGTATGCCGTGCTCGGGCGCACCGCGCTGAAGGCCGACATGGTGAAGCTGTCGGCCGCGCTCAAGCGCCCCGGCGTCAAGTTCAACGTGCGCAAGGTGTACGCCGAGACTTTCGACTCGCTGCGCAACAACCTGCGCGAGGTGCAGGCGACCACGGCCGAGATCCAGTCGATGCTGCACGCCACCTTCCGCCAGCTCAACGCCGAGCAGGGCTTCACCCTGCAGGCGCCGGCCGAGCCCGACCTCACCGGCTTCGAGCAGGAGCTCGCGCAGATCGAGCGCAGCCACATCCACTACCTGGGCGTGGGCAACCTGCTGAAGCTCGCGCAGGCCGATTTCTGCGACAAGCTGGTGCGCGCGCTCGCCAGCCGGCTGCGGCTGGTGAACGAGGCGGCCATGACCGAGGTCGAGCGCTGGAGCAAGGGCGCGAGCGCGCAGATCGATGCGCAGCTCAAGGAGCGCCGCCGCAACTTCAGCAAGCGCATCGAGGCGATCGAGCGCATCCAGAGCGCGGCGGGCAGCCTCGACGAGCGGCTGGTCGAGCTGGCCGCGCAGGAGAGCAACCTCACCGAACTCCATGTGCAGCTGCGCGAGTTCACTTCGCTGATCGCGCAGCACGGAAAGCCGCAGCCCGCGGCCACCATCGGCGAGCTGCGTGCGGCCTGAGAAAACCGCCTCCACGGCGGCGACCGCGACCCAGCCATTGCCTCCGGATTTCGCCGCGCGGATCGTGAGCTGGCAGCGCAGCCACGGGCGCAGCCAACTGCCGTGGCAGAACACGCGCGACCCGTATCGCGTGTGGCTGTCGGAAGTGATGCTGCAGCAGACGCAGGTGTCGACGGTGCTCGGTTATTTCGCGCGCTTTCTCGAACGCTTTCCCGACGTGAAGGCTCTCGCCGCGGGCACCGAGGACGAGGTGTTCGGCCTGTGGAGCGGGCTGGGCTACTACAGCCGCGCGCGCAACATGCACCGCTGCGCGCAGGAAGTCGTCGCGCGATTCGGCGGGGAGTTTCCGCGCACCGCTGCAGAACTCGTCACGCTGCCGGGCATCGGGCGCTCCACCTCGGCGGCCATCGCGGCCTTCTGCTTCGGCGAGCGAGTGGCGATCCTCGACGGCAACGTCAAGCGCGTGCTCACGCGCGTGCTCGGCTTCGCGGGCGACATGTCCTCGGCGGCGCAGGAGCGCGCGCTGTGGGATCTGGCGACGCAACTGCTCCCGCCTGCGAATGACAGGGAAGCCATCGCGTCTTACACGCAGGGCGTGATGGACATGGGCGCCACGGTCTGCCTGCCGCGCAAGCCGAGCTGCATGATCTGCCCTGTGCAGAAGAGTTGCGTGGCCTTGCGCGAAGGCGCGCCGGAGCGTTACCCGGTCAAGACGCGCAAGCTCAAGCGCAGCGCGCAGTCGCTGTGGGTGCTGCTGGCGCGCGATGAGCAAGGGCGCGTGTGGCTGGAGAAGCGGCCGGCGAAGGGCATCTGGGCCGGGCTCTACTGCCTGCCGGTGTTCGACAGCCGCGAAGAACTTCTTGCTGCCTTGCCGGCCGCAAGGCGCGGAGTGCATGACTTGCCGGCCTTCGTGCACGTGCTGACCCACAAGGACCTGCACCTGCACCCTGTGCGGATCGACGGCGGCCAGCCACAGGGCGAGGCCGCGCGCTGGTTCGAAGCGGATGAATGGAGCCGGCTGGGCCTGCCGGCTCCGATGCGCAAGCTGCTGGAAGGCGGCGAGGCTTAGCCAGCCAGCCAACCCGCCCCTGGCTGGTCAGCCCGCGTCGAGTTCGCGGTGCCTCTTCAACGCACCCCAGCGCGCGCCGAACGAACGCGCCAGTTGCTCGACCAGGAACACCGAGCGGTGCTGCCCGCCGGTGCACCCGATGGCCACCGTCACGTAGCTGCGATGGTCGCGCGCCAGCGCGTCGAGCCAGTGCGCCAGGAACTGCTCGATGTCGTCGTACATGCGCGCCACGTCGTCGTGCTCGCGCAGCCATTCGATCACCGGCTCGTCGCGGCCGGTGAGCGGGCGCAGCGCGGGCACGTAGTGCGGGTTGGGCAGCATGCGCACGTCGAATACGTAGTCGGCATCCAGCGGCACGCCGCGCTTGAAGGCGAAGGATTCGAACACCAGCGTGAGCGGCGTCTGCGGCGCGGAGATCAGCGACTTGATGTAGCTCTGCAGCTGCGCCGGCCGGATCAGGCTGGTGTCGATCACGTCGGCGCCGTCGCGCAGGTCGGCCAGCAGTTCGCGTTCGAGCTCGATGGCCTGGGTCAACACCCGGTGCTGCTCGGGCACGTCGGTGCGGCCTTCCTGGCGCGAGAGCGGATGGCGGCGGCGGGTTTCGGAATAGCGGCGCAGCAGCGCATCGGTGGTCGCGTCGAGGAAAAGCGAGCGCAGCGAGATGCCGCCGTCGCGGCGCAGCGCCTCGAGCTGCTGTGGAACGATGGGCAGCGAGACGCCGCTGCGCACGTCCATGGCAATCGCCACGCGCGTGGCCTGCTGCTCGTGCTGCAGCGCGATGAACGAGGTCAGCAGCTCGGGCGGCAGGTTGTCGACGCAGTAGTAGCTCGCGTCTTCCAGTGCATGCAGGGCGACCGACTTGCCGGAGCCCGACATGCCCGTGATGAGCACGAGGGCGAGGCTCATTGCACCGTCGCCGAGGTCTTGTGGCCGAGCATCTCGCGCGCGTGCGCGAGCGAGGTCTGCGAGACTTTTTCGCCGCCCAGCATGCGGGCGATTTCCCTGGCGCGGTTGTCGTCGTCGAGGCGAGATACGCCGCTCTCGGTGCGCGGTCCGTCGCCGCCGGTGGCCGCTGTCTGGCGCTTGGCCACCACCAGGTGATGGTCGGCGCAGGCTGCCACCTGCGGCAGGTGGGTCACGGCGAGCACCTGGCGGTCGCGGCCGAGTTGCTTCATCAGTCGGCCGACGGTCTCGGCGACCGCGCCGCCCACGCCGGAATCGACCTCGTCGAAGATCAGCGTCTGCGCCGCGCCGAGCTGGCTGGTGGTGACCGCAATGGCCAGCGCGATGCGCGAAAGCTCGCCGCCCGAAGCCACCTTGCCGATGGCGCGCGGCGTGCTGCCGGTGTGGCCCGCCACGAGGAAGGCCACCTCTTCGAGGCCGGCGCGGCCCGGCTGCGCGAGTGGCTGCAGCTCGACCTCGAAGCGCCCGCCCTGCATGCCCAGGCCCTGCATCGCGTCGGTGACGGCCTGCGAGAGGCGGGGTGCCGCCTGCTTGCGGATCTTGCCCAGCGCCTTGGCTTCCTTCATGTAGGCCTGCTGCGCGGCCTCTTCGGTACGCTCCAGGCCTTCGAGATCGCTTTGCGCGTCGAGCGCCTGCAACTCGGCCTGCCAGCCGGCCAGCAGCGCCGGCAGCTCGGCCGGCGGGCGCTTGTAGCGGCGCGCGAGCGACATCCACAGGCCCATGCGCTCGTCGAGCTCGGCGAGGCTCTGCGGATCGGCGTCGGCATCGCGCAGGTAGCCGTGCAGCGTGTGAGCGGCGTCGGAGGCCTGGGCCACGCACGAGGCGAGCACTTCGCCCAGCGCGCGGAACTCGGGCTCGATGTGCTCGCAGTTCTGCAGCAGCGTGGCCGCGCGCTGCAGCGCGGAGAGGGCGCCGTTGTCGTCGTCTTCCAGCGCCTGGCTGGCGCCCTGGGCCGCGTCGATCAGCGCCTGCGCGTTGGAGATGCGCGAGTGATTGGTGGAGAGCTCTTCCCACTCGTCGGCACCCGGTGCGAGCTTGGCGACTTCGGAAATCTGCCATTGCAGCCGCTCACGTTCGCGCTGCAGCGAGTCCTGCGCCGAGCGGGCGTGTTCGAGCGTGGAGAGCGCCTGCCGCCAGGCCTGCCATGCGGCGTCCAGCGCATCGGTGCGCGCGCCCGCGTAGGCGTCGAGCAGGCCGCGCACCGCCTCGGGCCGTGTCAGGCTCTGCCAGGCGTGCTGGCCGTGGATGTCGAGCAGGCGATCACCCAGTTCGCGCAGTTGCGTGGCGGTGGCGGGGCTGCCGTTGATCCAGCCTCGGCTGCGGCCCTGCAGGTCGACGGTGCGGCGCAGCAGCAGTGCGTCACCGCGCTCGAAGCCGCCTTCGTCGAGCCAGCTGTCCAGGGCCGGGTCGGCGTCGAATTCGGCGCTCACGTCCAGGCGCTCGGCGCCTTCGCGCACCGCGCCGGCATCGGCCCGGTTGCCCAGCGCCAGTTGCAGCGCGTCGATCAGGATGGATTTGCCCGCGCCTGTTTCACCGGTCAGCACGGTGAAGCCGCCGGACAGGTCGAGTTCGAGTGATCGCACGATCACGAAGTCGCGCAGTGCGATGCGTCGCAATGCCATCTCAGTTGTTCCTCCAGGTTCCGGGCAGGGGGCGTTGTGCGAATTTGTAGGGTTCGAGCTGTGAAACACCGCGGAACCGGCTTTGCCGGGCCGCCGGTGTTGCCCCCTGCAAGGGGGTTGGCGAAGCGACACGAAGTGCGCGCAGCCTGGGGGTGTGCTTCATTCAGGAGCCTCCCTCGTTCCAATGAAGTTTCTTGCGCAGCGTGTCGAAATAGCTCCAGCCGCGCGGATGCAGGAAGCGCACGCGGAAATCGGAGCGGCGCACCACCACGCGGTCGCCGATGGCGAGCGAGGCGAGCGACTGCATGTCGAAATTGGCGCTGGCGTCGCGCCCGCCGACCAGCTCGATGACGATCTCGTCGGCGTCGGGCAGCAGCACGGGCCGGTTGGAAAGCGTGTGCGGCGCGATCGGCACCAGCACCCAGCCCGGCACCGCGGGGTGCAGCAGCGGGCCGCCGGCCGATAGCGCGTAGGCGGTCGAGCCCGTCGGCGTGGCGATGATCAGGCCATCGGCGCGCTGGTTGGCCACGAAATGGCGGCCCACCGACACGCGCAGCTCGACCATTCCGGAGGTGGCGCCGCGGTTGACGACCACGTCGTTCATGGCGAAGGCATCGAACACCGAGGCGCCGTCGCGCACGACCTTGGCCTGCATCAGGCTGCGGTGGTCTTCCTCGTACTCGCCGGCCAGCATCGGAATCAGCGTGGCCTGGTAGTTGTCGAGCGGGATGTCGGTGATGAAGCCCAGCCGGCCGCGGTTGATGCCGATCAGCGGAATGCCGTAGCTCGCGAGCTGCCGGCCGATGCCCAGCATGGTGCCGTCGCCGCCGACCACCAGGCCGAGGTCGCAGCGCTGGCCGATTTCCTCGACGGTGAGGGCGGCGTAGCGCGGATGGGCGGGGGCGCCGGCATCGGCTTCCTCGCACGTCGGCCGCTCGACATAGACCGTGCAACCCTGCGATTCCAGAAAGGCTCCGATGCCTTCCATGACGCTGTCGCGCGCATCCGCCTGCGCCCGGGCGCCGGAAGCCTGGTATTTGCCGATCAGGGCGACGTGACGAAAGCGTGAGGTCATATCTCACAAATTACAACACTAAAATCTTGCAATGCTGGACGACCGTGCCAAGTTGCTGCTCAAGACGCTCGTCGAGCGCTACATAGCCGATGGGCAGCCCGTCGGGTCGCGTACGTTGTCGCGCTCCTCGGGGCTCGATCTGTCGCCGGCGACCATCCGCAACGTCATGTCCGACCTGGAGGCGCTGGGGCTGATCGCCAGCCCGCACACCTCGGCCGGGCGCATTCCCACGCACCGCGGCTATCGCCTCTTCGTCGACACCATGCTGACGGCACAGCGCGAGCAGATGACCGCGCCCAGCCTCGCGCCCGACCAGCCGCAGAAGGTGATCGCCAATGCGGCGCACCTGCTGTCGAACATGTCGCAGTTCGTGGGCGTGGTGATGGCGCCGCGGCGTGCGTCGGTGTTCAAGCAGATCGAGTTCCTGCGGCTGTCGGAGAAGCGACTGCTGGTGATCATCGTCTCGCCCGATGGCGACGTGCAGAACAGGGTGATCTTTCCGGAGGCCGATTACTCGCAGTCGCAGTTGGTCGAGGCCTCGAACTACATCAATGCGAACTATGCCGGGCTGACCATCGAACAGGTGCGCGACCGGCTGCAGTCCGAGATAGAAAAGCTGCGCGGCGAGATCGCCACTCTGATGCAGGCGGCAGTGCAGGTCAGCTCGGAAGTGCTGACCGAGGCGCAGGAGGACGACGTCGTCATCTCCGGCGAGCGCAACCTGCTGGCGGTGAGCGATTTCTCCAGCGACATGGGGCAACTGCGCCGCGCCTTCGAACTCTTCGAGCAGAAGGCCCAGCTGATGCGGTTGCTCGACGTATCCAGCAAGGCCGAGGGCGTGCGCATCTTCATCGGCGGCGAGAGCCAGGTGGTGCCGTTCGAGGAGCTCTCCATCGTCAGCGCCAACTACGAGGTCGACGGGGAAGTCGTGGGTACGCTCGGCGTGATCGGACCGACTCGCATGCCGTATGAGCGCATGATCCAGATTGTCGACATCACGTCGCGCCTGGTGACCAATGCGCTGAGCCATCGCAAGTAGGCCCGGTTGCGCGAATAGAATCGTGCCGCGTGGGCCGTTAGCTCAGTTGGTTAGAGCAGCGGACTCATAATCCGTTGGTCGCTGGTTCAAGCCCAGCACGGCCTACCACCCTCCCTTCGGCGATTCGATATTGCAACGTCTTGCCATGCTTTCGGGGAGCAGCCAAAAATCAGGCTATAATCGAAAGCTTCGCGGCTGTAGCTCAGCTGGATAGAGTACTTGGCTACGAACCAAGGGGTCGTGGGTTCGATTCCTGCCAGCCGCACCATCTTGAAAATGCCCGGAAGATTCGTCTTCCGGGCATTTTTCTTTTTTAGTCTTTCGCTCCAATTAACCCGAATAGTTCGGGAATGGCCATTAAAGCGGGCTATAATCGCAAGCTGTGCGGCTGTAGCTCAGCTGGATAGAGTACTTGGCTACGAACCAAGGGGTCGTGGGTTCGATTCCTGCCAGCCGCACCACTATAAAGAAAGCCCGCAACGCGAGTTGCGGGCTTTTTTCTTTTGGAGGTTTGGCGTGAACAAGGCATTCACCAAGGAAACGGATTCCGACGCAGACGACGACGGCGCCGACGGTGCCTCGCCTCCGCTTCCTGCGGGCGGCAAGAACTACATCACCCCCGAAGGCTACGCGCGCCTGCGCGACGAGCTGCTGCAGCTGATGGACGAGGAGCGCCCGAAGATCGTCGAGACCGTCCATTGGGCCGCCAAGAACGGCGACCGCTCGGAGAACGGCGACTACCTCTACGGCAAGAAGCGCCTGCGCGAGATCGACCGGCGCATCCGCTTCCTCACCAAGCGCCTCGAAATCGCGGAGGTCACCGATCCGTCGGTGCACCATGGCCGCGATCAGGTCTTCTTCGGCGCCACCGTCCTCTATGCCGACGAGACCGGCGATGAACGCAGCGTGACGATCCTCGGCATCGACGAAGCGGAAAGCGCGAAGTCGCAGGTCAGCTGGATCTCGCCGATCGCCCGGGCGCTGCTGAAGTCGCGCGAAGGCGATGTCGTGAAGCTGGTCACGCCCGGCGGGGCGCACGATGTAGAGATCCTGTCCGTGAGCTACCCGGCGCCGCGCCCGGCCGGAGCTTCGTAGCCCGGCCCGGCAGGGCCATCGGGTCAGGGCGCGGGAATCGTCCTGGAAGCGGTCAGCACCGATGCCGTGCGCCGCGCCGCCCGCAGCACCGCATCCAGATGCGCACGGTCGCGCACCGCGATCACGAAGCGCAGATCCGTCGAATCCTGTGGAGTCTCGTCGGCCATTTCCACGTGCGTGATGTCGGCTTCCGCATCGGCCAGCGTCGCCGCGACGCGCGCCAGCACGCCCTTGTCGTTGCGCACGGTGATGACAACCCCGGTCTCGAACGCACGCGTGGGCTCGTCCGCCCACTCGACGGCGAAGAAGCGTTCGCTGTCCTTGTGGCGCAGCCGCTGGCCGACGCCGCATTCTTCCGTGTGCACCACCAGGCCTTCGCCATGGCCGAGATACCCGACGATCGAGTCGCCGGGAATCGGCCTGCAGCACAGCGCAAAGCGCACCGACGAGTTCTCGCTGCCGTCCAGCGTGACCGCGCCCTGCGACACCGTTTCGTGCGAGATGAAGCGCTCGCGGCTCAGCAGCAGCGCGTCGGGCCGCTCGCCCAGTTCGGTCAGCATCGCTACCAGCCGCTTGGCGACGATGCTTGCAATGCGCTTGCCCAGGCCGATATCGGTCAGCAACTCGGAGCGCGTGCGGTTGCCGGTGAAGCGCAGCAGCTTCTCCCACAGCGCCTGGTGCTCTTCGTCTTCCTCGGGCAGCTTGCTCAGCCCCTCGGCGCGCAGCGCTTGAGCGAGCAGCTTTTCACCCAGCCCTTCGGACTCGGCATGCGCCAGCGTCTTCAGGTAGTGGCGGATCTTCGAGCGCGCGCGGCCGGTGCGCACGAAGCCCAGCCAGGCCGGATTGGGCGTGGAAACCGGCGCGGTGATCACTTCGACCACGTCGCCGTTCTTGAGCTCGGTGCGCAGGGGCACCTGGTCGCCGTTGATGCGCGCGGCCGAGGTGTGGTCGCCGATGTTGCTGTGGATGGCGTAGGCGAAATCAACCACCGTCGCCCCGCGCGGCAGCGCCATGATCTGGCTCTTGGGCGTGAAGACGTAGACCGCGTCGGGAAACAGGTCGACCTTGACATGGTCCCAGAACTCGGCCGCATCGCGCGTCTCGTCCTGGATGTCGAGCAGCGACTGCAGCCACTTGGTGCCCAGCCGGTCGTTGCTGGCCGCATTCGGCTCGGCCGCCTTGTAGAGCCAGTGGGCGGCCACGCCCGATTCGGCCACCACGTGCATGGCCTCGGTGCGCAGCTGGAACTCGACGCTCACGCCGGCCGGACCCACGAGCGTGGTGTGCAGCGACTGGTAGCCGTTGAGCTTGGCGATCGCGATGTGGTCCTTGAACTTGCCCGGCAGGGGCTTGTACATCTGGTGCAGGATGCCGAGCCCGGTGTAGCAGGCGATCACGTTCGGCACGATCAGGCGGAAGCCGTAGATGTCGGTCACCTGGGCGAAGCTCAGGTGCTTTTCTTCCATCTTGCGGTAGATGGAATAGAGCGTCTTCTCGCGGCCGGCGATCCGCAGCATCATCCCGGCGGCGGAAAAGGCGGCCTCGACCTCCTTCTGCACTTTCTGGATCAGGTCTCGCCGGCGCCCGCGGGCCTTGGCGACGGCCTTGGACAGCGTTGCATAACGCCACGGTTTCAGATGCCGGAACGACAGCTCCTGCAGCTCGCGGTAGGTCTGGTTCAGCCCCAGTCGGTGCGCGATGGGCGCGTAGATGTCGAGCGTTTCGCGCGAGATCCGGCCCCATTTCTCACGCGGTGCATCGGCCAGCGTGCGCATGTTGTGCGTGCGGTCCGCCAGCTTGACCAGGATGACGCGCACATCGCGCGCCATGGCCAGAAGCATCTTGCGGAAGGACTCGGCCTGGTTTTCCTCGCGGGTGTTGAACTGCAGCTTGTCGAGCTTGGTGAGCCCGTCGACCAGTTCGGCGACCGGGGCGCCGAAGCGCTCGATGAGCTCAGGCTTGGTGACGCCGCAGTCTTCGATGGCGTCGTGCAGCAGGGCGGCCATCAGTGCCTGGGCGTCGAGCTTCCATTCGGCGCACTGCGCCGCCACGGCGATGGGGTGGGTGATGTACGGCTCGCCGCTGTTGCGCAGCTGCCCCAGGTGCGCCTCGTCCGCGAAGCGGTAGGCGCGGCGGACCAGTTCGGTGTCTTCGGGGCTCAGGTAGTCCAGGCGAGCGGTGAGTGCGGCGAAGCTCGCTGCGGCCGCGTTCAGCGCCGCCGGGCTCGGCTTCGGCGTGCCTTTGGGGGCATGGGACTGAGATTTGGCGACCGCGCTCATGCCTACCACTTTAGCGTGACCGATGTGTGCACGCGTCCGGACATAAAAAAAGCACCGCTTTGCGGTGCCTTTTCGTTGCAGGGCTGCGTCAGATCAGCCCGGCACCTTCTTGAGCATTTCGAGGCCGATCTTGCCTTCGGCGATCTCGCGCAGGGCGGTCACTGCCGGCTTGTTCTTGCTCTCGATCTTGGGTGCGTGGCCCTGGCTCAGCATGCGCGCACGGTAGGTGGCGGCCAGGACGAGCTGGAAGCGGTTCGGAATGTTGACGAGACAATCTTCGACGGTGATGCGGGCCATGATGAGGATCTTTCGGTCGGTCTGGTGAGCGGCGGGCTCGGAAATCAGGGGATGTTCAGTGCGGCGAAGGTGTCGGCACGCGCTCGGCGTTGTGCGGAATACCGAAGCCGCTGAGCGTGGACGATCGCCTTGAGATCGAAAAGTGCCCGCTCAAATAACTCGTTGATTATAACGAAGTCGAATTGCCCGGCCTGGGCCATCTCTTCGGCGGCGTTCTTCAGGCGCAATTCGATGACCGAGGCGCTGTCTTCCCCGCGCCGTTCGAGCCGGGAGCGCAGTTCTTCCCAGCTGGGCGGCAGGATGAAGATCATGACCGCATTGGCGAAGGTCTTGCGGATCTGCAACGCGCCCTGGAAGTCGATTTCCAGGATCACGTCGGCCCCCTGGGCGATGCGGTCCTCGACGGCCTTCTTCGACGTGCCGTAGCGGTGGCCGTGCACATGGGCCCATTCCACGAAGCCGTCGGCCGCGATCATGGCGTCGAACTCCGTCGGCGAGGCAAAAAAGTATTCGCGGCCGTGCTTTTCCTGTCCGCGCGGCGACCGGGTCGTGTGCGACACCGAAGGCTGCACCGCCGAATCGAGTTCCATCAGCGCCTTCACCAGGCTCGACTTGCCCGCGCCGCTGGGCGCCGCCACCACGAAGATATTGCCGGGGTAGTCCATTCTCTCGCTCGTCTTCGTCGTCATTCGATGTTCTGGACCTGCTCGCGCATCTGCTCGATCAGGACCTTCATGTCCACGCCGATGCGCGTGAGTTCCAGCGCCGCAGACTTCGAGCCCAGGGTGTTGGCCTCGCGGTGCAGCTCCTGGATCAGGAAGTCGAGGCGCTTGCCGATCTCGCCGCCCTTCTTGAGCAGGCGCTCGATCTCGTCGAGATGCGAGTTCAGCCGGGTGAGCTCTTCCGCCACGTCGATGCGGATGGCGAACGCGGTCGCTTCGGTCAGTGCACGGTCTTGAGCAGCCTCGGGCGGCGTGCCGCCCGTTCCGGCGCTCAGGCCCATGGCTTCCTGCCAGCGCTCCAGGAACCGGGTGCGTTGCTGTTCGACCAATTGCGGAACCAGCGGACCGGCCTGCTGCACCAGGGTGCGCAGTTGCGCGAGGTGGGCTTCGAGCATCTTGGCCAGCCGGGCGCCTTCGCGCTGGCGGGCCGAGATCAGGCCTTCGAGCGCCTTGCCTGTCACGTCGAGCAGGTCGGGGCCCCAATCGCCGCGCGTGGCGCTGTCGCCGCCGGCCAGGCGCAGCACGTCGGCCACGCTGAGTTCGCGTGCGCCCGGCAGCCATGCCTTGATGCTGTCCTGCACGCCATTGAGCCGCTGCAGCAGCTTGACGGAGGGTTCGACCACGCCCGAGGAAGAGGTGCTTTCGATGGCGGCGCGCACTTCGACCTTGCCGCGCTTGAGCTTGGCCGTGAGCAGTTCGCGCAGGGCGGTTTCGTGCTGGCGGAGTTCTTCCGGCAGCTTGAAGGTGAGATCGAGGAAGCGGCTGTTGACCGAGCGGATTTCAACCCCGAGCCGGCCCGCGGCGGAAGGCCGTGCTTCGGCTTCGGAGTGGCTGCCTGCGGGCCCGTTCTGGCCGCTGGCGTAGCCGGTCATGCTGTAAACTGGCATTGCGCCTCACTGTGGTTTTGCTTGCATGCTCCGAGGCGCCGGCACGGCGTTCGCTTGCCGCACCATCGCCTTCGGGCGAAACTCCCGGATTATGTCAAAGGTCAAGCCTACGCCCCTGCCGCCCGATACGGTCATTGGTGGTTACCGCGTTGTACGCCGGCTTTCCGCGGGCGGTTTCGGGGTCGTCTACCTCGCCATCGATTCCAGCGGCCAGCAGGTGGCCATCAAGGAATATCTGCCGTCGTCGCTGGCCACGCGGGGTCCGGGCGAGCTTGCGCCACAGGTGCCGCCGGAGAAACTGTCGCTGTACCGGCTGGGCCTGAAGAGCTTCTTCGAGGAAGGGCGCTCGCTGGCGCAGATCTCGCACGCGTCGGTGGTCAGCGTGCTCAATTTCTTCCGCGAGAACGAGACCGTCTACATGGTCATGAATTACCTGGAGGGCGCGACCCTGCAGGATTTCGTGGTCACGGCGCGTGACCTGAAGAAGCAGAAGGTGTTCCGCGAGTCGACCATCCGTTCGCTCTTCGACGAGATCCTGCGCGGCCTGCGCATCGTCCACCAGTACAAGATGCTGCACCTGGACATCAAGCCGGCCAACATCTTCGTCACCGACGACGACCGCGCCGTGCTCATCGACTTCGGCGCCGCGCGCGAAGTGCTCAGCAAGGAAGGCATCTTCATCCGCCCGATGTACACCCCAGGCTTCGCCGCCCCCGAGATGTACCGGCGCGATTCGTCCATGGGCCCCTGGACCGACATCTACGCCATCGGCGCCTGCATCTACGCCTGCATGCAGGGCTATCCGCCCAACGACGCGCCCCGTCGCATCGAAAAAGACCGCCTCAGCCTGTCGCTCTCGCGGCTGCGCGGCGTCTACTCCGACAACCTGATCGAAGTGGTCGAGTGGTGCATGTCGCTCGACCCGCTGTCGCGCCCGCAGTCGGTCTTCGCGCTGCAGAAGGAGCTCAGCCGCGAGGGCGAGCGCCGCTACACCAAGCTCACGGTGGGCGAGAAAGTGCGCCTGTCGATCGACAACATCCGCTCCTTCGACAAGAAGGCCCTGCCCAAGGCTGCCGCGCCGACCACGCGCCCTGCATGACATCATGAAATTCTCCGTCTTCCAGGTCAGCCGCAAGGGCGGGCGTCTCAAGAACGAAGACCGCATGGGCTATTGCTACACGCGGGAATCGGGGTTGTTCGTGCTGGCCGACGGCATGGGAGGCCACCCGGAAGGCGAAGTGGCGGCGCAGCTCGCGCTGCAGACCATTGCCGCGCTCTACCAGCGCGAGGCGCGCCCGATGGTGAAGGACGTGAAATCCTTCCTCGCCGAATCGGCCATGGCTGCGCATCAGCAGATCATGCGCTACGCGAGCCACAAGGCCATGCTCGACACGCCGCGCACCACCGTCGTGGCGGCCGTGCTCCAGAACAACGCCGCCACCTGGATGCACTGCGGCGATTCGCGCCTGTACGTCGTGCGCGACGGCCGCCTGCTGGTGCGCACGCGCGACCATTCGCACGCCGAACGCCCGAAGCCGCATGGCTCCGACATGCCCGTCAACCGCAACCTGCTGCTGACCTGCCTGGGCTCGCCGACCACGCCGCTCTTCGACGTTTCGGCGCCGCTGCAGCTGCAGCGCGGCGACCGCATCATGCTGTGCTCGGACGGCGTCTGGGGCGTGCTCGACGACGAACTCATCGTGCACACGCTTTCCTCCGGCAAGCCCGTGTCCGACGCTGCCCCCGACCTCGCCGAGATGGCCCTGCGCAAGGGCGGCTCCCACAGCGACAACGTCACGCTCATCGCGCTCGAATGGGAAATGCCCGACAGCGCGGACGACCGCAGCGGCGTTTCCACCGAGACCATCGAGGACGGCGTCTTCGCCTCGACCATCCAGGCCGGCATGCCCTCCGACAACGAGATCGACGACCTCGACGAGGACGCCATCGAGCGCTCCATCGCCGAGATCAACGAAGCCATCCGCAGATCGGCGGCGCGCAAGACCTGAGCGCGGCCTTCTTTCTTTTTTCTTTTCCGGTTCCCGAACAATGACTGCTTTCACACGAAGCGGCGGCCGCGCCGCCGACCAGCTGCGCCCGGTGCGCATCACCCGCGGTTTCACCATCCACGCCGAAGGCTCCGTGCTCATCGAGTTCGGCCAGACCCGCGTGCTGTGCACCGCCTCCGTCGAGGAAAAAGTGCCGCCGCACAAGAAGGGCAGCGGCGAAGGCTGGGTTACGGCCGAATACGGCATGCTGCCGCGCGCCACCCACACCCGCAGCAGCCGCGAGGCCGCCAAGGGCAAGCAGACCGGCCGCACGCAGGAAATCCAGCGTCTCATCGGCCGCTCGATGCGCGCCGTGTTCGATCTCGCCGCGCTCGGCGAACGCACCATCCACCTCGACTGCGACGTGCTGCAGGCCGACGGCGGCACGCGCACCGCGGCCATCACGGGCGCCTTCGTCGCGGCGCAGGATGCCGTCAACAAGCTGCTGGCCTCGGGCGCCATTGCCGCATCGCCCGTCAAGGGGCACGTGGCGGCCATCTCGGTCGGCATCGTCGGCGGTACGCCGCTGCTCGACCTGGAATACACCGAAGACTCGGCCTGCGACACCGACATGAACGTCGTCATGACGGGCGCCGGCCATTTCGTCGAAGTGCAGGGCACGGCCGAAGGCGTGGCCTTCACGCGCGAAGAAATGAACATCCTGCTCGGCCTGGCCGAGAAGGGCATCGGCGAACTCGTGGAACTGCAGAAGCAGGCACTGCTCTCCAACTGACGCATCCACTGGCGAATTCATGAAACTGGTTCTGGCTTCCAACAACGCGGGCAAGCTCGCCGAACTCCAGCAACTGTTCGCGGAGCTCGCCGTCACCCTCGTGCCGCAGTCGGCGCTGGGGGTGAGCGAGGCTGAAGAACCCTTCCGTACCTTCGTCGAGAACGCGCTGACCAAGGCGCGCCATGCCAGCGCCGCCACCGGCCTGCCGGCCATCGCCGACGACGCCGGCCTGTGCGTCGATGCCTTCGGCGGCCTGCCGGGCGTCGATACCGCCTACTACGCCACGCAGTTCGGCTACGCCAAGGGCGACGCCAACAACGTGAAGGCCCTGCTCGAGCAGCTCGACGGCGTCGCCAACCGCCGCGCCGCGCTCGTCAGCACGCTGGTCGCGCTGCGCAGCCACGACGACCCCGAGCCGCTCGTCGCCGTGGGCCGCGTGGTCGGCGAGATCGCTCCCGCGCCCATCGGCGACAACGGCTTCGGCTTCGACCCCGTCATGTACCTGCCGTCCTTCGGCAAGACCTTCGCGCAGCTGACGTCCGAGGTGAAGAATGCCAACAGCCACCGCGGCCGCGCGGCACAGGCCATGCTGGTGCTGATGCGCGAGCGCTGGTTCTGACCGGCGGTCGATAGATGGCTACCACCTTCCCGATTCAGCCGGCGCAGCCCGCCGGCGCGCAGCACGCCAACGACGTCCTGCACTGGATGCGCCCCGGCCCGCTGCAGCTCAGCGCGCTGCCGCCGCTGTCGCTGTACATCCACCTGCCGTGGTGCCTGCGCAAGTGCCCGTACTGCGACTTCAATTCGCACGAATGGCGCGCCGCCAGCGCGGCCGACATCGACGGCATTCCCGAAGCCGCCTACATCGACGCGCTGGTGGCGGACCTCGATGCCGCCTTGCCGCTCATCTGGGGCCGCAGCGTCCACACCATCTTTATCGGCGGCGGCACGCCCAGCCTGTTCTCGCCGCAGGCCATCGACCGCCTGCTGAGCGACGTGCGCGCACGCCTGAAGCTCACGCCCGATTGCGAGATCACGCTCGAGGCCAACCCCGGCACCTTCGAGCGCAACCGCTTCCGTGCGTACCGCTCGGCCGGCGTCACGCGCCTGTCGGTGGGCGTGCAGAGCTTCAACGACGAGCACCTGAAGGCGCTGGGCCGCGTGCACGACCGCGCGCAGGCCATCGCCGCGCTCGAGGAAGCCGCGAGCGCCTTCGACACCTTCAATCTCGACCTGATGTACGCGCTGCCGGGCCAGACCCTCGAAGACCTCGAGACCGACCTCTCGCAGGCCCTGTCGCTCGCGCCGCCGCACCTCTCGGTCTACCACCTGACCATCGAGCCCAACACCTGGTTCGCCAAGTTTCCGCCGACGCTGCCCGAGGACGACATCGCCTACGCCATGCTCGACCGCATCACCGAGCGCACCAGTGCCAGCGGCATGTCGCGCTACGAGATCTCGGCCTATGCGCGCGAGGGGCACCAGTGCGCGCACAACCTCAACTACTGGCAGTTCGGCGACTATCTCGGCATCGGCGCCGGCGCGCACAGCAAGCTGAGCTTCGCGCACCGCATAGTGCGGCAGGTGCGTTTTCGCGAACCGCGCCTGTATATGGATAACGCACGCGCCGGCGCCGCCGTGTCGCAGAGCGACGAAGTGGCGCTGGCAGACCTGCCGTTCGAATTCATGCTGAATGCGCTGCGGCTGAAACAGGGCTTCACGCTGCCGCAGTTCAGCGAACGCACCGGGCTGGCGATGACGTCGATCCAGCGCGGCCTCGAAGAGGCCGAGCGCAAGGGCCTCATTGCCCGAGACCTGTTCCGCGTATGGCCGACCGAGCGCGGCCTCGACTTCCTGAGCGACCTGCAGGCCATGTTCCTGCCCGACGAGGAGTAGGGCGCCACGGTCGGCATAAAATCGCCGGCTCCGGAGAGTTGGGTGAGTGGTTTAAACCAGCAGTCTTGAAAACTGCCGACGTGAAAGCGTCCGTGAGTTCGAATCTCACACTCTCCGCCAGGATCAATCTCTGGCAGTTTTTAAAAGTCCCGCGCAGTTCCTGCGACGGGACTTTTTCATTGGCAGATGTCTTTTCACCGCAAGAGGCATCTGTCTTCGCGCTCCTCCAGCCCGAGCGCTTCATGTTGCGAGACCTCAGCGGCGCCGAATCAGGTCGCGCTGTTTCTGGTCGGCGACGATCTTGTTCGTTCAGCAGATTCCGCTGGCCGTCGTCGTAGATCAGGGCCACCGACAGCCCGCTGGTCGTGAACTGCGGAGTCGTCGAGAGAAGCTCGCAGCCGTCCTTTTGCTCGTGCTCATGGCAATGCGAACGCCCTCGGTCGCTGGCTTCGAGGCTCCCGCATCGACGCGGCGTCCTGACTCTTGCGCGCGGAGGGAGCATCCCGTCGCCCTCTCATCACACCCTCTCTCCCCCACCGATTCCCGTAGGCCGCAGTCGGGTTCTGTAATCTAGTGTTTTTATTTGCAACGAATGTTATATTTTCCCAGAAACATTCTCATAACACTTAGGCATTCAGTCCAGGGCAGACGTCGCGTCGCCCTGTGAATGTTCATCATGGGGAGCTCCGGAATTGCAGTTCAAGCCGCAAGAAAGCCCCAATTTGGTGCGGCCAGCTTCGGCCGTCGCATGCCTGTCCCGGGGCTGTCCATGAACACGCCGGTCGCCGCCTCGCGTGCCCGCCGGCCGCTGTTGAGCTTCAGCGTAGAGGGCCTGCCGGCCCGCGACGAACTGCTCTTCAAGTCCCTGGTTCGGCTGCTGGACCATCGCACCCATCAGCATTGGGCCTGGCAGGTCGAGGACGCCGACCTCCGCGTGGTGGGCGACAAGCTCGCTGCGGCGCCGCCTGAAGTAGACCCGGCCGACCGCCCGGTGCCGTTGCTGACCATCGGCGACACACCCCCCTCGCGCGGCCCGTTCCTGCGCCTGCCGCTGCATGCAGATGCGCTCGAGGCCATGCTCAACCGCCTCGGCGCGATGGTGGTCCATGCCCGCGAACTCGGGCTGGCCGCGGCTTCGCGCAGCCGCAACGAGCAGGCCGCGCGCAGCGAGGAATACCGGCTGCTGCGCTGGCCTTCGTCGACGCTGCTCGACACCACCATGCGCATGAAGCTCGCCACGCTGCTCGCGAGTCGTCCGGCCTCGCTGCAGGCGCTGCAGCAGCGCTCGAACGCCAGCGCGCAGGAGTGCGCGGATTTCATTTCCGCGCTCGAGCGCGCGGGCTTCGTCGCGAGCAGTGGTGGTGGTCATGGGGCCACCGGCTTCGCCAATAGCCGCGCGCCCGAGTCGATCTGGCCCGATTCGCACATCGCGACCGGCAACGAGGCGCCTCACGCCGCACCTTCCGCGCCGCGAGCCACCGTGGAGCCGGGACTGCTCGCGCGCATCCGCAGCCGCCTGGGGCTGCTGTCATCCGGACCGAGGGCCTGAACAGCGTGGAGCACAAGATTCTTTTCACCGGCACCATGGGTGCGGGCAAGACCACCGCCATCGCCGCGGTGAGCGAGATTCCACCGGTGCGCACCGAGGTGCGCAACAACGACGCCTCGGTCGCCAAGGCCACCACCACCGTCGGCCTGGACTACGGCGAGCTCACGCTCGACAACGGCGAGAGGCTGCGCCTGTACGGCACGCCCGGGCAGATGCGCTTCGACTTCATGTGGCGCATCCTGGCGCGCGGCGCGCTGGGCCTCGTGGTCCTGGTCGACAACAGCCGTCCCGATCCGCTGGCCGATCTCGAGGTGTATCTCGATGGCTTCGCCGAACTCATCGAGAAGACCGCCTGCGTGGTCGCGGTGGGCCGCATGGAGACGCACCCCGAGCCCGGGCTGGAGGCCTACTCCCAGCGCATGCAGGACAAGGGCGTGCTGTGCCCCGTGCTGCCCGCCAACGTGACCGATCCGCAGCAGGTGGTGCAGTTGCTAGATCTGCTGCTGATCCAGCTCGAAGCCTGAGCGAGCACCGGACTGCTTTCTTTTTTCCTGTTCTTCCCTTTTCTTCTCTTCCTGCCGCAACGCCGGACCCCACCCACATGAACATCGCACCCCGCATCAAGGACGCCGCCGAGACCGTCGTGGACACGCTCATGCGCGAGATCAAGGGCGTGAAGGCCGTGGTGATCGCCACCGAGGACGGCATGGAGCTCGCCGCGCGCGCCGAGAACACCGCGCAGGTCGCGCGCATGTCGGCCATCGCGAGCTCGCTGGCCGCGCTCGGCGCGGTGGCGGGCGAGGAGAGCGGCCTCGGCCAGTGCGAGAACGTCGCCATCGAAACCGCGCTGGGCCACATCCTGATGCTGCAGGCCCGCCACGAGGAAGCGGGTTTGATCGTGAGCGTGGTGACGGGCAAGGACGCCGTCATCGGCCAGGCGCTGTACTTCTCCAAGCAGGCCACGCTCGCGCTACAGCGAGCCTGAGCACCCAGCCTTTTTACAAGCGGCCGCCGCTCATCATTCGCCCGGGCGGCGGCCGATCATCAGGGCGATGGACTACCTACGAAAGACTCCGATGGCAAACATCAAGCAATCCATGGACGAACTCATGACGATCGACGGTGCACTGTGCGCGGCACTGGTCGATTCGGGCAGCGGCATGATCCTTGGGCAGATCGGTTCGGGCGTCGACCTGGAAGTCGCCGCCGCCGGCAATACCGAAGTGGTGCGCGCCAAGCACAAGACGATGCGTGCACTGGGCCTGAACGACGTGATCGAGGACATCCTGATCACCCTGGGGCGCCAGTACCACATCATTCGCCCGCTGCAGAAGCACGAAGGCCTGTTTATCTACCTGGTGCTCGACAAGTCGAAGTCGAACCTCGCGCTCGCGCGCCGCAAGACGCAGGACGTGGAGCAGACGCTGGCGGTCTGATCCACGCCCAGGGGGCGCGCGGTCAGCAGGGGCGCGGAGCCCGCGTCTCCGAGGGCCGCTCCCCGAAGCGCGCGCGGTACTGCGCCGCGAAGTGCCCCAGGTGGAGAAAGCCGTACTTCTGCGCCACCTCGCGCACGCCGGCTCCGGCGGCGCCGCCCGATGTGCGCTGCAACTCGGTGCGCACCCTGTCGAGCCTCGTCTCGCGCAGGAACTCCATCGGCCCCTGACCCGCATGCTGGCGAAACGCCAGCTGCAGGGCGCGTGCGCTGCAGCCGACCTCGCGGCAGACGTCGGCGAGCGACAGGGGCTGGTCCGCATGCGCCGACATGTATTCCTGCGCCTTTCTGACCACGCGCGGCAGCAGGCGCCGCTGGTTGTCCCCGGCGAGGGCCTTCGAGTGGTTGTGCCCGGCAGACATCAGCAGGCTGGAGATCAGGTACGCCTCCGCATGCTCGGCCAGCGGGCCGCCGGCCTCCAGCCCGTTGCCGGCGTCGAGCGTGAGCCGCAGGTAGTCGATGAAATGCACCAGCGGCGCGAGCGTGGGGCTGTCCAGCGGCACGCCGAGGTCGAACACCAGCGGCCGTCCGAGGGGCGCCTGCAGCAGCGACTCCAGCCGCGAATGCAGCGCCGAACGGGCCAGCCGCACGATGAGGTGCGGGCTGCCGTCGGCCCAGCGCATCGACAGCGGCTCGGTGGGCGAGGGCAGCGATGCGAGGCGGGGCGTGGCGTCGATCTGCTGCGCGCCGCAGCGGATTTCGGCGCCGCCGCGCAACGGAATCTGCAACAGGAAGAAATCCTGCAGGTAGCCCGGGTCGATCTGCACGCCGGGGCCGTACTGCACGTAGTTGAGGCTCACGTCCCGGTGCAGCCGCGCGCTGTGGTGGCAGGCGTCCAGCGTGGTGCGCGGCCTGAGCATGACGAGGCCGTGCGGACAGAAGATGCGGGCCACGCTTTCACGAGCCTCGTCCACGTCGTGGCTCTCGAAAAGCCGGTAGCGCTGCAACGGCAACGGTGGGGTCGTGAGGGTTTCCATGGGGCGAGTACAGGGCCAGGGCACCGTAGCAAAAACCATCCCTACCCACAATTCGGGCCTCCCCTCGGGAGCCCGCGAGAGCCGTCTCCCCAGAAATCTGCGCGCCAGGGACAGCGCCTGCGTTTGCGGGACTCGTCCTGGCAACCCTTGCCCCTAACGTTCGCTTCACAGGCACCAGCCGGGCCTGCCCGATCAACCGAGGAGAGCAAGCGTCATGTTCAAGGGACTCGAAGGCAAGAGCGCCATCGTCACCGGTGGCTCCACACTGATAGGCGCGGGCGTGGTGCGCGCCCTGCATGCGGCGGGCGTGAAGGTCGTCATCGCCGACATCGACGCCGGCAACGGCCAGGCCCTGGCCGATTCGCTGGGCACCGGCGTGCGCTTCGTGCGCACCGACATCACGGACGACGCGCAGGTGAAGGCCTGCGTGGCTGAGGCAGCCGAGCGGCACGGCGGCGTGCACTTTCTCGTCAACCTGGCGTGCTCCTACGTGGACGATGGCTTCAAGTCGCCCCGCGCCGACTGGCTCACCTCGTTCAACGTGAACGTGGCCAGCGCGGTGGCGATGCTGCAGGCCGTGCATCCGCACATGGTGGCGGCCGGTGGCGGAGCGGTGGTCAATTTCACGAGCATTTCGTCGAGCGTGGCGCAGACGGGCCGCTGGCTCTATCCGGTGAGCAAGGCCGCGATGGCGCAGCTCACGCGCAACATGGCGATGGACCTCGCGCCCGACCGCATCCGCGTGAACAGCGTGTCGCCGGGCTGGACCTGGTCGGCCGTGATGAACCAGCTCACGAATGGCGACCGCGCCAAGACCGACCGCGTGGCCGCGCCCTTCCACCTGCTGGGCCGCGTCGGCGACCCCGATGAGGTGGCGCAGGTGGTGCTGTTCCTGTGCTCCGACCACGCGAGCTTCGTGACCGGCGCCGACTATGCGGTGGACGGCGGTTACTCCGCCATGGGCCCCGAGCAGGCCGTGCCGGCCATTCCCAAGTTGATGGACTAGCAAGCAACCAAGCAAGGAGCAAGGCAATGAAGCGAATCGCAATCGTCGGCGCGGGCCAGTCGGGCCTGCAACTGGGGCTGGGCCTGCTTGCCGCGGGCTACGAGGTCACGATGTTCAGCAACCGCACGGGCGAGGACATCCGCCAGGGCAAGGTCATGTCGAGCCAGTGCATGTTCCACACCTCGCTGCAGATCGAGCGCGACCTGGGGCTCGACCACTGGGGCAGCGTGTGCCCCACGGTGGAAGGCATCGGCCTGGCCGTGCCGCATCCCGAGCAGAAGGGCTCCAAGGCCATCGACTGGGTGGCACGGCTGAATTCGAGCGCACAGTCGGTCGACCAGCGCGTGAAGATTCCGGCGTGGATGGACGAATTCCGGAAGAAGGGCGGCGAGCTCGTCTTCAAGGATGCGGGCATCGACGAGCTCGAGACCTGCACGCAGACGCACGACCTCACGCTGGTGGCCAGCGGCAAGGGCGAAATCTCCAAGCTCTTCGAGCGCGACGCTCACAAATCCACCTACGACAAGCCGCAGCGTGCACTGGCGCTGACCTACGTGAAGGGCATGAAGCCGCGCGAGCCGCACTCGGCGGTGTGCTTCAACCTGATTCCCGGCGTGGGCGAGTACTTCGTGTTCCCGGCACTGACGACCACGGGCCCGTGCGAGATCATGGTGTTCGAAGGCGTGCCCGGCGGCCCGATGGACTGCTGGGCCGACGTGAAGACGCCCGAGGAACATCTGGCGCGCAGCAAGTGGATCCTCGACACCTTCACGCCGTGGGAGGCCGAGCGCTGCCACGACATCGAGCTGACCGACGACAACGGCATCCTCGCGGGCCGCTTCGCGCCCACGGTGCGCAAGCCGGTGGCAACCCTGCCATCGGGGCGCAAGGTCCTGGGCCTGGCCGACGTGGTGGTGCTCAACGATCCGATCACGGGGCAGGGCTCGAACAACGCGGCCAAGTGCGCGGACACCTACCTCAGGAGCATCCTCGCGCGCGGCGACGGCCCGGCCGACGCGGCCTGGATGCAGCAGACCTTCGACCGCTACTGGTTCGGCTACGCGCAATGGGTCTCGCAGTGGACCAACATGCTGCTGGCACCGCCGCCGCCCCACGTGCTCAACCTGCTCGGCGCGGCCGGTGCGATGCCGCCGCTGGCCAGCGCATTCGCCAACGGCTTCGACGATCCGCGCACCTACTTCCCTTGGTTCGCGGACCCGACCGAGGCGCAGCGCTTCATCGACACCTGCGCCGCCGTCGCATAGCCTGGAGCGGAGCCCATCATGAAGCGACGCGTGGCCATCGTCGGCGCCGGCCAGTCCGGCATGCAGCTCGCCCTGGGCCTGCAGCGCTCGGGGTTCGAGGTGACGGTCTTCTCCAACCGCAGCGCGCAGGAGATCGGCGAAGGGCCGGTGATGTCCAGCCAGTGCATGTTCGAGACCGCGCTGCAGACCGAGCGCGAGTTGGGACTGGACTGGTGGGCGGACGAGTGTCCGCCGGTGGAGGGCATCGGCATCGCGGTGCGCAATCCGGAGGGCGGCAAGGCCATCGAATGGAGCGCGAAGCTCGACGGCCCCGCGCAGTCGGTCGACCAGCGGCTCAAGATTCCCGCGTGGATGGCCGAGTTCGAGAGGCGCGGCGGCCGGCTGGTGCTGCAGGACATGGGCATCGACGACCTGGAGACCTGCGCGCGGATGAACGACCTCGTGGTCGTCGCGAGCGGCAAGGGCGAGATCTCCAGGCTCTTCGAGCGCGACGACGAGCGCTCCCCGTACGAGCAGCCGCAGCGCGCATTGGCGCTGACCTACGTGAAGGGCATGAAGCCGCGCGCGTCGCAATCGGCGGTGTGCTTCAACCTGATTCCCGGCGTGGGCGAGTACTTCGTGTTTCCGGCGCTGACGACCACGGGGCCGTGCGAGATCATGGTGTTCGAAGGCGTGCCTGGCGGCCCGATGGACTGCTGGGCCGACGTGAAGACACCGCAGCAGCACCTTGCCCGCAGCAAGTGGATCCTGGAAACCTTCCTGCCCTGGGAGGCCGAGCGTTGCCGCGACATCGAGCTGACCGACGACAACGGCATCCTCTCGGGCCGCTTCACGCCCACGGTGCGCAAGCCGGTGGCGCGGCTGCCGTCGGGCCGCAAGGTTCTGGGCCTGGCCGACGCGGTGGTGCTCAACGATCCGATCACCGGACAGGGCTCCAACAACGCGGCCAAGTGCGCCGACATCTACCTCAAGCGCATTCTCGAACACGGTGACGCGCCCTTCGACGCCGCATGGATGCAGCAGACCTTCGACCGCTACTGGGAAGGCTATGCCCGCTGGGCCACAGGCTGGACCAACAGCCTGCTCGCGCCGCCCCAACCTCATCTGCAGAAGCTGCTGCAGAGCGCCGCCAGCATGCCCGCGGTCGCGAGCATCGTGGTCAACGGCTTCGACGACCCGCGCGCCTTCGCGCCCTGGTGGTTCGATGCCGCCGAGGCGGATCGCTTTCTCGAAGATCGGGCGCGCGAGGCCGTGGTGGACCGCTTCGACCGGCGCGACTTCCGCAAGGCGCTGGGGCAGTTCAGCACCGGCGTCACTGTGATCACCACCCGCGCGATGGACGGCCGCCGAGTGGGCATGACCGCCAACTCGTTCTCCTCGGTCTCGCTCGATCCGCCGCTGGTGCTCTGGAGCCTCGCGCGGCAGGCACCGAGCCTGGCCGACTTCACCGGCGCGAGCCATTTCGCGATCAACGTGCTGGCGGCGAACCAGCATCACCTGTCGCGGCAGTTCTCGACGCCGCAGGCGGACAAGTTCGGCGGCGTGGAGTGCTGCGAGGGCACGTCCGGCGTGCCGCTGCTCAACGGCGTGATCGCGCGATTCGTGTGCCGCAACGTCAGGCAGTACGATGGCGGCGACCACCTCATCTTCATCGGCGAGGTCGAGCGCTACGACCGCTTCGACGGCGAGCCGCTGGTCTTTCATTCGGGCTACTACCAGGTGACCACAAGACATCCGGAATGCATGCAATGAGCGCGCGGCCCGCATCAACCACCATCCCATGAACGGAGCAAAACACATGCAGCAGAAAGCACCTCAAGCAGCGGCACCACAACGCATCCGCATCGAGGCCACCGACGCGAGCGGCAGTTTCAGCGGCTACCTCGCACTGCCGGCCTCGGGTACCGGCCCTGGCCTGGTCATCGCGCAGGAAATCTTCGGCGTGAACTCCACGATGCGCGAGGTGGCCGACTACTACGCGGAAGAAGGCTACGTGGTGCTCGTGCCCGACCTGTTCTGGCGCCAGCAGCCCGACGTGGAGCTGGGCTACTCGCCCGAGGACTGGCAGCGCGCCTTCGGCTTCTACCAGGGCTTCGACGAGGCCAAGGGCATGGAGGACATGCAGGCTGCCATCACCGCCCTGCGCCAGCGCCCCGAAGTGCAGGGTGCCAAGGTCGGCGTGCTCGGTTTCTGCCTCGGCGGCAAGCTGGCCTACCTCGCGGCCTGCCGCACCGACGCGGACGTGGCCGTGGGCTACTACGGCGTGGGCATCGATGCCGCGCTCGACGAGGCCGACAAGATCAGGCGCCCGCTCACGCTGCACATCGCAGAGCTCGACAAGTTCTGCCCGCCCGAGGCGCGCGACCGCATCGTCGCGGCGCTCAAGGGCCGCCCCGGCGTCTCGCTGCACGTGTACCCGGGCATGGACCACGCCTTCGCTCGCCTGGGCGGCGAGCACTACCACAAGCCCTCGGCGCTGATGGCGCACGAGCGCAGCATCGCCACGCTGAAGGACGCCATCGGCCCGCACTACGACCTTTCGGCGCTTTGGGACAAGCACTGCGAGTACGAGTTCGGCACGCGCAACGTCGACGACACCATGAGCACCATGGTGGCCGAGCCCTACGTCAACCACATCCCGACCATGACCGGCGGCGTGGGCTACAGGAACCTGCACGCCTTCTATTCGAACCACTTCGTCAACAGCAACCCGCCCGACACCTCGCTGGTGCCGATCTCGCGCACCATCGGCGCCACGCAGGTGGTCGACGAGATGCTGTTCTGCTTCACCCACACCACCGAGATCCCGTGGATGCTGCCGGGCGTGGCGCCCACCGGCAAGCGCGTGGAGATTCCGCTGCTCGCGGTCATCAAGTTCCGCGGCGACAAGCTCTATCACGAGCACATCTACTGGGACCAGGCCAGCGTGCTGGTGCAGGTGGGCTTGCTCGACCCGAAGCTGCTGCCGGTGGCCGGCATCGAGACGGCGCGCAAGCTGCTCGACGAGACGCTGCCGTCGAATACGCTGATGGAGCGCTGAGCGCTGAGCGCTGAGCGCTGAGCGCTGAGCGCTGAGCGCTGAGCGCTGAACGCTCAGCCCGAGGCCTTCACCGCATCCACCAGGAAGCGCACGAAGGCCTTCGCTGCATCGGGCAGCGAGCGGCCCGCCATGGTCTCGATGGCGAGATGCCGCTCGTGCATCTCGCGGTCCTTCAGCGCAATGGCGACCAGCGCCTTGCTCTGCAGCAGCGTGCGGATCGACAGCGGCCCGTAGAAGGCGATGCTGCCGCCGCCCGCGGCCGCGAAGCTCAGCAGCGAGTTCGCATGGTTGCTGGACATGGCCAGCTCGTAGCGCAGCTCCTGCCGCGAGCAGCTGGCATCGAGCAGCCGGCGGATGGAGCTGTCTTCCTGCGGCAGCCCCAGCGGATAGGCCACCACCTGGCGAAGCGACAGCTGCCGCTGCTGCGCGAGCGGATGGTCCATCGCCATCACCGCAAGGATGGGGCTCGGGTGCCGCAGCTCGACCTCGATGCCTGGCTCGGGCAGGGCGCTGAGGGTGATACCCACGTCGGTTTCGCCATCGCGCACCAGCCGCGAGATGTCGGCGGGCGCACACACCTCCAGGTGAAAGCGGATGCCCGCGTGCTTGAGGCGGAACTGCGCGATCAGCCGGGGAATGAAGTCGAAGGCGAAGCCCTCGGTGCTCGCCACGCGCACATGGCCGCTGCGTAGTCCGCGCAGGCCGGCGATCTCGTTGGCGACGCGCTCGATGTCCTGCTGCGCGCGCTTGGCGTGCGCCGCCAGCAGCTCGCCCGCAGCGTTGGGCACCATGCCGCGCGCATGGCGCTCGAAGAGCAGGGTGTCGAGCTCGCGTTCGAGCCGCGCCACCTGCCGGCTCACGGCCGAGGGCGCGACGTTGAGCTTGACCGCGGCTTCCTTCACCGAGCCGGTCTTCACGACCTCGAGAAAGTAGCGCACCGCGGTTTCCTGCAAGGCACGAGGCGCCATGGATTTGCTCCTGCACGTGGTCTGGATGGATGCTGTCGATTGCCGATTCGGCAACGCAGAATTCTAAACATTGCGCTTGTGACACCGTCATGACGCTCCTAGGATCGGCCCGTCTGCACCCTGAACCCCGCTGAACCTCGTCTTCCAGTCGATATTCCAGGAGTCCCGATGAACCGTCTCCCGCTCGTGGCGCGCATCGCATTGCTTTGCTGCAGCCTTGGACTTGGCGCCGTACCGCTGGCGTCGCTCGCTGCCGAGACGGGGTTTCCCGTACGGCCGGTCACGCTGGTGATTCCTTTCCCGCCCGGCGGAGCCACCGACGTCAACGGCCGCGTGATCGCGCAGCGCCTGGGCAAGGAACTGGGCCAGCCGGTGGTGATCGAGAACCGCGGCGGCGCCGGCACGGTGGTCGGCGCGAGCTACGTGGCCAAGTCCGCGCCCGATGGCTACACGCTGCTGCTGAGCTCGGGCTCCACCTTCACCGTCAACCCCGCGATCCGCAGCAACCTGCCCTACGATCCGGTGAAGAGCTTCGAGCCCATCGGCATCGCCGGGCGCGTCGCGCTGATCCTTCTGGCGAACAGCGAAGTGCCGGTGCAGACGGTGAAGCAGTTCGTCGACTACGTGAAAGCCGCGCCGGGCAAATACTCGTACGGCTCCTTCGGCACCGGCACCACCGCGCAGTTCGCGGGCGAAACCGTGCTGCATGCCACCGGCCTGAAGATGACGCATGTGCCCTACAAGGGCAGCGCACCGGCCATGACCGACCTGATGGGCGGCCAGATCCCGTTCAGCATCGACACCGTGAGCGCGGCTGTCCCGCAGCTCAAGAGCGGAAAGATCAAGGCCATCGCGCTGACCACCGCGAAGCGCTCGGCGCTGCTGCCCGATGTGCCCACCTTCGCCGAGAGCGGATACCCCGAGGTCGAGATGGATTCCTGGCTCATGCTGGCCGCGCCGAAGGGCGTGCCCGCCGACGTGAAGGCGAAGCTGGAGAAGGCCCTGGCCGCGACCATCGCCGACCCGGAAACGAAGAGCAAGCTGCTGGCCGCGGGGCTCGAGCCGAGCTACAGCAGCGCCGCGGCGGGCGTGGAGCTCATCAACCGCGAACTGCCCATCATGCGGGCCGTCGCCGCAAGAGCCAACATCACTGCAGATTGACTTGGCACTCCACCAGGCTTCGCGCACTTCGTGTTGCTGCGCCAACCCCCTCGCCGGGGCGACACCCACGGCCCGGCGAAGCCGGTTCCGTGGTGTCCCGCGAATTCGCAGCGCCATGCCCAGAACAAGAGACATCCATGACCTCTGCCAAGACAACCCACGATTCCGCCAGCGAACTCGTCGAAAAATCCGCCGTCGAACTGCGCCGCCTCATCGGCAGCAAGCAGGTCTCGCCCGTCGAGCTGCTGGAGGCATGCATCGCGCGCATCGAGCGCGTGAACCCTTTCGTCAATGCAGTCACAGCCACCTGCTTCGAGCGCGCGCGCGCTGAAGCGAAGGCGGCCGAAGGCGCCGTGATGCGCGGCGACAGGCTGGGCCTGCTGCACGGCCTGCCGATGGGCGTGAAGGACCTGGAGCCCACCGAGGGCCTGCTCACCACCTGGGGCTCGCCGATCTACCGCGACCATGTGCCGACGGAAGACATCGAGCTCGTAGCGCGCCTGCGCCGCGCGGGCGCCGTTGTCGCGGGCAAGACCAACGTGCCGGAGATGGGCGCGGGCGCCAACTCGCGCAACGACGTCTGGGGCGCCACCGGCAACCCCTTCAATCCGAACCTCAACGCGGGCGGCTCCTCGGGCGGCTCGGCGGCCGCGCTGGCCTGCGACATGCTGCCCGTGTGCACTGGCTCCGACACCGGTGGCTCGCTGCGCATTCCCGCCGCGAAGTGCGGCGTGGTCGGCTTCAGGCCATCGCCCGGCGTGGTGCCCAGCGTGCGCAAGCCGCTGGGCTGGACGCCGATCTCTGTCGTCGGCCCCATGGGCCGCACCGTGGAAGAAGCCTGCCTGCAGCTGGCGGCATCGGCCGGCATGTGCGCGGGCGATCCGCTGAGCTATCCGCTCGACCCGATGTCGTTCCTCACGCCGCCGCCCGTCGACCTGGGCCGGCTGCGCGTGGCATGGACCGAAGACTTCGGCACTTGCGCCGTGGACGACGGCATCCGCGCCACCTTCCGCCGCAAGATCGAAGCGATGCGGCACCTGTTCGGCCGCTGCGACAGGGTCGAGTTCGACATGGGCGAGGCGCACCGCTGCTTCGACGTGCTGCGCGCCGAGGCCTTCGTGGCCGGCGTGCAGGCGGCCTACGAGCGCGACCCCGACAGCCTCGGCCCCAACCCGCGCGCCAACTACGAGATGGGCGCGAAGATGAGCCTGCTCGACAGTGCCTGGGCGCAGGCCGAGCAGACCCGGCTGCTGAAGCGCTTCCAGGCCACCTTCGCCGACTACGACCTCGTGCTGTCGCCGACCACGCCGGTCTCGCCCTTCCCGTGGACGCAACTGTACGCAGCCGCCATCAACGGCGAGCCGCAGGCCAACTACTACCGCTGGCTGGCGCTGACCTACGTGGTCACGCTGACCACGCACCCCGCGATCACGCTGCCCTGCGGCCTCGACCATGCGGGCATGCCCTTCGGGCTGCAGGTGGTGGGCGGCTTCAGGGCCGACCACCAGGTGCTGGGTGCAGCCCATGCGATGGAGGCGGCGTTCTCGTCCAGCGCGCAGCTGCGCAGGCCGCGTCCCGATCTCACCGCTTTGCGCGCGGCCGAGCCGGCGCTGACTTCGATCGTCAAGGCGCCACCGGTCTATGGCGACGGCAGCGCTGCGGCATCGGCCGCCGTATCGGCGGTCTAGGCCCCGGCCGCCATGTCGGCCGTCTAGGAATTCGCCACCGCGTAGGGCGTGAACCGGCTTTCGTTCTCGTTCACGTCCAGCGCCCGCCCGATGAACGGGAACGCCCGCTGCGGGCAGGCCGTGCGCTCGCACACCTTGCAGCCCATGCCGATGGGCGTGGGCGCTTCCTGGTCCGCGAGGTCGAGGCCCTTGGAATAGACCAGCCTCGGCGCATGCCGGATGTCGCAGCCCAGGCCGATCGCGAAGGTCTTGCTCGGTGAGCCGAAGCCGCGCTGTCCGTGCGACACGGTGCGCGCCACCCACAGGTAGGTGCGCCCGTCGGGCATGCGCGCGAGTTGCCGCAGCACCCGCCCGGGCTGCGCGAAGGCTTCGTACACGTTCCACAGCGGGCAGGTGCCGCCGGTCTTCGAGAAGTGGAAGTGCGTGGCCGACTGCCGCTTCGAGATGTTGCCCGCGCGGTCCACGCGGATGAAGAAGAAGGGCACGCCGGGCGCGCCGGGCCGCTGCATCGAGCTCAGGCGGTGGCAGACGGTTTCGAAGCCCACGCCGAAGCGGCGCGCCAGCAGGTCGATGTCGTAGCGCAGGGATTCCGCCGTCTTCAGGAACAGGCCGTAGGGCAGCAGCATGGCGCTGGCGAAATAGTTCGCCAGGCCGATGCGGGCCAGCGCATGCGTGGGCGCGTCGTCGTTGAAGTCGGCGCCCTGCAGCAGCAACTCGATGAGCCGCGCCTGCTCCAGCAGCGCCAGCTGGGTCGCGAGCTGGAAGGCCTGCTGGCCGGGCTCCAGGCCGGCCGACAGGTGCAGCACGCGGCTGGCGGGGTCGTAGCGGCGCTGGCTGTCGATGGCGTCGTCATCGGTGGGAACCACATGCACGCCGTGCTGCTTCGAAAGGCGCTGCTGCAGCCATTCCGACAGCGGACCACCGCGGGCGCGCGCTTCGTCGGCGAGCTTTTCCGCCTGCAGGTCCAGCTCCTCGAAATGGTTCTGGTGGGCGAAGAAGAAGTCGCGCACCGCCTCGAAGGGCATGGGCCGCGCGTTGGTGAGTTCGCCGCGTCCGTCGCCCAGCTCGGCGGCCATGATCTCCAGCCGCTCCATCGCTTCCTGGTGGCGGCGGTGCAGCGCGAGCAGCGCGCGCGCAACGGCCGGCATCTGCGAGGCCACCTCGCGCAGCTCGGGCAGGGCGACGGGTTCACCGCCGGGGTTGTCGGCCAGAGCGTCGCGCATGCCAGAGACCAGGCGGGCTTCCTCGTCTTCCGAGAACTGCTGCACGTCGACGCCGAGCGTGCGGCTGATCCTGAGCAGCACGGCCACGGTGAGCGGCCGCTGGTTCTGCTCAAGCTGGTTCAGGTAGCTGGGCGACAGGCCCAGCGCCTGCGCCAGCGCCACCTGCGTCATGCCGCGCTCGGCGCGCAGCTTGCGCAGGCGCACGCCCATGAAGGTCTTGCTCATCGTGCGGCTCCTTGCTGCATCTGTGGTATTCGCAATATTTGCAAATCTGGCGTTTTCTATTCGCAATGATTGGCAAATTCAGTCCTTCATTATGGGTACGCATTTGCGTAAATTGCGAATCATGACAAACCGGAACACGGCGCTCGAACTCACGGAAATCGTGTTTCCGGAGCATGCGAACCACTACGGCACGCTGTTCGGCGGCAACGCGCTGATGCTGATGTCCAAGGCAGCCTTCCTGGCGGCGCGCGACTTCGCGCAGGCCGACGTGGTCATGGCCGGTTGCGGCGACGCGCAGTTCCTCGCGCCCGTGCCGGTCGGCAGCGTGCTGCGGCTGCGCGCATGGATCAGCCGGCGGGGCCGCAGCTCGCTCACCGTCAGCGTCACCGGCAGCTTCGAGCAACTGGGGCAGGCGCCGCGCGAGGCGCTGCGCTCCTTCTTCGAGATGGTCGCCGTCGACAAGAGCGGGCGGCCCAGGCGCATCCCCAACGCACAACCGAACCCAGAAAAGGAAGCAGCATGAACGACACCGCCTCCCCTGCCGAAGCCCTCACCGGCTTCAAGCCGAAGAAGTCCGTGGCCCTGTCCGGCGTGACGGCCGGCAACACTGCGCTGTGCACCGTCGGGCGCACCGGCAACGACCTGCACTACCGCGGCTACGACATCCTCGACATCGCCGAGGTCTGCGAGTTCGAGGAAATCGCGCACCTGCTGGTGCACGGCAAGCTGCCCACGGCGGCGGAGTTGCGCGCCTACAAGGCGAAGCTCAGGTCGATGCGCGGCCTGCCCGCGAGCCTGAAAGAGGCGCTGGAGCAACTGCCCGCCGGCGCGCATCCGATGGACGTGATGCGCACCGGCGTGTCGTCGCTGGGCTGCATGCTTCCCGAGAAGGAAGACCACAACCTGCCCGGCGCGCGCGACATTGCCGACCGGCTGATGGCTTCGCTCGGTTCGATGCTGCTGTACTGGTACCACTGGTCCACGCAGGGCAAGCGCATCGACGTGGAAACCGACGACGACTCCATCGGTGGCCACTTCCTCCACCTGCTGCATGGCCGCAAGCCCTCCGAGGCCTGGGTGCGCGCGATGCACACCTCGCTCAACCTCTACGCCGAGCACGAGTTCAACGCATCGACCTTCACCGCGCGCGTGGTGGCGGGCACCGGCTCCGACATGTACTCGGCCATCACCGGCGCCATCGGCGCACTGCGCGGGCCCAAGCACGGCGGCGCCAACGAGGTGGCCTTCGAGATCCAGAAGCGCTACGACTCGCCCGGCGAAGCCGAGGCCGACATCCGCCGCCGGGTGGAGGCCAAGGAGGTGGTGATCGGCTTCGGCCACCCGGTCTACACGGTGAGCGATCCACGCAACGTGGTCATCAAGGGCGTGGCGAGGTCGCTGTCGCAGGAGGCGGGCTCGACCAAGATGTTCGACATCGCCGAGCGGCTCGAAGGCGTGATGTGGGAAGTCAAGAAGATGTTTCCCAACCTCGACTGGTTCAGCGCCGTGAGCTATCACATGATGGGCGTGCCCACGGCCATGTTCACGCCGCTCTTCGTCATCGCGCGCACCTCGGGCTGGGCGGCGCACATCATCGAGCAGCGCGTCGACAACAAGATCATCCGGCCCAGCGCCAACTACACCGGGCCGGAAGACCTGGAGTTCGCGCCGATCCAGGATCGGAAGTAAAAAGACAAGAAGGCAAGAGGCCCGAGCGCCGCCCCATGAACACCCAGTACCGCAAGAACCTTCCCGGCACTTCGCTGGACCATTTCGACGCGCGCGAGGCCGTCGAGTCCCTGCGTCCAGGCGCATGGGCCACGCTACCCTACACCTCGCGCGTGCACGCCGAGAATCTTGTGCGCCGCTGCGATCCGGCCATCCTCGAACAGAGCCTGCGGCAGATCGTCGAAGGCAAGCGCGAGCACGACTTTCCGTGGTTTCCGGCGCGCGTGGTGTGCCACGACATCCTGGGGCAGACCGCGCTGGTCGACCTTGCCGGCCTGCGCGATGCCATCGCGGAGCAGGGAGGAGACCCGGCGCAGGTGAACCCGGTGGTGCCGGTGCAGCTCGTCGTCGACCATTCGCTGGCGGTGGAGTGCGGCGGCTTCGATCCCGATGCCTTCGCCAAGAACCGCGCCATAGAAGACAGGCGCAACGAAGACCGCTTCCACTTCATCGACTGGACGAAGCGGGCCTTCAGGAATGTGGAGGTGATACCGCCGGGCAACGGGATCATGCATCAGATCAACCTGGAGCGGATGTCGCCCGTGGTGCACGCGCAGGACGGCGTGGCCTACCCCGACACGCTGGTCGGCACAGACAGCCACACGCCGCACGTCGACGCGCTGGGCGTCATCGCCATCGGCGTGGGCGGGCTGGAGGCCGAGAACGTGATGCTGGGCCGGGCCTCGTGGATGCGCCTGCCCGTCATCGTCGGCGTGAAGCTCTCGGGCCGGCCGCGGCCGGGCATCACCGCCACCGACGTGGTGCTGGCGCTCACCGAGTTCCTGCGCCAGTCGAAGGTGGTGGGCGCGTACCTGGAGTTCCATGGCGAAGGCGCCGCGAGCCTCACGCTGGGCGACCGCGCGACCATTTCCAACATGGCGCCCGAATACGGCGCCACGGCCGCGATGTTCGCGATCGACCAGCAGACCATCGACTACCTGCGCCTCACCGGCCGCAGCGACGAGCAGGTGCGGCTGGTGGAAACCTATGCGAAGCACACCGGCCTGTGGGCCGATGCGCTGAAGGACGCGGTGTACGAGCGCGTGCTGCACTTCGACCTCTCGACGGTGGTACGCAACATGGCGGGCCCGTCGAATCCGCATGCGCGCGTGGCCACCGCTGATCTCGCGGCGCGCGGCATCGCGGCGCCGTGGCGCGACGAACCGGGCCGCATGCCCGACGGCGCCGTGATCATCGCGGCCATCACCAGCTGCACCAACACCAGCAACCCGCGCAACGTGATCGCCGCCGGCCTGCTTGCGCGCAATGCCAACCGGCTGGGGCTCGTGCGCAAGCCCTGGGTCAAGTCTTCGCTGGCGCCGGGCTCCAAGGCCGTGACGCTCTACCTGCAGGAAGCAGGCCTGATGGGCGAGCTCGAAAAGCTCGGCTTCGGCGTGGTGGCCTATGCCTGCACCTCGTGCAACGGCATGTCGGGCGCGCTCGATCCGGCGATACAGCAGGAGATCGTCGAACGCGACCTCTACGCGACGGCGGTGCTCTCGGGCAACCGCAACTTCGACGGCCGCATCCATCCGTATGCGCGGCAGGCCTTCCTGGCCTCGCCGCCGCTGGTGGTGGCCTACGCCATCGCCGGCACCGTGCGCTTCGACATCGAGCGCGACGTGCTCGCCGTGGTCGAGGGCAGGGAAGTGCGGCTGAAGGACATCTGGCCCGACGACGCGGAGATCGACGCCATCGTGAAGTCCAGCGTGAAGCCCGCGCACTTCCGCGAGGTGTACGAGCCGATGTTCGCGATCCGGCCCGATGCGGGCGACAAGGTGGCGCCGCTGTACGACTGGCGCCCCGCCTCCACCTACATCCGCCGCCCACCCTACTGGGAAGGCGCGCTGGCCGGCGAGCGCACGCTCAGGGGCATGCGGCCGCTGGCGATCCTGCCGGACAACATCACCACCGACCACCTCTCGCCCTCCAACGCGATCCTGATGGACAGCGCCGCCGGCGAGTACCTCCACAAAATGGGCCTGCCCGAGGAGGACTTCAATTCCTACGCCACCCATCGCGGCGACCACCTCACTGCGCAGCGCGCCACCTTCGCCAACCCGACGCTCAGGAACGAGATGGTGCGCAAGGAAGACGGCAGCGTGCGCGTCGGTTCGCTGGCGCGCGTGGAGCCTGAAGGGCAGGTCATGCGCATGTGGGAGGCCATCGAAACCTACATGCTGCGCGGGCAGCCGCTGATCATCGTGGCGGGCGCCGACTACGGCCAGGGCTCCTCGCGCGACTGGGCCGCCAAGGGCGTGCGCCTCGCGGGCGTGGAGGCCATCGCGGCCGAGGGCTTCGAGCGCATCCACCGCACCAACCTGATCGGCATGGGCGTGCTGCCGCTCGAATTCAAGCCCGGCACCAGTCGCCTCACGCTGGGCCTGGACGGCACCGAGACCTACGACGTGACCGGCGCGCGCGAGCCGCGCGCCGACCTCACGCTGGTGGTCCGCCGCTGCAACGGTGAACGGCTCGAAGTGCCGATGACCTGCCGCCTCGACACCGCCGAGGAGGTGTCGATCTACGAAGCGGGCGGCGTGCTGCAGCGCTTCGCACAGGATTTCCTTGCCTCGGCCGCGCCCGTGGCCGCATGAACCGAGAATCGCAGCCCATGGCTTCCTTCGCACCACAGATCAGGATTCCCGCCACCTACATGCGCGGCGGCACCAGCAAGGGCGTGTTCTTCCGCCTGCAGGACCTGCCCAGGGCCGCGCAGGTGCCCGGCAAGGCGCGCGATGCGCTGCTGCTGCGCGTCATCGGCAGCCCCGACCCCTACGGCAAGCAGATCGACGGCATGGGCGCCGCCACCTCGAGCACCAGCAAGGCGGTGATTCTTTCGAAGAGCGACAGGCCCGGCCACGACGTGGACTACCTCTTCGGCCAGGTGTCGATCGACCAGCCCTTCGTCGACTGGAGCGGTAATTGCGGCAACCTGTCGGCGGCGGTCGGGCCCTTCGCGATTTCCAATGGCCTCGTCGACTCGAGCCGCGTGCCGCGCGACGGCGTGGCGGTGGTGCGCATCTGGCAGGCCAACATCGGCAAGACCATCGTCGCGCGCGTGCCCATCAGCGACGGCGCGGTGCAGGAGACCGGCGACTTCGAGCTCGACGGCGTGACCTTCCCGGCCGCCGAGGTGCAGCTCGAATTCATGGACCCGGCGGCGGAAGAAGAGGGCGCGGGCGGCGCGATGTTTCCGACCGGCAATCTGGTCGACGAACTCGAAGTGCCGGGCGTCGGCAGGCTGCGCGCGACGATGATCAACGCCGGCATCCCGACCATCTTCGTGGAGGCCGAGGCCATCGGCTACACGGGCACCGAGCTGCAGGACGCGATCAACGGCGACGTCGCCGCGCTCGCGAAGTTCGAAGCCATCCGCGCGCACGGCGCGGTGCGCATGGGGCTCATCAGGCACATCGGCGAAGCGGCAGGGCGCCAGCACACGCCCAAGGTCGCGTTCGTCGCGAGGCCAGCGAGCTACACGGCTTCCAGCGGCAAGCCGGTCGCGGCGGGCGATGTCGACCTGCTGGCGCGCGCGCTGTCCATGGGCAAGCTGCACCACGCCATGATGGGCACGGCGGCGGTGGCCATCGGCACGGCGGCGGCCATTCCGGGCACGCTGGTCAACCTCGCGGCCGGCGGCGGCGAGCGCTCGGCGGTGCGCTTCGGCCATCCCTCGGGCACGCTGCGCGTGGGCGCGCAGGCCAGCCGGGTCGATGGCGAATGGCGCGTGACCAGGGCCGTGATGAGCCGCAGCGCCCGCGTGCTGATGGAAGGCTGGGTGCGCGTGCCCGGCGATACCCTCTGACTTTCCAGAATCACAAGACAACCAGACAACAAGGAAGAACCGATGTCGACTCGCAAGACCCTCCGAGCCCTGGCCGAAGCGCGCCGGGGCATGCTGGTGCCGGGTGCCTTCAACGCGCTGTCGGCGCGCGTGATCGAGGACCTGGGCTTCGAGGCCATCTACGTCACCGGCGCAGGCGTCACCAACATGTGGTTCGGCCTGCCCGACCAGGGCTTCATGGGCCTGCACGAGATCGCCGACCACACGGCGCGCATCCGCGACGCGGTGGGCCTGCCGCTGATCGTGGACGCCGACACCGGCTTCGGCAACGCGCTCAACGTGCGCCACACGGTGCGCGTGCTGGAGCGCGCGGGTGCCGACTGCATCCAGTTCGAGGACCAGATCGCACCCAAGCGCTGCGGCCACTTCTCGGGCAAGGACGTGATCTCCACCGAGGAGGCAGTCAACAAGATCAAGGCTGCCGTCGATGCGCGCACCGACCCCGATCTGCTCGTGATGGCCCGCACCGACGCCGCCGCCACGCTGGGCTTCGAGGCCGCCATCGAGCGCGCGCAGAAGTTCAGCGAGGCGGGTGCAGACATCCTCTTCGTGGAGGCCGTGACCACGGCCGACGAGATCCGCGCGCTGCCGCAGCGGCTGAAGAAGCCGCAGCTCATGAACATGGTGATCGGCGGCAGGACGCCGATCTTCGGCGCCGAGGAACTCGCCGGGCTGGGCTACGGCATCGTGCTGTATGCCAACGCGGCGCTGCAGGGGGCAGTCGCCGGCATGCAGAAGGCGCTGACGGTGCTGCGCGACACGAAGCGCGTGGACGAAGACCCGGCGCTGGTCGTGCCCTTCGCGGAACGCCAGCGGCTGGTGGGCAAGCCTGAACTCGACGCGCTGGAGAAGCGGTACGCGAGCTGAGCAGGAGAAGGCGGGAGAAGGCAGGACAAGGGCTGGCGCCGCTAGCGCAGCACCAGCACCGGGATGTGAGAGTGCGTCAGCACATGCAGCGTCTCGCTGCCCATCAGCAGGCGCGCCAGGCTGCGCCGGCCGTGAGAGGCCATCACGATCAGGTCGCACTGCTGGTTCTTCGCGGCCGCGATGATGGCCTCGGCCACCTGGTTCGACTTCATGACCACCGCCCTCGGATTGCGCACGCCCCTGGCGGTGGCGGCGGCGACCGACTTGTCGACCAGCCGGCGCGCGGCATGGTCCGACTGCTCCTGCGCGGCCTCGATGTCGCGCTGGCTCAGCATCAGCGATCCTTCGAAGTAGCCGACGGGCTCGATGTGCGCGACGGTGACGCTCACCAGTTCGGCGTTGCAGAGCAGGGCCAGATCGATGGCGGCATTGACCGCCTGCTCCGACAGCGCAGAGCCGTCGGTTGCCACGAGAACACGCTTGTACATGGCAGGCTCCTTGGCCCCCGGCACCGCGGGTGCCCTCGAATTCCAGTCTAGTCGGCCATGGCGGCGGTGCAAGCGGTCGCGGGCAATTGCGGCGCGATCAGAGGCGGCCCTCTATTTTTCGCGCCGGCTGCCGATATAGCTTCTTTCCCTTGCGGACAACCAGAGGAGGACAGAGATGCTCAATACCATCGGCGCGAGCGGCGGCGCAACAGGCAGCGGGGTCAACGTGAACGCCGAGATCGCGAAGATCCAGCGGCAGATCACCGCCACGCAGAAACAGATCGGCGAGACGCAGGCCCAGCTGCTCGCCGCGCCCGAGGATGCCCGCGATGCGATCCGGATGCAGCTCGAGGCGCTCGCGGCGAAGCTCGCGATGCTGCAGCAGCAGATGAATGCGCTGCGCAACGCCGGCGTCCAGCAGAGCGCGATGGCCTCGCTGGAGGAAAGCGCCGCGGGCACGCAGCGCGCCAGTCGCGGTGCGTCGGGCACGCTCGGCAGCGTGGTGGACGTGCAGGCCTGACTGTCCGCTTGATCGCCCGCGGGGTCAGCCGCCGCGCTCGGGCCAGCGGTGCCGCGTTCCGCCAGAGCGCCGGTCTGCCTTTTCCGCCACCACGCCCTGCGCGAGCAGTTCCTCGCCGCGCTGCTCCAGGTGGTGCAGGCAGCGCAGGAGGGCGTCCAGGTCCGCGGGCGCCACGCCTTCCAACAGTTCCGTGTTCAGCCCCGCGATGCGCGGAAAGAGCCTGCCGAAGAGCTGCTGGCCCGAGGCGCTCAGCCGCACATGCACTTCGCGCCGGTCTTCCGCGTTCTGCCGGCGCTGCACCAGCTTCTTCTCGACCAGGCTGCGCAGTCCGCGCGAGGTGCGCACACGGTCCAGGTGCAGCTGGGTGGCCAGCGCCGATGACGTCATCTCGCCCTCCTGGGCGAGCGTGGCGATCATTCCCCACTCGCGGCGCGTGATGCCGAAGCCGCCCTCGACCAGCCGCGTCGCCATGCCGCTGCCCGCGCGCACGGCGCGCGCCATGCGGTAGAGCAGCAGGTCGTCCAGTGAATGGGGCGCGCGCAACGCTCCTGCATTGGGGAAAGCTTGTTGCATACAGGTGACGGAACGTGAAGGGCGCGAGCGGTTGAAGTGTGGTTCGCCCGCCTCGGCAGGCACTTGATTGATTAGATCAACTGTTTCCCTGTACGTATAAACCAGTAACAAATTTGAACGACCGGAAACAGTCTTGGTGCGCGATTTTCGCCGCGAAACCGCGCCTGCCCGTCCTTCCGTTCGTGCCCACCTCCGCAGGAGACCCGATCCGATGCCCGCATTCCTTTCCCGGCGCAAGCTCATCATGGCATGGGGCGTCGCCCTGGCCGCCTGCGCTCCCCTGGCCCAGGCCCAGGCGCCCGCCGCGCTGGACGGTGGGCCGCTCACCCTCGTGGTCGGCTATGCCCCGGGCGGCAGCACCGACCGCATCGCGCGGCTGATCGCCGAGCGGCTCACGCCGAAGCTGGGCGTGCAGGTGAGCGTGGAAAACCGTCCGGGTGAGGGCGGCCGTCTCGCGGCCAAGGAAGTGAAGCGCGCGCCCGCCACGCAAAACGTGCTGATGCTGGGCAACCCCGCCGTGATGGTGGTTGCGCCGCTGGTCATCAAGGACGCGGGCTACGACCCCGACAAGGACTTCGTGCCCGTTTCGCAGGTGAGCAGCTACGACTTCGCGCTGGCCGTCGGCAGCAAGCTCCAGCTCGACCGCGCGATGTTCCTCGTGGGCCGGCTGTGGGCGCACCCCGAGGAAGCCATCTTCGGCGTGCCCGCCACCGGTAGCCTGCCGCACTTCTTCGGCCTGATGGTGGGCGACGCGCTGAGCGTGCAGCCGCAGATCAAGGGTTACGGCGGCTCGGCGCCGCTGGCGGCCGACCTGGTCAACGGCAGCCTGCCGATTGCCATCGACACGCTCGACTCGCTCTATCCGCAGCACGTGGCCGGCAAGATCCGCATCCTGGCCACCTCGGGCAAGAAGCGCGCGAGCTTCGCGCCCAACATCCCGACCTTCAGCGAGGCCGGCATGAAGATCGACGCCGACGGCTGGAACACCTTTTTCGCGCCAGCGGCCATGCCGCCCGCCAAGGTGCAGCTGCTGGCCAATTCGATCCGCGACGTGATGAAGGACCCGGGCCTGCACAAGGCGGCCGACGCGCTCTTCATCACGCCCGTTTCCAGCAACGCGGCGGAAACGACGCAGATGCTGAAGGCCTACCGCGCACAGTGGGAGCCGGTCGTGCGCCGCTCCGGTTTCCACCCCTGAGGACCGAACGCCCCGGAGGGCGTTCCCTTCGACTCGTCAGCTGGCGAGCGCCCGCATCTCGGAGATCAGATCGGCCTTGCCCTCGAAGCCGATGCCCGGCAGCGGCGGCAGGGTGACGTAGCCGTTGTCCACCTTCACGCCGTCGGGGAAGCCGCCGTAGGGCTGGAACAGGTCGGGGTAGCTCTCGTTGCCACCCAGGCCGAGGCCGGCGGCAATGGCCAGCGACATCTGGTGGCCGCCGTGCGGGATGCAGCGCGAGGGCGACCAGCCGTTTTCCTTCAGCATGTCGAGCGTGCGCAGGTACTCGACGAGGCCGTAGCTCAGCGCGCAGTCGAACTGCAGCCAGTCGCGGTCGGGGCGCATGCCGCCGTGGCGGATGAGGTTGCGCGCGTCCTGCATCGAGAACAGGTTCTCGCCCGTGGCCATCGGGCCGGCATACACCTCGCCCAGCTTGGCCTGCAGTTCGTAGTCGAGCGGATCGCCCGCTTCCTCGTACCAGAAGAGCGGGTACTGCGAGAGCGCGCGGCCGTAGTCGATGGCGGTGGGCAGGTCGAAGCGGCCGTTGGCGTCCACCGCGAGCTGCTGGCCGGGGCCGAGGATCTTCAGCACCGACTCGATGCGCTCGCAGTCCTCGGCCAGCGTGGCGCCGCCGATCTTCATCTTCACCACCGAGTAGCCGCGCTCCAGGTAGCTGGTCATCTCGCGCTGCAGGCCTTCGAGGCCCTTGCCGGGGTAGTAGTAGCCCCCCGCCGCGTAGACGAACACGCGCGGGTCCGGCTTGCCGGTGCCGTAGCGCTCGGCCAGCAGTTGGTAGAGCGGCTTGCCCGCGATCTTGGCGGTGGCGTCCCACACGGCCATGTCGATGGTGCCCACGGCCACCGAGCGCTCGCCATGGCCGCCGGGCTTCTCGTTGATCATCATGCGGGCCCAGATCTTGTGCGGATCGAGGTTGTCGCCGGTCTCGTCGAGCAGCGAGGCCGGGTCGGCCTCCAGCAGGCGCGGCAAAAAGCGCTCGCGGATCAACCCGCCCTGGCCGTAGCGGCCATTGGAATTGAAGCCGTAGCCGACGACGGGCCTGCCGTCGCGGATCACGTCGGTGACCACCGCCACGAGGCTCAGGGTCATCTTCGAGAAATCGATGTAGGCGTTGCGGATGTCCGACTTGATGGGGCGGGTGGATTCGAGGATGTTGACGATTTTCATGGTCGGGTTCCGGGTGGAAGAGAGGGAAAGCGAAAGAGGTTCAGAGATGCAGCGACGAGCCGCCGCAGATCGGGATGTCCTGCCCCGTGATGGCCGCCGCCTGCGGCGAAAGAAGAAAGCCGGTGAGCGCCGCGATCTCCTCGGGCTGGATCAGCCGGCCGATGGGCGGCAGGCGCGGTGCGCTGCCCGCGCGGGCCGGGTCCTGAAGCATCGATGTCTGCGTCGCGCCGGGCGACACCACGTTGACGGTCACGCCGTGCGAGGCGACTTCCGCCGCCCAGCTTCGCGCGAGCGCGATCAGCGCGGCCTTGGTCGCGGCGTACTGGCCGCGCCCGGGCAGGCCCTGCGCGACGCGGCTGCCGACGAACACCACGCGGCCGTTGCCACGCGCCGCCATCGCGGGCACGAGCGCGTCGGCCAGGCGCGTGGCAGCGTCCACGTGCAGGCGCCACATCAGTTCGCCGCCCGCATGGTCGAGTTCGCCCAGCGGGCCGACGCGCAGCACGCCGGCCGCGTGCACCAGCGCGCCCGCGTCCTGCAGCGCCGAGGCGGTGCGCGCGATGGCGGCGGCGTCGCTGAGGTCCACCGCCACATGCAAGAAGCCGGCGTGAGAAGACAGGGTAGGTGGGGCCAGGTCCAGCCCGCTCACGCGCCAGCCCGACTGCAGCAGGTGCGAGGCGATGGCGCGGCCGATGCCGCCGCTGCTGCCCGTCACCACGGCGTGCGGAAGCTGGGCTCCCTTATTCGACATGGATGTTGCCCTCGGTGATGATCTTCTTCGAGCGCGCCATGTCCTCGGCCTGGAACTTCGCGAAGTCCTCGACGCTGCCCGGCGTCAGCAGCAGGCCCTGCGCGTTCAGCGTCTCGCGCATGTCGGTGCCCAGCGCCTTGTTGACCTCGGCGTTCAGCCGCTGCGTGATGGCCGGCGGCAATTTCGCCGGGCCCCACAGGCCGTACCAGCTGTAGAACTCGTAGCCGGGGATGCTCTCGCCCACCGTGGGCACGTTCGGCAGGCTGGTGGCGCGCGTGGCCGAGGTGACGGCAATCACCTTTAGCATGCCGCTCTTGTGGTACTGCAGCGAGCCGAGGATGGGGTCGATGAAGCCGTCGATCTGCCCGCCGATCAGGTCCTGGAAGGCAGGCGCCGTGCCCTTGTACGGCACGATCAGGTAGTCGAGCCCGCCGCCCGCGCGCTTGAGCAGCTCGGTCGACAGGTGCCCCGCCGAGCCGATCGAGCCCACCGCGAAGGTCATCTTGCCGGGGTGCGCCTTGGCGTAGGCGATGAGCGACTTCACGTCGTTCACCGGCAGGTTCTTGTTGACCGCCACCGACAGCGGCGCCTTGGCCACCAGCGCCACCGGGGTGAAGTCGCGCACCACCTCGTAGGGCACCGACTTCATGGTCATCGGCGCGGTGGTGAAGGTCGATGCGTTGAACAGCAGCGTGTAGCCGTCGGCCGGCGCCTTCGACACCACGTCGGCGCCGATCACGCCGTTGCCGCCGGGGCGGTTCTCCACGATGAAGGTCTGGCCCGTCTGCTCGCCCAGTTTCTGCGCCAGCAGGCGGCCGACCGTGTCGAGCGTGCCGCCGGGCGGGAAGGGAATCACCATGCGCACCGGGCGGGCGGGCCAGTTCTGGGCGAGGCCGGCGGTCGATACGGCGGCCAGTGCGAGCGCGGCCAGCGTGGCGCGCAGGAAGTGCTTGCGTTGCATGTCTCTTGTCTCCTGGTTTTCTTTTCACCGAGGGGCGCGGCCCCCTGCTGTCAGCGCTTCGACAGGCCCGCCTGCTCGACGGCGGCGCGCAGCGCGTCCATCTCGCGCGCGTTGGGCGCCTCCGTGGGCGGGCGCACCGTGGCGTTCTCCAGCACGCCGGCCAGGTACATGCCGCCCTTCATGCGGGCGTGGGCCTCGCCGGTGGGCTCGCCGCCGCCGTACACCGCGTCCTTCAGCGGCGTGATGAGCGCCTGCACCGCCATCGCCTTCTTCAGGTCGCCGGCCTTCACCGCGTTCCACAGGTCGATGATGAGTTGCGGGATGAAGGTCGCGAAGCCGACCAGCGCGCCGTCCACGCCCTGCACCATCGACGCCAGCAGGTACTCGTCGTGGCAGGTGAGGATGGCCTTGGAGGCATCGGCCTCGCGGATCGCCTGGATGTCGCGGGCGTACTTGTTCATGTCGCGCTGGCCCACCTTGAAGGCCTGCAGGTAGGGCAGGCGTGCCAGTTCGGCCAGCAGCTGCGACGAATACGAGGCGCGCGTCCAGGCCGGGTACACGTGGCAGACCAGGTCCAGTTCGGGCGCGGCGCGGTGGATGGCCTCGAAGTACTGCAGCGCGTGGCCGGGCGTGAAGCCGAAGCGCAGCCAGTGGTGCGGCGGCATCACGTCCAGCGCCACCGCGCCGGCGGCCTGGGCGGCGCGGGCGTGCTCGGCGGCTTCGGCCAGGCCTTCGCAGACGATCGACGAGATCACCGGCATGCGGCCGCGCAGCTCGTCGGCGACGATGCGCGTGACCTCGGCGCGCTCCGAGGGCGTGAGCGAGAACACCTCGCCGGTGTGGCCGTTGGTCATGACCGCCACCACGCCGTCATGGCCGGCGAGCCAGGAGGCCAGCTTGCGCAGCGCGGGTTCGTCGATGCGGTGGTCGGCCGTGAAGGGGCAGGAAATGGCGGGAATGATCCCGCGATAATTCGCGATGGAAGGCATGCTGTGTCTCCGTGGTGGTTCAAGGTGCAGGAATGGGTGCATCTTTTGCCGGCGGGGTGCGGACCGTCCAATACTCGAATCGCATACAACTATTCAACCCGACCGACCGCGCAGCGCATGGGCCCCGGCAACCGACCCCTCGACCTCGAATGGCTGGAAGACTTCCTGGCCCTGGCCGAGACCGGCAATTTCTCGCGCGCCGCGCAGGCGCGCTCCATCGCGCAGCCCGCCTTCAGCCGCCACATCCGCTCGCTGGAGGAATGGGTGGGCGTCGATCTGTTCGACCGCAGCGCGCACCCCACTGCGCTCACGGCCGCCGGCAAGCGCTTCCAGCCGCTGCTGCAGGAAGTGCTGGCGGGCCTGGAGGCCGCGCGCATCAAGGCCCGCGCCGCGCACGACCTGGCAGCCGCCAGCCTGAGCTTTGCCGCCACGCACGTGCTCTCGCTCACCTTCTTTCCGCGCTGGCTCGCGAGCGTCGAATCGCGGCTGAGCATGGGCCCGATCCAGACGATTTCCGACAGCTCCTACGCCTGCGAAGACCTGATGCTGCAGCGCCGCGTGCAGTTCGTGCTGTGCCACGGCCATGCCGACGCGCCGGGCCGGCTCGACGAGGCACAGTACCCCGTGCGACGGCTGAGCGAAGACGTGCTCGTGCCAGTGAGCGCGCCCGATACCGGCGGCGCCCCGCTGCATGCGCTGGGCAAGGGCCAGTCGCCTTCCGTGCTGGCCTACAGCGAGGCCTCGGGCCTGGGCCGCATCATGCGTGCCATCCAGGACATCGAGTTCGGCAAGGACTTCGCCGCGTCGCTGTCCATCGTTTTCACCGCCCACCATGCAGCGCTGCTGCGCACCATGGCGCTCGAAGGCCGCGGTCTCGCATGGCTGCCGATGAGCCTGGTGTCGGGCGACCTGCGCGGCGGCGCGCTGGTCGATGCCGGCGCGGGCGGCTGGCGCGTGCCGGTGGACATACGCCTGTACCGCCAGCAGGCGCAGATGGCGCCGGTGGCGGAGGCGTTGTGGGGGCTGGTCAGCGAGGCCGGCTGATCAGCACAGTCCGTTTCAGTTGGCGCAGCGCGCTTCCAGCGCATCGAGGAAGCTGCGGTCCCAGCGGCCTTCCTTCATCGCCGCGATGGTGCGCGCCTCGGTCTCCAGGTGCGCGCGCGCCTTCTCGATCAGCAGCTCCGCCTCGTCGGGCGAAAAGGCCATCAGGCCGTCCTGGTCGCCCACCACGATGTCGCCGGGGTTCACGATCATTCCGCCGACCGACACCGGAACGTTGATCTCGCCGGGGCCGTCCTTGTAGGGACCGCGGTGATTCACGCCGCGCGCGTACACCGGGTAGTCGCGCTCGCGGATCTCGGCCACGTCGCGGATGGCGCCGTCGAGCACCAGGCCGGCGGTGCCGATGGTCGCGGTGTAGAACGACAGGATGCCCCCGATCACCGCGTTGTTGAGGTCGCCGCCCGCGTCGATCACCAGCACGTCGCCGGGCCTGCAGAACTCGAAGGCGCGCATGGGCGTGAGGTTGTCGCCGCCGCGCGTCTTCACGGTCACGGCCGTGCCCGCCATGGTCTTGTGGCCGGGGCGGTGATAGGGCTGCAGGCCCACGCTGCCGATGTTGCGGTGCATGTTGTCGCTGAGCGCGGCCACCGGGATGTCGCGCAGCGCGGCAATGATGTGTGGCGCCACCTGCGGTGCCGACGGGTTCTTGCGAATGGCTTTGTAGGGCATGGGGAGCGTCCTCGTCTTGAAGTCTTCAGCGCAATGCGGCCACGGCGCGCGCGATGCGCTTGCAGCCTTCCTCCAGCGTCTCGAGCGACGTGGCGATGGAAAGCCGGAAGTAGGGCGAGAGCCCGTAGGCCGTGCCCGCCACCACCGCCACGCCCTCGCTTTCGAGCAGGTACATCACCACGTCGCCGTCTTCGCGCAACTGCCTGCCCTCGGGCGTGGTCTTGCCGATGAGGCCGCCGCAGTTGATGTACAGGTAGAAGGCGCCGGGCGGCGTCGCGCAGCTCAGGCCGGGAATGTCGTTGACCAGCGCCAGCGTGCGGTCGCGCCGCTGCCGGTAGACGGCCACGCTCTCGGTCACGAAGGCCTGGTCGCCGTTGAGCGCCGCCGCTGCCGCCGCCTGGCTCACCGAGCAGCAGTTGCCGGTGGACTGCGAAAGCAGCGTGTCCAGCGCCTTGATCAGGTCCACCGGCCCGGCCGCGTAGCCGATGCGCCAGCCCGTCATCGCATAGGTCTTGGACACGCCGTTCACGATCAGCGTGCGCTCGCGCAGCGAAGGCGCCACGCCGAGGATGTGCGGCAGCGGTTCGCCGTCGAAGCGGATGTGCTCGTAGATCTCGTCGGTCATCACCATCACCTGCGGATGGCGTTCCAGCACCTCGGCCAGCGCGCGGTATTCGGCGGCCGTGTAGCTCGCGCCGGTCGGGTTGCTCGGCGAGTTGATCAGCAGCCAGCGCGTGCGCGGCGTGATGGCCGCCTCGAGCTGCGCGGGCGTCAGCTTGAAGCCGTTGGCCTCGGGGCAGGCCACGGTGACGGGCGTGCCCTCGCAGGCCAGAACCATGTCGGGATACGACACCCAGTAGGGCGCCGGGATGATCACCTCGTCGCCCGGCTCCAGCGTGACCGCGAAGGCGTTGTAGATCGCGCTCTTCGCGCCGCTGGTGGCGATGATCTCGTTCATCGCGTAGCTCAGGCCGTTCTCGCGCTGCAGCTTGGCGACGATGGCTTCGCGCAGCTCCACCGTGCCCGCCATCAGCGTGTAGCGCGTGGCGCCGCGCTCGATGGCGGCCGCCGCGGCCTGGCGGATGTGCGCGGGCGTGTCGAAGTCGGGCTCGCCCACCACGAGGTTCACGATCGACTTGCCCTGCCTGCGCAGTTCGTTGGCGCGGTCGGCGGCCGAGGTGCTGGGCGAGGGCTTGATGCGCCGCACGCGGGTGGCGATTCTGGAGGCAGCGTGGGAAGCAGCGTGTGGGTTGGTGGCTTGCATGGACCGAACGGTACGCACATCGATCCCGCGAGGCCAAGACGAGATTGCACTGGTCGTATAGGCGCAGCTTATGACTCATGGTGAGCACCCATATCCGCCGCGCGGGGCCGGTGCTAGGCTTGGCTTTTGCTTGGGGACAAGGCGTGAACCTGCGACGCCTCAAATACTTCGTGAAGATCGTGGACATCGGAAGCCTCACTCAGGCGGCCGAGGTTCTTTTCATCGCCCAGCCCGCACTGAGCCAGCAGCTGGCCACGCTCGAAGGCGAAGTGCGCCAGCAACTGCTGGTGCGCACCAAGCGCGGCGTGACGCCCACCGAGGCCGGCAAGGTGCTCTACCGCCACGCGCAGATCATCCTGCGCCAGTGCGAGCAGGCTCGCGTCGACATGGAAGCCGCCGGCGAAGGACTGTCGGGCCAGGTGTCGGTGGGCCTGGCGCCGGGTACGGCGGCATCGGCGCTCTCGCTGCCGCTCTTGCGCACCGTGCGCGCGCGGCACCCGGGCATCCTGCTCTACCTGAACGAGAACTACGGCACCACGCTCAGCGAGCTCATCATGAACGGCCGCATGGACCTGGCCGTGCTCTACGGCGACAAGGCCATCCACGGCCTGAGCTTCCTGCCGCTGCTGAAGGAACCGCTCTTCCTGGTCGGGCCGGCCTCGATGCCCGCGCCCTCGCAGCCGGTGAAGCTGGCCGACCTGCGCGACATCGAACTCTTCCTGCCGCGCCCCTACAACGTGGTGCGCAAGCTGGTGGACGCGGCCTTCGTGCGCGCGGGCATGGTGCCGCGCGTGGTGGCGGAGATCGAATCGGCCTTCACCCTCACGGCGGCCATTGCCGACGGGCTGGGCGCCACCATCCTGCCGGCGTCGATGGCGCGCGAGGTGGTGGCGAGCTGCGGCGCATGGCAGTTCCCCATCGTCGATCCGGTCATCGAGGCGCCGCTGGCGCTGTGCCAGTCCGACCACCTGCCACTGTCGGAGCCGGCGCAGGCGGTGAAGGACATCCTGCTCGAACTGGTGGCCGACCTCGCGGGCACCGTCGCGTCCACGCCCGAGCCCGAGATCGCCGCCCTGTCCTGAGCCGGGCGTCATAAGCCGCCCTTATCCCGGCACAGCCAATCCGTCTTGGGCTTTGTGCCCGCTGCCCGCTACCTTTCATGCATGCCGTCACGCGTTCGCGGAACGCGTCGGCCATCGAAGCCCCGGCATGAAGCAGGAACAGATCAAGACGCTCATCGACGCTTTGGCCGCATCGGACCTGGCGGAACTGGAATTCAGCGAGAACGGCAGCACGCTGCGGCTGGTGAAGCTCGCGGCGCTGGGCGTTGCGCCCGCTGCACGGGCGCCTTCCGTCGTACGCAGGGCTCCGCGACAGGCCCTGGAAGCAAGTGCCGATCCGACGGCTGCCGGCACCGAATGCCTCGCGCCGCTGCACGGCGTGGTGCACCTGCAGCCCGCGCCGGGCGAACCGCCTTTCGTGCGGCAGGGCCAGGCCGTGGAAGCCGGCCAGCTGCTGTGCGTGATCGAGGCGATGAAGATGTTCAACGAGGTCCGCGCCGACGCGGGCGGCACCGTGCAGCAGGTGCTCGTGCAGTCGGGCCAGGAAGTGGAAGCGGGGCAGTCCCTGTTCCGCTTCGCCTGAGGAGGCACGCGCGATGTCCTTCGACACCGTCCTCATCGCCAACCGGGGCGAGATCGCCCTGCGCATCCAGCGCGCCTGCCGTGGGCTCGGCCTGCGTACCGTGGTCGTGCACTCCGAGGCCGACCGCGACGCGGTGTATGTCGCGCAGGCAGACCAGGCCCTGTGCCTGGGCCCCGCCGCGCCGGGCCAGAGCTATCTCAACCAGTCCGCCATTCTTTTCGCCGCCGAAGTGAGCGGCGCGCAGGCGATCCATCCCGGCTACGGCTTCCTGTCGGAGAACGCGGGCTTCGCGCAGCGCGTCGAGCAGGCCGGCCTGGTCTTCATCGGCCCCAGCGCCGCCTGCATCCGCACCATGGGCGACAAGGTCTCGGCCAAGCGTGCGATGCGCAAGGCCGGCGTGCCCTGCGTGCCCGGCCCCGACGAGGCGCTGCCCGACGATGCCGCCGCCGTGCAGGCGCTGGCGCGCGAGATCGGCTACCCCGTCATCGTCAAGGCCGCGGGCGGCGGCGGCGGACGCGGCATGCGCGTGGTGCACGACGAGGCGGCGCTGCCCGGGGCGATGGCGCTCACGCGCGAGGAGGCCCGCCAGGCCTTCGGAAACCCCGAGGTCTACATCGAGAAGTTCCTGCTGCACCCGCGTCACGTCGAGATCCAGGTGCTGGCCGACAGCCACGGCAACGCCGTGTGGCTGGGCAGCCGCGACTGCTCGCTGCAGCGGCGCCACCAGAAGGTGATCGAGGAAGCGCCCGCGCCCGGCATCGACGAGGCGCTCTTGGCCGAGGTAGGCGAGCGCTGCGCGGCGGCGTGCCGGCAGATCGGCTACTGCGGCGTCGGCACCTTCGAGTTCCTGTACGAGAAGGGCGCCTTCTACTTCATCGAGATGAACACCCGCCTGCAGGTCGAGCACCCGGTGACGGAGATGACCGCCGGCATCGACATCGTGCAGCAGCAGCTTCGCATGGCGCGCGGCGAGCGCCTGTCGATCGCGCAGGCCGACGTGCACTGCCGGGGCCACGCCATCGAGTGCCGCATCAATGCCGAGAACCCCGACACTTTCGCGCCCTCGCCGGGGCGCATCGCCGGCTGGCAGATGCCCGGCGGCTTCGGCGTGCGCGTCGATTCACACGCGGGCACGGGCTACCGCGTGCCGCCGTACTACGACTCGATGATCGCCAAGCTCATCGTGCACGGCGCGAGCCGCGCCGACGCGCTCGAGCGCATGCGCCTGGCGCTGGCCGAGACGCTCGTGGAAGGCATCGCCACCAACGTGCCGCTGCACCGCGCGCTGCTGAGCGACGAGGGCTTCGCGGCCGGCGGCGTCGACATCCATCATCTCGAACGCTGGCTGCAGCAAAGGAGCGCGGCGTGAGCACGGCACCATCCATCAGCCTCCTGGGCACCACCGCGCTGCTCTTCGAGGCGCCCGGCGGCATGAACCTGCCGTCGCAGCAGCGAATCTGGGCGCTGGCGCGCGAGGCCGAGCGCTGGCCCGAGGTGCGCGAGGCCGTGCCGGGCATGAACAACCTGATGCTCAGCTTCACGCGCGCGCCGCGCCAGCTCGACGCGTTGCGCACGCGCCTGTGCGAAGCCTGGGACGCGGCCACCGCCTTGCCGCGCGAGGGCCGCATCGTCGAACTGCCTGTGGTCTACGGCGGCGAGGGCGGTCCGCACATGGCCGACGTGATGGCGCACACGGGGCTTGGCATCGACGTCATCGTCGAGCTGCACAGCACGCCGCTCTATCCGGTGTACGCGCTGGGCAGCCACCCGGGCTACTGCTACCTGGGCGGCATGGACCCGCGCATCGCCACGCCCCGGCGCAAGGTGCCGGTGCTGAGCATTCCCGGCGGCGCCGTGTCCATCGGCGGCGCGCAGACGGGCGTGTCGGCATCGGCCGGCCCCAGCGGCTGGAACACCATCGGCACCACCTCGATGGTGTTCTTCGACCCCGCGCAGGACCCGCCCGCGATGCTGCAGCCGGGCGACATGATCCGCTTCCGCGTGGAGGGCATCGTCCGATGATCGAGATACTTTCCTCCGCCGCGCTCGCCACCGTGCAGGACCTGGGCCGCACCGGCAGCCTGCGCTGGGGCGTGGGCACTTCGGGCGCCATGGACAACCTCGCGCTGGCCGCCGGCAACCTGCTGCTGGGCAATGCGCTGGGCGCGGCCGCCATAGAGGTGCCGGTGTTCCCGTTCAAGGTGCTCTTCGACGATGACTGCGCCTTCGCGCTCACCGGCGCCGACTGCGCGGCCCGGCTCGACGACCAGCCCCTGCTGCCTTGGTGGGTGCACCAGGCCCGCGCAGGCCAGGTGCTCACGCTGGGCCTGCCGCGGGGCGGTGCCCAGCGCGGCAGCCGCGCCATGCTGTGCGTGGCCGGCGGCATCGACGTGCCCGAGGTGCTGGGCTCGCGCAGCACGCAGCTGCGCGGCGCCTTCGGCGGCCATGAGGGCCGCGCGCTGCGCAAGGGCGACCTGCTGCGTGCGGCTGGCGCCGGGGCTGCGTGCCGCACCGGATTCGGTCTGGTTCCTCCGTCGCTCGCGCTGCCGCTGGAGCGCGACGGCGTCGCGGCCGTGCGCGTGCTGCCCGCCGCCGAGTACATGGCCTTCGAGCCGACCTCGCGCGAGGCCTTCTGGGCCGGCGAATGGAAGATCACGCCGCACAGCGACCGCTACGGCTACCGGCTCGAAGGCGAGGCGCTGCGGCCCATCGCGCCGATGGAGCTGCGCTCGCACGGCATCGTGCCCGGCGTGATCCAGGTGCCGCACAGCGGGCAGCCCATCATCCAGATGCGCGACGCCCAGCCCTCGGGCGGCTACCCCAAGTTCGGCACCGTGATCGAGGCCGACATGTGGCGCCTGGGGCAGGCGCCCATCGGCAGCCGCATCCGCTTCATCGAGACCAGCTGGGACGAGGCGCTCGACGCGCTGGACGAGGTGCGCGCCTGGCTCGACAAGGTGGCGCGAATGGTCGAACTGCACCGCGGCGCGCCCGCCGCCACGAAATGACCGGCATGCAGGACGTTTCCCGACTCGCCGCCTGGCTGGCCGGCACCGACATCGGTTTGCTCGAACTGCGCACGCCGCAGGGCACGCTGCGCCTCGGACGGAAGGGCGACTACATCGTCGAGCTGCCGGAAGAGGAGGAGGAAGAAGAGATCGAACTCGTATCGATCCGCGCCCCTTCGCTCGGCGTCTTCCTGCACGGCCATCCGATGGCCGCCGTGCCGCTGGCACGCATCGGCGCGCGCGTGGCGGCTGGCCAGGCCGTCGGCCTGCTGAAGATCGGCCCGCTGCTGCTTCCGGTGACGGCGCCGCAGGCGGGCATCGTCGACGGCATCCGTGCGGCCGACGGTGTCGCCGTCGGCTACGGCAGCCCGCTGATCGACCTGCATCCCCTCTGACAGAAAGAGAAGGACTCCCCATCATGGACATCGACCTGAACGCCGATCTCGGCGAAGGCTTCGGCCCCTGGCGCATGGGCGAGGACGAAGCCCTGCTGGACATCGTCTCTTCCGCCAACGTGGCCTGCGGTTTCCACGCGGGCGACCCGGTCATCATGGACCGCACCGTGCGCATGGCGCGCCAGCGCGGCGTGGACGTGGGCGCGCACGTGGGCTTTCCCGACCTGATGGGGTTCGGGCGCCGCCAGATGCAGATCGAGACGAAGGAACTGGTGGCCTATGTGCTCTACCAGTTGAGTGCGCTCGACGGCATGGCCCGCACCGCCGGCCACCGCATGACGCACATGAGCTTTCATGGCGCACTGGGCAACATGGCCGCGGCAGATGCCGCGCTGGCCGAGCCGCTGGTGCGGGCTGTGGCCGACTTCGACCCCACGCTCACCGTCAGCACCTCCGCCAGCCGAGCCATCGAGGACGCGGCCGAGCGCTGCGGCTTGCGCGTGCGCCGGACCTTCCTGGCCGACCGCGCCTGTGGAGACGACGGCCTGCTGGTGCCGCGCAAGCTGCCCGGCGCCGTCATCCACGAGCGCGACGCCGTGCTGGCGCGCGTGCGCCAGCTGCTGGAAGAGGGCACCGTCACCAGCGTCACCGGCCGGAAGATCCCGATGCGCGTGCATTCGATCCTGCTGCACGGCGACACCCCCGGCGCTGTGGAGCTGGCGCGTGCCGTGCGCGGCGTGGTGGAGCAGGCGGGGCGCGTGGTGCCCATCTCCAGGCAATCCACCTGACCGCACCTGAGTGCACCTGACCGGTGGGGCGTCGGGGCACGAACATGGTGCTAACCCTTACCCATATACACGGATCGCGGGCGACATAAGGGCGGCTTATCTCTCCACAGCCAATCCGTCTTGGCGCCGCCCGCGGGCGCTGGCTACAGTGAAATCCAGGCAGTCATCTGCCCCCAACGAAAGAACCGAACATGCCGTTTTCCGACTACAAGACCGCACTCGTGACCGGAGCCTCCTCGGGCATCGGCGCCGCCGTCGTCGAGCGCCTGAGCAAGGAAGGCCTGAAGGTGCATGCGCTGGCGCGCAGCGCCGGCAAGCTGGCCGACCTGGCCGCGCGCACCGGCTGCGTTCCGCACGCCGTCGACGTGAGCGACATCGCAGGCATCACCCGGCTCGCGCAGGAAGTCGAGTTCGACGTGCTGGTCAACAACGCCGGCGTCGATCGCCCCGGCTCCATCCTCAAGGCCGACGCCGAGGGCATCGACCTGCTGGTGGACGTGAACCTGCGCGCCGTGCTGCACCTGTGCCGGCTCGTGGTGCCGGGCATGGTCGCGCGCGACCGCGGGCACGTGGTCAACATCAGCTCCATCGCCGGCGCCTACAACTTCGGCGGCAACAGCACCTACCACGCGACCAAGGCTGCGGTGAGCATGCTGTCGCGCCAGCTGCGCATCGACTGCTTCGGCAAGCGCGTGCGCGTGACCGAGATCTGTCCGGGGCGCGTGGCCACGGACATCTTCGCGCACGTGCACGGCGACTCCGAGGACACCTACAAGCGCTTCGTCGAGGGATTTGAGCTGCCGCAGGCCGAGGACATCGCCGGCGCCATCGCCTTCGCCATCGCGGCGCCCATTGCGGTGAACGTGGGGCACATGGAGATCACGCCCACGCTGCAGGTGCCCGGCGGCCTCTCGACCACCCGGCCCGAAACTCCGCGCGGCTGATTCCCCCAGGTCCATGCACGCCAGCCAAAGGAACAGCGCATGAAGGACTTCGACCTGTTGGCGATCCTGCTGAAACCGGAGTTCGGCGACATGCTGCTGCACGGCATGCTGGAGACGCTGAGGATCGCGGCCGGCTCCTGGCTGCTGGCGATGACCATGGCTGTCGTGCTGCTGGTGGTGCGGCTCACGCCGAACCGCATCGCCGAACGCGCGGTGGCCGGTTATGTCTCCTACCACCGCAACGTGCCCACGCTGGTGCAGCTCATGTTCTGGTACTTCGGCATCTTCAGCCTGCTGCCCGACGCGCTGCAGGGCTGGCTGTCGGCCAACAACGCGGAGCGGCTGCTGTCGATCGTCGCGCTCGGCCTGTGCCAGGCCGCCTACTTCAGCGAGGACATGCGCTCGGGGCTGCGCGCCGTGCCGGCGGGGCAGGCCGAGGCCGCTCGCGCGCTCGGCCACGGCTACATCGGCTCGATGCGCCACGTGATGCTGCCGCAGGCGATCCGCAATGCGGTGCCGGCGCTGGTCAACCACAGCGTGTCGCTCTTCAAGAACAGCAGCCTGGCCATGGCCATCGGCGTGGCCGAGCTGACGCACGCGGTGAAGGAGATCGAGAGCCAGAGCTTCCGCACCTTCGAGGCCTACAGCGTGGCCACCGTGCTGTACCTGGTGTGCTCGCTGCTCATCATGGCCGTGGGCGGATGGCTGTCGCGGCGCTATCGCATCGCGGGAACAAGGTAAGCGGGGCATCGCATGTACAGCGTCTACGAAATTCTTCGCGACAACTGGCTGCTGCTGCTGGTCGGCCAGTACCCCAACGGTCCGCTCGGCGGCATCGTCGCCACGCTGATCCTCTCGGTGCTGGGCATTGTGCTGGCCTTTCCGCTGTCGGTGCTGCTCGCGCTGGCGCGGTTGTCGCCCTGGCGCGTGCTGCGCTGGCCCGCCACCGTGCTGGTGTACGTGGTGCGCGGCGTGCCGCTGCTGATGGTGATCCTGTGGGTCTATTTCCTGGTGCCGCTTCTCATCGGGCGCGAGGTGTCGGGCTTCACCACCATGCTGTGCACGCTGGTGATCTACGAGGGCGCGTATCTCTCCGAGGTGGTGCGCGCGGGCATCCAGGCCCTGCCCAAGGGCCAGACCGAGGCGGCGCGCGCGCTGGGCCACAGCCACCTGGGAACCATGTGGTTCGTGATCCTGCCGCAGGCGCTCTACAACATGCTGCCGAGCATGCTGAGCCAGTTCATCTCCACCATCAAGGAGACCACGCTGGGCTACGTGATCAACGTGCAGGAACTCACCTTCGCGGCCAACCAGATCAACAACCAGCTGCTGACCAAGCCCTTCCAGGTGTTCTTCATCCTGGCGATGACCTACTACGTGGTCTGCTTCAGCCTGACCCAGCTCACCCAGTGGCTGGAACGGCGCATCGCGCACAAGCGGCTCGGCGCGGTGCAGGTCCAACCCGCGGCCGGAGACAGCACGCCGCTTCCTTCGCCGGTGGCGGCGCCACAGCCATGACCATGACGACGCCCGCTCCCTACACATCGCCCGCCAGGGACGACACCATGATCCTGTTCTCGAACATCAACAAGTGGTACGGCGACTACCAGGCGCTGGCCGACATCAACGCCGAGGTGAAGAAGGGCGAGGTGGTGGTGGTCTGCGGCCCTTCGGGCTCGGGCAAGTCCACGCTGATCCGCACCGTGAACCGGCTGGAGGAAGTGAAGTCGGGGCAGCTGCTCTTCGATGGCCACGACATCCACGCGCCCATGGGCGGCGCGGCGCTGAACAAACTGCGCAGCCGCATCGGCTTCGTGTTCCAGAGCTTCAACCTGTTTCCGCACCTGTCGGTGATGGAGAACATCATGCTGTCGCCGATGCGCGTGCTGGGTGTGAAGCGCGCCGACGCGAAGGCCAAGGCCGGGCAGCTGCTGGAGCGCGTGGGCCTGTCGAACAAGGCGGGCGCATACCCGGCACAGCTCTCCGGCGGCCAGCAGCAGCGCGTGGCCATTGCCCGCGCGCTGGCGATGGAGCCGCCGGCCATGCTGTTCGACGAGCCCACCAGCGCGCTCGACCCCGAGATGGTGGGCGAGGTGTTGTCGGTGATGCGCGCGCTGGCGCACGACGGCATGACCATGATGTGCGTCACCCACGAGATGAACTTCGCCCGCGAGGTGGCCGACCGCGTCTGGTTCATGGACGCGGGGCGCATCCTCGAGAAGGCCGACCCCGCCACCTTCTTCGGCAGCCCGCAGCATCCGCGCGCGCAGCGCTTCCTGTCGGACCTGCGCGCGCACTGAGCCGCACCGGTTTTCTCTTCGCCTTTCTCTCCGCTTTCTCGCCTCGAATCCCACACAAGGAGTTCCCCATGTCGAACCAGACCGTCTTTCGTCTCTGCGCCGTCGGTGCATGTCTTGGCGCGGCCTCGCTGCTCGCGCACGCCGACCAGTGGAGCGACATCAGCCAGCGCAAGGAACTCAGGTGCGGCACCTTCGCCGACGTTCCGCCATTTGCCGCGCCCGACCCCAAGACGCGCGAGATGGTGGGCCACGACGTCGACCTGTGCAACGCGCTGGCCAAGGAACTGGGCCTCACCGCCAAGGTCACGCCGCTGTCGGTGGAAGCGCGCGTGCCCGAGGTGAAGCTCGGCCGCGTCGACGTGACCATCGCGAACCTGGCCTACACCAAGAGCCGCGGCGAGCAGATCCAGTTCAGCGACCCGTACTACGTGGCCAAGGAGATGCTGGCCGTGAAGGTCTCCGACCCCGGCACCACCAAGGCCGACTTCAAGGGCAAGCGCCTTAGCTCGACCAAGGGTTCCACCTCCGAGCTGTCGATCAAGATGAACGGCTCCGAGCCGGTCACCTTCCAGGACACCGGCTCGGCCTTCATGGCTGTGCAGCAGAACAAGTCGGTGGGCATGGTCGCCAACACCATGACCATCACCAAGCTGGTCAACCAGTCGAAGACCGGCGGCGTGGCGCTGAAGATGATCAGCGAGCCGATGGTGCTGCAGCCCGTGGGCATCGGCATGAAGAAGGACGAGCCCGTGCTGCTGTCGAAGGTGAACGCGGCCCTCTATGCGCTGGAGAAGTCGGGCGAGCTCGACCGCCTCTGGGCCAAGTGGCTGGGCCCGAACACCGAATACAAGATGGTGCGTGAAGAGAAGGTCACGCCGCTTGCCGAGCTCAAGTTCGAGATGCTGCCCTGAGCTGAACCTCAGTCGTAGTTGGTGAAACGGCTGGGCTCCTGCGTCTGCGGATTCAGCGGCTGATAGCCCTGGATGTTCTGCAGCAGCGTGCTCGTCGGGTTCGAGCCGATGTTGCCGAAGCCGTTGAACTGGATCTGGAACATCAGCCGCGTATCGGGCGTCGTGCGGCCCGACACCAGCCGCTCCAGCACCACGCGGCCGACCCAGCAGCAGGCGTTGTACTCGGCGCCGATCAGGCTGTCTGACATCGCGCGGTCGTGCAGGCTGTAGCTCAGCCGGCCCACCGCGTACCAGCGGCCCGGATCGCCGGGCTTTCTTTCGCCGAAGAGCCCCCTGGTCAGCTCGCTCAGCGGCCACTGCCAGTTGAAGTCCACCGTCTTCGTGCCGTCGTTCGCGGTGGTGGTGCTGTCGGCCTGGTAGCGGAAGGCCGCGGTGAGCGTGTGATACGGCGCGGGCGTGTAGCGCAGGGTGAGCGCGTCGCGCGTGCTCTTGCCGGTGTCCATGTTGTACTGGGCCAGGCCGTCGATGCTCCACTTGGGGTTCCAGTGCACCTGCCCGCCGAGGATGAAGTCGCCCGAGCGGTCGGTCACTGCGGTGCCGCCCGGCAGCGTGACGTTCTGGTCGCTGAAGCGCAAGCGCTGCGCGACGCCGAAGCGCGCCGACTCGGCGCCGGTGGTGGGGTCGATCAGCCGCGTGGTCACGCCCGTGGTCAGCGTGTTGGTGTCGGAGATGCGGTCGTTGCCCGAAAACGCGTTCTCCGTGTAGAGGGTGGCGAAGCTGATGTCGTTGGCGGCCGTGTCGTACACCGGCAGCTGGCTCTGGTCGCGGTAGGGCGTGCGCACGTAGAAAGCTCGCGGTTCCAGCGTCTGGCGCCATGCGCGGCCGAAGAGATTGGTGTCGCGCTCGAACACCAGGCCGCTGTCGAGGCTCACGGTGGGCACCACGCTGCTGATGGAGGTCGCACCGCTGGCCAGCGCCGAGTCGAGCTGGTAGGAGGCCGTGTGCAGCAGCAGCTTCGGAATGACGTAGCCGCCCGGCGTGATCCACGGCCGGCTGATCTGCAGGTTGCCCACCATGCGCTCGCCATTGGGCTGCTTGATGCCGTTGAGCGTGGGCGAATAGGCCGAGTCGACCTCGAAGCGCGAGTAGTCCAGCGTGCCCGACACGTCGAAGCCGTGCCAGTCGTACTTGTTGTAGTTGGCCGTGATCTGAGGCACGCGGTTGTACGAGGGCGTGATCGGCGAGGCCGCGTATTGCAGCGTCTGGTAGGAGAGGGTGCGCGCCTGGCCGCTCCAGTCGCCCTTGCTCCAGTTGAGGTCCACCTCGTTGGTGAGCGTGCGCGAGGTCAGCGTGGGCGAGTGCGTGAAGTCGCGCCAGTAGTCGTCGTCGCTCACGCGGTTGATGTTGAACGAGGTGCTCAGCGAATCCAGCCCGAAGGGCTTGGGGTCGAACTGCTGGCTGTGCCTGGCCCACAGGCCCCAGCGGTTGCGGTCGCGCAGGCTGTCGCTGGGCATCTCGTCGATGCGGATCTGGCCGCTGTAGGTCTTCTCCAGGTAGCGGAACTCGGTGCCCAAGTTCACACCCCGGTTGCTCATGAGTTCCGGGTACAGCGTGAGGTCGCGGTTCGGCGCGATGTTCCAGTAGTAGGGCTGCAGATACTCGAAGCCGTTGGTGGTGTCGAAGCCGATCACCGGCGGCAGCAGGCCGCTCTGGCGCGCGTTGCTCAGCGGGAAGCTCACCGACGGTATGGGCGGGGTGGTGATGCCGAGGAAGGCGATCTGCGCGTCGGTGGCGGTCGCGAGGTTGGTCTCGGAGTCGGTGGTCATCGTGACCGCCGTGAGCATCCACGCGGGCATCCAGCCCGGGTAGTTCTCGCGCAGGCAGGTGGTGTAGGTGACATGCCGCGCCACAGACACCTTCGGATCGACGAAGTCGATGCGCTCGGCCTCGCCGTGCGCGCCGTTGGCCAGCAGCGTGTAGCGCACGTGGTCGAAGAAGCCCTCGAAACTCTCGACCTTCAGATGCAGCTCGGGGCCCTCGTACACGTTGCCGGCCTGGTTCAGGTGCACGTTGCCGGTGGCCGTGGCGAGGTCGCCCGGCGGCTGGTATTCGAGCCGGTCGGCGGTGATGCGCGTGTCGCCGCGCCGCAGCGCGGCATTGCCCTCCACCGTCACTTCGAGGTCGGGCCGGCCGCCGAGCCTGTCGCCGTCGACGATGCTGGGGCGCAGACCGCGCTCGGCCGGCGGGATGGTCTCTGCCAGCTCGGGCGTTCGGTGCAGCGTGAGCGGCGCCTCGGTCCATGTGTCTTCCTGTGCCGTGGCCGCCTGCGCGCGCAGCATGAGCAGCGAAAGCAGCACCATCGGCGGCAGCGGAAACAAACCGCGCCAGCGTAGTTTCATGTGAAGAGAAGAGTGTGCGGAGAGAGGCCGGTATCCGCTCAGGCGTCCTGCCTGGCCTGCGATTCCCATGCGAAGCCGACGCCGTAGACCGAGCGGATCCAGTCGTGCGCGGCCGAGACGGTGGCCAGCTTCTTCCTGAGGTTCTTGATGTGCGTATCGACCACGCGCTCGTTGACGTCCAGCGCTTCCGGGAAGGCGGCCTCCAGCAGCTTGGAGCGCGTCAGCACCTTGCCCGGCTCCCTGGAGAGCGCGCGCAGCAGCAGCGATTCGCGGCGCGTCAGCGGCAGGTAGTGCCCGTCGAGGATCGCGCAGCCGCGTACCGCGCCGAAGGTGATCGGCATGCCCGGGCGCGCGACGCGCTGGCGCTGCGCGTAGCGGCGCAGCACCGTGCCGATGCGCACCGCCACCTCGCGCGGCGAGAAGGGCTTGCACACGTAGTCGTCGGCGCCGAGCTCGAAGCCGCGCAGCCGGTCGGCCTCCTGCGCGAGCGCGGTCAGCATGATGATCGGGTGGTCGCTGCGTGCGCGGATCTTCTCCAGTATCTGCAGGCCGCTGACGCGCGGCAGTTCCACGTCGAGCAGGGTGAGCGCGGGCGGCGAGGTCAGGATGCGGTGCAGCGCGACCGCGCCGTCCTCGATGTGCTCGGTCTCGTGCCCCGCGCGGCGCAGTTCGTCGAGCAGCACCGAGGCGGCGTCGTGGCCTTCCTCCACCAGCAGGATGCGGCTCATCGCGTCATTGCAGCTTCAGGGCCCCGGGCTGCGCGGTGCGCTCGCGGCAGTTGCGCATGTGGTCGTCCACCGTGAGCTCGCCCTGCAGGTCGGTCAGCAACTGCAGCGTGCGGTCGATGGCGGCGTTGTCGAGCATGGGGTAGCCCTGCTCGCTGCGGCCGTTGTTGCGCGCCACGCGCGCGATGTAGGGAAGGTCTTGCGGCGTGATGACGACGGTGGGCATCACGCCTTCGAGCTCCACGCCGTCGAAGGGCAGCATCACGAAGTACTGCACGCGCAGGTCGGAAGGCATCAGGCTGCGCAGGTGCGTGGTCTTGCGGCCGCACTGCCAGGCCGGGTCCTTCACCTCGCGGGCCAGAGAGTGCCCGTGCTGGCGCAGGAACCAGCGCGGCACCGTTTGCGTGGAGGTCTTGCGATACACCACCGCGTTGCGCCAGCCCTTCACCTCGAACAGGTACACGCCGGCCTCGCAAACCAGCGCGACGTCGAAGCGGGCCGTGGGAACGGCGCTGCCTTCGTACATGGGAATGACGAGGTCGCGCAGCACGTGCATGCGTCCGAACGCAGGCTGGAACGCGGCGGCGAGCTGCTGGATGGCCAGCGTGGTGGCGGCGCTGGTCGCGGGTTCGCTGTCGGGGGAGCAGGCGCGGCGCGCGAGCGCGGCGGGGTCCGGCTTCTTGTGTCCGTGGCCGGCCAGTGTCAGCACGGGGCGGGCCGGAACTTTGTGCAGGGCTGTGGTCATTCGGTGCTCCTTCGGAACTCAAGGATTGCGCAACTTTCGGGAGATTTTGTGCAGAAACGGAATTTGCTCGTTCTGTCCTGTGCACTCGGCTTGTGCGGAGCGCGGGTCGGCGACGGTGTCGATGGATGCACCGCTTCCGATGCTTCTCATGAGAACGACCCATGCGAGCGCGAGCTCGCCGTTGGCCGCGGCCAGCACATGCAGGTCGAGCAGCAGGCCCTGGAAGTCCTCCATGAGCTGCACTTCTGAAATCTCTCCACGGTCGCGCCGCCGCTTCGACACCTCGAAGCCCGCGCGCGCATTCACCACGCGCGCGTAGGCGGTGTTTGCGATGTCGCTCTGCATCTGCAGGCGGCGCAGCGCCTCGGCGACCTGCTCGCGCGCCTGTGCGACCGCGCGTGCATAGAGTGGCTTGCCGGGCACTTCGATGTCCTGCGCTTCGTCGGTTGCCGCCGCATCGATGGTGCCCGCGGGCATCGCCGCCGGGTCGGCGTCGTAGAGCGCGGCAGTCAGGTTGATGTCGTTCCTGTTGGCGAGCACCGTCATCGGCAGCTCGCGCGGCACCTCGGCCGCGAAGCGGGGAAGCGATTTGTCCTGCAATGCATCGGCGAGCATCTCGCCGAGCGCCGCTTCGCTCATGTGGCACTGTTTCGCGAGGTAGGCGACGTAGCTCGCGCGCTGTGCCTGCAGCTTCTCGATGGTGGCCTGCGCGCCCGACTGGCGCTGCGCGAGCTGTTTCGCAAAGTCGTCGTACGGCAGCTTCGCGCCCTTGATCAGCATCGTCTGCCGCGCGATGGCCGCGCGCGTGTTCTCCAGGTAGCTCGACTCCAGCGTCTTCACCTTGAGCGCGATGTAGGTCGCGGCGATGCCGGCTTCGGCATTGCCGTCGCGCGACGCGGCAATCAACCTGTCCAGCGCGGGGTCTTCGAAGGCGGACCACCAGGAGCGTGTGTCCGCCTGTGCGCGTGGCGCAGTGGGTGCTCCTTGCGCGGCATGGCCGGCGAGCATGTGCGCGGCAAGCTGCTGCGAAGTGCGATGGACCATCGCGATGCTCGTGCTGGCGCAGGCGATGGCGAGTGCGCCGCACACGGCCGCCAGCAGGGTTCGTGAACGCATCACCTTCGGGTCTCCAGCTTCGTCATGCACGGATCTTTTCAGGCGATCTGGGAGAAATTTGAAGGGCGGTGTAACGCTCACGCGAAGAGGTCTGATGTGCGCGAACAACACTCCGCGCGCAGGAAAACCAAACCACCAAATTCCTCCCGAATTGGACGAAACGATGCGTACAGCCGGTCGATACCGAGCGGCCGCAACAGACCTGAAACTGGAGAACCTGAATGAAGAAAACCCTCACGGCATTCGCTGCCCTGGCCGTCTGCGGCCTGGCTTGTGCCCAATCGTCCGTCACGTTGTTCGGCGTCGTGGACGCCGGCCTGACCTACCAGTCGACGACCTCGCGCGACACCACCACCGGCGCGTCGGTCAAGCAAAGCAAGACCAGCCTGGGCAACTCCGGCTACAACTCCAGCCGCATCGGCTTCCGCGGCACCGAAGACCTCGGCGGCGGGTTGGCCGCGAGCTTCTGGCTCGAAGCGCCCATCACCAACGACGACGGCGCCACCGGCATCTCCACCTTCGCGCGCCGCTCCACCGTGAGCCTGTCGGGTGGCTTCGGCGAGCTGCGCCTGGGCCGCGACTACACGCCCACCTTCTGGAACGACACCGTCTTCGACCCGTTCGGCACCAACGGCTCGGGCACCAACGTCATCAGCACCGTCAGCGGCAACACCACCCTCAACAACGCCAACTACGTGCGCGCCAGCAACTCGATCGGCTACTTCCTGCCGCCGAACCTGGGCGGCTTCTACGGCCAGTTCCAGTACGCGCTGCACGAGAACGCCAGCACCGACGCCACCAGCACCACGGCCGCCTCGAGCAGCAGCGCTGGCCGCTACGTGGGTGGCCGCTTCGGCTACGCCAACGGCCCGCTGGACGTCGCCCTGGGCGTGGGCCGCAGCACCGTCGTGGACACGACCGCGCTGCAGCGCAGCGTGCAGACCATCAACCTGGGCGCCTCGTACGACTTCGGTCCCGTGAAGCTGTTCGGGGAGCTGTCGAACGTGAAGAACAAGTTCGACTACGCGGCAGTGGCCGACACGCACGACAGCTACAACGGCTACCTGATCGGCGCGACGGTGCCGGTGGGCGCGGGCCTGATCCGCGTGGCGTACTCGCAGGTGCGCTACAACGAAGGCGCGGCCGGCATCACGGGCGAGGACCCGCTGGCGCGCAAGTTCGCGATCGGCTACGTGCACAACCTGTCCAAGCGCACGGCGCTGTATGCGACGGTGGCGCGCGTGAACAACCGCAACGACGTGAACTACACGGGCAGCCTGGTGTCGGCCAGCACCACCGGCTACGGCAGCACGGGCACCAGCTACACCGGCCTGCCGCGTTCTTCCACCGGCTACGACTTCGGCATCCGCCACGCGTTCTGATCGCGTGAGGATGTGACGGGGCAGCGCGGCCGCCGCAGAGGCGCCGCGCTGCCCGTTCCGGCCGCGCGCAACGGCTTGCGCGGTCTCCGGAACACGCTGCACTCGGGAGGGAAGCTCAGGGCAGCGAGGAGAAGGTGCCGCATTTCAAGGCAGTCAAATGAACAAACAGATATTCGCGATCGCGCGCTGGTTGCGCGCGTCCGTGTTCCTGCTCGTCGCGTTCGGGTCGCTCACGGCGGCGCAGGCGCAGAACAGGATCGAGTCGGTCACGGGCTCCTTGCAGGCAGGCAGCGAAGTGCTGCGTGTCGATTTCTCCGAGCCGCTGGCCGCAGCGCCCAACGGCTTCGCCATCCAGTCGCCCGCGCGCATCGCGCTCGATTTTCCGGGCATGCGCAGTAGCCTGGGCCGCGAGGCCATCGAGATGAACCAGGGCAACCTGCGTTCCGTGAACGTGGTGCAGGCGGGTGAACGCACGCGCCTCGTGCTCAACCTGAAAGAGGCCACCGCCTACAAGACCGAGGTGCGCGGCAAGTCGCTGCTGGTGTCGCTGCAATCCGCGGCGGGCCCGGCTCTGGTGGCCGCCACGCCCTTCGAATTCGCGGAGAACCGCAACCGCGACGTGCTGCCGCTGCGCGACGTCGACTTCCGCCTGGGCACCGAAGGCGCGGGCCGCGTGATCGTGAGCCTGCCCAACGACCAGGTCGGCGTGGACATCCGCCAGCAGGGCAAGAACCTCGTCGTCGAATTCACGAAGTCGCTGCTGCCCGAGGGCCTGAACCGCAAGCTCGACGTGGCCGACTTCGGCACGCCCGTGCAGACGGTGAGCATGCAGCAGGCCGGCGACCGCGTGCGCATGCTGATCGAGCCGCGCGGCGACTGGGACCACAGCGCCTACCAGAGCAACAGCCAGTTCGTGGTGGAGGTGCGCCCGCGCAAGGTCGATCCGACCAAGCTGACGCAGGGCGTGGGCTACAACGGCGAGAAGCTGTCGCTGAATTTCCAGAACATCGAGATCCGCTCGCTGCTGCAGGTGATCGCGGACTTCACCAGCTTCAACATCGTCACCTCCGACTCGGTCACCGGCTCGCTCACGCTGCGGCTGAAGGACGTGCCGTGGGACCAGGCGCTGGACATCATCCTGGAGGCGAAGAACCTCGGCATGCGCAAGAACGGCAGCGTGCTGCGCATCGCGCCCGAGGACGAACTCAACGCCAAGGACAAGATAAAGGCCGAGGCCCAGGCCACCTTGCAGGGGCTCGAGCAACTGCGCACGCAGTCGTTCCAGCTCAACTATGCGAAGGCGGCCACGGTGGCGCAGGGGCTCTCCGGCACCGGCACGAGCGCCGGCGGAGGCAGCGGCAGCTCGGGCGGCGCGACGCGCATATTGAGTTCGCGCGGCAGCGTGCTGGCGGAGGTGCGCACCAACCAGCTCTTCGTGACCGACATTCCCTCGCGTCTTTCGCAGGTGGCCGAACTCATCCAGAAGCTGGACGTGCCGATACGGCAGGTGCTGATCGAGGCGCGCTTCGTCGAGGCGACCGACACCTTCAGCAAGTCCCTGGGCGCGAAGCTGGGCGGCGGTTTCGTCAACGCGAACTCGTCGGTGGGCGTGACGCCTTCCGTGAGTTCAAGTACCACGAGCGGCGTGACGACCACCACGAGCACCAACACCTATTCGAGCACCAGCTTCGTCAACCTGCCGGCGACCAGCACGACGGGCGACGCGGTCGGCACCTTCGCGCTGTCGCTCTTCAACTCGGGCCTGACGAAGATGCTCAACCTCGAGATCTCGGCGCTGGAAGCGGACGGCAAGGGCAAGGTGGTGTCGAGCCCGCGCGTGGTGACGGCCGACCAGACCAAGGCACTGATCGAGCAGGGTACCGAGCTGCCCTACCAGGTCGCGACTTCGAGTGGCGCGACGTCCATCGCCTTCCGCAAGGCCAACCTCAAGCTGGAAGTGACGCCGCAGATCACGCCCGAGGGCAACATCATCCTGGCGCTGGACGTCAACAAGGACACCGTGGGCCAGTCGACCACCGCGGGCTATGCCATCAACACCAAGCACATCCAGACCGAAGTGCTGGTGGAGAACGGCGGCACCGTCGTCATCGGCGGCGTCTTCGAGCTGACCGACACCAACTCGGAATCGCGCGTGCCGGTGCTGGGCGAACTTCCGATGGTCGGCGCGCTGTTCCGAACCCGCAGCCGGGTCAACAACAAGACCGAGATGCTGATCTTCATCAGCCCGAAGATGATTTCGGATCGGAACGCGGCGCGGTGAGCCGTGTCGGCCCGGTCCATGTACCGGGCCATGTGGGAGCCTTGCGCGGCTTCTTCAGGCGGCCCGCGATCGAACGGGAAGCGCCCGGCTCATCGGCTGCCGTCGGCTAGCCGTGGACGGCCAGGCGCAGGATCTGGCGCAGCCCTTCGATGATCAGAGACAGCAGGGCGCCAGCGAGCCCGCTCCAGAAAAGCCATCGCTCCTTCCGCTCGGAGACACCGAGCGAGTCTTCGATTGCCCGAAGCCGCCTGGGCTGCGCTTGCAGCCGCCGTCGCGCGGGCTCGTGCTTGCGGTGTCGCTCGCGGTGATCGGTGCGAGGGTCGATCGGCTGTAGCTGCCGCCCGCGGCAGGTTCGCGCCGCGTGCAGGTGTCGCTGCCGGCCAAGAAGATGCCGAAGGCCAGCGCACCGAAGGCCAGCAGACCCGCGATGCGCGGCAGCCAGGAGGACTTGCGGGAACGCGCCGTGGCAATGGAAGAAGACTGCGTCCTGCCGTCCCATCGGGCCCGCACGGTGAGCTCCGGAGGGAAGCCCTGCGCGTGCGCCAATGCCGGCAGGCCGTCGAGGCGGAAGGCGCGCAGTGCCGCGAGGGACTCGCGCGAGGCGCTGTGTGGGTTGCGATACCTGGGACTGTTCATGACCCGTATCGTGAATTTCAAAGGGGGAGAAAAATTGGATGGCCGCGCTGCGCTGCGCTGCGCTGCGCTGCGCTGCGGCCATCCTGCGCACTAGAAGTCGAGCTTGGCGCTCAGGCTGAAGGTGCGCGGATCGCCGGGCTTGATGTAGTTGTCGTACTGGTATTCCCAGTAGCGGCGGTTCGTCACGTTGTTGATCGCGGCGCGGAAGGTCGTGCTGTGGCCCGCGATGCGCGTCGTGTAGCTCGCGCCGATGTTGGCGACGGTATAGCCCGGCAGGTTCAGCTGGTTCGATGCGTTGAGCATGGTGTTGCCCGTGTACTTCATGTCGGCCGAGAGCTTCAGGCCCGGCACCTGCGGCACGAGGTACGACACTTGCGCGGTCGCCACCAGCTTGGGCGCGCCCGCCACACGGTTGCCGATGTAGCTGCTGCCGCGCTCGTACGAGCTGTCGAGCAGCATCAGGTTGCCGCCGATCTGCCACTGCGAACCCAGCCAGGTGGAAGCGCCGACTTCCAGGCCCTGGTAGATCGACCGGCCGTCCTGCACCAGCACGTTGGAGCTGTTGGCGTACTCGGCGCCGCGCTCGATGCGGAACAGCGCGGCAGTCGCGCTCCAGCGGTCGTGCTCGGTCTTCACGCCCAGTTCGTACTGCTTGCTCTTCAGCGGATTGAGCAGCTGGCCGTTGTTGGCGTACATGGTGCTCACCGTGCTGCCCGGCTCCAGCGACTCGACATAGCTGGTGTAGAGCGTGGTGTCGGGCGCGGGCTTGTACATCAGCGCGAGCGTGGGCGTGATCACGCCGCTCTTGCGGTAGCTGGAGTTCCGCGCGCCGGTGGTGTCGTAGCCGATCTGTTCGTAGGTGGTGCTGCGCAGGCCGGCTAGCACCGACCACCTGTCGGACAGCTTCAGCGTGTCGCTCGCGAACAGCGCGCGCTGCGTGATGTCGCTGTTGCGGTAGGTCCTGAAGTCGGTAGAGGTGGCGTAGCTGTTGGTGTTCTGGCCGAAGATGCTGCCGGTGCCGATCAGCTGGTAGACGGCGTTGCTGCTGTAGTAGTTGGCCTGCTTCTGCCACGAGGTGCCCAGCGTGATCCGGTGCTCGAAGTCGCCGGTGCGCAGCTTGCCGTTGACCATCGCCTGCCACTGGTTGAAGCGGTGGCCCTCGGCGCTGTCGGAGCGGTAGTCGTCATAGCTGCCGCCGGCGTCCTGCAGGTAGGCGATGCCTTCGTTGCGGCTGCGGGTGGCGCTGCTGTGGCTGTAGCTGGTGCTCAATGTCCAGTCGGGCGCGAGCTGGTACTGCAGGCCGGTCGAATAGAGCCTGAAGTCGGTATTCAGGTGCTGGCCCGGGCCCACCAGGCGTTGGTCGTTGGCGCTGATGGTGGAGGGCAGCTGCGTGCCGGTGTAGCTGCCGAGGTAGATCGAGGGCGTCTGGCCGGAGGTGTTGCGCTTCTGGTAGAGCGAGTCGAAGGTCCAGGTGAGCTTGTCGGTGAGCTTCGCGTCGAGGCCGAGCGACACCGAGTTGCGGCGCACGTTGCCGTCGTTGTAGGTCTTGCCTTCCTCGTGCGTGGCGTTGAGCCGGTAGCCGAAGCGGTTGTCGGTGCCGAAGCGCCCGCCGAGGTCGACGTGCTCGCTCCAGATGCCTGCGGTCTTGTAGCCGACCTCGATGCTGCGCACCGGCTGGTCGGTCGGCTTCTTCGTCACGTAGTTGACGATGCCGCCCGGCGCGCCGAAGCCGTACATGAAGCCCGACGAGCCCTTGAGCAGCTCGATCTGCTCGAAGTGTTCGTAGGGCAAGGTGATGGCGTAGCTGAGGAAAGGCTGGCCGTTGATGCGGTAGCCGTTCTGCCAGTCCAGCGGCAGGCCGCGCACCGTGATGTAGCTGGCCCAGGCGCTGTAGGCGCCGCTGTTGTCGGACACCGACGCGTCGAGCGCGAACACGTCACCGAGCTTCGACACCTGGCGCTCGGCCATGTCCTCGCCTCGGACCACGCTGGTGGAGAAAGGCGTTTCCAGCTGCGAGCGCGCACCGAGCGCGCCGCTGCTCACCTTGGCGCCCAGATGCTGCTGCGTGCCGTCCTGCGATTCGGCCGTGACGGTCACCGTCGGCAGCGAGGCGGAGGCAGCCGCTTCCTGCGCGTGCGTGCGCCCGACCAGCGTGGCGGCCCACAGCACCAGCAGCGTGGCTCGCGCGGGCGGGCCGAACGGGCTGCGCCGGAATGAAACCGGGGAGGGAGAAGAAGGAGATAGGAAGGAGGGAAAGGAAAGGACCGAGGCTGCGGCGGCGGATTTCTTGCGTCCGGGGTTCAACGTTGACTCACTCTGTAGATAAGAATGAATCTCATTTTCGCGATGAATCTGGCAGGAATATTGGAGCTTGCCCCTTCGGCGAGTACGGTTTGACCTCCTGTCCGTTGTCCGCCGCTCAGTGCCCGTTGCCCGGCGAGGGCGCCAGCCCGCGCTGCTTCAGGAAGTCGTAGAGGCTGACCGCCAGCACCTGCGCGATGGGTATCGGCAGCGTCACGCGCAGCACCGCGGCCCGGTGTACCGGGCACCGGTCGGAGCTGTGGTCCACGCGGCTGGCGTCGAAGGTGATGTGCACGCAGCCCGCGTTGACCCAGTAGCCCGAGACTTCGTCCGCGAACACCTGCGGGGCGTGCAGGTCGTCGATGTAGGTGGCTTGCGGGGTCTGCTGCTGTTGCTGGGACATGGTGGCTCGGTGTTTGCGTGAGCCCCGATGATCGACACCAATCTCGTAGAAAAAATGGTGCCCCGGCCCAGCCCCCGGCACCCTTGGCGTCTTCCTCAGACGATCCTCACCGACAGCTCCGGCAGCCGGTCGATGTGGATCTGGATCAGGTCGCCGCGCACCACCGGCCCGACGTTCTCCGGCGTGCCCGAGTAGATGATGTCGCCCGGCTTCAGCTCGAAGGCCTGCGACAGCCGGCTGATCTGCTCGGCCACCGACCAGATCATGTGCCTGAGCGTGGCGTTCTGCTTCGTCTGTCCGTTCACCTTGAGCCAGATCGCGCCGTCGCTGAAGTGCCCGACCTTCGCCACCGGGTGGATCGGCCCGACGGGCGCCGAGTGGTCGAAGCTCTTGCCGATCTCCCAGGGCTTCTTCTGGTCGCCCATCTCGCGCTGCAGGTCGCGGCGCGTCATGTCCAGGCCAAGCGAGTAGCCGTACACGTGGTCGAGCGCTGCGCTCGTCGCGATGTTGCGTCCGCCCTTGCCCAGCGCCACCACCAGCTCGACCTCGTAGTGGTAGTTCTTCGTGAGCGTGGGGTAGGGATGGTCGGCCACCACGCCCGGCGTCACCACCTGGATCGCATCGGCGGGCTTCTGGAAGAAGAAGGGCGGCTCGCGGCTCGGGTCCGAGCCCATCTCGCGCGCGTGCGCCTCGTAGTTTCGGCCGATGCAGTAGATGCGCCGCACCGGGAAGACCTGGTCGCTGCCGACGATCGGAATGGTCGACGATGCGACGTCGAACGGCGTGGCGGCCGAGCGGCCGGCCCCGGCGGGCAGAGCACAGCCGGCGATGGCACCGGTGGCCATGGCGGCGGAACCGGCCAGCAGGCCGCGGCGGGAAGTGATCATGGGCATGTGTCTCCTTGGTCTTGTGGATGGACGTCGTGCGCCGTGCCTCTCACGGCCGATCGATTCTGGAAGGGCGCATCGCGTGGCGATGGTGCGCATCTATGCAAAAACAGGACATAACCCACCGGAAGGCGCCGCCGATCGGCTGCGGCGCCTCACCGCGCCGCGAAGGGCGGCAGCCGCCTCGGGATCGTCTGGGCCTTCACGATGGAGGTGTTGGTCTCCGCCCTGGCCGCGATGCGGTCGAGGATGCCGTCGAGCTGCTCGAGCGACTGCAGATGGAGCCGCGCGACGAAGCAGTCTTCTCCCGTGACCTTGTCGCACTCGCAGAACTCGGGCGTGCCCGCGATCAGCTCCTGCACCGCCTTCAGCTGCCCCGGCAGCGGCCGGATGCGCACGATGGCCTGGAACTGATAGCCCAGCGCCTTCGGGTTCAGCTCGAGAGTGTAGCCGCGGATCACGTCGCGCTCCTCGAGCCGGCGCAGCCGCTCCGACACGCTGGGCGACGACAGCCCCACGTGACGGGCCAGTTCCTTCAGCGACATGCGCGCATTGCCCGAGAGGGCCAGCACGATGGCTTCGTCGGTTGCGTCGAGTATTTTCCTGTTCTCCGGTGCAAGGGCATGGACGCCTTCTTTTCGAAGGCCATCAGTGGCTTTCGCCTTCTTCGCAGCATATCCATGCGACACGATCCATGGCACTCTTGTTTCCCCTGAACAGCGGCGACAACGGACGGACATGCAGACCCAGCTTCGCGGCGCGCTCGAGATGAGCGCGGCCATGGCGATCTCGGGAACCATCGGCTGGTTCGTGGTGCGCTTCGACCAGCCCCTGTTCGACCTGCTGTTCTGGCGCTGCGTGTTCGGCGCGGTGACGCTGCTGGTCGTGTGCCTTGCGCTGGGTCTGCTCCAGCGGGGCCTCGCGCCGCGCAAGTTCGCGCTGGCCGCATTCGGTGGCGTGGCCCTGGTGGTCAACTGGGTGCTGATCTTCGCGTCCTTCTCGCGCGCATCGATCTCGATCGCCACGGCGGTCTACAACACGCAGCCCTTCATGCTGGTGGCGCTGGGTGCGTTGCTGCTGTCGGAGCGGCTCACTGCGATGAAGGCGATCTGGCTGTGCATCGCGTTCGCCGGCGTGGTGCTGGTGGCGCAGGCCAAGCCGGGCGGCGGCGCCGATGGTTCCACGTATTTCATCGGGGTGCTCATGGCGCTGGGTGCGGCCTTCTGCTACGCGGTGGCCGCCTTCGTCGCGAAGAAGCTCGACGGCATCGCGCCGCACCTCATCGCGCTGATACAGGTGTGCGTGGGCATCGTGATGCTCGCCCCCTTCGCGAACCTGAAGGCGCTGCCCACCGACGCGGCCACCTGGGGCGTGCACCTGACGATGGGCGTTGTCTACACGGGGCTGGTGTTCGTGCTGCTGTACGGCGCGCTGCAGAAGCTGTCGACGCCGGTGGCGGGGGCGCTCTCGTTCATCTATCCGCTGGTGGCGATCGGTGTCGACTACGCCGTCTTCGGACAGCGGCTGGGCGCGCTGCAACTGGTGGGCGCAGCGGCCATCCTGATCTCGGCGGCGGGCATGACTTTCGGATGGACCCTGCCGGGCCTGCCGAGGCAGGTGCCCGCCGCCGGAAAGAACTGATCCAGCGTCTTCGCTTCGCTCAGGATGCGGCGGTGACGCCGCTGCTGCGCCTGAAGAGCGTGCCAGCCGCCCGCTTCACCAGCAGATAGAACAGCGGCACGAAGAAGATCCCCAGCGCCGTCGCGGCCAGCACGCCACCGAACACGCCCGTACCGATGGCCACCTGGCTCGCCGATCCAGCGCCGGTGGCCAGCGCCAGCGGCACCACGCCGGCCAGGAAGGCCAGCGAAGTCATCAGGATCGGCCGCAGCCGCAGGCGCGCGCCTTCGGCCACCGCGTCGAGCAGCGGTATGCCCCGGCGCAGCGCGGCTTCGGCGAACTCGATGATGAGGATCGCGTTTTTCGCCGACAGCCCGATGGTCGCGAGCAGGCCGACCTGGAAGTAGATGTCGTTCGAGAGGCCCCGCAGCGCCGCCGCGATCACTGCGCCGAGTACGCCAAGCGGAATCACCAGCATCACCGAGAACGGCACCGACCAGCTCTCGTACAGCGCCGCCAGGCACAGGAACACCACGAGGATCGACAGCGCGAACAGCAGCGGCGCCTGCCCGCCCGACAGCCGCTCCTGGTACGACAGGCCGCTCCACGCATGGCCGGTGCCGTGCTGCTTCTTCGCGATGGTCTCGATGGCCGACATCGCCGTGCCCGAGCTCGTGCCGTGCGCGGCCGCGCCCTGGATCTGCACCGCCGGAAGGCCGTTGTAGCGCTCCAGCTGCGGCGCGCCTTGCGACCAGCGCGTGGTCGCGAAGGCCGAGAACGGCGTCATCGCGCCGGTGGCGCCGCGCACGAACCACTGGCGGATGTCGTCCGGGTCGGAGCGGTAGGGTGCGTCGGCCTGCACGTACACGCGCTTGACGCGGCCGCGGTCGATGAAGTCGTTGACGTAGCTGCCGCCCCAGGCGATGCCCAGCGTGGTGTTCACGTCGTCCAGCGACAGCCGCAGGGCCGAGGCCTTGAGCTGGTCGATGTCGATCTGCAACTGCGGCGTGCCGGCCACGCTGTTGGCGCGCACCGATTGCAGCCGCGTGTCCTTGCCCGCGTCGCGCAGCAATGACTCGCGCGCCTGCACCAGCTTCTGCGCGCCCATGCCCGAGGTGTCCTGCAGCCAGAACTCGAAGCCGTTCGACTGCCCCAGCCCCTCGATGGGCGGCGGCACCATGCCGTAGACCTCGGCGTCGCGCTGCTGCCTGCCCAGCGCTGTGCCGGCACGCTCGACGATGGCCTGGGCGCGCTGGTCGGCATGGCCGCGCTCGGACCAGTCCTTGAGCGAGACGAAGGCCATGCCCATGTTCTGCCCCGAGCCGCCATAGCTCCAGCCCGAGAGCGTGAAGATGGTGTCGGTCGTGTCCTTCTCGGTTTCGAGGAAGTGCCTCTCGACCATGCGGTTCACCGCATCGGTGCGGCCAATGGTGGAGCCCGCCGGCAGCGTGAGCTGCACCATCACGCTGCCCTGGTCTTCCTCGGGCAGGAAGCCGCCGGGCAGGCCGAGGTACAGCAGGCCCATGCCGGCCACGATGGCCGCGTACACGGCCGCGAAGCGCAGCGGCTTGCGCAGGATGCGGCCCAGCAGGCCCACGTAGCGGCCCTGCGCGGCGTCGAAGCGGCGGTTGAAGGCGCCCAGAAAACCGCGCGTGCGCGGCGCGTCGCTGGCCCGCAGGAAGCGTGCGCACAGCGCCGGAATCAGCACGATGGCCACCACCACCGACAGCGCCATCGACGCGATGATGGTCACCGAGAACTGCCGGTAGATCACGCCCACGGAGCCGCCGAAGAAGGCCATCGGCAGGAACACCGCCGAAACCACCACCGCGATGCCCACCAGCGCGCCGGTGATTTCCTGCATCGACTTGATGGTGGCGGCCTTCGGGTCCAGCCCTTCCTCGTGCATCACGCGCTCGACGTTCTCCACCACCACGATGGCGTCGTCCACCAGCAGGCCGATGGCCAGCACCATGCCGAAGAGCGTGAGCACGTTGATCGAATACCCGAAGGCCGCGAGCACGCCGAAGGTGCCCAGCAGCACCACCGGCACGGTGATGGCCGGGATGACCGTGGCGCGCCAGTTCTGCAGAAACAGGTACATGACGACCACCACCAGCGCGATGGCCTCCAGCAGCGTCTTGATGACCGACCTGATCGAGATCTTCACGAAGCGCGTCGTGTCCTCGGCGTAGGCCACGCGCAGGCCGGCGGGCAGCGAGGGCTCCATCTCGGCGATGCGAGCCTTCACCGCGCTGGCGGTGGTCAGCGCGTTGGCGCCGGGCGCCAGCATGATCGCGGCGCCTGCGGCGGGGTGGCCGTTCAGGCGCGTGGTCTCGGCATACGACTCGCTGCCCATCTCCACGCGCGCCACGTCGCCCAGGCGCACCACGGCGCCGTCGGCCTGCGTCTTCAGCACGATGTCGCGGAACTGCTCCGGCGTCTGCAGCCGTGACAGGGCCGTCACGGTGGCGGTGAGCTGCTGCTTCGCGGGCGAGGGCCGCGCGCCGATCTCGCCGACCGACACCTGCGTGTTCTGCGCGGCGATGGCGGCGGTCACGTCAGAGGGCATCAGCTGGTAGCTCGCGAGCCGGTGCGGATCGAGCCAGATGCGCATCGCGTACGAAGCGCCGAAGGCCTGCACCGAGCCCACGCCGTCGACGCGGCTGATGGGATCGCGCAGGTTGCTCGCCATCCAGTCGGCCACGTCGGTGTCGGTGCGGCGGTCGGTCTGGTCGTAGAGCGCGACGATCAGCAGGAAGTTGTTCTGCGACTTCGCAACCGTCACACCCTGCTGCTGCACCGCCTGCGGCAGGCGGCTGGTGGCCTGGCTGACCTTGTTCTGCACCTGCACCTGGGCGGTGTCGGGGTTGATGCCCTGGCGGAAGGTGACGGCGATCTCGGCCCAGCCGGCCGAGCTGCTCGTCGACTTGAAATACAGCAGCCCGTCGATGCCCTTGAGCTGCTGCTCCAGCACCTGCGTGACACTGCTTTCCACCGCCTGCGCCGAGGCGCCGGGGTAGTTGGCCGAGACCACGACGGTGGGCGGCGCGATGTCCGGGTACTGCGAGACCGGCAGCGTGCGGATGGCCACGCCGCCGGCCAGCATGATCAGGATGGCGATGACCCATGCGAACACGGGCCGCTGGATGAAGAAGTTGGCTATCACGGGTGTTGTCTTTTCTTCAGTCGGCCGAGGCGGGCGTCGGCGCCGCCGATACCGGCACCGGCTTCACCTTGTCGCCCGGGTGCGCGCGCTGCAGGCCGTCGACCACGAGCCGGTCGCCTTCGCGCAGGCCGCCGGTCACGATCCACTGGTCGCCCGAGGCGCCGCGCACTTCGAGCGCGCGCAGTTCGACCTTGTCGTCCTTGCCCACCACCAGTGCGGTCGGCTCGCCCTTGTCGTTGCGCGCCACGCCGCGCTGCGGCGCGAGCACGGCCTGCCGTTCGACGCCGGCCTCGACCTGCGCGCGCACGTACATGCCGGGCAGCAGCAGCCCCTGCGGGTTCGGAAACTCCGCGCGCAGCGTGACCGAGCCGGTCGCGGCGTCGACCGCCACTTCCGTGAACTTCAGCGTGCCGGCGTGCGGGTAGGGCAGGCCGTCTTCCATGCGCAGGCTCACGCGCGTGCTCGCAGGCGCCATGTCGCCCGAGATGAAGCGGCGCTTGAGCCGCGTGAGTTCGAGGCTGGACTGCACCACGTCGACATAGATCGGGTCGATGCGCTGGATCGTCGCCAGCGCCGTGGCCTGGCCCGGCGCCACCAGCGCGCCCTCGGTCACGCTGGAGCGGCCGATGCGGCCCGAGATGGGCGCCTCGATGCGCGTGAATTCGAGGTTGATGCGCGCCGCCTTCAGGGCAGCCTGCGCGGCCTTCACGCCGGCCTGCGCCTGCACGAGCGCGGCCTGCGCCTCCTCGTGCTCCTGCCTGCTCACGGCATTGGCCTTCACCAGTTCGCCGAATCGCTCGGCCTTGCCGCGCAGGCTCGCGATACCGGCCTGCGCGGTCGCGAGCGCGGCCTGCGCCTGCTCGTGCGCCGCTTCGAAGGGGCCGGGCTCGATCTCGTACAGCACCTGGCCCGCGCGGACCATGCTGCCTTCCTCGAACAGGCGCTTGCGCACGATGCCGTTGACCTGCGGGCGCACGTCGGACACGCGGAACGCGGCCGTGCGGCCCGAAAGCTCGGTGTGCACGGGCACATCGCCCGCGTGCATCGCCATCACGCCGACTTCGGGCGGCGCGGTCTCGGTTTGAGGGGCCTGCCGGGCGCCGCACGCGGCGAGCACGAGCAGGGAGAGGGGTAGAAGCAGAAGCTTGAAAGTCATGGCCGTCCGGAAACGCGCTGCGGCGCGAGCCGGGATCGCCCGGGTCGCGCGTCTGTGTTGATTTGCACTGTTATGGTGCATTCTGCCTGCCGTGTTGCGTCGCAACATGAAGGGTTCCTGAGGCTTCCTTGGGGAAGCGAACGAAAAAAGCCCATGCGGGCGAGAGCCCGCCGCCACGTCGATCCGTGGCAACGGGCCCTGCCGCATGGGCCGGGCGGGCTGGCTGGCTCGGAGCTAGCTGGCGCTTTGCTGTCGCCGTCCCAGCGCGAACACCGAGTTCGGCGCGTCGACGACGAAGGGCTTGCGCGTGGCGGGCTGGCCGCTGGGCGAACGCCGCACTTCGCTGCGAACCGCCGCCTGCACACCCTTGGCCTTCTGCTCGTCGACCAGGCTCTGCAGCGAGATCGACTTGAGGAACTCGACCGCCCGCAGATTCACGGTGGCCCAGAGTTCGTCGATCTCGCAGCGGCCGGCCTCGCCCGGCGCGTCGGCATCGCGCTGGCGGGTGGTTTCGGCATCGTGGTCCTCGATCGAGAGGACGATGTCGGCCACGGAAATCTCGGCCGCCTTGCGGCTGAGCGAATACCCGCCGCCCGGGCCGCGGGTCGATTCGACCAGGCTGGCGCGGCGCAGCTTGCCGAACAGCAGCTCCAGGTACGACAGCGACACGCGCTGGCGCAGGCTGATCGAAGCCAGCGTGACGGGGCCCGAACGCCCATGAAGGGCGATGTCGATCATCGCGGTGACCGCGAAGCGGCCTTTGGTGGTGAGACGCATGGGATGTTCCTTCCTTTTCTTCCTTCGTGGGGAATCACTCGTCCCGGCCGCCGGCGATGCCCAGCAGGGCCAGCAGCGACTGGAAGACGTTGTAGATGCTGAGATACACACCCAGCGTGGCGGAGATGTAGTTGGTCTCCAGGCCGTCCTTCACGCGCTTGAGGTCGTGCAGGATGAAGGCCGAGAAGATGCCGATGGCCAGGACCGACAGCGTCATCATCAGCGCGCTCGACTTGATGAAGAAGTTGGCGATGCCCGCCACCAGCAGCAGGATGGCGCCGATGAAGAGCCACTTGCCCATGGCCGACAGGTCGCGCTTGATGACCGACGACAGCGTGGCCATGCCGAAGAAGATCGCGCCGGTGCCGGCGAAGGCCGTCATCACCAGGCTGGCGCCATTGGCCAGGCCGAGCACGGTGCCGACCAGGCGCGACAGCATCAGGCCCATGAAGAAGGTGAAGGCCAGCAGCACCGGCACGCCGGCGGCCGACTCCTTCGTCTTCTCGATGGCGTACATGAAGCCGAAGGCGCCGCCGAGGAAGACCATCAGGCCGATGCCCGGCGACATGGCGCGCGAGAAGCCGGTGGAGACGCCGATCCAGGCGCCGAGCACGGTCGGCAGCATCGACAGCGCGAGCAGCCAGTAGGTGTTGCGCAGGACGCGGTTGCGCTCCTGCGGCGAGGCGATCGGCAGCTCGATGCCGTCGTGATAGGTGGTAGGGCTGTTGTTCATTCTGTGTTGATTCCTTGAAGCTGGACCGGCGCCGGGTGCGCGCACTGGATGGCGCGCGCAAAGGGGCACAGGGCCGTGAATGAGAGAGATCAGGTAGCGGCGGTTGCGATGCGGGTGCCGCCCGATGGCGGCCGGCCCTGGTCACAACAGGGGAGCGGGAGCCATGGCGGCTCCCGGTCGCGAAGGCTTTTGGGGCCTAGGCGACGAGGGACGCGGCGCGGGGTGGCCGCTTGGGTCGCGCCAGGAACGGCGAGACGATGGTGGTCAGGCCGAGTTTCGGCGGCTGTTCCGTGAAGCGCAGCAGCGCGGGCGCGCCGTTGCGTGCATCGACCAGCTCGGCGTGTTCGGAGCCGGCTTCATCGATGGAGAGGGCGTCGTCCGATGCCTTGTCGGCATCGCCTGCCGGCTTCCTGGCTTCGGAGAGATCGGAGATGTCTGAGAAGGCGACGCTGACGATCAGCGTCTGGGTCGCCTGTGCCGCCTGTGGTTCGGCATGCGAATGGCCGGCACCGAGCATGTTGTGGGCAAGCACGGCGAAGCCGTAGCAGGACAACATGATTGCGAGGACGGTAGCGGCAAACCAGCGGGACATGTAGGGGTATTTTACCTGCCGCGCCGGGCCTTTCTTCGCGGCGGCGGTTTCAACCGACCGGATCGCATGGATGTTCCTCAGGCTGGCGCGGTCGTCGTATCACCGCCTTCGGGCTGCAGCCATTCGCTTGCGTGGGTGCGCAGGGCGTCTATCTGCAGCCAGATCAGACCGAGTTCGGTATGGAAAGTTCGCGCCTGCGGGTCGGCGCTTTCCCCGCCTTCGGCTGCGGCCTGTGCCAGCGCGGCCCGCGCTGCGGCTTCATCTTCCGTGCCGCCTGTTGCATCCACCACGCCCTTTTCCAGCCCGGTCGCCAGCGCCTCCAGCGCCGCGATCGCCCCCTCGGCAGAGGCATGCAGCACCGCCATCTGGGCCGAATCGGGCAGCGCCGAGCGGTGGGCGCCCAGCGCTGACAGGTAGCTCAGCAGCGTGTGCGAGCGGATCAGGAAGCGCAGCGCCACCCCCGCGCGCGGCCTCACGTAGCCCGGCTCGCGGAACATGTCCGACACGGCGGTGGACAGCGCCGCATCCGCGTTGTGGTCGTTGCGCCGCGCCAGCCGGTAGTCGAGGTGGTCGCGCGCGCCGGTGCGGTACTGGCCGACGATCTGCCGCAGGTAGCCCGCGTGGCCGCGCATGGCGGCCGCCGCGAGCTCGTTGATGCGGCGGGCCTGCCAGTGAGGCAGCACCAGCAGCACCGCCAGCCCGGCGATGGCGCTGCCGATGGCGGTGTCGACCAGCCGCGGCAACAGCAGCACGCCGCTGTCGCCGACCTGGTTGAAGCACATCAGCACCAGCAGCGTCATCGATGCGGTGGCCAGCAGGTAGCGCGTGGCGCGAGTCGCGAAGAAGAGCACCCCCGCGATCACCGCGAGCACCGACTGCACCAGCGGCTGCGGAAAGAGCTGCAGCAGCGCCCAGCCCGCCACCACGCCGAGGGCGGTGCCGGCAATGCGCTGCCCCATGCGCGCGATGGTGTCGCCATACGTCTGCTGGCAGACGAAGAGCGTGGTCAGCAGGATCCAGTAGCCCTGCGCCGGGTGGATGACATGCATCACCCCGTAGCCCGCCACCAGCGCGATCGACAACCGCAGCGCATGCCGGAAGAGCGGCGATCGCACCGTGAGCTGCCGCCGCACCCGCTCCACCGCGTCGCGCCAGGAGCGTGGCGAGCGGTCGAACAAACCCATCTCCGTGCGGCCCGCGCGCGCCGAAGGCTGGCTGGCCCCCGCGAGCTGGCCATCGAGCAGCGCGAGATTGCGCGCCAGCGCCTCCACCGAGGCCAGCAGAACCAGCCGGGCGGGCGTGTCGGCCCGTGCGCGTTCGTGCTCGATGGCGCTGCGCAGATCGGCCAGCGCCTGCACGGTCTCGGTTCCCACCTCGAAGGGCTCGCGCCGCTCCACCGAATCGGCCAGCCGTTGGCAGGCCAGCCCTTGCAGGCCCAGCACGCGCTGGCAGCGGTAGAGCAGGTCGCTGTGGAAGAAGGCATCGGCCAGCGCGTTGTAGTCGTCGTGCGAGGAACTGGCGCGCTCGTGCACGTCCTGCGCGATCAGGTAAAGCCCCCGGTAGCGCGAGATGCGCCCAGTAGGTGCCCGCGCGCCGATGCGGCGGAAGATGCTCTCCTTGGCCGCGTTGAGCTCCGTCACCACCTCGGCATTGAGCTGCGCGAGCGCGAGCCGCTTGCGCTCTATGTCGATGCCGCGCAGCGGCTCGAAGAGCGACGCCTTGAAGCGCACGTAGTTGCCCAGCACCGTGAACAGCATCACCAGTCGCGCCTGCACGGGCTGCGCCGGAAAGGCCGCGCACCACAGTACAGAGAACACGCCGTACCAGGCGGCGCCCGCCACCAGCAGCAGGGGCTCGCGGCCGCGATGCGCCACGCCGTGCGCGCCCATGTTCTCGATGCCCAGCGTGGCGTACATCGCGAGGATCAGCGTCGCGTACGCGATCGCCTTGTAGCGTGCCTCCACGGCGCCGAGCATGGTGAGCCAGAAGGCCGCGAGCGCGAGTCCGGCGATGAACAGCAGCGGCATGCCGAAGGCCGCCTCCACCGCGAACGCGATGGCCGCGAAGCAGGCCAGCGTTACCACCTGCGCACGCAGCCTGCCGCGCCAGCTGTCGTCGGTCTCGGCGAGCGCGCTGGCGATGGCACCGAGGAAGAGGGGGATCACCGCATCGGCGTGGCCGCTCCAGGCGCAGCCCGCCATGAGGCTGCCGAGGGTGAGAAGGATGCGCACGGGCTGCGCGCGAGAGGCGAAAGACCGCAGCCGCTGGCGCAGCGCGTCGGGAGACAGGGGAAGCATGATGGGCCGATCTTGCACGATGCATGCCACGGCCATGTGGCGGGATGAGGCGCTGCGGGGTGGTCAGCGCCGGCTGCGCAGGAATCCGTGGCGCGGCGCGATCCACCGCACCTGTTCGTCGTCGGCCGTGGGCGCGTCAGAAGTGCCCACGAACAGCATTCGCTCCTCGACCAGCAGGTACCGGCGCGCCTGCGCATTGCCATCGTCCGGCAGCACGCGCAGCGTGGCGTCGCCGATACGGATCTGCTCGCCCGGTACCGGCACCACGGTGGCCGCATCGGAAGCCGCCTGCGTCGACAGAAGCCATCGCACACGCCCCGGCGCGGCGGCGGCAAGCGCCTCGGCATGCGCGGGGCCCGCGGGCGATGCGTCGATCAAGGCGCAATCGCCGCCCGCCGTTCCCACGAAGTAGCTGTGCACCAGCGTTCCCGATCCGTCGCCGGCTTCTCCGGTCACCCGCAGCACCCGCGCAGAAAGCCGCATCGCCAGTCCGGCCTCGTGCGCGTAGCGGCCGCCGCCTTCGCCATCGGGATCGACAAAGCCGACTTCCTCGTACGAAGGCTCCTCCATGTTCACCGGCCGCCGTCCCTTCGGACCGTCCGCCAGCCGCGGCATCGCGCGTGGAATGTGCTTCAGGCCGCGCGCATGCGCCATGAGCTCGCCCACGCATTCGAACCGCGCGAGTTCCAGCAGGATGCGGCGCGTCACGTTCATCAGCTTGAGCCCGCGCGCCGGGTCCACGGCATCGGCGGGACGCAGCCACATGTGCTCGACCGTCTCGCGTCCGTCGGGCTGCACGCTCTGCGACTCGGGCATGGTGGCGAGGAAGAAGCGCGTGTCGAAGCGGCGCGGCATGCCCGGCGGCGTGAGCCAGTGCGAGAAGTACGCGAGCCGGTCGGCTGCGAGCTTCCAGCCGTGCCGCGCGCACAGCGACAGCAGCGCGTCGGTGCCTTGCTCGGCGGCATGGCGCATTTCGGCGAGCTGGCCGGAGGGCAGGCCGTCCAGCGCCACCGGCCGTCCGACGTCGTCGGTCGCGAACAGAAGCCCGGCTTCCTCGAAGCATTCGCGGATCGCCGCTGCGTAGTAGTCCAGGCCGCCCTCGGGCACTTCGAGCCGTTCGCTCGCGGCCCGGTCGTCGAGGCCGCTGCAGCAGCCGTGCAGGCCGCGGTCGTGCGCGTCGATCACACCGCCCGGGAACACGCTCGCGCCGCTGTTCTGGTCGTTGGCCTTCTCGGCACGCCGCAGCATCAGCACTTCCAGGCCGGCACTTGCGTCGCGCAGCACGATGAGGGTGGCCGCCATGCGCACGGGGCGTGGCTGTGCGGAGGGGGGCGTGTCGTGCGTGGGGCTGGCTGTCATGCCCCCATTGTCGCGCCGGCCGGTGCTGCCAAGGTGACAGCACCGGCCCCGCGCTGTCACCCGGAAGACCGTGCGAAACGCCGCGCGCAACGTACCTTCAAGGCGCACATGCACAACACCGACTCTTGCTGAAGGACGCACCATGCATTTCGAATTCACGCCCCGGGTGATCGCGCTGCGCGAGGAACTGCTCAGGTTCATGGACGAGTACGTCTACCCCAACGAGAAGCGCCACGAGGAGGAACTCGCCGCCAACGCCCGCGCCGGCCGGCCGTACGCCGAGCTGCCGATGATGGCCGGCCTCAAGGCCAAGGCACGCGAGCGCGGTCTGTGGAACCTGTTCCTGCCCGAGTCGGAGCACGGCCCCGGCCTGAGCAACGTCGAGTACGCGCCGCTGTGCGAGATCATGGGCCGGCGCTACTGGTCCTCCGAGATCTTCAACTGCTCCGCCCCCGACACCGGCAACATGGAAGTGCTGGCGCGCTACGGCACCAAGGCGCAGCAGGAGCGCTGGCTCAAGCCGCTGCTGGCCGGCGAGATCCGCTCCTCCTTTGCGATGACCGAGCCCGAGGTGGCTTCCAGCGACGCCACCAACATCCGCTGCAGTATTCGCCGCGAGGGCGACGAGTACGTCATCAACGGCCGCAAGTGGTACATCACCGGCGCGATGAACGAGCGCTGCGAGATCTTCGTGCTCATGGGCAAGACCGACCCCGACAACGCCGACCGCCACAGGCAGCAGTCGATGATCCTCGTGCCGAAGAACACGCCCGGCGTGACCATCGTGCGCGACATGGCGCTGCTCGGCGTGTACGACCCGCCCTTCGGCCACCCCGAGATCGTGTTCGAGAACGTGCGCGTGCCGGTCGAGAACATCCTGCTCGGCGAGGGCCGCGGCTTCGAGATCGCGCAGGGCCGCCTTGGCCCCGGCCGCATCCATCACTGCATGCGCGCCATCGGCATGGCCGAGGCCGCGCTGGAGATGATGTGCCAGCGCCTCGTGTCGCGCACCGCCTTCCACAAGCCGCTGTCGGAGCAGGGCGTGTGGCGCGAGCGCATCGCCGAGTCGCGCATGCTCATCGAGCAGTCGCGCTGGATGGTGCTCAACGCCGCCTACCGCATGGACACCGTGGGCAACAAGGTCGCCGCCAAGGAGATCGCGATGATCAAGGTGCTCACGCCCAACAACTGCGTGAAGGTGGTCGACTGGGCCATGCAGGCCTTCGGCGCGATGGGCCTGAGCCAGGACACGCTGCTCACGAACTTCTACGCGTATGAGCGGCACCTGCGCGTGGCGGATGGTCCCGACGAGGTGCATCGCAACGCGATTGCGAAGCAGGAGCTGGCGGCGTACAAGTAGGAAGGAGCGGAAGCAGGGAGGCGGCCGCGCCGCTCAGCCGCGCACTTCCAGCGTCATCGACACCTCGGCGGCGCCACCGCGCGGCAGCGATGCGACGCCGACCGTGGTGCGGGCCGGCAGCGGCGCCTCCGGAAAGACCTGCCGCAGCAGCTCCGAGGCCGCGTCCATCACCTTCGCGTGCTCCGCGAAATCGCTGCCGGTCTGGAGATATCCGGTCAGTGCGACGATGCGAGCGACGCGCGCGAGGCTGCCCAGTTCCTCGCGCGCCGCGCGCAGCAGCGCGCCAACTGCGGCCACTGCCGCACGCTGCCCATGCGCCATGTCGTCCGCGCTCCGCAGCGGCCCGGCGATGACCTCGCCGTTCTCGCGTCCGACCATCCCGCTGGAATGCCACAGATTGCCTACCTTCGAGAAGGTGGCATAGGAGCCCGAGGGGCTGGCGCGTGCCGCTTCCGGCGGACAGAGCACGTCCAGACGCAGATCCTCCGAGGGCTCCCCGACGCACTCGCCGCCGACGCGACAGCCTTCCCGCGCGGCCGTTTCCGAAGGCAGGCCGACATGGATGGCGGATGGCGAGCCCATGGCCTCGCCCTGTCGCACCGTCACCGTCAAAGCCCCGTTGCCGACCAGGCCCAGGCGGCGCAGGCCCCACGCGAGCGCCGCCGCGGCGATGCCGGTGGCCGCATCTTCCGGGTAGCCGGACGATTTCGGAAACTGTCGCGCGCTGACCGTGCCGGCCTCATGCGCCGACATCGCGTACGGATAGAGCCCCGTGGAGCCCAGCCGCTCGCACAGCGACTCGACGCGCGCGAAGTCCACGCGCAGGCCATGCAGCTGCTCCATGTCCGCCAGCCGCACCAGCGTCTTCACGCGACTGGTCGCGGCATTGAGCACCGGCCCCACGATGCGCGCCGCATCGATGCCCAGGCACTGCGCGATCTCGTCGAGCAGAGCCTGCTGCGTCACTTCCTCCACCACCGCGCACGGCTGGCTGATCTGCACCGTGCCGTCGACGCGCTGGCCCGTCACGGTGCCGCTCCGCGTCTGGATGGCGACCGGCGAGCCGTCCCATTCGCCGCGCCGGTGCAGCAGCCACAGCGCGCCGACGGTGGCGTGGCCGCACATCTCCATCTCGTGGTTCGGCACGAAGTAGCGCATGCGCAGGGCGTGCGCGGGCGTTTCCGGCTTGAGTACGAAGACCGATTCGTGCCCGCTGCGCCGTGTGTATTCCTGCATCTGCGCGGCGGAAAGCACATCGGCATCGAGCCAGACCGGCGCGGGATTGCCACCGGCCTTCGGGTGGGCCCCCACGAAGACGCGGATGTCGTGAACGCTGGGGAAAGGAATCGTCGCCATCGTCACTCCGCCTTCGCGTTCACCGAGCGCGCGATGCCGCCCCAGAGCTGGATGTCGCTGCGGATCTGCGCCTGGAATGCGTCGGGCGGCACGGTCCACGGCGTCACGCCCTTGGACTGCATGTCGGCGCGCAGGGCAGAGTCGCGCATGGCGGCGTCGAGGGCCGTGCGCAGGCGCTGCACCACCGGCTGTGGCGTGGCCGCGGGCGCCATCAGTCCATACCAGAGCTGCGGCTTGAAGCCCTTGATGCCGGCCTGCTCGAAGGTCGGCAGCCCCTCGAAGCCGGCGGAGGATTCGCTGATCGCCAGTGCCCGCATGCGGCCGCCGCGCACCTGCGCCAGCAGCGAAGGCGGGTTGTCGAACAGCGCCTGGATCTGCCCGGCCATCAGGTCGGCCTGCGCGGGCGCCGCGCCGCGGTAGGGCACGTGGATCATCTCGATGCCGGTGCGCTGCTTGAAGAGTTCGCCCGCGAGGTGGCTCAGGCTGCCGTTGCCGATGCTGCCGTAGTTGAGCGCCTGCGGATGGGCCTTGGCGTAGTCGATGAAGCCCTTCACGTCGCGCGCCGCCAGCGAAGGCGTCACCACCAGCACGAAGGGCGTGGTGCCGATGGTGCCGATCGGCACCAGGTCCTTGACCGGGTCGTAGGGCAGCTTGGGGTACACCGCGTCTGCGGAGGCGATGGTCGAGGTGGTGGCGGCCACCAGCGTGTAGCCGTCGGGGTTCGCCTTGGCGCCGAAGCCCGTGCCCACGGTGCCGCCCGCGCCCGAGCGGTTGTCGATGATCACCGACACGCCGAGGGCAGCCTGCAGCCGCTGCTGCACAGAGCGGAAGATCACGTCCGTGCCGCCGCCGGCGGGGAAGGGTACGATGATCGTGACCGGCTTGGCCGGATAACCCGCCTCGGGGGCAGACCACGAGGCGGCGGGGCCGTACAGGATGCCGGCGGCTGCCAGCCCGAGGAGCGCGCGGCGGCGCAGTGCTTGGGGTTTCATGTTTCTTGCTTGCGGAAGTGGTGTTTCCCGATTCTGTTGAGCGTGCGCGAACGCGCGCGGCCGATTGCGACATGCACGAGTTCAATTGCGACAAGGAGTGCCCATGCACCTGACGAACACCCGGATACCGGCGCCGCGCCAGTCGCTGTTCGTCGAGCGGCTGTCGCACCACGCCACCATGGTCGCGAACGCCCGCGAGCGCTACGCCACCGACACCCACGTGCACGATTGCGACATGCTCTTCGTGCCCCTGGCGGGACGCTTCAGCGTGGGCAATGCGCAGGGCGGCGCGCAGACCCTGGGCCCCGGGCATTTCCTCTGGTTCGCTGCCGGCAGCGCGCATTCGACGACCACGCTCACTGCGGGGCAGACGCACATCGCGGTCTATGTGGACCCTGCGCTGTGGGCGACCGCGCTGCAGGCGCAGGGCGTCTCGGCGCCGCCGCAGGGCATGCGCGCGGGCAGCACGGCGCTGCGTGCGCTGTCGCAGCGGATGTTCGAGTCGGCGAAAGCAGGCACCGCCGAGAACTACGCGCTGTGCGGCGCGCTCGTCATGGAGGCTGCGCGTCTCGGCGGCAATCCGCTGTCCGACGGCGATCCTTCATCGGCGCTGCTGGTGGCCGAACTGCTGGCGGAGGCCATCGACGCCGACCTGTCGCAGCCGCTCTCGCTCGAAGCCTTCGCGCAGCAGCACCGCCTTTCGCGTCGCCAGGTGGAGCGCGTCTTCCGCGCGAAGTACGGCGTGTCGCCGCTGGCCTACCTGCAGCGCAGGCGGCTGGAGCGCGCGGAATATCTGCTGAGGAACACGCGGGATTCGGTGCTTTCCATTGCGCTGCAGGTGGGCTGGGAGTCGGGCTCGTACCTGTCCCGGATGCTGGAGAAGACCTGGGCGAAGAGCGCGACGCAGATCCGCGCCTCGAGCCTCGTCGACAACGGGAGCTAGCCCGCCGGCGCTTCCCAGGCGAAACCGACGCCGTACACCGACCGTATCCAGTCGTGCTCCGGCGTCACCACGCCGAGCTTGCGGCGCAGGTTCTTCACGTGGCTGTCGATGGCGCGTTCGGTCACGTCCACCGTGTCGTCGTAGGCCAGTTCGAGCAGGCGGGCGCGCGAGAAGATGCGCCCCGGGTGCCGCGACAGCACCTGCAGCAGCCCGAATTCGCGCCGCGTGAGGTTCAGCGGCGTGCCTTCGAGCGAGGCACGCCAGTGCACGTCGTCCAGCACCAGTCCCGGCGCGTCGCCCTGCGGGGACGCTCCCTGTGCGAGGCCCGGCGCGGTGCGGCGCAGCACGGCGCGCACCCGCGCCACCAGCTCGCGCGGCGAGAAGGGCTTGCACACGTAGTCGTCGGCACCCAGCTCCAGGCCCAGCAGCCGGTCGACTTCCTCGATGCGCGCGGTCAGCATGATGATCGGGTGCGCCGTGTGTTCGCGCGCGCGGCGCAGCACCTCGATGCCGTCGAGACGCGGCAGCATGATGTCCAGCAGCGTGAGGCCGGGCGGCGAGGCGACGATGCTTTCGAGCGCGCTCTGCCCGTCGGTGAAGAGTTCGGTGTCGTAGCCCGCGTGGCGCAGGTAGTCCTGCACCACCGAGGCGATGTCGGTTTCGTCTTCGACGATGACGATGCGTGTCATGACGTTGCTGCCAGTGGAAGGGTGATGGTCAGGCGCAGGCCGCCCAGTGGCGACGCCGACGCGTCGATGGTGCCGCCGTGCGCCTCGACGGTCGCGCGGCAGATGGAAAGGCCGAGCCCGGAGCCGCCGTGTTCGCGGCTGCGAGAGCTCTCGCCGCGGAAGAGGCGGTCGAACAGGCGCGGCAGCTCGGACTCGGGCACGCCCGGCGCGCTGTCGTCGAACACCAGCGTGAGGCGGTTGCCCGTCCACGCGCCTTCGACGATGACGTCGATGCGCAGCTCGCCGCCCTCGTCGGTGTAGGCCAGCGCGTTCTCCAGCAGGTTCATGAAGACCTGGTGCAGCCGGTGCGCGTCGCCCTCGATCACGGGCTGCGCGGAGGCGCCGATGCGGTCGACCGCGCGGCGGTCCACCGTGATGTTGCGCGCGTCGAAGCGGTCGCGGGTGTGGTCGAGCGCTTCCTTCAGCAGCGAGAGCGGGAACACGGTGGTCGCGAGCAGGTCGCTCTGCGGCTCGCGCATGCTGCTGCGCAGGTCGTCGACCAGCTGGCCCAGGCGGATCACCTGCCGGTGCAGCCGCAGCGCGGTGCGCTCGTCGAAGGTGCGCACGCCGTCCTGCAGCGCCTCGATTTCTGCGCGCATGGCGGCCAGCGGAGTGCGCAGCTCGTGGGCCGCGTCGGCCAGCCAGGCGCGGCGCGAGGCCTCCATCGTGTCCAGGCGCTGCGCCATGTCGTTGAAGGTGCGGCCCAGCAGCGCCAGTTCGTCGGAGCCCTGCACCGCGACGCGGGTGGAGAGCCGGCCGCGCGCCACGTCCTGCGCTGCCTGCGTGAGTTCGTCGATGGGCCTGAACCAGCGGCGCGCCAGGAGCCACGACAGCACCAGCGCGAAGCCGAGCCCGCACAGGCCGGTGAGCACGATCACGCCCGACTGCCGCGCGACGAAGGCCCGGTCGGCCTCGCTCTCCAGGCCCTGCATCGGCGTCAGCGCCAGGTAGCCGATGACGCTTCGGTCGCGCCGTATCGGTATGCGCGCCGCGCTCGCCAGGTCGCCCTCGGCGCCCACTACGCGCGCGCCATGCGCGTCGAGCAGGGCCAGCCGCTGGAAGATGGAGTCCGGCATCTCGCGCGGATCGCGGAAGAACCACGGCGGCGGCATCGTCGGCAGCCGGCGCGGCACCAGGTCGAGCTGCTGCGACTGCAGGCCGGATTCCGGCGGTGGCGGGGGTGGAGGCGGGCGGCCCTCGTCCTCGTTGTTGCCGTCGCCGGCATTGCCGCGATTGCCCTCCGGCGGCGGGTTGCCGCGCATGGCGCGGTGCTCGTACCAGGGCGGCAGGCGCCTTTCGTCGGCGCCGCCGGTGCCGTTGTCGAGCGCGGCGGCCAGCCGGCCCATCTGCAGGCGGCGCCATGCGTCTTCGTTGTCGTGCAGGCCCTTCCAGTCGCCGTTGGCCACGTAGTACTTCAGGAGGATCTGCGAGAGCCAGTCCATGCGCCGGATCTCGATCTCGGCCACGTAGGAGCCCAGCCCGCGCTGCAGCGCGATGATCGACAGGCCCGCGAAGCTGATCAGCAGCACGATCAACAAGGCGGCCAGCGCCAGGAAGATCTTTCTGGAAAGGGTCAGGTGAGGCATGGCTCGGAGGGGCAGTGCCGCATTCTGCGGCATGCATGGCGGGCGAGGGGAGGCGGGCTGAGGACGGCTGGAGGGGACGGCCACCGATCATCGCGGCCGAATGTGGAGGAATCTGGGAGGAAATCCGCTCGGGGATCTCCATCTTTTCTCCACCATGCGGCCCCAGCATGAGGCCATGAATCCGGAACCGAGCCTTGCGCTGCGAGGGGCGATCGTCGTGTCTTTCTGCCTCCTTGCCCAGGCGTGGGTGCTGCTGGTGCTCTGGGCCGAGGTCCGGGTCACGCGGCCGGCCGGTACGCAACTCACAGGCTCCAACGTTCACAGGGAGGAAGAGTGACAAGTCACGACGACACCGCCATCGGCCGCCGCGGCCTGCTGGCCACCTTGGGCGCCGCCACGCTGGCTGCAGCCTCCGCCCGGCCCGCCGGGGCCGCCACCGCGCTGAAGAAGCTGCTGCTGACCGCGCAGACCACCGAAGGCCCCTACTACCTCGACCTGGACCGGATGCGCCGGGACATCACCGAGGGGCTCGAGGGCGTGCCGCTGGAAGTGCGCTTCAACGTCTGCGACGCCACCGGAAAGCCGCTGCCTGGGCTGCGCGTGGACATCTGGCATTGCGACATGCAGGGCCGCTATTCCGGCTTCGGCGAGCAGGGCGACGACCGCTCGCTCGCCTTCGAGGGCAAGACCTTCCTGCGGGGCAGCCAGCTCACCGACCGCGAGGGCGTCGCCGCCTTCGCCACCATCTACCCGGGCTGGTACGCGGGGCGCACCACGCACATCCACATGAAGGTGCTCGACGGAACGCGTGCGGTGCTCACCTCGCAGTTCTTCCTGCCCGATGCGCTCAGCGAGTTCCTGTACACGCAGGTTCCGCTCTACCAGCGCACGCGGGTGCGCGACACGCTCAACAGCGTCGACGGCATCGCGCTGAAGGCCGGCGACACCGTGCTCGGCGCGGTGCGCGAGGAGCGGCAGCGCTATGTGGCCACGCTCGCGCTGGTGGTCGATCCGGCCGCGAACCCCGCGATCGATCGGCCGCCACCGCCTTCCGCGGGCGGCATGCCGCCGGGCGCGCAGGGCATGCCGCCAACAGGCGGTGCAGGAGGCGCAGGAGGCGCAGGAGGCGCAGGAGGCGCAGGCGGCTGGCCGCCCATGCATCCGCGCGCGCTGGCCGGCGCCGCGCGCCTCAAGGCGCTGGTGCCGCCGCGCACCACGAGCTGACGATCGGCCGCTCCGCGAAGCTGAAGCCAACGCCGTAGACCGAGCGGATCCAGTCGTGCGAAGGCACGGCCGCCGCGAGCTTCCTGCGCAGGTTCTTGATGTGCCCGTCCACGGCGCGCTCGTTCACGTCGAAGGCCTCGGGAAAGGCTGCCTCCAGCAGCTTGGAGCGGGTGAACACCCGTCCGGGGTCGCGCGACAGTGCCCGCAACAGCAGCAGCTCGCGGCGCGTGAGCGTCAGCGCGCGGCCTTCGAGGCAGGCGTTGCCGCGAGGGTCGTCGAAGCGCACGGCGGTCGAGGGCCGCGCCACGCTGTCGCGCCACTGTGCATGCCGGCGCAAAACCGTCTGGATGCGCGCCACCACCTCGCGCGGCGAGAAGGGCTTGCAGACATAGTCGTCCGCGCCCATGTCCAGCGCCAGCAGCCGGTCGGCCTCGTGCGTGCGCCCGGTCAGCATGATGATCGGGTGCTTGCCGCAGGAACGCACCTTCTCCAGCACCTGGATGCCGTCGATGCGCGGCAGCACCACGTCGAGCAGGGTGAGCGCGGGCGGTTCGCCCAGGATGCGCTCGAGCGCGGCCTCTCCGTCGCCGACCTGCTCGATCTCATGGCCCGCGCCGTGCAGGTGGCCCAGCAGCAGCGAGGCGCTGTCGTGCCTCTTGTCCTCCACCAGCAGGATGCGACCCATGGCCAGGACCCCCCGTGCTCAGAACGAGGTTCCGATCTGGAACTGGAAGCGCTGCGTGCGGTCGGCCGCGATGTTGTTCGCGGTGTCGGCCTTCTGGTAGATCAGCGGCACCGCGTAGGCCAGCCGCAACGGGCCCAGCGGGGAGATCCAGCTGATGCCGATGCCGGTGGAGGCGCGGATGCGGTTCTGCGCCTTCCACTGCGCGTCGGTCATGCTCGCGGTGCGGTCGGCGAACACGTTGCCCGCGTCGAGGAAGGTGTACAGGCGCAGCGTCTTGTCGTTGCCCGCGCCAGGGAAGGGCGTGCTGAACTCCATGTTGAAGATCGCCTTGCGCGTGCCGCCCAGCGCGCCTCCCGTGACCGAGTCGGCTGGGCCGAGCGAGTTCTGCTCGAACCCGCGGATCGAGCCCAGGCCGCCGGCGTAGAAGTTCTTGAAGATCGGGTAGGTGCTGTCGCCCAGCGCGCGCGCATAGCCCAGCTGCCCGTTGATGGCCAGCGTGTACTGCTTGGACAGCGGGAAATACTGCTGGTACTGGTAGTTGGTCTTGAGGTAGCGCAGCTCGCTGCCGACGCCCATCTCGAGGTTTGCGCTCTGCAGGCGTCCGCGCGTGGGAACCAGGGCGCTGTCGCGGTCGTCGCGCGACCAGCCCAGCGTGGCCGGGATGGCGATCATGCTCGACTTGGCGCAGCTCACGCTCGGCGCCGTGCCCGTGCACTTGAAGTAGTCGAGGTAGGCCTGCGGCGTGGCGGTGTACACGTACGAGCCGTCGACCAGCGTGTAGGTGCCGTTGGTGCCCGGCGTGAACGACCAGCGCTCCAGGCCGATGCCGAGGAACACCGTGTCCTGCTCGCCCACCGGGAAGCCGAATCGGATGGAGCCGCCGTCGCTCGCGAGCTTGTAGTTGCCGTCGGCCTCGTAGTAGGGCCGCGTGGTGGTGTGGAACACGTTGATCGTGCGCGAGATGCCGTCCTTGGTGAAGTACGGGTCGGTGGCCGTGAGCGAGATGGTGCGGTTGTACGAGCTGGTGTTCACGTTCAGTCCCAGGTAGTTGCCGCTGCCGAACACGTTCTCCTGCGTGATGCCGAAGGTCAGCGAGACCTTGTCGGTCGACGAATAGCCCGCGCCCAGCTGCAGCGATCCGGTGGGCTTCTCGGTCACGTTCACCGCCAGGTCGACCTGGTCGGGCGAGCCGGGTACGTCGACGGTGTCGACGTTCACGTCGGTGAAGAAACCCAGGCGGTCGATGCGGTCGCGCGAGGCGCGGATCTTGTTGCCGTCGTACCAGGCGCCCTCGTACTGGCGGAACTCGCGGCGGATCACCTCGTCGCGCGTCCTGGTGTTGCCGCCGATGTTGATTCGGCGCACATAGGCGCGGCGCGAGGCTTCCGCCTTGAGCACCAGCGTCACGCGGTTGTTCTGCCGGTCGATCTCCGGCTCGGCCTTCACGCGCGCGAAGGCATAGCCGAAGGTGCCGAAGTAGTCGGTGAAGGCCTTGGTGGTGGCGGCCACGTCCTCGCCGTTGTAGGGTTTGCCGGGGCGGATGGTCACCAGCGTCTTGAACTCGTCCTCGTGGCCCATGTAGTCGCCAGCGAGCTTCACGCCGGCCACCACGAACTTCTCGCCCTCGGTGATGTTGATCGTGAGGGTCAGCGTCTGCCGGTCGGGCGAGATGGCGACCTGCGTGGAGTCGATGCGGAACTCCAGATACCCGCGCGTGATGTAGTAGGAGCGCAGCGTCTCCAGGTCGCCGTTGAACTTGGTGCGCGAGTACTGGTTGGACTTGGTGTACCAGTCGAGCCAGCCGCCCGTGTCCTGGTCGAAGAGATCGAGCAGCGTGCTCTCGCTGAAGGTCTTGTTGCCGACCACGTGCACTTCCTTGATGCGAGCGGGCTCGCCTTCGGTCACGGTGAAGGTGATGTTCACCCGGTTCCTCTCCAGCGGCGTGACGGTGGTGATGACCTGCGCGTTGTAGAGGCTGCGGCTGATGTACTGCCGCTTGAGCTCCTGCTCGGCGCGGTCGGTCAGCGCCTTGTCGTAGGCCTGCCCTTCGGACAGCCCCACCTCGCGCAGCGCTTTCTGCAGCGCCGCCTTGTCGAATTCCTTGGTGCCCACGAAATCCACGTCGGCGATGGAGGGGCGTTCTTCCACAACCACCACCAGCACGTTGCCATTCACGTCGATGCGCACGTCCTTGAAGAGACCGAGTTCGAACAGCTTGCGGATGGCCGCGCTGCCGCGTTCGTCGCTGTAGGTGTCGCCGGCTCGCAGGCCCATGGTGGCGAAGACGGTGCCGGGCTCGACGCGCTGCAGGCCTTCGAGCCTGATGTCCCTGACGGTGAAGGGCTCGACCGCCCAGGCGGAAGATGTGGCGATGGAGGCAAGCAGCGCGGCGGCAGCTGCGAGTGACTTGGGAAACTGCATCGCCGCATGGTTCCCGCCAATGTCGGAGAAATTTGGGACTTTCTCCGGGCTGCCCCGGACCGGCCGGGGTCTTTACCTGCGGCTTACTGCAACCCCATTGCGTTCGATGCCGCCCATGCCGGCGCGGCGGCGGCTTCCGGCATCTGCGCGCTTCTTTCGCGGCAGTTGCGCAGGTGGTCCTCGATCGTCAGGCTGCCCTGTATCTCCAGCAGGCGCTCCACGGTGCGGTCGATGGCCCGCTCGTCCAGCAGCGGGTAGTTGCGCGCGAGGCGGCCGTTGTTGCGAACCAGGCGCGCGATGTAGGGCAGGTCCTGCTGCGTGATGACGGCCGCAGGCATCACGCCTTCCAGTTCGATGCCCTCGCAGGGCAGCAGGACGAAGTACTGCAGCCGCAACTCGTCGGACAGCAGGCTGCGCAGCTGCGTGGTCTTGCGCCCCCCTTGCCATGCGGGGTCTTTCACCTCGCGCGCGCTCTTGCCGCCGTGCAGGCGCAGAAACCAGCGCGGCGGCGACTGGTCCGATTTCTTGCGGTAGACGAACGCGTTGCGCCAGGCCTTGATCTCGAAGAGATACACGCCGGTCTCGCACACCAGCACCGCGTCGACGCGCGCGGTGGGCACCGTGTGGCCCTCCGGCATCGGGATGATGAGGTTGCGAAGAATGCGCAGGTACGAAAAGGTGGGGCTGAATGCGCTGGCGAGCTGCTGCACGCCCAGCGAGGTGGCGGTAGTGCTCGGCGGCAAGGCGACGGTCATGGAGGGCTCCTTCGATCGAGGGAGCATCGCGCCGCTTTTGGGAGACTTCTTGAACGAGGTGTTTCCTTCGGTGGAGCGCCATGGTTTGCGTGCAAACAACAGTTCTCCCAAAGCAATGGTCAATCACAAGATTCCTCCGAATTTGAACGGGACCATGCGTGTCTGCTGCTCGATGTAGAGCCGCTGCAACTGGAGAACCTGAATGAAGAAAACCCTCACGGCATTCGCTGCCCTGGCCGTCTGCGGCCTGGCTTGTGCCCAATCGTCCGTCACGTTGTTCGGCGTCGTGGACGCCGGCCTGACCTACCAGTCGACGACCTCGCGCGACACCACCACCGGCGCGTCGGTCAAGCAAAGCAAGACCAGCCTGGGCAACTCCGGCTACAACTCCAGCCGCATCGGCTTCCGCGGCACCGAAGACCTCGGCGGCGGGTTGGCCGCGAGCTTCTGGCTCGAAGCGCCCATCACCAACGACGACGGCGCCACCGGCATCTCCACCTTCGCGCGCCGCTCCACCGTGAGCCTGTCGGGTGGCTTCGGCGAGCTGCGCCTGGGCCGCGACTACACGCCCACCTTCTGGAACGACACCGTCTTCGACCCGTTCGGCACCAACGGCTCGGGCACCAACGTCATCAGCACCGTCAGCGGCAACACCACCCTCAACAACGCCAACTACGTGCGCGCCAGCAACTCGATCGGCTACTTCCTGCCGCCGAACCTGGGCGGCTTCTACGGCCAGTTCCAGTACGCGCTGCACGAGAACGCCAGCACCGACGCCACCAGCACCACGGCCGCCTCGAGCAGCAGCGCTGGCCGCTACGTGGGTGGCCGCTTCGGCTACGCCAACGGCCCGCTGGACGTCGCCCTGGGCGTGGGCCGCAGCACCGTCGTGGACACGACCGCGCTGCAGCGCAGCGTGCAGACCATCAACCTGGGCGCCTCGTACGACTTCGGTCCCGTGAAGCTGTTCGGGGAGCTGTCGAACGTGAAGAACAAGTTCGACTACGCGGCAGTGGCCGACACGCACGACAGCTACAACGGCTACCTGATCGGCGCGACGGTGCCGGTGGGCGCGGGCCTGATCCGCGTGGCGTACTCGCAGGTGCGCTACAACGAAGGCGCGGCCGGCATCACGGGCGAGGACCCGCTGGCGCGCAAGTTCGCGATCGGCTACGTGCACAACCTGTCCAAGCGCACGGCGCTGTATGCGACGGTGGCGCGCGTGAACAACCGCAACGACGTGAACTACACGGGCAGCCTGGTGTCGGCCAGCACCACCGGCTACGGCAGCACGGGCACCAGCTACACCGGCCTGCCGCGTTCTTCCACCGGCTACGACTTCGGCATCCGCCACGCGTTCTGATATCGAACGCGCGCCGCGCGGAAGGGAAGGGGCATGCACGCGCTGCCCTTTTTTTTCCGCGCGGCTTTTTCGTTTGCGCCTGTATTCCTCATTCCACACAACCAGCAGTGAGCTTCGACCGATGAACCGAGTCCGACTTCTCGCGGGCGTGCTGGCGGCCTCCGGGCTGGCCGGCTGCATCATGCTGCCCCCGCCGCCCATGCCCTATCGTCCGCCGCCGCACGGCTTCCGCGGCGAGGGACCGCCGCTTCCAATGCTCTTCGGCGATGCGCGCCGCCCGCCTCCGGGCTGGGGCGCATGCGAGGCCGGCCGCGCACCGGCGCAGGAGCGTTGCGCGCGCGACCTGCCGGGCGAACCCGCGCCGCAGCCGCCGGGAGCGCGCTGATGACGGGCGGAGGGCAGCTGCAATCGGGCAACCTCGGATTCATCATCGCCGCCGCGATCCTGCTGGGGCTCGGCGGCGTGGCCGGCATGATGTTCTCGCTGTTCGTCGCCAACCTGCGGCAGAGCGCCAAGGCGCGCGAACTCGCCGCGCAGGCCCGCGGGGAAGCGCGGCAGCGCATGAGCGCGAGCCGCGCGCAGGACATCGGTGCGCTGCTCGGCGCCGCCTCGGCCCAGGCCGACGGCAAGGCCATCCGCCTCGACATCCAGCTGCCGCAGGAAGCGGTGCGCGTGTTCGCGATCGAGGCCGAGCTGCGCGAGCTGCTCGCGAAGGTCACGGCCTACGCGGCCAGCGTGATGCGCGCCGGCGCGACGCTGCAGGTGTCCGCGCATGCCGATGGCGAGCAGGCGGTAGTCCACTGGCGAGACCTCGATGCAGTCGATGCCCATCCGCCGCTCGCGAGGTTCTTCGACGGCAGGCTCCCGGCCGCAATGGCGGCCAGCGCCAAGGCCTGCGAGCGCATCGCCGGCCACCATGGCGGGCGCATCTACTCGGCGCCGCATGGCGGCGGCGTGCTGGGGCTCACGCTGCGCCTGCCGCTGCTGCGGGCCTGAGCGCGGCTTTCGAACATGGACAAACGGTAATGATGGGGCAGCGCTTTCTCTGATCCAATGGCGGCTAGGATGGCCCCGGCGGCGCCCGCGTGAACGTGACGATGGGCGCCGGCCGACCCCGTCGCCATGAGCATCATCAGAACGCAGCCTCTTCCCCGTCTTCATCCTCCGTCGCCAGCCTCCATCGCCGCTCCCTGCCGGAGCGCCGCGCAGGGGTGCTAGGCCCCACCGCCATGTGGCGCTGCCTCATCGTCGAGGACGACGCCGACAACGCGCGCTACATCGCCGACGGCTTTCGCTCGCTCGGCCACGTGGCGGTGATCAGCCGCGACGGCGCCGACGCGCTCGCTCGCGCCACCGGCGAGCAGTGGGACATCGTCATCCTCGACCGCATGCTGCCCAACGAGGTGGACGGCCTCTCGATCCTCTCGACCATGCGCGCGCTCGGCAAGAAGACGCCGGTGCTGGTGCTCAGCGCGCTGAATGCGCTCGACGAGCGCGTGCGCGGGCTCAAGGCCGGCGGCGACGACTACCTGGCCAAGCCCTTCGCTTTCTCGGAGCTTGCAGCGCGCGCCGAAGCGCTGGTACGGCGCTCCCGCACCGGGCCCGAGATACGCATGCTGCAGATCGCCGACCTCACGCTCGACCTCACGCGCCGCCATGTCGAGCGCGGCGGCCGGGCCATCGCGCTGCAGCCGCGCGAGTTCAGGCTGCTGGCCTATCTCATGATGCATCCGGGCCAGGTGGTCACGCGCACCATGCTGCTGGAGGCGGTGTGGGACTACCAGTTCGATCCGCAGACCAACGTGATCGACGTGCAGGTCAGCCGGCTGCGCGGCAAGCTCGACGCGGGCGGCGCCCCCACGCTGATCCACACCGTGCGCGGCGTGGGCTACACGCTGGCAGCGCCGCAATGACCGCGGCTCTGCGCCGGCTATGGCGCTCGGTCGGCTTCCGGCTCGCCTTCTACTACGGGCTGCTGGTGGCGATCACCATGCTGGCGGCGCTGGCCATCGTCTACATGCAGACGGTGGGCGTGCTGCAGCAGCGCATGGTGCGGCAGGTGGCCGCGAGCATGCAGCAGCTGATGGTGCGCTACGACGCGCGCGGCGCCGACGGCGTGGCCGGGGAGATCGCGAATGCGCTCTCCGACGGCCGCAACTCCGACAACGAGATCTACCTGCTGACCGACCGCGAAGGCCGCAAGCTCGCGGGCAACCTCGACCAGATGCCATCGCAGGCCCCCGATGCAGGCGACGGCGTGCACCGCCGCGTGGTGCGCACGGGACAGACCGTCATCGCGTATCTGGTGATGCGTCCGCTGCCCGATGGCGGCCTGCTGGTGGTGGGGCACGACCTGCGCGACCAGGAGTCCATCGAATCGCTGGTGGCCAGCGCCAGCGCGGCGGCGGGCATCGTGGCGGTGCTGCTGCTGATCGGCGGCACCTTCGTTTTCCGCCAGGAGCTGGAGCGCAGCGTGGGCGCGGTGCGGCGCACGGCGGCGCGCATCGCCGAGGGCGAGCTGCAGGAGCGCGTGGAGCCTTCGGGCGAGGAAGACGAGTTCGCGCTGCTGGAGCACGACATCAACGCGATGCTCGACCGCATCCAGTCGCTGATGGACGGCGTTCGCCACGTCTCCAACACCATCGCGCACAACCTGCGCACCCCGCTCACGCGCGTGCTGGTGCGGCTGCGCGCGGTGGAAGCAGGGCTCGATGCGGGCGACCCGCAGCGCGAGGCCGTGAGCACCGCCATCCGCGAACTGGAGGAGCTGGCCGTGGTTTTCGAGAAGCTGCTGCAGATCGCCGAGGTGGAAGCCGGCGCGCGGCGGCAGCAGTTCGCGCCGGTGGCGCTGCACGTCATCGCCGACGACGTGGCGGAGCTCTACGAGGCCGTGGCCGAGCTGCGCGGCATTGTGCTGCTGCGCGAGCCCGCCGACATGGCCGGGGCGCTGGGCGACCGCGACCTGCTGGCTGGCGCGGCCGCCAACCTGCTCGACAACGCGCTGAAGTACGCCGGCACCGGCGCCACCGTACGCATAGGCACGCACACGGTGGACGGCAGGGCGCAGCTCTTCGTGCAGGACGACGGGCCGGGCATTCCGCAGGCCGAGCACGAACGCATCGGCGTGCGCTTCCACCGGCTCGACCGCAGCGTGCCGGGTCACGGGCTGGGCCTTGCGAGCGTGCTGGCGGTGGTGGCGCTGCATGGCGGGCGGCTCGATTTCGCGGACGCGAAACCGGGCCTGCGCGCATGCATCGACCTGCCGATGGCGGACGGCTGAGCGGGCGCCTTCGTTCCCGACATTGCCGAATGGCAATGTTCTGTTCATGCACAGCGGGGCCGTGAATTCCTAGGATCGAACGAGCGCACATACCGTGCGGATCAACGCAGTTCCTTCCAGGAGACATCAACGGTGAGAATCAAGAGTCAGAGAGACTTCTGCTCGGGCGTGCTCTTCAGCGCCTTCGGCGTGGCCTTCGCATGGGGCGCCACCACATACAACGTCGGCACCGGCGCTCGCATGGGGCCGGGCTACTTTCCCCTGATCGTGGGCATCCTCATCGCGCTGATGGGCGTGCTCATCACGCTCAAGGCGCTGGCCGTGGAGACGGAAGACGGCGAGCCCATCGGGCGCATCGCATGGAAGCCTCTGGTCTTCATCATCGGCGCGAACCTGATGTTCGGCGTGCTGCTGGGCGGCCTGCCGGGCATCGGGCTGCCGTCGATGGGACTCATCGTCGCCATCTACGCGCTCACCTTCATCGCCAGCCTCGCGGGCGACAACTTCGGCTGGAAGGGCGTGACCATCCTCGCCACCATCCTCGCGCTCGGCAGCTACCTGGCCTTCGTGGTCGCGCTGAAGCTGCAGTTCCAGGTGTGGCCGACCTTCATCTCGGGCTGATCCGCGGCAAAGAAGACACAAGAACAAGACACAAGAACAAGACAAGAAAAATGGACCTGATCACCAATCTCTCGATCGGCTTCGGCGTCGCCTTCACGGCGCAGAACCTCGTCTATGCCTTCGTGGGCTGTTTGCTGGGCACGCTGATCGGCGTGCTGCCGGGCATCGGCCCCGTGGCGACCATTGCGATGCTGCTGCCTGCCACCTATGCGCTGCCGCCGGTGTCGGCTCTCATCATGCTGGCCGGCATCTACTACGGTGCGCAGTACGGTGGCTCCACCACGGCCATTCTGGTCAACCTGCCGGGCGAATCCTCGTCGGTGGTGACAGTGATCGACGGCTACCAGATGGCGCGCAAGGGGAGGGCCGGCCCGGCGCTCGCCGCTGCCGGCCTGGGCTCGTTCTTCGCGGGCTGCGTGGGCACGCTGATCCTGGCCGCCTTCGCGCCGCCGCTGACCGAGCTGGCCTTCAAGTTCGGCCCGGCCGAATACTTCTCGCTGATGATCCTGGGCCTGATCGGCGCCGTGGTGCTGGCCTCGGGTTCGCTGCTGAAGGCCATCACGATGATCCTGCTGGGCCTCGCGCTCGGCCTCGTCGGCACCGACGTGAACTCGGGCGTGGCGCGCTACAGCTTCGACATCCCGGAACTCACCGACGGTATCGGCTTCATCGCCATCGCGATGGGCGTGTTCGGCTACGGCGAGATCATCGCCAACCTGGCGGTGCCCGAGCATGAGCGCGAAGTGTTCACCGCCAAGGTGAAGGGCCTGTGGCCCACCAGGCAGGACTTCAAGGACATGACGCCCGCCGTGCTGCGCGGCACGGCCCTGGGCTCGGCATTGGGCATCCTGCCCGGCGGCGGCGCGCTGCTGTCGGCCTTCGCGGCCTACACCATCGAGAAGAAGATCAAGCTCAAGCAGGGCGAGATGGCCTTCGGCAAGGGAAACATCCGCGGCGTGGCGGGCCCCGAGTCGGCCAACAACGCTGGTGCGCAGACTTCCTTCATTCCGCTGCTGACGCTGGGCATTCCGCCCAATGCAGTGATGGCGCTGATGGTCGGGGCCATGACCATCCACAACATCCAGCCGGGCCCGCAGGTGATGACCAGCAACCCCGAGCTGTTCTGGGGCCTGATCGCCTCGATGTGGATCGGCAACCTGATGCTGATCGTGCTGAACCTGCCGATGATCGGTATCTGGATCAAGCTGCTGACCATTCCCTACAAGTGGCTCTTCCCGTCGATCGTGCTGTTCTGCGCGGTGGGCGTCTACTCGGAGAACAACAACACCTTCGACGTGTGGATGGTGGCGATCTTCGGCATCGTGGGCTACCTGTTCCTCAAGCTGAAGTGCGAGCCCGCGCCGCTGCTGCTGGGCTTCATCCTCGGGCCGATGATGGAAGAGAACCTGCGCCGGGCGCTGCTGCTGTCGCGTGGCGACTGGAGCGTGTTCGTGATGCGGCCGCTGTCGGCGGGCCTGCTGGTCGCCGCCGCGCTGCTGCTGATCGTGGTGCTGCTGCCTTCGGTGAAGGCCAAGCGCGAAGAGGCCTTCGTCGAGGACTGACGGACAGGGGAGAGGGCGGCTGGTCGGAACTCCGCGCGATACTTGCGGTCCCACGCTGCCGCCGCCTTTCCTCTGTCCGATGCCCGACGTGCGACTTCCTTCCTTCTCGATCCTTCTTCGCTCGCTCGCCCTGAGCGCGACCCTTCTCACCGCAGGCGCCCTGCACGCGCAGGCCCTGCCGCCCGGCGTGCGGCTGGGCATGTCGGCCGAGGAACTGCAGACCGCGCTGCCCACCGCCGAGCGCATGCCGAGGCCGCAGCGCCTGGGCGGCGGCCTCGTCGGCTCGTGGCGCGCGGCGCCTGTGGAGATGGCCGGCCTGCTGTTCGAGCCGACCTTCTTCTTCGCGGCCTCGGAACTGCGGCGCGTCGAGTACGTGGCCTCGGCCCAATCCACGCCCGACGGCGGCTCGGCGGCCTTCGCGGCGCTGGTGCAGTGGGGCCGGGGCGTTTTCGGCAACGAGCTGGCGTCGCGCGACCCCGGCAGCGCGTACGCCGCATGGGCGAGCAACGACACCGACATCTACGTGCAGCAGCAGGCCGGCGATCCGCGCAGGGCGAGCGTGCGGCTGGTCTACAAGGCGCGGCAGCTGCGCGACGGCAGCGAGCTCTGAGCGCGGCTTTCGGGCAGCTTCGCCTGTGCCGCTGTTTCGTCAGCTGCGCCGGCGCTGCCCCAGGTCGCGCAGCGCGGCCGAGAGCGCATCCTCGTTCACAGGCTTCAGCAGATGATGATCGAAGCCGGCCTGCGCGATGCGGGCCCGGTCGCCGGGCTGGCCCCAGCCGGTGAGCGCGATCAGCCCCATGTGCCGGTGACGCGGGTGCGCGCGAAGCCGGCGCGCCAGTTCGCAACCGTCCATGCCCGGCATGCCGATGTCCAGGATGCCGAGCGTCGGGCCGAAGTCTTCCGCCGCGCGCAGCGCCTCCATGCCGCCGAAGGCGATGGCCGTCTGGGCGCCCAGCAGGTCCAGCAGCGCCGCGAGCGATTCCGCCGCGTCGCGGTTGTCGTCGACCACCAGGATGCGCTGCCGCGCGGCGGCGGCCTCCGCGTCAACGCCGGGCCGGGTACCGGCCTTCACGCCGCGGCCTAGCAGCGGCAGCGACACGACGAACTCGCTGCCGTGGCCGATGCCTGCGCTCCTCGCGTCGACCGAACCGCCGTGCAGCTCCACCAGGCTCTTCACCAGCGTGAGGCCGATTCCGAGCCCGCCCTGCGCGGCGCGCGCCGTGTCGCTCACCTGCACGAACATGTCGAAGATCGCGTCGAGCATGGCTGAGGGAATGCCCGTGCCGCTGTCCTTCACGCGCACCACGGCATCGCCGTGGTCCCCCTGCTCGAGGAACACCTCGACGGTTCCGCCCTCGGGCGTGTACTTGGCGGCGTTGTTCAGCAGGTTGGCGAACACCTGCGTGAGCCGCACGCTGTCGCCTTCGACCGCCAGCGAGGCATCGGGCATGTTCAGCGCGAGGGTGTGCTTGCGGGCTTCCATCAACGGCCGGCTCAGTTCCACAGCGTCGCGGATCACCTGCGCCAGCGTCAGCTCGGCGAGCTGCAGCTCGATCTTGCCGCGGGTGATGCGCGAGACCTCCATCAGGTCGTTCACCAGGCGCACCATGTGCTCCACCTGGCGGCCCATGAGCTCGTAGTAGGGCAGTGCCGCCTCGGGCGTGGGGGCCTTGCGCTTGAGGATGGCCAGCGCGGTGCTCAATGGCGCGAGCGGGTTGCGCAGCTCGTGCGCCAGGGTGGCGAGGAACTCGGTCTTGCGCTTGTCGGCTTCGCCCAGGTCGTCGAGGATCCGGCGCAGTTCGTACTGCCGGCGGCGCGCGCGCAGTGCGCTGCGCAAGGCGCTCACCAGCGAGGCCACGCGCATGGGCCGCTCCAGCACGGTGACGTTGGCCATGCCGTCCATGGCGACGCCGATGGCACGCGAGTCGGCCCCCTGCCGGGCAAGGATCAGCACAGGCAGGTCGGACCATGGCGGCTGAGCCGAGACCGCATCGGCCAGTTCCGCCGCGCCGGTGCCCGAGAGCATTTCCTCCGACACCAGCAGCGCGCCCGCGCCATGCGGAATTTCCTGCAGCAGGTCGCGCAGCGAGGGGCACGCAAGCGATTCGATGCCGGCGTGCTTCAGCACGGCGGTGGTCATTGCCGCATCCTTCGACGTGGCTGTGCGCAGCAGCACGCGCAGCTGCGTGTGCACGGGAGAGGCGTCGGGGGCGTCGGTGTTCGTCACGGTGGAACGGCCGACACGCCGTCGATCGGTACGGGCACCCCCGTCAGGATGCCCCTGAAGCGGCGCAACGGCTCGCCCACGTTGAGCCCGTTGTGGTCCATCGAGAAGGCGCGGATCGAACGCTCGTGCACGCCACCGCGCTTCTTGAGCACCGAGATCGCCTGGTGCACCTCGCCATCGGATTCGAAGTAGCGCAGCAGCACGACCGCGTCGGCGAGGTAGCTGGCGTCCACCGGTGTCTGCATCTGCATGCCGACGAGCCCGTGCTGGGCGCCCACCAGCAGCGTCGCCACGCCGGACTGGCCGAGGTACGTGAGCAGCTCATGCAGGTGCACGATCAGGAAGCGCTCGTCGGGCATCGCGTTGAGGTAGCCGTTGAGGCTGTCGATCACCACCACCGCCGCCGAATGCCGCGTGACCGCGAGCCTGATCTCGTGCACCAGCTCGCCGGGCGAGAGTTCGGCCGGGTCGATCTGCTTGATGCGGATCAGGCCCGATGCAAGGTGCGGCTCGATCTCCATGCCCAGCCCCATGCACCGCGTGCGCAGCGTATTGATGCTTTCGTCGAAGATGAAGAGCGCGGAGCTCTCGCCCCGCTGCGCTGCCGCGATGGCGAACTGCACCGCCAGCGACGACTTGCCGGTGCCCGGAGCGCCGACGAAGAGCGTGCTCGTGCCTTTCTCGAGGCCGCCGCCGAGCAGTGCGTCGAGCTTGTCGATGCCGCTGGGCAGCTTGGTCAGCATCATTTCGCGCGAATGCTCGGCCGCCACCAGCCGCGGAAATACATGCAGGCCGCCGCGCTCGATCTTGTAGTCGTGGTAGCCGCCGCGGAACGACTGGCCGCGGTACTTCACAACCAGCAGGCGGCGGCGAGCCGCGCCGTAGTCGGAATTGGACTGCTCCAGCCGCAGCACCGCGTGCGCGATGCTCTGCACCTGCAGGTCGTGCTCGGTGGCCGTCATGTCGTCGAGAAGCACCACGGTGCACTGGCGTCCCGCGAAGAACTGCTTGAGCGCCAGGATCTGGCGCCGGTAGCGCAGCGAGTTGCCCGAGAGCAGGCGCAGCTCGGACAGCGAGTCGAACACCACGCGCGAAGGCTTGAGCGTTTCCACGTCGCCGAGGATGCGCAGCGTGGTCTCGCTGAGCTCCATCTCGGACGGGTGAAACATGGTGTATTGCTCTTCGGGCTGCAGCGCATCCTGGGTGGGCAGCATCTCGCGGATGTGGATCGCCGTGAGATCCCATCCGTGCGAGGCGGCCACGCCGCGCAGTTCGGTTTCGGTTTCCGACAGCGTGACGTAGAGCACCGACTCGCCCGCGCTCACGCCCTCCAGCAGGAACTGCAGGGCAATGGTGGTCTTGCCCGCGCCGGGCATGCCTTCCAGCAGGTAGAGGCGGTTGGGTTCCAGGCCTCCTCCCAGCACATCGTTCAGGCCTGGTACGCCGGTGCTGAGGGGGCCGCTGGCGTTCGGCTCCATCGTCGTTCTCCATGAAACATGCGGACACTCATTCCATCATGGAGCGTTTGAAAATGCATGCGCGCCGCGCCAGCCGGGAGGCCAAGCCCATGTCGGCGGCGATCCCTTTGCACATTGCGGTACGGGTGGTGCGAGGCAGAGGCGTTGTCCTGCACGCCGTGTCGGAACTGTCCGGTTGGCGCGCGGTGCGCGGCAAAGAGACTGCGGCTTCTGCTTCCTTCTTTCTTTCGTTCAACCCCAGACATTTCACTCATTGCCCAGGAGACGACGATGCCCGATGACAGCGAGATCCGCATTCCGCAAGACGACGAACGCATCGACGTCACCGACCTGAAGGAGGTTGACTACTGGACCCGCTGGTTCGGCGTGAGCGAGGCCAGGCTGCGCACCGCCGTGGCATCGGCCGGCACGCACAGGGACGACCTGCGGATCTATCTCGGGCTGCCCTGACCGCTGCCGAGGCGGCGGGCGCCATGCCTCGGGCCCTTGGACCTCAGGCCGCTGCGGCCAGCATGCCCTTCTGCTCGATGAACGCGACCACGTCGGCCACGCCCGAGAGCGTCTTGAGGTTCGTCATCACGTAGGGCCGCTGGCGGCGCATGCGCTGCGTGTCCTGCTCCATCACGTCGAGATTGGCGCCCACGTAGGGCGCGAGGTCGGTCTTGTTGATCACGAAGAGGTCGCTCTTGGTAATGCCGGGGCCGCCCTTGCGCGGGATCTTCTCGCCGGCCGCCACGTCGATCACGTAGATGGTGAGGTCCGACAGCTCGGGGCTGAAGGTGGCCGCGAGGTTGTCGCCGCCCGATTCGACGAACACCACGTCGGCGTCCGGAAAGTCTTCCAGCATGCGGTCGATGGCCTCGAGGTTGATCGAGGCGTCTTCGCGGATCGCCGTGTGCGGGCAGCCGCCCGTCTCCACGCCCATGATGCGCTCGGCCGGCAGCGCGCCGGCCACCGTCAGCAGGCGCTGGTCTTCCTTGGTGTAGATGTCGTTGGTGATCGCGATCAGGTCGTACTTGTCGCGCATCGCCTTGCAGAGCATCTCGAGCAGGGTGGTCTTGCCGGAGCCGACCGGGCCGCCGATGCCCACGCGCAGGGGCGGAAGTCTCTTGGTGCGGTTGGGAATGTGGTGCAGGGCGGAGGTCATGAGGATGGTGCTCGGTTCAGCTTCGGAAGAGGCGGGAATATTGTGTTTCGTGGCGAGCCGACAGCACCGCCAGCAGGGGCGCGAAGGCCTGGCGCTCGTTGTCGCCTAAGGCCATTGCGCGGGTCACGGCATCGGGAATCTCCTGCGCCAGCCGGCCCAGGATGCGCTGGCCCGCGCTCTGGCCCAGCGGCACGGCCTTGACCGCGGCGGCGACCATGTTCTCGGCCCAGCCGAAGGCGAAGGCCAGGCAGCCGTCGTGCACCGTGGCGCCCGCGCGGCTGGCGGCGAAGGCGAATGCGACGGGGTAGCTCGCACCCAGCTCGGCAAAGACTTCCGCCGTATCGGCGTGGTGCAGCTTCAGCCATTCGACGAAGGAGCGGCCCATCTGCTCTGTCTGCAGCAGGAACTCGGCCGACTCGCGGGTGGCCATCACCCAGTCGTTGAGCGCACGGATGCGCGGCATGTCGCCGGCGCTCCAGGCCGCGATGGCCTGCGCGCAGACGGCGAGGTCGCCGCGCGCGAAGCTCAGGTGCAGCTGGTCGGAGATCCACTCGGCCGCGCACGGCTCCGAATCGATGCCGGCCCATTCGACGGCGGCTTCGACGCCCTCGGAGTACGAGAAGCCGCCGACCGGCAGCGCGGGCGAGGCGAGCCAGATCAGCTGCAGGAGGCTTTGGGCGGACACGTCGTCAGTGGGAGTGACCGTGATGCCCGTGGCCGTGGCCATCGTGGTCGTCCAGCAGCTCCGGCGCGAGCACCAGCGGCTTCGGGCCGCTGCCGTGGGCATGCGGGTGACCGTGATCGTGCGAATGCCCGTGGTCGTGGCTGTGGCCATGGCCATGCGAATGCTCATGCGACCCATACGCGCCGCCCTCGGGCTCGAAGGCTTCTTCCACCGCCACGACGATCAGGTGCATGGAGCGCAGCATGTCGGCCAGCACGTGGTCGGGCTCGATCTTCAGGTGGTCGGGCTTCAGCTCGATGGGCACGTGCCGGTTGCCCAGGTGGTAGGCCGCGCGCGTCAGGTCGAAGGGCGTGCCGTGGGCGGTGCAGTGCGTGATGCGAAGCACCGGCTGCGGCGCCGCGATCACGCGCACCAGCGAGCCGTCCTCGGCCACCAGCACGTCGCCGCCACGCACGAGCGTGCCGCGCGGCAGGAACACGCCGATCTGGCGGCCCTGCGAGTCGGTGGCGTCGAAGCGGCTCTTCTGGCGGATGTCCCAGTCGAGTTCGATGGTGGCGGCACGCTTGAGCAGCACGGGCGCGAGGCCGCGGCCCTGGGGCATGAGTTTGTTGGCGGTGAGCATGGTGCAAATGGAGCGCTCCGGAGGGCGCCCGCTGGCTGGATGAATACCTTCGAGGATACGCAGCCTGTCAAGCAGCCGCGTTCCCCAGGGCTTCAGAACAGGAAATACCGCTGCGCCATCGGCAGCAGCTTCCCCGGCTCGCAGGTCAGCAGGTTGCCGTCGGCGCGCACCGCGTAGGTCTGCGCGTCGATCTCCATCTTCGGCGTGTAGCCGTTGTGGACCAGGTCCTTCTTGCGCACGTTGCGGATGTTCTTCACCGCGCTCAACTGCTTCTTCAGGCCGTAGCGCTCGCCGATGCCAGCGGCCAGGCCGGCCTGCGAGACGAAGGTCAGCGAACTCTTCGCCAGCGAGCCGCCATAGGCGCCGAACATCTGGCGGTAGTGCACCGGCTGCGGCGTGGGGATCGATGCGTTGGGGTCGCCCATGGCCGCCAGCGCGATGCTGCCGCCCTTGATGATGGTGAAGGGCTTCACACCGAAGAAGGCCGGCTTCCAGATCACGATGTCGGCCCACTTGCCGATTTCGAGCGAGCCCACCTCGTGCGCGATGCCGTGCGCGAGTGCCGGGTTGATCGTGTACTTGGCGACGTAGCGCTTCGCGCGGAAGTTGTCGTTGCGCGCGCTGTCCTCGGGCAGGGTGCCGCGCTGCAGCTTCATCTTGTGCGCGGTCTGCCAGGTGCGGATGACCACCTCGCCGACGCGGCCCATGGCCTGGCTGTCGGAGCTGAACATGCTGATCGCGCCCAGGTCGTGCAGCACGTCCTCGGCCGCGATGGTCTCCTTGCGGATGCGCGACTCGGCGAAGGCCAGGTCCTCGGCGATGCCGGCGTCGAGGTGGTGGCACACCATGAGCATGTCGACGTGCTCGTCGAGCGTGTTCACGGTGTAGGGCATCGTCGGGTTGGTCGAAGACGGCAGGAAGTTCTCCTCGCCCACCACGCGCAGGATGTCGGGCGCATGGCCGCCGCCCGCGCCCTCGGTGTGGAAGGCACAGATGCCGCGCCCGCCCACGGCGGCGATGGTGTTCTCGACGAAGCCCGATTCGTTGAGCGTGTCGCTGTGGATGGCCACCTGCGTGTCGGTGGCGTCGGCCACGTCCATGCAGTTGCTGATCGCCGCGGGCGTGGTGCCCCAGTCTTCGTGCAGCTTCAGGCCGATGACGCCGGCCTCGATCTGCTCGTGCAGCGCGTGCGGCAGGCTGGCGTTGCCCTTGCCCAGGAAGCCCAGGTTCATCGGGAAGGCGTCGGCCGCCTGCAGCATGCGCTCGATGTGCCAGGGACCGGGCGTGGAGGTGGTGGCGAAGGTGCCGGTGGCTGGGCCGGTGCCGCCGCCGAGCATGGTGGTCACGCCGGAGGAGAGCGCCTCCTCGATCTGCTGCGGGCAGATGAAGTGGATGTGGCTGTCGATGCCGCCGGCGGTGACGATGTTGCCCTCGCAGCTGATGATCTCGGTGCCCGGGCCGATGACGATGTCCACGCCCGGTTGCACGTCGGGGTTGCCGGCCTTGCCGATGGCGGCGATGCGGCCGTCCTTCAGGCCGATGTCGGCCTTCACGATGCCCCAGTGGTCGAGGATGAGCGCGTTGGTCAGCACCGTGTCGACCGCGCCCTGCGCCCGGGTGCGCTGCGATTGCGCCATGCCGTCGCGGATCGTCTTGCCGCCGCCGAACTTCACCTCTTCGCCGTAGCCGCCGGCGCGAAGCGTGTAGTCGGCCTCGACCTCGATGACCAGCTCGGTGTCCGCGAGACGGATGCGGTCGCCCACCGTGGGGCCGAAGATTTCGGCGTAGGCACGCCTTGAAATGGTCGCCATCAGAGCTTTCCTTGAACCAGGCCGCGAAAGCCGTAGACGATGCGATCGCCCGAAAAGTCGACCAGCTCGACCGTGCGCTGCTGGCCCGGCTCGAAGCGCACCGCGGCGCCGGAGGCGATGTTCAGCCGCATGCCGCGCGCGGCCTCGCGGTCGAAGCCGAGCGCGCCGTTGGTCTCGGCGAAGTGATAGTGCGAGCCGACCTGGATCGGCCGGTCGGCGGTGTTCTGCACCACCAGCGTGAGGGTGCGGCGGCCGGGGTTGAGCGTGTGCTCGCCCTCGTCGGTGAAGAGTTCTCCGGGGATCATGCCGGCCGCCTCAGATGGCCTGCGCCAGCAGCGTTGCGCCCAGGCCGACGACCGCGGCGCCGGCCACGCGCGGCAGCCATGCGTTGGCATTGCGCAGCGCCCAGCCGAATGCGATGCCGATGGCGTGCAGCAGCACGGTCGCGCAGGCCATGCCGGCCAGCGTGAGGGCGGCGCCTTGCTCGCTCGCCAGTTCGTAGCCGTGCGCCACGCCGTGGAAGACAGCGAACACGCCCACCACCACCATCGCCGCCACGGCCGGCAGGCGCACGCGCGTGACCACCAGCAGGCCCAGCACCAGCAGCGAGGCCGCGATCATCGGCTCGACCGCCGGCAGCTGCACGCCGGCCAGCCCCGCCAGCGCGCCCGCGAGCAGCATGCCGGCGAAGGCCAGCGGCGCCCAGAGCAGGTCGGGCCAGGCACGGCGCGCGGCCAGCGCGCTCCACAGGCCGACCGCGACCATCGCCGCGAGGTGGTCGGCGCCGGTCAGCGGGTGCATGAAGCCGGTGACGAAGCCGTGGTGCATGCCGCCGTCGACGCCGGTGTGGGCGCTGGCGGCCAAGGGCAGCAGGAGGGCGATCAGGGCAAGGGTCTTGGAGGTGCTGTGGCGCATGGAAAAGTCCTTCTGTTCTTTCTCTTGTTCTTCGAATGTCAGACGATGGGCTGATGGACGGTGACCAGCTTGGTGCCGTCGGGGAAGGTCGCTTCGACCTGGATGTCGGGAATCATCTCGGCGATGCCGTCCATCACGTCGGCGCGGGTGAGCACGCTGCGCCCCTCGCTCATGAGTTCGGCGACGCTCTTGCCGTCGCGCGCGCCTTCCATGACGGCGGCGGAGATCAGGGCGACGGCCTCGGGGTAGTTGAGCTTGAGGCCGCGGGCCTTGCGGCGTTCGGCCAGGAGTGCCGCGGTGAAGATCAGCAGCTTGTCTTTTTCGCGCGGGGTCAGTTCCATGGGATCGGCATCGGGTGGCGGGAGGAGGCGGCCATTATGGGCAAGCCGGCTTGTTTGCAACAGTCGTGCCTTGTCCGCCAAAAGCCGTATGGATGGCACGGAAGATGCACCGAAACGGTGTGAACCCTGAAGCCACGACCGCCACCCCCGACGATGCCCCGCAGCGCATCGTCAAGGTGCGGCGCGACTACAACAGCTGGGTGGCCAGCGAGACGCTGGAGGACTACGCGCTGCGCTACACGCCGCAGCGCTTCCGCAAATGGTCCGAATGGCGGGTGGCCAACACGGCGTTCGGGGCGGCCTCGTTCCTGATCCTGGAGGCGGTGGGCGCCACGCTGCTGGTGCAGTACGGCTTCGCCAATGCCTTCTGGGCGATCCTGGCGACCGGGCTCATCATTTTCCTGGCGGGCGTGCCGATCAGCATGTACGCGGCGCGCTACGGCGTGGACATGGACCTGCTCACGCGCGGCGCCGGCTTCGGCTACATCGGCTCCACGCTCACCTCGCTGATCTACGCGAGCTTCACCTTCATCTTCTTCGCGCTGGAGGCTGCCGTGATGGCCTATGCGCTGGAACTGGCGCTGGGCATTCCGCCGGTCTGGGGCTACCTGGTGTGCGCGCTGGTGGTGATTCCGCTGGTCACGCACGGGGTGTCGGCCATCAGCCGGCTGCAGCTGTGGACCCAGCCGCTGTGGCTGCTGATGCTGGTGGTGCCCTTCGCGTATGTGCTCGTGCGCGATCCTGGTGCGTTCGCGGGCATCGTGCACTACAACGGCGTGCGCTCGGGCACGAAGGGCTTCGATCTGCACCTGTTTGGCGCAGCCCTCACGGTCGGTATCGCGCTCATCACCCAGATGGGCGAGCAGGCCGACTACCTGCGCTTCATGCCCGCGCGCACGGCGGCCACGGCGCGGCGCTGGTGGGCCGGGGTGCTGGCCGGCGGCCCGGGCTGGGTGGTGCTGGGCGTGCTCAAGATGCTGGGCGGCGCGCTGCTGGCCTACCTGGCGCTCACGCACATGGTGCCGGCCGACCGGGCGGTCGACCCCAACCAGATGTACCTGGCGGCCTACGAGTACGTGTTCCCGCACTACGGTTGGGCGGTGGCGGCCACGGCGCTGTTCGTGGTGATCTCGCAGCTCAAGATCAACGTGACCAACGCCTATGCGGGCTCACTGGCCTGGAGCAACTTCTTCTCGCGCGTGGCGCACAGCCACCCGGGGCGGGTGGTGTGGGTGGTGTTCAACGCGCTCATCGCCTTCATGCTGATGGAGATGAACGTGTTCGAGGCGCTGGGCGACGTGCTGGGCCTGTTCGCCAACATCGCCATCGCCTGGATGATGGCGGTGGTGGCCGACCTGGTCATCAACAAGCCGCTGGGCCTGTCGCCGCCGGGCATCGAGTTCAAGCGCGCGCACCTGTGGGACATCAACCCGGTGGGCGTGGGTGCGATGGCGCTGGCCTCGGGGCTGTCGATCACCGCGCACCTGGGCGTGTTCGGGCCGCTGGCGCAGGCTTTTTCGGCGCTGATCGCGCTGGGCACTGCGCTGGTGGCCTCGCCGCTGCTGGCCTGGGCGACCGGCGGCAAGTACTACCTGGCGCGCGGCGCGGCGTCCTCCGGGGCCGGCGTGGTGCGCTGGGCCAGGGTCGAGCACGAGGGCAGCTACCAGCGCCTGAAGGTGCAGCACTGCGTGATCTGCGAGCGCGAGTACGAGGGGCCGGACATGGCTCACTGCCCCGCCTACCAGGGCCCGATCTGCTCGCTGTGCTGCACGCTGGACGCGCGCTGCGGCGACCTGTGCAAGCCGCACGCGAGCCTGTCGTCGCAGTGGTCGGCGGTGCTGCGCTGGCTGCTGCCGCGGCGCAGCTGGCGCTACCTCGACACGGGGCTGGGGCACTTCCTGCTGCTGATGCTGGTGATCGTGCCGCTGCTGGCGGTGGTGTTCGGCGTGCTCTACCAGCAGGAGCTGCGCGCTCTCGCCGAGGGCGCGCTGGAGCTGGCTTCCGAATCGGAAGTGACGGCCGCGCTGGCGGGGCTGCAGAAGCTGTCGCTGCGCTCGGGCTTCCTGAAGGCGTACATGGCGCTGCTGGTCATCGCGGGCATCGTCGCGTGGTGGCTGGTGCTGGCGCACCAGAGCCGCAAGGTGGCGCAGGAGGAATCGAACCGCCAGACCCACCTGCTGATGCGCGAGATCGAACTGCATCGCGAGACCGACCGCGCGCTGCAGGCTGCAAAGCAGGCTGCCGACGAGGCGCGCGAGATCGCAGAGCAGGCCAAGCAGGCCGCCGACCAGGCCAACCAGGCCAAGAGCCGCTACATCAGCGCCATCAGCCACGAGCTGCGCACGCCGCTCAACAGCATCCTGGGCTACGCGCAGCTCATGGGTGAAGACCACTCGGTGCCGCCACACCGGCAACAGGCGGTGGCGGTCATCAAGCGCGGCGGGGAGCACCTGCTCTCGCTCATCGAGGGCACGCTGGCCATCGCGCACATCGAGGCCGGCAAGCTCACGCTGCACGCGCGGCCGATGCGCTTCGCCGACACGCTGCGCGAGCTGGCCGACATGTTCGAGCTGCAGGCGGCCGAGAAGGGCCTGCAGTTCCGCTTCGAGGCAGCGGGGCAGCTGCCCGAGGTGGTGCGCGCCGACGAGAAGCGCGTGTGCCAGATCCTCATCAACCTGCTGGGCAACGCGATCAAGTTCACGGCCGCGGGGCAGGTCACGCTGCGGCTGGCCTATGCGCGCGAGTTCGCCTCCATCGAGATCGAGGACACGGGCCCGGGCATGCCGGCCGGGGACATCGAGCGCATCTTCGAACCCTTCGCGCGAGGCAACGCCACGGGCACGGCAGCCGCGCCGGGGGCGGGGCTGGGGCTCACCATCGCCAAGATGCTCACCGACCTGATGGGCGGCGAGATGAAGGTGAGCAGCACGCCGGGCGTGGGGTCGCTCTTCTGCGTGCGGCTGTTTCTGCCGCGCGTGCATGACGCGGCGGCCGGCGCGGGACGCGCGCTACCCGTTCCGCGCGCGCGGCGCGGCTACGAGGGGCCGCGCCGACGCCTGCTGGTGGTCGACAACGAGGAAGCCGACCGCGACCTGCTCGGCCATCTGCTCGCGCCGCTGGGTTTCGAGCTGCGCAGCGCGGCCAGCGGGCACGACGCGCTCGACCTCGTTGCCGCCGGCTACCGGCCGGATGCGATGTTCGTCGACCTGGCGATGCCCGGCATCGATGGCTGGGAGACCATCCGCCGCGCGCGCAAGCTGGGCCTGACCGAGGCTGCCGTGGCCATCGTCTCGGCCAACGCCTTCGACAAGGGGCTGGACAACGACGTGGGCATTGCGCCGGAAGATTTCTTCGTCAAGCCCGTGCGCCACACCGAGCTGCTCGACTGGCTCGAACGCCGGCTCGGGCTGCGTTGGACCGAGACCGCCGCAAAGCCCGCCGCCATCGCCGAGCCGCGCGCGATGCTGGCGCCTTCGCTGGCCCGCCTGCGCGCGCTGGAGGAGGCCGTCGGCCTGGGCTACTTCCGGGGCATCATGAACCAGCTCGACGACATCGACGCCGCGCAGCCCGAGTGCGCGGCATGGACCGAAGCGCAGCGCACGCTCGCCCGCCAGTTCCAGTTCGAAGTCATGAGCCGCGCGCTGGCCGAGGCCGTCGAAAGCGCAGCATGACCACGAAGCCATCCGCAGCCATGGAAACCTCATCGCTCGCCAGGACCCTGCGCGAACAGCAGGGCGCCAACAGCGACCTCGTGCTGATCGTCGACGACGTGCCCGACAACCTCGCGGTGCTGCACGACGCGCTCGACGAATCGGGCTACACCGTGCTGATCGCCACCAACGGCGAGCAGGCGCTGCAGCGCGCCGTGCAGGCCAAGCCCGACATCGTGCTGCTCGACGCGATGATGCCGGGCATCGACGGCTTCGAGGTCGCGCGCCGGCTCAAGGCCGATGCGGCGACGGCGCACATTCCCATCGTGTTCATGACGGGGCTCACCGAGACCGAGCACCTGGTGGCCGCGCTGGAGGCCGGCGGCGTCGACTACGTCACCAAGCCCATCAAGCCGAAGGAAGTGCTGGCGCGCATGAACGTGCACCTGCAGGGCGCGCGCCGCGCGAGGCAGGACGCGCGGCAGGCCGGCCAGGCGCGCAACGCGCTCGACGCCTTCGGCTACGCCAGCATCACGGTGCGCCTGCCCGAAGGCAAGCTCATCTGGCAGACGGCGCTCGCGCGCGATCTGCTGCTGCGCTACTGCGACACCCGCGCGCCCGAGACGCCGCCGGCGGTGCTCGAATGGCTGCGCAGCCACACGCCCGATGCGCGCGAGCGTGGCATCGAGCCGCCGGCGCTGTCGATCGTGCAGGGCGCCGGCAGCCTCACGCTGCGGCTGCACCAGCAGACCGGCGGCGACGACGACGGCGACGAGTGGATGATCATCATGCGCGAGGTGTCCGATACCGCCGTCATCGAGGCCATGAGCCTGAGCCTCAAGCTCACGGCGCGCGAGGCCGAAGTGCTGTACTGGGTGGTCAAGGGCAAGACCAACAAGGACATCGGCGAGATCCTCGGCAGCAGCCCGGCCACGGCAAAGAAGCACCTGGAGCGGGTGTACGTGAAGCTGGGGGTGGAGACGCGCACCGCGGCGGCGGGCGTGGCCATCAAGCGCATCCGCGAGCTTCAGCCCCAGTTCGAGATCTGAAGGGTACCCACCGCGTGGTGCCGTGTCATGGCGCCTGCTTTCCGCGTCCCTAGAATGGTTCGAGGCCCCGGGGACGCGAGCGATGAAGAACACCAGCCACAGCAGAACAACGACCCGACCGCCATCGCGCGGCTGGATGCTCGCGGCCTCCTGCCTTGGAGCGGGGCTGCTCGCGGCTCCCGTTGCACAGGCGGCGGGGCATTTCGATGTGGACGACGCCAGCACGCTCGACCCGGGTCAGTGCCAGTACGAGACCTGGTGGGGCCGCACCGGCGTCGAGCCCGTCACGGGCTTCCACTTCGGGCCGGCCTGCCGCGTCGGGCCTGTGGAACTGGGCCTGAACCTCGACCGAACCTCGGTGGGCGGCGTCCATTCGGTCACCGGCGGGCCGCAGCTCAAGTGGAATTTCTACGGACAGGCGGCCGACGCGCCCTTCAGCGCGGCGGTGTCGGCGGGGGCGGTGTTCGACTTCAAGCGCGGTGGCCGCGCGGGCGGGCAGTTCGTCGTTCCCGTCACCTGGCGGCCGCTGGACAGCCTGCAGATCCACGCGAACGTCGGCGCCGACTGGGCGACCGGAACCGGGGCGCGCACGCCGCGCGGCGGCGTCGGCGTGGAGTGGGCTCTGAACGACACGGTGTCGCTCATCGCCGAGCGCAACCGCGCCTCGAACGCCTGGACATCGCGCGTGGGCGGGCGCTTCAGCATCACGCCGCTGATCAGCGTGGACGTGAGCGCATCGCGCACCGGACCGCAGGGCGTGCGCGGCTTCGTGATCGGGCTGAACCACGAGTTCAGCTGGAAGTGAGCCGGCCCTAGCGCAGGTGGCGCTGGATGCGCTTCTCGTCTTCCGCCAGCTGCTGGCGCATGAGCGAAATGAAGTCGCGCGCGGTGGCCGACAGCACTTTGCCCGCCGGCAGCGCCAGCAGGCAGGTGAAGTACACGTCGACCGAGAACTTGCGCACCACCAGCCCGCGCTCCGCGTAGTCGAGCGCGGTGATCGGGTTGACCAGCCCCACGCCCAGGCCGCGCAGCGCCATCTCGCACACGCTGGCCGCGTAGGGCGTCTGCACCAGCACGCGCAGCGCCACGCCGTGCGGCGCCAGCGCAGCCTCGAGCCGCTGGTGCGAGGGGTCTTCGGGATTGAGCGAGAGAAACGGCGCCTCTGCGAGCTGCTCGGGCTTGATGGTCTTGAAGCGGGCCAGCGCATGGTTGGGCGGCATCACCACGACGCCGGGAAAGCGCGAGAAGGTGGAGTGGTCGATGCCTTCGAGCGAGAGCTCGTCGGCCATCAGCCCGAAGTCGGAGATGCCCATGGCCACGCGGTCGCGCACGTCCTTCGAGCTCAGCACCTGCAGCGATACCTGGGGCCAGGGGCTCGCGCCGCGGTGCGCCTTCAGCCGCGCCAGGGCGCGCGGCATGAAGCCCAGGCCGTAGGCCGGAAAGCAGCTGAGCTCGAGCTGGCTCACGCCGAAGTCGCGCAGGCTGCGCACCCGGTGCTCGATGGCGTCCATGCCGATGAAGACCCGCTCCACCTCCACCCACAGCGCGCGCGCCTCGGGCGTGGGCACCAGCCGCCCGCCGATGCGCTGGAACAGCAGCATGCCGGCCTGGGTCTCCAGGCGCTTGAGCGACTGGCTGATGGCGGGCTGCGTCACGTGCAGCAGCGCGGCGGCCTTGCGCGTGGAACTGCTGCGCATGAGTGCCCGGAACGTTTCGATTTCGCCGAATCGCATCGATAAGTTCTGTTATCGGTTGAGTATCTGAGGCTGCGTAATTTTATTTCCGATTGCATAAGATTTAGTCACAACTTCATCAAGCGCAGACCCCCGTGACGACATCGCCCGTTCTGGATTTCAAGTTCGCCGCTCCCCCGATGGATCCGCTGAGCCATCCTTCGTCCCCGGGCCATCCCCCCGGGCTGGTCCGCGACCGTACGCCCAAGCCCGTGCGCAACCCGAACCTGCGCGGCCTGCAGTGCCTGCGCTGCGATGCGCTCTACCCGGTCACGCTGGCGCACGACGGCTGCCCGGCGTGCCGGCGCGAGGGCATCCACGTGGCGTTGCGCGCCAGCTACCTGCCCGACAGTGCCGAGCTGATGCCCATGCCCTACACCTCCAGCTTCGCGCTGGGCGAGGGGCAGACGCCGCTGCAGGACATGCCCGGGCTGGCGCAGCAGTTCGGCGTGTCGCGCCTGTCGATCAAGGACGAGTCGTGCAACCCCACCGGCTCGCACAAGGACCGCATGACCGCGGTCGGCGTGGCGCAGGCGCTCGACTTCGACGCCCACACGCTGGTGCTGGCCTCTTCCGGCAACGCGGCCGTCTCGGCGGCGCACTACGCATGGGCCGCGGGCCTGGGCTGCGAGGTCGCGACCTACGAGGGCATGCCGGCCACCTACGCGCGGCAGCTCGACGCGCTGGGCGCGCGGCGCTACGTGTTCTCCGACAACGCCGGCCGCTGGGCCTTCGTGCGCGAGCGCTCGCAGCATCCCGGCTATTTCGCGCTCACCAACTACCGCCTGCCCGCGCTGGGCAGCGCGCCGCTGGCGATCGAGGGCTACAAGCCGATCGCGCTGGAGTGCGTGAACGAGGGCGGCCTGCCCGACCACGTCGTGATCCCCACCGCGCGCGGCGACCTCGCGTGGGGCATCTACGCGGGCTTTCGCGACCTGCTGGCAGCCGGGCGCATCGCGCGCCTGCCGAAGCTCTGGCTGGTGGAGCCGTTCCCGCGCCTGGCCCGCGTGTTCGCGGGTGGCGCCATCAACGGCAGCTACCCGGGCCACACGGCGCAGTTCTCCACCGCGGGTGCCACCGTCACCTACCTGCAGTGGCAGGCGGCCACCGCCACCGGCGGCGGCGCCGTGGTGGTGAACGACGACGAAGCCCGAGCCGCACGCCGCGTGCTCACCGCAGCCGGCGTGAGTGCCGAGCTGTGCGCGGCCGGCGGCCTGGCCGCGCTGCGCCAACTGCGAGAAAGCAACTCCATCGCTGCGGACGCGCACGTGGTGCTGATGCTGACGGCCAACGCGACCGGCGATCCGAGCTGGCCCGACCGCCCGGTTTAACTTTCCAGGAATCCAACATGCCGACGATGAATCGCCGGGCCTTCGCGGCCTCCGGCTCTGCAGCCCTGCTCGCCTCTTTTGTCAGCCCCGCGTGGGCTGCCTACCCCGACAAGCCGGTGAAGCTGGTCGTGCCGTGGGCGGCCGGGGGCAGCACCGACGCCATTGCCCGCGCCATGGCGCAGCGCATGAGCCAGACCATCGGCAGCCCGGTGATCGTGGACAACCGGCCCGGCGCCGCCGGCATGATCGGCACCGACGCGGTGGCCAAGGCCGCGCCCGACGGCTACACGCTTGCCATCGTCGAGCTCCCGCACGCCATCGCGCCGGCGGTGACGGCGAAGCTGCCCTACGACCTGCTGCGCGACTTCACGCCGGTGACCATGATCGGCACCTCTGCGCTGGTGTTCTTCGCTGGCATGGGCGACGACAGCAAGGACTTCAAGACCTTCCTGAAGACCGCTGCGGCTGCCGCCGCCAAGGGCTCGCCGCCTGCCATCGCGCACAGCGGCGCGGGCACGGTGAGCCACCTCGCGGGAGAGCTGCTCGCGAGCCGCACGAAGATCCCGTTCAACATGGTTCCGTATCGCGGTTCGGCGCCTGCGCTCACCGACGTGGCGGCGGGCACGGTGGTGGGGCATTTCGCGACGTTGGCCAGCGGCTCCAGCCTGCTGGGCGCCAACCGCATCCGGCCGCTGCTGGTGACGAGCGCGCAGCGGGTGAACCTGCCCGGCCTGCAGAACGTGCCGGCGCTCGCCGAGAACGGCCTCAGGGGCCTGGAGATCGACCAGTGGTGGGCCCTGGTGGCGCCGGCCACCACGCCGCTGGACGTGATCGAAAAGCTGCGCCGCGAGGCCATTGCCGCGCTGGAGCATCCGTCGGTGAAGGAGCGGCTTTCGGTGCTCGGCGTGCAGATGAAGGGGTCGACGCCGGCCGAGCTGCGCGCCTTCCTGCGCTCGGAGGCGGAGCGCTGGCAGAAGGCCGCGCACGAGATCGGGCTGCAGCCGCAGTAAGCCCCGGCAGGGCTACTTCGCGTCGCTGTAGACGGTGGCGCGCGACACGCCCATGTGCGCCGCCGCGATCTCGGCGCCGCGGCGGACTTCGAGCATGCCGGCCTTCTTCAGTTCCTGCACCAGTTGCTTGCGGTCGGCCGGCTTCAGCGAGCGCGGCGTGGTCGCGCGCGCGGCGGCGAACTCGTCGATGCGCGCGTGGATGCGGTCCGAATGGCTGCCGCCGCCGGCTTCGAGGTGCTCGTGCACTTCCCTGTCGTCGATGCGCGTGAACTGCGAGATCGCGCCCTGGAAGCTCTGGAACAGCGTCAGGTCGACGTTCAGGCACAGCGCGGCCACGTACTCGCCACTCTCGTCCTTGATGCCGATGGAGGTGCTCTTGACCTTGCGCCCGTCGGGAAAGGTGTTGGCGTAGTTCGCGATCACCGCCGGGAACTCCGGATCGCGGATGCGCGCGAGGCCCAGTTCGGTGACCGAATCGCCGACGTCTCGGCCGCTCAGGCCGTTCTCGATCGCGTGGATCGCGTTCCTGGGGTTGCTCAGGTCGTGCACCACCACCTCGCAGAAGGGCGCGAAGGTCTGGCCCAGGCCCTCGGCGATGTTGCTGAGCATGTCGAGCAGCTGCTTGTTCGGCTTCTTCTTCATACCGGGGAATGTATCCAGCTCTGGACGAACAATCTGATTTATACAAAAAGTACAGTGTTGGATGTATTATCCAGTCTTTTTCAGATTGTTGATCCAGGAGCCACGAATGACAGAACGCGCACGCTACGTCGATCCCCGCACCGGCCGGCGCCACGAGCTGTCCGAACGCCGCTGGCGCTCGGACGACGGCAACCCGATGCTGGTCACGCCGCTGCCGGGCATCGGGCGCGACGACATCGATTCGCGTACGCGCTCGCTGTGGCGTTACCGCGCGGCGCTGCCCGTGGCCATCGACAGGCCCGCGAGCATGGGCGAAGGCTGCACGCCGCTCGTGCAGAAGCGCTGGGGCGACTTCGAGCCGCACTTCAAGCTGGAGTGGTTCAACCCGACCTGCAGCTTCAAGGACCGTGGCGCGGCGGTGATGATGTCCTTCCTGCGCCAGATCGGCGTCGATGCTGTGCTGGAAGACAGCTCGGGCAACGGCGGCGCGGCCATCGCCGCCGCGGGCGCCGCGGCCGGCATGCGCGTGAAGGTGCTCGCGCCGAGCTACACGCCCGCGCCGAAGGTGGCGCAGATCCGCGCCTTCGGCGCCGAGGTGCAACTGGTGCCGGGGCCGCGCGAGGAGTCGGAACACGAGGCGGTGCGGCAGTCGGAATCGATCTTCTACGCGAGCCACAACTGGCATCCGTTCTTCCTGCAGGGCACGAAGACGCTGGCCTACGAGCTGTGGGAAGACCTGGGTTTCGTGGCGCCGGACAACGTCGTGATTCCGACCGGCGCGGGCAGCAACGTGCTCGGCTGCTGGATCGGCTTCAAGGAGCTGCTGGCGGCGGGGCAGATCAGGAAGTTGCCGCGCATCTTCGTTGCGCAGCCGCTGAACTGTTCGCCGATCGACGCGAGCTTCACCGCTGGCGTCGACACGCTCGTGGAGCGCGCCGTGCAGCCGACCATCGCCGAGGGCACGGCGATCAAGCGGCCGGTGCGGCTGGCGGAAATCATCCAGGCGCTGCGCGAGACGAATGGCAGGACCGTGGCGCTGACCGAGGAGCAGATCGCGGCGGCGGTGCGCCGGCTCGCGGCCTGCGGCCTTTACACCGAGCCGACTTCCGCATCGGCCGCCGCGGCCATCGACGTGCTGGCGCAGCGCGGCGATATCAGGAGCACCGAGACGACCGTGGCGCTGCTGACTGGCACCGGGCTGAAGTCGACGCAGTTCATGACCGGGCTCTTCGCGGACGTGGCTGCCGCATAGCGGGCCTGCTCAAAAAAATGGCCCCCACGCCGCGCGGCATGGGGGCCATCCTCTTGCTTGCCGATTCGTTGCCGGCTCGCTCCCTGATCGGCTCTATTTCCTCTGAGCCCCTATTTCCCTTATTTCCACTTCCAGCCCACGCCGGCGTTCACGCCCCATTCCCTGCCGTTGGTCGAAATGCCCGCGCCCCACGACATTCCTCCGTCGCCGGCAAGTGCCTTGAAGGTCAGCGCCACGGCGCTGTAGCCCTTGTAGCTGCCCACCCCGACGCCCACGGTCTTCTCGCCCGGGGCGAGCGTGGGCAGGTAGGTGCCCGACATGGCCATGGCCATCGCCGTGCCCGTGTAGGCGATGCGTGCCACGTCGGCGACCTGGCTGCGCACCTGGTTGAGCTGGTTCACGTTGACAGCATCCATGGGTTGCACGCCCGGCGCAACGTTGGAGATGCGCGTGCCGCCCGGCGCCTGGCCGTTGCCCAGCACGATCTGGCTGTGGTCGACTGAGCCGTCTGGGTTGGTCGCGTACTGCGCGCTGCTGGCGCGCGCGGCGGCTTCCGATGCCTTGAGCTGCGCCACGTTCGCCGCGTCGCTGTCCGCCGTGCCGGCCGCCACGCCGGTGATCTGGCGGAAGCGGCCGCTGGCTGCGTCGCCGACCGAAGCGGCTGCCTGTGTGCTGGCAGTGGCCTTGACGGCGGCCTGTTGCTGCGCCGATGTGTTGCGAGGCACGTATCCGGCCACGCCGGCAGCGGTGGCGGCCACCGAGCCGGCGCCCAGCGCCACGCCCTCGCTCTGCTGCACCACCGCGCCGAAGCCGATGGCGGTGCCCTTGGCGATCCGCGGCGACTGGCTCAGCGACGTTCCACCGGCATCGGCGTTGTCGCCGAGAGCGGTGCCGCCTCCGCCTGCGCGCGAACTCGCGCCGATGGCCTGCGAGCCCGTGGCCAGCGCGCCGGTGCCGATGGCGATCGCGTTCGCGCCTGTCGCGAGGGCGTAGGAGCCCACGGCCAATGCGTTGTTGGCTGCTGCCTTGGCGCCTGTGCCGGCCGCAAGGGAGCTGGAACCGCTGGCCTCCGATTGCGGGCCGATCGCAACGGAACTGTCGCCGCTGGCCATGGAGTCGCCCGCCGTCGACTTGGTGTGAAAGTACTTGGTGCCCGTGTTGTAGATGGTGCTGACCGACGTGCTCAGGCTGCGAAGGTTGCCGTTGGCGGTGGACAGGCCGGTGGAGAGGCTTCCGATGCTTGCCGCGGTGGACGTGGACAGGCTGGCGAGGGCGCCATTGGCCGTATTGAGGCCGGTCGACAGGCTGCCGATGCCGGCGGCGGTGGAGGTGGACAGGCTGGCGATGGTTCCGTTGGCCGTGTCCAGGCTGGTGGACAGCGAAGCGGTGGCGGTCGAGAGCTGGCTGACGTTGACTGCGTCGGTCGCAGAGCCGCCGGCGGCGACATTGGTGAGCCTGCGCTCACTGCCGCCGCTGCCTACCGACACCTCGCCAGCCGCCGTTGCAGCTGCGACCGCGGTTCCCGCGGCCGGCGTGTAGGCGGGCGCACCCTGCAGGTTTGCCAGCGAGTCGGCGGTGGTGCTGCCGGCGCCGATGGCGGCGGAGTTGTCGTACTTCGCGGAGGCGCCGCTGCCAAGGGCCACGGCACCCTGGCCGGCTGCACTGGACGCCGCGCCGATCGCGGCCGAGTTCAGTCCCTGTGCCTGTGCGTCGTAGCCGAAGGCGGCACTCCCGGTTCCCGAGGCGCTGCTCGAAAGCCCGGCCGCGGTGGCCCATTTGCCGGCGGTGCTGGAGAACCCGACGGCGGTGGCCCCGTCACCCGTGCCCTCCGAGTAGCTGCCGTACACCGTCACGCCGTCCAGGTTGTTGCCGCTCGAGTTGCAGCCGGTGATGTTGGACCAGGGACCGGTCCCGTCGACCGGCATGCTGTTCGTTCCGGTGACGGTCACTCGGCCGATGGTTGCCGTGCTCGAGCTGTTGCAGTTGGCCGGAGCGTAGGTCGATGCACTTGCTGCGAGCGGCGAGAGCTGGAGCCCGCTCGCGAGAACTGCGGTCACGGCTGACAGCCTGAAGCCGATGTGGCCACGGCGGGTGTTTCTGTAGGAATTGCTCATGGATTTTTCTTTGAAATCGATCTTCTGAAAAAAATGCGGATTCGATGCGCGTGACGAGACGGCCTGATTCCCTTGCCGGGTTCGGGCGTCGTTCGGTTCGCGGGGGTGAAAGATGGATTTCCCAACTTCGGGAAATCGGCCTTGCCAATGGGCTGCGCGCGGGCGCGGTTCAGGCAGGCAAGTGGCGGTGCGCGAGCTAGCCGCAGGGCTCGGGTGAAATCATTCCAACCTCTCTGTGTTTATTCGACGATGAAAGTCGCGCAGAGGTGCGTTGCAAGCTCCGCCAAGACTTCAAGGTTGCGGAATGTATCGATTGGAAATTGGCTCGGACAATGACCATTGATGTCAATTAATGGCATTCCTCCGGGATTGAATTATTTCCGGATTGCGACTTTTGTTTTTTGGGCGAGAAGAAGTCCGCGATTCCGATTTTTCTCTTCAGAAGAATCTCACGGCCAAAACAGTCATGCGGCGCATTGATGACGAAAAATGCCGGTAGGGAGTCGGCGCCCAAAGGCCGAAATGTTCCTCCGTCCGCAACAAAAAATCACGCTTTTCAGATGCGAGGCAAGCGGCGTGGCATTGCGCCCTGCCTTTCGAGCAGCACTACCAGGGCCAGGCGATGCGCGTGCCTGTTCGGGTCTCGGCAGCGCGCGCATGGAGAAGGCGTGCGACGGTGAGGTCCTGCAGCGCGAGGCCCGTCATGTCGAAGACGGTGATGTCTTTCGGGGCGCGCCCGAAGGCGGTCTTGCCGCTGAGCAGGTCGCCCAGCTCCATGCATTCGGTGTCGGGCGCCCATTGCGTTTCGCCGATCTGCCGGGCCTGCGTGCGGTCGTCGACGAACAGGCGCGCGCGTGCCAGCAGGCCTTCCGGCAGCTCCCGCTTGCCGCGGGTGTCGGCGCCTACGCAGTTCAGGTGCGTGCCGGGCTGCACGGCATCGAGATCGAACAGCGCGCCGCCGCCCGGCGTGGCGGTGATCACGATGTCGCTGCCGGCCACGGCGGCGTTGCGGTCCGTGGCTGGTGCAATGTCGCAGCGGCCGCTGAAGTGCGCTTCGAAGGCGGCATTGCGCTCGCCGCTCGCACTTATATAGAGAGCCTCGCGCAGCGAGGGGATGAGCCGAAGCGCGAAGTCGAGCTGGATCCGCGCTTGTACGCCGGTGCCGAAGATGCACAGCCGCTCACTGCCGGGCCGTGCGAGCAGCTGCAGGCCCAGCCCGCCGGCCGCGCCGGTGCGCGCGGTGGTCACCGTGTTGCCGTCGATGACGCACAGCGGCCGCCCTGTCGCCGGGTCGATCAGCATGATGGTGGCCTGATGGGGCTCGCCGCCGCGCTGCCGGTTGGCCGGCCAGAAGCCGGCGGCCTTGAAGCCGAGCAGCCCCTGGGCCTGCACGTCGCCGGACTTGATGCCGAACACGCCGCCGGTGCCCAGAGGTTCGCGCACCACCGGGAACACACGGCCCTCGCGTTCGCTGTGCAGCATGAAGGCTTCGCGCACGGCCCCGAGCACTTCATCGGGGGAGAGGAGGGCGTCGACCTGGTTCTTGTCGAGAAGCAGGAGTTGGGCGTCGGCGGCCGTGGCGAAGAATGTCATCTGGAAATATTATCTATTTCCAGACAAAAAATCAAAGAGCCCGGCAGGCCGAGGCGATCAGCGCCCCGTGTGCACCTTGATCCGTATCGTCGCCACGTCCCAGCCCCGGTTCTTGAGCCGGGTCACGAGCATCGGCGAGAGCTGGCGCAGCTTGGCTGCCGCGGCGCTGCCCTTGACCAGCAGGCACCAGACGTCGCCCTCGGCGGGCCCGGCCTGCACCGCCGGGCGCATGGCCGGCGGGATCAGGCCTTCCACGGCCTTCAGCCGCTCGGTGGTGTCGCGCGCGCGCGCCATCAGGCTGCCCAGCGTGGGGGCGCCTTCCGCAGCTTGCTGCAGTGAAATGGCGGGGGGAAGTCGGCGATACATCGGTAATCAAGGGGTTAGAAACAAGACAGCTAAAATGCCCGGTTTGCCGGTGCTTGCGCCGGGAAAAGGCCGCTTGCTTTCATGGAAAGCGCGCCCAACTGCTTTCACCATATCTTAGGGAATCCGGTCGAAGTGCCTGCCGTATCTCATCAGGCGCCCGCCCATCTCCACCCATGGCAACCAACTTCCTGACCCAGATTTTCGGCAGTCGCAACGACCGGCTGCTCAAGCAGTATCGCAAGACGGTGGAACGCATCAATGCGCTCGAACCCGAGTTCGAGAAGCTCAGCGACGACGCACTGCGCGCCAAGACCCAGGAATTCAAGGACCGCATCGCCAAGGGCGAAACCCTCGACGCCCTGCTGCCCGAAGCCTTTGCCACGGTGCGCGAGGGTTCCAAGCGCGTCATGAAGATGCGCCACTTCGACGTCCAGCTGCTCGGCGGCATGGCGCTGCACAACGGCAAGATCTCCGAAATGCGCACCGGCGAAGGCAAGACGCTGACCGCCACGCTGCCGGTGTACCTGAACGCGCTGTCCGGCAAGGGCGTGCACGTGGTCACGGTGAACGACTACCTCGCCAACCGCGACGCGACCTGGATGGGCCGCCTCTACAACTTCCTCGGCCTGACGGTGGGCATCAACCTGCCGCAGATGCCGCGCGAGGAGAAGCAGCAGGCCTACCGCAGCGACATCACCTACGGCACGAACAACGAGTACGGCTTCGACTACCTGCGCGACAACATGGTCTACGAGCCGGGCGACCGGGTCCAGCGCGGGCTGAACTACGCAATCGTCGACGAGGTGGACTCCATCCTGATCGACGAGGCCCGCACGCCGCTGATCATCAGCGGCCAGGCCGAAGATCACACCGACCTGTATCTGGCCATCAACAAGGTGGTGCCGCTGCTCAAGAAGCAGGAAGGCGAAGCCGACCCGCGCACGGGCGAGGGCGTCACGGTGCCCGGCGACTTCACGGTCGACGAGAAGACGCACCAGGTGTTCCTCACCGAGGACGGCCACGAGAACGCCGAGCGCCTGCTGAGCGAATTCAAGCTGCTGCCCGAGGGCGCGTCGCTCTACGACCCGGCCAACATCACGCTGATGCACCACCTGAACGCGGCGCTGCGCGCCCGTCACCTCTACCACCGCGACCAGCACTACGTGGTGCAGCAGGGCGAAGTGGTGATCGTCGACGAGTTCACCGGCCGCCTCATGAGCGGCCGCCGCTGGAGCGACGGCCTGCACCAGGCCGTGGAAGCCAAGGAAGGCGTGGAGATCCAGGCCGAGAACCAGACGCTGGCCTCCATCACCTTCCAGAACTACTTCCGCCTGTATTCCAAGCTCGCCGGCATGACCGGCACGGCCGACACCGAGGCCTACGAGTTCCAGGAGATCTACGGCCTCGAGACCGTCATCATCCCGCCGAACCGCACGAGCAAGCGCGAGGACCAGCTCGACCGCGTCTACAAGACCACGCGCGAGAAGTACGAGGCGGCCATCCAGGACATCCGCGAGTGCTACGAGCGCGGCCAGCCGGTGCTGGTGGGCACCTCGTCCATCGAGAACTCCGAGATCATCGACGGCCTGCTCACCCAGGCGGGCCTGCCGCACCAGGTGCTCAACGCCAAGCAGCACGCCCGCGAGGCCGACATCGTGGCGCAGGCCGGCCGCACGAAGATGATCACCATCGCGACCAACATGGCCGGCCGCGGCACCGACATCGTGCTGGGCGGCAACATCGAAAAGATGATCGAGGCCATCGAGAACGACGAAGGCCGCGACGAGGCGGCCAAGCAGGCCGACATCGCCCACATCCGCGCCGAGTGGAACAAGGACCACGAGTTCGTGAAGTCGCTCGGCGGCCTGCGCATCATCGCCACCGAACGCCACGAGTCGCGCCGCATCGACAACCAGCTGCGCGGCCGTTCGGGCCGCCAGGGCGACCCGGGCTCCTCGCGCTTCTACCTGAGCCTGGACGATCCACTGATGCGCATCTTCGCGGGCGACCGCGTGAAGGCGATCATGGACCGCCTGAAGATGCCCGATGGCGAGGCCATCGAGGCCGGCATCGTCACGCGCAGCATCGAGAGCGCGCAGCGCAAGGTCGAGGCGCGCAACTTCGACATCCGCAAGCAGCTGCTCGAGTACGACGACGTGTCGAACGACCAGCGCAAGGTGATCTACCAGCAGCGCAACGACATCCTCGACGCGGCCGACCTGACGGCGCAGATCGCGGCGCTGCGCGAAGGCTGCTTCACCGACCTCGTGCGCCAGTACGTGCCGGCCGAGTCGGTGGAAGAGCAATGGGACCTGGACGGCCTGGAGAAGAGCCTCTTCAACGAGTGGGGCATCGACATGCCGCTCAAGAAGGAAGTCGAGGCTTCCGAGGCCATCGCCGACGAGGACATCGTCGAGAAGGTGCTCAAGAACGCCAACGAGACCTTCGACGCCAAGGTCGCGCTGATCGGCCAGGAGAACTTCACCCAGTTCGAGCGCATGGTGCTGCTGCAGAGCATCGACACCCACTGGCGCGAACACCTGGCCTCGCTCGACTACCTGCGCCAGGGCATCCACCTGCGCGGCTACGCGCAGAAGCAGCCCAAGCAGGAATACAAGCGCGAAGCCTTCGAGCTCTTCGGCCAGTTGCTCGATTCGGTCAAGAACGAAGTCACGCGCCAGCTCATGACGGTGCGCGTGCAGTCGAGCGAGCAACTCGAACAGGCCGCCGAAGCGATGGAAAGCCGCGGCGAGAACGTCTCGAACATCACCTACTCGGCACCGACCGAGACGGGCGAAGTCGAGGTGCGCGTCGACGAGGAAAACCAGCGCCGCATCGCGGCCGCCGGGCTGGGCGCGCTCGGCGCGGAGGCTGCCGCCTTCGCCCGCGTCGGCCGCAACGACCCGTGCCCCTGCGGCAGCGGCAAGAAGTACAAGCAGTGCCACGGCAAGCTGACCTGAAGTAGACATGCTCCCTAGGCTTGCCGCACTTCGTGTGGCCGCCAGCCCCTCGCCGGGGGCGATACCGGCGGCCCGGCAAAGCCGGTTCCGCGGTATCCCTGGCGACGAAAAGTGCGTCTTGTCGGTGCCGATGAAAAATTGATACGCAAGAAGGAATAAGTGCCATGCCCGTGAACCTGTCTGCCCCTGATCCTGCCGCCTTGTTCGCGGTGCCCGGCGTCCGCATCGGCGTGGCCGAGGCGGGTGTGCGCAAGGCCAATCGCAAGGACCTGACGGTCGTGCTGATCGACGAAGGTTCGGCCGTCGGCGGCGTGTTCACGCAGAACCGCTTCTGCGCCGCGCCGGTGCAGGTCTGCCGCGAGCACCTGGCCGCTAACCACGGCATCCGGGCGATGGTCATCAACACCGGCAATGCCAATGCGGGCACCGGCGAAGACGGGCTGATGCGCACGCGCTCCACCTGCATCGCGCTGGCGCGCAAGCTGGAGATCTCGCCCGAGCAGATCCTGCCGTTCTCCACCGGCGTGATCATGGAGCCGCTGCCCGTCGACCGCATCGAGGCCGGCCTTCCCGCCGCCCTGGCAGACGCCAGGGAGGACAACTGGGCGCGCGCGGCCGAGGGCATCATGACCACCGACACGATTCCCAAGGCGTTCAGCCAGCAGGTTCAGGTCGGCGGCGCCACCGTCACCATCACCGGCATCAGCAAGGGCGCCGGCATGATCCGCCCGAACATGGCGACCATGCTGGGCTTCCTGGCGACGGACGCGAAGATCGACCCCTCGCTGATCCAGCCGCTGGCCAGGCAGCTGGCCGATGCCTCGTTCAACCGCGTGACCATCGACGGCGACACCTCGACGAACGACTCGTTCGTGGTCATCGCCACGCAGAAGGCCGCGCACGCGACCATCACTTCGCTCGACTCGGCCGAGGGCAAGGCGCTGGTGGCCGCGATGCAGGAGGTGGCGCGCCAGCTGGCGCAGGCCATCGTGCGCGACGGGGAGGGGGCGACCAAGTTCATCACCGTCCAGGTCGAAGGCGGCCGCGACGCTGCCGAGTGCAAGCAGGTGGCGTACGCCGTGGCGCACTCGCCACTGGTCAAGACGGCCTTCTACGCCAGCGACCCGAATCTGGGCCGCATCCTGGCTGCCGTGGGCTATGCGGGCATCGCCGACCTCGACCAGACCGGCATCGACCTGTTCCTCGACGACGTCCATGTGGCGGTCAAGGGCGGGCGCAATCCGTCGTACCGCGAGGAAGACGGCCAGCGCGTGATGAAGCAGAGCGAAATCACGGTGCGCATCGGCCTGGGCCGCGGCAATGCCAGCGAGACGGTGTGGACCTGCGACTTCAGCCACGAATACGTGACGATCAACGCCGATTACCGGTCATGAATGAGCAGTTCCAGAGGCTGATCGAGCGAGCCGAACAGCTCATCGGGCGCATCGAATCGATCCTTCCGCAGCCGCTGGCCGAGCCGGCCGACTGGAACGCGTCCATCGCCTGGCGCTACCGCCGCCGCAGCTCGGGCCACGGCGTGCTGGAGCCGGTGAAGCACGTGGCGGCGATGTCGCTCGATTCGCTGAAGGAAATCGACGTCCAGAAGGAAAAGATCGCGCGCAACACGCAGCAGTTCGTCGAAGGCAAGCCAGCCAACAACGTGCTGCTGACGGGCGCGCGCGGCACGGGCAAGTCGTCGCTGATCCGCGCCTGCCTGCAGGCCTACGCGCCGCAAGGGCTGCGCCTGATCGAGGTGGACAAGGCCGAGCTCACCGACCTGCCTGACATCGTCGAGGTGGTGTCGCAGCGGCCCGAGAAGTTCATCGTGTTCAGCGACGACCTGAGCTTCGACGAGGGCGAGCCGGGCTACAAGGCGCTGAAGTCGATCCTCGACGGCTCCATCGCGGCATCGACGCCCAATGTGCTGATCTACGCGACCAGCAACCGGCGCCACCTGCTGCCCGAGTACATGAAGGACAACCTCTCGTACACCCACACCGAGGACGGCGAAGTCCACCCCGGCGAGGTGATCGAGGAAAAGATCTCGCTGTCGGAGCGCTTCGGCCTCTGGGTGAGCTTCTATCCCTTCAGCCAGAACGAATACCTGACGATCGTGGGCCAGTGGCTCTCGTCGTTCGGCATGGACGAGGCCACCATCGCGGCGGCGCGGCCCGAGGCGCTCGTGTGGGCGCTGGAGCGCGGCTCGCGCAGCGGCCGCGTGGCCTACCAGTTCGCGCGCGACTACGCGGGGCGGAGCAAGGCGTGAGCGAACAGACCCGCAAGCACACGGAAGTCGCGGTCGGCGTGCTGATCCGCCTGTCCGACGGCGCGCTGCTGCTTTCGACGCGGCCCGAGGGCAAGGCCTACGCGGGCTTCTGGGAGTTTCCCGGCGGCAAGATCGAGGCGGGCGAGACGGTCGAACAGGCGCTGCGGCGCGAGCTCCAGGAAGAACTCGGCATCACCATCGACGGCGCCGAGGTCTGGAAGGTGACCGAGCACGACTACCCGCACGCGCTGGTGCGCCTGCACTGGTGCAAGGTCACGGCCTGGAGCGGCGAATTCGAGATGCGCGAAGGCCAGCGCATGGCCTGGCAGCAGCTGCCGCTGGAGGTGACGCCGGTGCTGCCGGGCGCGTTCCCGGTGCTGCAGTGGCTGTCGGAAGAGCGCGGCCTGCCGTTCGTGGCGCCGCCGGTGGTCGCGCCTGCCGACGCGCCGGCCAGCTGATCGCTTGATGCATCCCAAGTACCGTCCGGACATCGACGGCCTGCGTGCAATCGCCGTGGGCTCGGTACTGGTCTACCACGCGTTCCCTACGGCGCTGATGGGCGGCTTCGTCGGCGTCGACATCTTCTTCGTGATCTCGGGCTTCCTGATCACGACCATCATTCTCCAGAGCCTCGCGGCGGGCGACTTCAGCTACCGCGACTTCTACGCGCGGCGCATCCGGCGGATCTTCCCGGCGCTGATCGTGGTGCTGTTCGCCACGCTCTGCGCGGGCTGGTACCTGCTGCTGTCCGACGAGTTCGCCGAGCTCGGCAAGCAGACCGTGGGCGGCGCGGCCTTCGTCGCCAACTTCGTGTTCTGGGGCGAGTCGGGCTACTTCGACACGGCCGCCGAGACCAAGCCGCTGCTGCACCTGTGGTCGCTGGGCATCGAGGAGCAGTTCTACATCTTCTGGCCGCTGCTGCTGGGGCTCGCCTGGCGCAAGGGCTGGCCGATCGTGCGCGTGGTGCTGGCGGTGGCGGCGGTCTCGTTCGTCGTGAACGTGGCCACGGTGCATCCGCTGCCGGCGGCGTCGTTCTATTCGCCGGCTTCCCGTTTCTGGGAGCTGATGGTGGGCGGCATCCTGGCCTGCATGCGGCTGAAGCCGCCGGCGCCGAGCGCGTGGCGCAGCCACCTGCAGTCGGTGCTGGGCGTGGGGCTGATCGTGCTCGGGCTGGTGATGATCCGCAGCAACAAGGCCTTCCCGGGCTGGTGGGCGCTGCTGCCCACGCTGGGCGCCGTCAGCTGCATCGCCGCGGGGCCGAACGGCGTGCTCAACAAGTACCTGCTGTCGAACCGGGTGATGGTGTGGATCGGGCTCATCAGCTATCCGCTGTACCTGTGGCACTGGCCGCTGCTGGCCTTCGTGCGCATCGTGGAGGCCGATCCGCTGCATCCATCGCCGGTCTACCGCGCCGGCGCGATGGTGGCCGCCGTGCTGCTGGCATGGGCCACGTACCGCTTCGTCGAACGCTACACGAGAAGCCGTCCCGGCACGGGGATCCTCAAGGCGCTGGGCGGTGGCATGGTGCTGGTCGCCGCGCTGGGCACCGCGATCTTCTTCGGCGTGCCCGGCCCCCGCAACGACAGCGACCGGCTGCAGGTCGTCGCCAACGCCACGCTGGACGCCGACTACTACGCCGGCTTCAAGCTCGACCAGATCGGCGAGCAGCTGGTCTACAAGACCGGAAGCGGCCCCAAGCGCGTGCTCTTCGTGGGCGACAGCCACGTGCAGCAGTACGCGCCGCGCATCATGGAGCTGTCGCGCACGCTGTCGATGCCCGACAAGTCGGCCTGGTTCGTGACCCAGGGCGCATGCCCGGCGGTTCCGGGCGTGCAGGTCGACAAGAACATCGGATGCGCCGAGCGCCGCGACGCGATGCTGGCCTATGCGATGGGCCCGGAGGTCGACTCGGTCGTCATCGGTGGCTGCTGGAACTGCTACTTCGTCGGCCACGGGGCGCTGGAGTACTACTTCCGCGGCCCCGACAACAAGGTCCATCCGTTCCAGGGCGGCGACGGCATCGAGCGTTCGCTGGCCTCGCTGGAGGCCACGCTGCGCGAGCTGGCACGGCACAAGAAGGTCTTCCTGCTGCTCGACAACCCCGGCGGCCCCGAATTCACGCCCAAGCGCCTGATCGAAGGCAGCCGCCTCACGCACATGGAGGCGATGACCTCCTCGCCGACGGTGCCGCTGCCGGCCGACCAGAAGGTGCTCAACGACAGGCTGCGCGCCATCGCCGAGGCGAGCGGCGCGCAGCCCATCGATGCGATGGCTGTGCTGTGCAAGGACGGCGCCCCTTGCCTGGTCACGCTGCCCGACGGCGCGCCCGCGTACAAGGACGCCGACCACCTGCGTCCGCGCTACACGCGCGAAGAGGCGAGCTACTTCGACCGGACCGTGCGCAGCGCCCCGGCGCAGCAGCCGTCGCGCTGAGCGGCCGTTCGCCAGCCGACCGACCGACAGATCGAAGAAGAGCAAGCGCCCATGCATCCCAAGTACCGCCCGGACATCGACGGCCTGCGAGCCATCGCGGTCGGCTCGGTGCTGGCGTACCACGCCTTCCCGAGCCTGCTGCCGGGAGGCTTCATCGGGGTCGACATCTTCTTCGTGATCTCGGGCTTCCTGATCACGACCATCCTCCTGCAGAGCCTGGCGGCGGGCGACTTCAGCTACCGCGACTTCTACGCGCGGCGCATCCGGCGGATTTTTCCGGCGCTGGTGCTGGTGCTGCTGGCGACGCTGGCCTTCGGCTGGTATGTGCTGCTGCCGGGCGAGTTCTCGCAGCTGGGCAAGCAGACCACGGGCGGCGCCGCCTTCTTCGCCAACCTCGTCTTCTTGGGCGAGGCCGGCTATTTCGACGCCTCGGCCGAGACCAAGCCGCTGCTGCACCTGTGGTCGCTGGGCATCGAGGAGCAGTTCTACATCTTCTGGCCGCTGATGCTGGGGCTGGCATGGCGCAGGCGCTGGCCGATGCTGCGCGTGGTGCTGGCGGTGGCCGTGATCTCGTTCCTCGTCAACGTGCTGACGGTACAGGCGCACCGCGCGGCGGCTTTCTATTCGCCGCTGTCGCGCGCGTGGGAGCTGATGGCGGGCGGGTTGCTGGCGGTCATGCAGCTGCAGTCAGTTGCACAAGGCGCCGCGAGCACCCGTGCGTGGAAGAAGCACCTGCAGTCGATCGTCGGCATCGCGCTGATCGTGCTCGGCCTCTTCATGACGCGCAGCACCAAGGCGTTTCCGGGCTGGTGGGCGCTGCTGCCGGTGCTGGGCGCGGCGAGCTGCATCGCGGCAGGGCCGGGCGGGGTGCTCAACCGGTATCTGCTGTCGAACCGGGTGATGGTGTGGATCGGCCTCATCAGCTACCCGCTGTACCTCTGGCACTGGCCGCTGCTGTCCTACGCGCGCATCGTGACCGGCGGCGAGCCGCCGCTGCAGCTGCGCATCGTGCTGGTGGCGGCGTCGGTCGTGCTGGCGTGGGCCACGTATCGCTTCCTCGAGCGCTTCGTCAAGCTGCACCTCTCGCAGGCAATCCTGCGCGGGCTGGCGGGTGCGGGCGCGGCGTTGGCGCTGGCCGGTGTTCTTGTTTTCCTGGGCACGCCGATGCCTCGCCACGACAGCCCGGCCCTGCAGGCGGTGGCCGATGCGACCCGCGAGGACAACTACTACGACGGCTTCGAGGAGGCCGCGCTGGGCAACCAGTTCGTCTACCGCGCCGGCAACGGCAAGCACAACGTGCTGCTGATCGGCGACAGCCACGTCGAGCAGTACGCGCCGCGCGCGCTCGAGCTGGTGCGCACGCAGCCCGACAAGGCACGCACCATCTACTTCGCGACCAAGGGCTCGTGCCCGCCGGTGCCGGGCCTTTTCAGCGGCCCCGACACCGGCTGCGACGAGCGGCGCACCGCGGTGCTCGAGCTGGCGCTCAAGCCCGAGATCGACTCGGTCGTGCTGGGTGCGTGCTGGAGCTGCTACTTCACCGGCGCCGGCCCGACGGTGAACTTCTTCGTCGACGACCGGAAGGCCGTGCATCCGTTCATCGGCGGCGACGGCATCGATCAGTCGCTCAAGTCGCTGGGCGAGGTGCTGAAGCGGCTGTCGGCGCACAAGCCGGTCTACCTGGTGCTGGGCAATCCGGTGGGCATGGATTTCGATCCGCTGCGGCAGATCGAGGGCAGCCGCCTGGGGCGCATGACGGCGGAGTCGGGTCAGCTCAAGGCGCCGATGCCGCAGGACCAGGCGCAGTTCAACGCGCGGCTGAAGCAGGTGGCGCAGGCCAATGGCGCCAAGGTCATCGAGCCTTTCGCCAGCCTGTGCGCGGATGGCGAGTGCATCCGCAGCATGCCGGACGACGGTTCGCCAGCCTACAAGGACATCGGCCATCTTCGGCCGCGCTATGCGCGAAGCTCCGCGACGTACATCGATCCGGCGCTGCTGGATGAAGGCGCCGTCGGCAAGTAAGCGGCTTTTCCTGCCGACCTACTGGATCTTGGGATCGCCGAAAGGCTCGTCGTCCGGCGGCGCTTCGGCGGGCATGCGGAATTCCTCGCTGGCCCAGGCGCCCAGGTCGATGCCTTTGCAGCGCGCGCTGCAGAAGGGCCGGTAGGCGTTGCTCGGCGCATAGACGCTCTCGCCGCCGCAGGTGGGGCAGCGCACGATGCGCTCGCCCTTGCTGTTCACCTCGGTCGTCATGCGCAAAGGGTGAGCTCGAAGGGGGCGTCTTCCGAGCTCTGGTGCAGGCGGTCGTCCTTGTCGTGGCGCATCAGGCGCACCGAGACCATGAGGCGGTTGCCGCTGATTTCGGGGATCAGGCCCAGCTTGGGGTCGATGCGCAGGCGCAGCAGCTGGAAGCTGCGGCCCTGGGGCAGGTTCTGCTGGAACTGGCCGTTGACCGCGATCACCTTGTAGGGCACGTCGGCGTCGCGCAGCAGCTTGAGCAGCAGGTAGATCGACGAGGCCAGGGGCGACAGCGTGTTCGACCAGCGCTCGAGGTCGGCGCGGCGGCTGGTGGCTGGGCGGTGCTGCCAGGCGTAGTAGGCGGGCAGGTCGAACTCGCAGGTGCCGCCCGGAATGCCGGCGCGGCTGCGGATGCTCATGAGCCACTCGTTCTCGGTCAGCGCCTGGCCCGCCTTGCCGGCCACGCCGTTGAGGGTGGCGAAATTGCCTTCGAGCTGGCCGATGACCTGGTCGAGCACCGTCTCGGCGATGGCCGGATTGCCCCGGTAGCTGTTGAAGACGTTCTTGTGCTTGTCCAGGTCGCGCAGCACGTCGGCCTTGAGGTCGGCGCGCGCGGCGACGTCCATGATCTCGAAGATCGTGACCAGGGCGTAGTGGTGGGACAGCGGGGATTCGGCCGGCACCAGCTCGCCGAGGCGGCGAAACAGGTGCTCTAGCCGCAGGTACGTGCGGATGCGCTCGTTGAAGGGGTACTCGTAGAGGATCACGCGTATCGGTTTTTCACGTCGGGTTCGGGCTCATTGCGTCTTGGCGGCCGGTGGCGGGAACACCTCGCGCACAGCCTCCAGCATACGCTGCCCGAAAAGAATGTAACCCCGGGTCGACACGTGGGTCTCGTTGGCAGGGAAAAGATCCTTCATCTTGAAGCGGTTCTGCTCGGCCAGCGCGAACAGGTCCGGTCCGATATTTTGCGGGTTGAACGCGGCCCGGAACGCATCGGCATGGTTTTGTTGCAAATACACGCTGGTCTTGTTCGGCACGACCATCCACACCACCTTGTAGGGTGCTGCAGTGCTCTCGAAGCGCTTCATGAAGCTCGCGGACTCGGCTGTCAGCGCCGGATTGACGCGGTCCTCGGCGGTCATCAGGAGCTTGTTGCAGGCGCGGTGGCTGAACTGCTTGCAGCCCTCGGGCACCACGCGGGCGTCGATCAGCGGGCCCCAGCGATCGGGCGTGTTGGTCCAGCTGTCGGAGGCCAGGATCTCCTTGGTGTTTTGGTATGTCAACCAGCCGCTGAGCAACTGGGCATCCCAGTTGAGCTGGAAGCCAGGGGCCGGCCTGGACGGGTTCTCGAAGGGAGGCGGCGTCGGCTTGAAGCTGTGCTTCATGGTCTTGCACGACTCGGACTTCTCGATGCGGTCGTACAGCAGCCGTTCGATGCTCTCGACGATCACGACCTTGCCCTTGAAACCCGACTTCTGGAGCCAGCCCGAGAAGTCGTCGCAGAGCACGCCGCCCAGGTTGTCCCAGTGCGTGGTCGTGACCTTGTAGCCCGCGCCCACCAGTTTCGACTGCCACGCGTAGCGCACCGAGAAGCTGTCGCCGATCACCAGGATGTCGGATTCGGTGATGGGCCAGGTCTTGACGTCGGCGTCGGGAATGGGCGGCGGCGGCTCGTGCCAGCCGAACTCGCGCTCGGAAATGCGCCCGATGCGGGTCAGGTCGCCGTAGGGGATGGGCGTGAAGAGGCTGACCAGCAGCAGGGCGCAGCACACCAGGTAGCCCGCGGCGAAGATGCGAAGCCAGGTCCTGGCAGATTTCGTGTCTTCCATGTCGTCAGAACTGGAAATAGAGGAAGGGGCTGTAGCTGCCGAACTTCGACACGCACAGGCCAAAGAGGTAGACGCAGCCCAGGCCGGTGGCCCAGGTCGCCAGGCGCTGCAGGCGCGGGCGGCCGGCCAGCCCGGCGACGGCGGGAATCCAGCGGTCGAGCGTGATGGTGGGCGGCAGCGCCAGGCAGATCACGAGGCCGACCAGGATCGTCTGGAAGAATTCCGGCTTGCGGAACGGCACGCGGAACTCGCTGAAGGCCGACACGGGCGCGCCGTGCATGCCCAGCATGCCCTTGTAGATCTCGATGGCGGCCGACATGCTGTCGGCGCGGAAGACCACCCAGGCGATCATCACGCACAGGAAGGTGAGGAACCAGCCGGCCACGCGGCCGTACCAGGTGGTTTCGGTCTTGCCGCGACGCACCTTGGCGTTCCAGAAGTGGTTGACCATCAGGTAGAAGCCGTGCAGCGCGCCCCAGAGCACGAAGGTCCAGGCGGCGCCGTGCCACAGGCCGCCCAGCAGCATCGTCAGGAACAGGTTGATGTAGCGCCGCGTCGGACCCTTTCGGTTGCCGCCCAGCGGCACGTAGAGGTAGTCGCGCAGGAAGGTCGACAGCGAGATGTGCCAGCGGCGCCAGAACTCGATCATGTTGGTCGACTTGTACGGCGACCTGAAGTTGAGCGGCAGTTGCACGCCCACGCACAGCGAGAGGCCCACGGCCATGTCGGAATAGCCCGAGAAGTCGAAGTAGATCTGCAGCGTGTACGCCAGCACCCCGAACCAGGCCGTGTACAGCGAGGGCAGCACGCCTTCGTGCACGCCCTTGAACATCATGTCGGCGTACTGGCCCAGCGGGTCGGCGATGAGCATCTTCTTGGCCAGGCCGAAGACGAAGATGCCCAGGCCCAGCGCGATGTTGTTGGCGTTGATCCTGTAGGTGGCCGGGCTGTTGAACTGCGGCATCATCTGCGCGTGATGCAGCACGGGGCCCGCGATCAGGTGCGGGAAGTAGGTCACGAACAGCACGTAATGGATGAAGCTGCGCTCGTGCACCTTGCCCTGCCAGCAGTCGACCAGGAAGGCGATCTGGGTGAAGGTGTAGAACGAGATGCCGATGGGCAGGACGATGTGGACCAGGTCGATCTGCGGGAGCCCTGCGGCGGCCAGGCCGGCATCGACGTTCTCGAGGAAGAAGTTGGCGTACTTGAAGACCGCCAGCACCCCCAGGTTGACCACCAGGGCGATGATCAGCAGCGTCTTGCGGTACTTGTCCTCCCGGCTGGGGGAGGGCGTGAGCCGCAGCCCGAACCAGTAGTTGACGCAGATCGACCCCAGCAGGAGCGGCAGCGCCTTGACGCTCCACCACCCGTAGAAGAAGAGGGAAGCCAGTGCCAGGAACCCCGCCGCCGACCGGGGGCTGCGCGCACCGATCAGGAAGAAGCCGATCAGGACCAGCGGGAAGAAAACGAAGATGAAGGGGTACGAATTGAAAAGCATCGTGAGGGGCGCTTGGGCATGCGCCGTTTGACGTGACCGTCTTTTTGCCGTCGCGGCGTCAACCCCAAATTATCGCGTGCTTGACTTAGCCCACCGTTCCCAGAAACCCCGGACCTGCTGAGCGAGTTCCTCCAGGGTCAGGGACTCGTTGTAAATGACGGCGTCCGCGGCGGCCCGCCGGGCCCGGCGCGGAGCCTGCTGGGCGATCACCGCCTTGACCGCTTCGGGCGCCCAGCCCGAGCGTGCGATGACGCGTTTCAGCTGCGTTTCCTCGGTGGCGTCGACCACCAGCACCCGGTCGACGATCGCGCGCCAGCGGCCGGATTCGACCAGCAGGGGAACGTCGAACACGACGACGGCATCCTCGCCGGCTGCCGCGGCCTGGCGCTGGGTTTCGGCGCCGATCAGGGGATGGAGAGTGGATTCGAGCCGGGCCTTGGCGCCGGCGTCCGCGAACACGATCTGGCGCATCGCGGCACGGTCCAGGCCGCCGGCCGGGTCGATGACGCCCGGGCCGAAGGCGGCTTCCAGGGCCGGCATCGCGATGCCGCCCGGCAGCGCGATGGAGCGCGCGATGGCGTCGGTGTCCACGAGAACCGCCCCCTGGGCCACCAGGAGGCTCGCGACCGTGCTCTTGCCGCTGCCGATGCCGCCCGTCAGGCCGATGCGCCGCACTGCCATGCGGAGGTCAGCGCATCAGCGCGTCCAGGGGAAAGGCGAACGGAATCCACTGCCTCACGACTTCGGGGCCCGCCACGAGGCAGACGAGGCCAGCGCCGGCCAGGAAGGGGCCGAAGGCGATGGGAATGTCCTTGTGCGCCAGCTTGCCGGCGATGCGCAAAGAGATGCCGATCACCGCACCCACCAGCGAAGAGACGAGGATGATCGCGATGAGGTAGTCCGCTCCGAGCCATGCGCCCAGCGCGGCCAGCAGTTTGAAGTCTCCATAGCCCATGCCTTCCTTGCCCGTGACCAGGCGAAAGGCATGGTACACAAGCCAGAGGCTCAGGTAGCCGAACACCGCGCCCCAGACGGCCGAACTCAGCGAAACGCCGGTCCAGCCCATGGCCGCGCCGATCAGGCCGAGCCAGAGCAGCGGGTAGTTGAGCGAATCGGGCAGGAACTGCGTGTCGAAGTCGATCAGGAACTGGCAGATCAGGAAGGCCCCGAACGCCGCCCAAAGCGCCCCGGCCGGCGTGATGCCGAAGCGCCAGGCGCACAGGGCGAACAGGCCACCGGTGATCAGCTCGACCAACGGGTAGCGAAGGCTGATCGAGGTCTTGCACGACGAGCAGCGTCCGCGCAGCGCGGCATAGCTCAGCACGGGGATGTTCTCGTACCAGCGGATCTCGTGGCCGCAGGCGCCGCAGCGCGACGCGGGGCGCATCAGGTCGAAGGGAGGCTGCTTCTCGACGACTTCGGCCGCCTTGTCGGCGGAGGCCTCCAGCCCGGCGGGCGCCGCGACCTTCGGCCCGAAGGCCAGCGACCACAGCGAGGGCGCATCCTTCGACGACATGAGATTGGCGACCGCGTCGGCAAGCCACTCGCGGTACATCATCACCGGCACGCGGTAGATGACGACGTTCATGAAGCTGCCGATCAATAGCCCCAGGACACCGGCGAAGACGGTGTCGAATTCCCGCGAAACCAGCATCAAACGACCTGGCCGAGCTTGAAGATGGGCAGGTACATCGACACCACGATGCCGCCGATGATGGTGCCGAGGAACACGATGATGATCGGCTCCATCAGGCTGGAGAGGCCCGCGACCATGTCGTCCACCTCGGATTCGTAGAAGTCGGCGGCCTTGCCCAGCATGTGGTCGATCGAGCCGGATTCCTCGCCGATGGCGGTCATCTGGATCACCATGGACGGGAACAGGTTGACGTTGGTCATGGCCGCCGTGAGGCTGGTGCCGGTGGAGACTTCCTGCTGGATCTTCGCGGTGGCGTCGCCGTAGACGGTGTTGCCGGAGGCGCCGCCCACGGAGTCGAGGGCTTCGACCAGCGGGACGCCGGCGGCGAACATGGTGGCCAGAGTGCGGGTCCAGCGGGCGACGCAGGATTTTTCGATCAGCGCGCCGAAAACCGGAATTCTCAGCAGAAGGCGGTCCATGGTCCTTTGCACGCGCTCATTGCGCTTCCAGGCCTGCAGGAAGAAATAGAGCCCGCCGCCAATGCCGCCGAAGATCAGCCACCAGTAAGACACGAAGAACTCGCTGATGCCGATCACGATCAGGGTCGGTGCCGGCAGGTCGGCTCCGAACGACGTGAACACCGATTTGAATGCCGGGATCACGAAGATCATGATGATGGCGATCACCACGAAGGCCACAACAATCACTGAGATCGGATACATCAAGGCCGACTTGATCTTGGATTTGATCGCCTCGGTCTTTTCCATGTAGGTCGCCAGCCGGTCCAGCAACTCTTCGAGAATACCGGCCGCTTCGCCTGCCTCCACCAAGTTGCAATAGAGATTGTCGAAGTACTTCGGAAACTTGCGGAAGGCGGACGAGAGCGAACTGCCGGTTTCCACGTCGCTGCGGATGTCGTTGAGCAGCTTGGCCACACTCGGGTTCGCATTGCCGCGCCCGACGATATCGAAGGACTGCATCAGGGGCACGCCGGCCTTCATCATGGTCGCCAGCTGGCGCGTGAAGATCGCGATGTCCTTCGGCTTGATCGCCTTGCCTGAGCGCATGCGGCGCTTCTTGATCTTGGAGGCGAGCACGCCCTGGCGGCGCAGCGCGGCCTGCACCTGGTTTTCGCCGGCAGCACGAAGTTCGCCGCGTACCAGCTTGCCGTTGCGGTCCTTGCCTTCCCATTCGAAGACAAATTCCTTGTGTGTGGGCTGGGTGCGGGAGGATGCCACTGTAGCCATTCGATCTCCGGTATTCGGTGTGTTCGTTATTCGTTGGTGCAGGCCACCACTTCTTCGAGCGAAGTGAGGCCCTGCATGACCTTGCGCAGGCCCGACTGGCGCAGCGAACGCACGCCCTCGGCTTCCGACTGCGCGGCGATGTCGAGCGCACTGCCGTCGCGCAGGATGATTTCCTGGATGGCTTCCGAGATCGGCATCACCTGGTAGATGCCCACGCGGCCCTTGTAGCCGCTGCTGCAGGCGGAGCAGCCGACGGGGCGGTACGGTTTCCAGGAGCCGTCCAGCTCTTCTTCCTTGAAACCTGCCTCGAGCAGCGTTTCGCGCGGGATGTCGGCCGGCAGCTTGCAGACGGTGCACAGGCGCCGCGCGAGGCGCTGGGCAGTGATCAGGATCACGCTCGACGCGATGTTGAACGGCGCGATGCCCATGTTGCGCATCCGCGTGAGCGTGGTCGGCGCATCGTTGGTGTGCAGCGTGGAGAGCACCAGGTGGCCGGTCTGGGCTGCCTTGATCGAGATGTCGGCGGTTTCGAGGTCGCGGATTTCGCCGACCATGATGATGTCGGGATCCTGGCGCAGGAAGGCGCGCAGCGCGGCTGCGAAGGTCAGGCCCGCGCGTTCGTTGACATTGACCTGGTTGACGCCGGGCAGGTTGATTTCCGACGGGTCTTCCGCCGTCGCGATGTTCACGCCCGGCTGGTTCAGGAGGTTCAGGCAGGTGTAGAGCGACACCGTCTTGCCCGAGCCGGTAGGGCCGGTGACGAGCACCATCCCGTACGGGCGGCCGATGGCATGCAGCAGCCGCGCCTTTTCGTCAGCGTCGTAACCCAGGGCGTCGATGCCCAGGCGCGCGCTGCTCGGGTCGAGGATACGCACGACGATCTTCTCGCCGAAGAGCGTGGGCAGCGTGCTCACGCGGAAGTCGATCACGCGGTCGGGACCGATCTTGAGCTTCATGCGGCCGTCCTGCGGCACGCGCTTCTCGGAGATGTCGAGCCGGGAAATGACCTTGATGCGCGAGGCCAGCTTGTCCTTGATGACCGTGGGCGGGCTGGCAACTTCGCGCAGTTCGCCGTCGACCCGGAAGCGGACGCGGTAGTTGTGCTCGTAGGGCTCGAAGTGGATGTCGGATGCCCGCATGCTGACGGCGTCGAGCAGCATCTTGTGCAGGAAGCGCACGACCGGCGCATCTTCGACTTCGGCGATGGCCTGGTCATTGCCCTCGTTCGCGGTCTCGGCCGCGACGTCGTCGAACTCGAACTCGCTGCCGACGATGCTGTTGATGGTCTCGGCCGCGCTGACGGCGGCGGCTTCGATCATCCGCGACAGCTTGTCGTATTCGGCGATGACCCAGTCGACGCCCATCTGGGAGGCGAACTTGATCTTTTCCGCGGCCTGCTGATCGGAAGGATCGGCTGTTGCAACAATCAGACGGTTGTTGCGCTTGCTGAGCACGACGATGCGGTACGCATGGCACAGCTTCTGGTCGAGCAGGTCCTTGGGCAGGCGCTGGGGATCGATGGCGTCGAGATCGAGCAGCGGTGCGCCGAACGCGGTGGAAAGGGTGTGGGCGAGGTCTGCGGCGGAAACGGCGCCGGAGCCGGTCAGTTCGGCAATGAAGCTCGTGCGAGCGCTGATGGACTTCTGATAGATGTCCTCGGCTGCCCTGGCAGGCAGCTTGCCGGCCGAAACCAGGGCGCGCGCAAGCCCGGGTAGGGCAATTTGCGAAGGTTCTTTAACAGGAAGTTCGGCTGCAGCCATTCAGCGAGTGAAAAAGATGTGAAAATTTGCTTCACGATCATCGCTGAACAGTCCTGTGCTGTAAATCGCTACACAGCAACAGGCTGGCCATTTGTCCATTAATGCCAGCCAAAGGCTGGTCGGGGTGAGAGGATTCGAACCTCCGGCCTCTACGTCCCGAACGTAGCGCTCTACCAGGCTAAGCTACACCCCGATGGTTGCAAGAAAGAAGAAGTCGTCCTAGATGCCAACTCAGGAGAGGTGTTCAGGCACGTCGCTCAAGCAACTGAGCCGCTAATTGTAGCAAACCTGAAGCGTGCAAATTGGCCGGGAAATCTTTTAATGCATGAATCGCACGCTGCGCCTCGGCTGCTGCCGCTGCGCGCGAGGCATCCAGGGCCCCGGTTTCCTGAACGATCTCGATGACCTTGCCCAGCTGGGTGGTGTCGCCGGCCTCGATGGCGGCGCGCACGAGCGCGCTCTGTGCCGGAGTGCCTCGCTGCATCGCGAAGATGAGCGGCAGCGTGGTCTTGCCTTCACGCAGGTCGTCGCCGACATTCTTGCCGGTTTCGTTGGCGTCGCCCGTGTAGTCCAGGACGTCATCGATCACCTGGAAGGCGGTGCCCAAGGCCTGGCCGTAGGTCGCGCAGGCCTCTTCCATTTTTGGGGTGGCGTTCGCCAGCACGGCCGCGAGGCGGGTGCTCGCCTCGAAGAGCTTCGCCGTCTTCGAGCGGATCACGCGCAGATAGGCCGCTTCGTCCAGCGACGCATCGTGCATGTTCATCAGCTGAAGCACCTCGCCCTCGGCGATGATGTTGGTGGCTTCGGCCAGGATCTGCATCACGCGCATGTTGTTGGCGTCCAACATCATCTGGAACGCGCGCGAATAGAGGAAGTCGCCGACCAGCACGCTGGCCGGGTTGCCGAACGATTCGTTGGCCGTTGCGCGTCCGCGCCGCAGGGTCGACTCGTCGACCACGTCGTCGTGCAGCAGGGTTGCCGTATGGATGAACTCCACCACGGCCGCCAGATTGAATCGCTGGTCCCCGGTGTAGCCCAGCGCGCCCGACATCAGCAGCAGGAGCGCCGGTCGCAGGCGCTTGCCGCCAGCGGAGATGATGTACCGGGAAACCTGGCTGACCAGCGGCACGCCGGTGTCGAGGCGGCGGGCGATCACGCGGTCGACTTCGACCATGTCGCCGGCAATCAGGTCCAGCACGGTGGCGGTGGGGGAGGTGTCGGCGGCTGGAACTGGCAAAGCGAAGGCGCGGGGCGCTGCTGAGTGTTGTATGTGGGGGACCCAGGCAGGTGCAGGGCCGGAAGGCGCAAATTATATGGAGCCGAAGCGGCTTGCTGATGGGGCTTCGGCCCAAGAGTAGCTAGTGGGCGCAAACCGCGCTATAATCTTGGGCTCTGCGGAATTCGCCGTGGAGACTCATTTCTAAGAGGTTTACATGTACGCGGTCATAAAAACCGGTGGCAAGCAGTATCGCGTTGCTTCCGGCGAGAAAATCAAAGTAGAACAGATTGCTGCGGACGTAGGCCAGGAAATCGTGATCGACCAGGTTCTGGCAGTCGGCAACGGCGCTGAGATCAAGGTTGGCACGCCCCTGGTGTCCGGTGCAACGGTGACGGTCACGGTACTGTCGCACGGCAAGCACGACAAGGTTCGCATCTTCAAGATGCGCCGTCGCAAGCACTATCAGAAACGTCAAGGCCATCGCCAGCAGTTCACCGAACTGCAAATCGGCGCGATCGCGGGCTAAGGAGAAGATTCCATGGCACAGAAAAAAGGCGGCGGCTCAACGCGAAACGGGCGCGATTCCAAGCCCAAGATGCTCGGCGTGAAGGCTTTCGGCGGCGAACTGATCAGCGCAGGCTCGATCATCGTGCGCCAGCGTGGTACCCAGTTCCACCCCGGCGTGAACGTCGGCGTGGGCAAGGACCACACGCTGTTCGCCCTGGTCGACGGCCACGTGTCGTTCGGTACCAAGGGTGCGCTGAACAAGCACACGGTCAACGTGACTCCCGCGGCTTAAGCCCCGAGTCAGCCCTGACCATCCCGAGGCCCCGCATTGCCGGGGCCTCTTCATTTGTAAACTAGACATCCCATGAAGTTCGTCGACGAAGCCTTCATCGACATCGCCGCGGGCGATGGCGGGAACGGCTGCGTGTCGTTCCGTCATGAGAAGTACAAGGAATTCGGCGGCCCCAACGGCGGAGACGGCGGCCGTGGCGGCCACGTCTTCGCGGTGGCCGATTCCAACCTCAACACCCTGGTCGACTTCCGCTATTCGCGCCGCCACGAGGCCAAGCGCGGCGAGCACGGCATGGGCTCCGACATGTTCGGCGCCGCGGGCGACGACATCACGCTCAAGATGCCGGTCGGAACGATCATTTCCGACGCCGAGACCGGGGAAGTGCTGTTCGAGCTGCTGAAAGACGGCGAGGTCATCACCATCGCCAAGGGCGGCGATGGCGGCTTCGGCAACATGCGCTTCAAGAGCGCGATCAACCGTGCCCCGCGCCAGAAAACCCCCGGCTGGCCTGGCGAGAAGCGCAGCCTCAAGCTCGAACTCAAGGTGTTGGCCGATGTGGGCCTGCTCGGCATGCCGAATGCGGGCAAGTCGACGCTGATCAGCGCCATCTCGAACGCCCGCCCGCGCATCGCGGACTACCCCTTCACCACGCTGCACCCGAACCTGGGCGTGGTGCGCGTCGGTCCCGAGCAGAGCTTCGTCGTGGCGGACCTGCCTGGCCTGATCGAAGGCGCATCCGAAGGCGCCGGCCTCGGTCATCTCTTCCTGCGGCATCTGCAGCGCACGCGCCTGCTGTTGCATGTGGTCGACATGGCCCCGTTCGACGACAGCGTCGACCCCGTGGCGCAGGCCAAGGCCATCGTGGGCGAACTCAAGAAATACGACGCCGACCTGTACGAAAAGCCGCGCTGGCTCGTGCTGAACAAGCTGGACATGGTGCCCGCCGACGAGCGCGCCGCGCGCATCAAGGACTTCGTGAAGCGCCTGCGTTTCAAGGGTCCGGTGTTCGAAATCTCGGCGCTCACGCGCGAAGGCTGCGAGCACCTGGTGCAGGCCATCTACCAGCAGGTCAAGGCCGAGCAGGTGGCCGAGCACCAGACGGTCGAGGTCGATCCGCGCTTCGTGCCTCTGCCTCCCGAAGGCTCCTGAGCGGCACCTGCCGCAGCAGCATCGACGGCCGGCCCGAGACGGGCCGAAGACAGCAACCCGAGCAGCATCCAAAGACCGTAACACCTCAAATGACCTCGTCGAACTCCGGATCCACTGCCTTGCGGGATGCCCGCCGTATCGTCGTGAAGGTGGGGTCCAGCCTCGTGACCAACGAGGGGCGCGGTCTCGACGAAGCCGCCATCGGCGAGTGGTGCCGGCAGCTGGCCGCGCTGGTGCGCGACGGGCGCGAGGTGGTGATGGTGTCGAGCGGCGCGATCGCCGAGGGCATGAAGCGTCTCGGCTGGCGCACCCGGCCGCATGAGATCAACGAGCTCCAGGCCGCGGCCGCGGTCGGCCAGATGGGCCTGGCCCAGATGTACGAGACCAAGCTGCGCGAGAACGAGATCGGCAGCGCCCAGGTGCTGCTGACGCACGCCGACCTGGCGGACCGAGAGCGCTATCTCAATGCCCGATCGACGCTGGTCACGCTGCTCAAGCTGGGCGTGGTGCCGGTCATCAACGAGAACGACACGGTCGTCAACGACGAGATCAAGTTCGGCGACAACGACACGCTCGGCGCCCTCGTGGCCAACCTGGTCGAGGCCGATGCGCTGGTCATCCTCACCGACCAGAAGGGCCTGTACACGGCCGACCCGCGCAAGGACCCCGATGCGAAGTTCGTGCACGAGGCCGCCGCCGGCGACCCGGCGCTCGAGGCGATGGCCGGCGGCGCGGGTTCGAGCATCGGCAAGGGCGGCATGATCACCAAGATCCTCGCGGCCAAGCGCGCGGCCGGCTCGGGCGCCTCCACGGTCATCGCCTGGGGCCGCGAGGCCGACGCGCTGCTGCGGCTGGCGAAGGGCGAATCCATCGGCACGCTGCTGGTGGCGCAGACCGCCAAGCACCAGGCCCGCAAGCGCTGGATGGCCGACCATTTGCAGCTGCGCGGCTCCGTCGTGGTCGACGCGGGCGCGGCCGCCAAGGTGCGGGCCGAGGGCAAGAGCCTGCTGCCGATCGGCATGACCGGGGTCTCGGGCGAGTTCTCGCGCGGCGACGTGATCGCGGTGCGCGACGCCGACGGTGTCGAGCTGGCCCGCGGCCTTGCCAACTACTCGAGCGTGGAGGCGCGCCTGCTGTGCCGCAAGCCCTCGTCGGAGTTCGAACGCCTGCTGGGCTATGTGGCGGAGCCGGAGATGGTCCACCGCGACAACATGGTGCTGATGCCGGGCTGAGAGGCCGCGAGAAACAAAACGGGGCCCGCGGGCCCCGTTTTTTTATCCTCGGTGCGGATCGCCTACTGCACTTCCCGTACCGGATTGCGGATGTTCTGGACCATGTCGCCCACCGACGGCCGCGGGGCGTTGCCGCGGCACAGGGCCTGTGTGGCCAGCTTGCGCGTGTAGCTGGAGTTCATGTCGCCGAGCTTCTTCCATTCGGGCTTCGCGACGTCCTGCCAGCTGCCGTTGTTGTAGCGCGCGTAGCTCTTCATCTCGGCCGTGGAGCAGCGGATGCCCTCGTAGAAGGCGTTGGTCGCGCCGCCGCTGCGGTTCTGGGCCACCACCACATAGCGGACGATGCCGTCGCCCGTGATCGTGATCGTCTGCGGGTCGACGCCGAACTTCAGGCTCATGTAGGGCGGCATTTCGATCGGCAGCAGGCGGCTTTCGCTGAAGGCCGGCGGGGGCGGGGTGGCCGTTTCTTCCCACTCCTTGTCCGTCTCGTACCGCTTGGGCGGGGGCGGCAGGCCGGCCTGTGCCCAGTCGGGGTTGTCGGTGTCGTGGGGGCCCGAGGCGCATCCGGCGAGGATGCCGAAGCAGGCCAGCAGGAGGACGCGCTCAGCGCTGCGTCGGAAGGGGCGGGGGGGCCTTGTTGTCTTGGACAGGAGGTTCATTGCTCGCGGAAGGAATGTCGGGATGCGGATCGAAGCTGCCGCCGGGCGGCAGATCGAGCCCGGGCGGCGCCCCGGCGTCCGGCGAGTGGCGCTCGAATTCTCGGGCGCGCACGTTGCTGCGCAGGAAGCGGTTGCGGAAATCCTGCCTGGGCAGGTAGCGAGCGAGCTCGGTGAGCGCCATCTCGTAGACGCCGCGCTTGAACTCGACGACCACGTCGAGCGGCACCCAGTAGTCATGCCAGCGCCAGGCGTCGAATTCGGGATGGTCGGTTGCACGCAGGTTGAGATCCCAATCGTGGCCGATGAGTTGCAGCAAGTACCAGATTTGTTTCTGGCCCTTGTAGTGGCCCCGTGCGTCACGGCGAATGAACCGATCCGGCACCTCGTAGCGCAACCAGTCGCGGGTACGGGCCACGATGCGCACATGCTCCGGGTGGAGCCCCACTTCCTCGTGCAGTTCCCGGTACATGGCCTGCTCGGGACTTTCGCCGCGGTCGATGCCGCCCTGCGGAAACTGCCAGGAGTGCGTGCGTATGCGTTTGCCCCAGAAAACCTGGTTTCTCTGGTTGAGCAGGATGATGCCGACGTTGGGCCTGAAGCCGTCCCGGTCGAGCATAATCAAACCCCAATTTTTGAACTGAGTCGATTATGCATGCCGGGGTGCCCTCGGCAAGCTGCCGATGCCAGGCTCTCAGGGTCTCTCCGGGGGAGCAGTTCCCCACTTCCGAACCTCGAATCCAGCGAACCGTCACCGCAATCCGATGAAAGCTTCCCGTTTTTTCGTCTCCACCCTCAAGGAAGCGCCCGCTGACGCCGAAGTGGCGAGCCACCGTCTCATGATGCGGGCCGGCATGATCAAGAAGCTCGGCACGGGCATCTACACCTACATGCCCATGGGCCTGCGCGTGATCCGCAAGGTGGAAGCCATCGTCCGCGAGGAGATGAACCGCGCCGGTGCCGTCGAGATGACCATGCCCGTGGTGCAGCCCGCCGAGCTCTGGCAGGAGACCGGCCGCTTCGACAAGATGGGCCCCGAGCTGCTGCGCATCAAGGACCGCCACGACCGCGACTTCGTGATCCAGCCGACCAGCGAAGAGGTGGTGACCGACATCGCCCGCCAGGAGATCCGCAGCTACAAGCAGCTGCCGAAGAACTTCTACCAGATCCAGACCAAGTTCCGCGACGAGCGCCGTCCGCGCTTTGGTCTGATGCGCGGGCGCGAATTCATCATGAAGGACGCCTACAGCTTCGACCGCGACCTCGACGCCGCCAAGGCGAGCTACCAGGTCATGGCGCAGGCCTACCGCAACATCTTCGACCGCTTCGGCCTGCGCTATCGCGCCGTGGCGGCCGACAGCGGCGCCATCGGCGGCGACCTGAGCGAGGAGTTCCAGGTGATCGCCGCCACCGGCGAGGACGCCATCGTCTACTGCCCCGACAGCGATTACGCCGCCAACATGGAAAAGGCCGAGGCGCTGGCCCCGGCCGGCCCGCGCCCGGCGCCCGCCAAGGCGCTCGAGAAGACCCCGACCCCCGGCAAGAGCACCTGCGCCGATGTGGCCGAGTTGCTCGGCGTGCCGCTTTCCACCACCATCAAGTCGCTGGTGCTGGCCACCGACGTCCTCGACGAGGCCGGCGACATCAAGGGCTCGCAGGTCTGGCTGCTGCTGCTGCGCGGCGACCACGACATGAACGAGATCAAGGTCGGCAAGCTGCCCGGCCTGAACCAGGGCTTCCGCTTCGCGACCCTGGCCGAAATCGAGGACCACTTCGGCTGCAAGCCCGGCTACCTGGGCCCGCTGAACCTCAAGAAGCCCGTGAAGCTCGTGGCCGACCGCGAAGCCGCCGTCCTGGCCGACTGGATCACGGGTGCCAACGAAGTCGATTTCCACATGACCGGCGTCAACTGGGGCCGCGACCTGCCCGAGCCCGACCTCGTCGCCGACATCCGCAACGTGGTCGCCGGCGACGCCTCGCCCGACGGCAAGGGCGTGCTGGCCATCGAGCGCGGCATCGAAGTGGGCCATGTGTTCGTACTGGGCACCAAGTACAGCAAGGACATGAACGCCACCTACCTCGATGAAGGCGGCAAGCCGCAGTTCCTCGAGATGGGCTGCTACGGCATCGGCATCACCCGCCTGCCGGCCGCCGCCATCGAGCAGAACCACGATGAGCGCGGCATCATCTGGCCCGACGCCATCGCCCCCTTCACCGTGGTGGTCTGCCCGATCGGCATGGACCGCAGCCCCGAGGTCAAGGCGGCGGCCGAGGCGCTCTACGAGGAACTGCTCGCCAAGGGCGTCGACGTGCTGCTCGACGACCGTGGCGAACGCCCCGGCGCGATGTTCGCCGACTGGGAGCTGATCGGCGTGCCGCACCGCGTGGTCATCTCGGACCGCGGTCTCAAGGAAGGCCAGCTCGAATACCAGAACCGCCGCGACACGGCGGCTACCAAGGTGCCCGCGGCCGGCATCGCCGACTTCATCGCCGGCAAGCTCGCCCAATGAGCCTGGAGGGCGGCCTCTCGCGACGCCAGTGCCTGGGCGGCGCCGTGACCGCAGGCGCCCTCACCGTGCTGTCGCTGCCTCGGGCTGCCATGGCCGGCGCGCAGATCGAGGAGCCGCTGATCGACTCGGTGCGCACCGCGCTGAGTTCGGCCATCCACAACAAGGCGCCGCCGGTGCCGCAGTTCGCGAGCACCGAGGCCCGGCTGGCCTACCTGCGCTGGCTCGGAGAGATGAGCGAGCGGCTCAAGAAGAAGATCGCCGATGCGCCCTCGCGCATCGAGTTCCTGCAGACCGTCTGGTACGAAGCCAAGCGCTCGGGGCTGGAGGTGAGCCTGGTGCTGGGGCTGGTCCAGGTCGAGAGCAATTTCCGCAAGTTCGCGGTGTCGAGCGCGGGGGCGCGCGGCTACATGCAGGTCATGCCGTTCTGGACGCGCGTGATCGGCGACAGCGACCCGGCCAAGCTCTTCCACATGCAGACCAACCTGCGCTTCGGCTGCGTCATTCTTCGCCACTACCTCGACCGGGAGAACGGCGACCTGTTCATGACGCTGGGCCGCTACAACGGCAGCCGCGGCAAGTCGCCGTATCCGAACGCCGTGTTCGCCAACCAGCGGTTCTGGGTGTTCAACGACAGGGAACGCGAGAGGGAAAAGGACAAGGACCGCTCGGCGGCCTGACGCCTTCCGACTGGCGCCTTCCTCTTCCGTCTGCTCAGTTCGCAGGTGCCTTCGCGGTGCCCGAGCCCTTGGTGACCATCACCTGGTCGATGCGGTAGCTGTCGACGTCCATCACCTCGAAGGTGTAGCCGCCCCAGCTCACGTTGTCCGTGCGCTTCGGAACGCGGCGCAGCATCACCATCAGGAAGCCGGCCAGCGTCTCGTACTCCTCGGCGTGCGGCATCTCGTCGATCTGCAGCGCGCGCTGCACGTCCTGGATGGGCGTCACGCCATCGATCAGCCACGAGTTCTCGTCGCGCTGCACGATCTGCTCCTCGTCGGGCGTGGACACCAGGTCGCCCATCACCGTGCTCATCACGTCGTTGAGCGTGATCACGCCCACCACCAGGCTGTACTCGTTGACGATGATCGCGAAGTCCTCGTGCGCCTGCTGGAACTGCTCCAGCACCTCGGTAAGCGAGAGCCGGTCGGGAATGACGAGCGCCTTGTGCAGCGGCAGCCCCTGGTCGAAAGCCAGCGGCTGGCCGCTGAGCACGCGCTGGAACATGTCCTTGGCATCGACGTAGCCCAGCACGTGGTCGATGTCGCCGTCGCACACCGGATACGCCGAGAAGGGCTCGGCGATGATGCGCGCGCGCAGCACTGTCTCGGGGTCGTCGTGCAGGAACCAGGTGATGTTGTCCCGCACGGTCATCACGCTGCTGACCAGGCGCGTGTCGAGCTCGAACACGTTGGCGATCACCTGCTGCTCGCGCGCCGCGAGCACGCCCGCCTGCGCGCCGGCCTCGGTCATCGCGAGGATGTCGGCCGAGGTGATCTTGTCGTCGCGTGCCATCGGCATGCCCAGCAGCTTGAACAGCAGGTCGGTGCAGCGCGTGAAGAACCACACCAGCGGCTTGAAGGTGGTGATCAGCAGCAGCATCGGCCCGACCATGCGCACCGCCAGCCGCTCGGGGTTGCTCATGCCCAGCCGCTTGGGGAACAGGTCGGCGAACACCAGGAACACCGCGATGATGATCACGAAGGAGCACAGGAACGCCGCGCTGGCCGAAGCCTCGGGGCTGAGCCACTTCTCGAAGAGGACCGCGAAGTACGGGCTCAGCGAGCCTTCGCCCACCACGCCGCCGAGGATGGCCACCGCGTTGAGCCCGATCTGCACCACCGTGAAGTAGTGGCCCGGCTGCTCCTGTACCCGCAATACCTTCTCGGCCCGGGGGTCGCCCTCGTCGGCCATCTGGCGCAGACGCAGCCGGCGCGATGCGGCCAGGGTGATTTCGGCGAGGGAGAAGAAGGCGCTCAGCGCAATCAGCAGCGCGATGATGAGCAGGCTTTGGGTGAGGGTCATGGTGGCACGTCGAAGACGGCCAACATGGTGCCATGACTCGGCACCGGAAATCGCTCAGACGCCGCCGTGAGGGTGGGTCGGGTCGACCCACAGCACCGATTCGGGCTTCTCCACGGGCTCGATGTCGAGGTTCACCGCCACCGCTTCGCCGTCGCTGCGGCACAGCACGCATTCGAGCGTCTCGGTCGCGCTGGCGTTGATTTCCTGGTGCGGCACGTACGGCGGCACGTAGATGAAGTCGCCCGGCCCGGCCTCGGCCGTGAATTCCAGCTTCTCGCCCCAGCGCATGCGGGCCCGGCCGCGCACCACGTAGATCACCGATTCGAGATGCCCGTGGTGATGGGCGCCGGTCCTGGCGTCGGCGTGGATGGTCACCGTGCCGGCCCAGAGCTTCTGCGCGCCCACGCGGGCGAAGTTGATGGCCGCTGCCCGGTTCATGCCGGGCGTCTGGGCGGTGTTGGCGTCGAGCCGGTTGGCCGGGATCACGCGCACGCCGTCGTGCTTCCAGGCCGGCGCGGCATCGTTGCCGCCGTCATCGTGGGAATGGCCGTGGTCCGCGTGATCGTGGCTCATGACCGTTCCCGTAGGCTCAGGAGGCTGCGGCCCCGTTCACCACCTGCTGCAGCTCGCCCGACTCGTACATCTCCATCATGATGTCCGAGCCGCCGATGAACTCGCCCTTCACGTACAGCTGCGGGATCGTGGGCCAGTTGCTGTACTCCTTGATGCCCTGGCGGATGCTGTCGTCGTCGAGGACGTTGACGGTCTTGAGCGTCCTGGTGTCGACGCCGACCGCCTTCAGGATCTGGATCGCGCGGCCCGAGAAGCCGCACATCGGAAAGCTGGCGTTGCCCTTCATGAAGAGCACGAGGTCGTTGGTCTTGACGAGATCGTCGATGCGTTGCTGGGCGTCGGACATGGGGACTCCTGAAAAATAGGCTGGGGGGATTATTTCACCGTGCGCCAGATTCCGCCGGAGCAGCGCTGGATGCCGGCGAGGTCGTCGCGGCTTTGCACTTCGGCGAAACCGCGCGCCGCAATCAGTTCGCGCACGGCCGGGGCCTGGTCGTGGCCGTGTTCGAGCAGCAGCCAGCCGCCCTCGGCGAGGTGGGCGGGGGCGTCCTGCACGATGCGGCGGATGTCGTCGAGGCCGTCCGTGCCCGAAACCAGCGCCGAAGAGGGCTCGTGGCGCAGGGCGGGCAGGTGCGGGTCGCCGGCGGCGATGTACGGCGGATTGCTGGCGATGACCGTGTAGCCGGCGCCAGCGCCGTCCAGCCAGTCGGCCTGGGCGAAGCGCACGGGCAGGCCCAGCCGCGAGGCGTTGGCCTGGGCGACGGCCAGCGCATCGGCGCTGGCATCGACCGCATCGACCTGCGCGTCGGGCCGGGCATGCTGCAGCGCCAGCGCGATCGCTCCACTGCCGGTGCCGAGATCGAGCACACGAGGCGCGGCCTGGCCTTCGAGGCACTCCAGCGCCCATTCGACCAGCGTTTCCGTGTCGGGGCGGGGCACCAGCACGCGGGCATCGACCTGCAGGGCGAGGCCATGAAATTCTTTTTCGCCCAGCAGGTAGGCGACCGGCTCCCCGGCCCGGCGGCGCGAGAGCTGCGCGGCCAGCGCGGACCACGCCGCATCGGGCATGGCGTCGGTGTCGTGCGCCAGCAGCCAGGCACGGTCGTGCGGCGCACGGCCCAGCGCATGCAGCAGCAGCAGCTGGGCGTCGAGCCGGTCGACGCCCAGCGCGATGGACGCGGCCAGCGCCTGCGCCACGGTGGCCGGCTTCGGGTTCTCGACGGCGCTCATGCCGGCAGGCTCGATTCCAGCTCGGCCAGCTGCTCGGCCTCGCGCGCGGCGCGCAGCGCGCCCAGCACGTCGCCCAGGTCGCCTTCCATGATGGCGAGCAGCTTGTAGAGCGTGAGGTTGATGCGGTGGTCGGTGAGCCGGCCCTGCGGGAAGTTGTAGGTGCGGATGCGGTCCGAGCGGTCGCCGCTGCCGATCAGGCCCTTGCGCATGGCGGCGTCCTTGGCGGCACGTTCGCTGCGCTCCTTCTCCTGGATGCGCGCCGACAGCACCTGCAGCGCCTTCGCCTTGTTGCGGTGCTGGCTGCGGTCGTCCTGGCACTCCGCCACGATGCCGGTCGGGATGTGCGTGATGCGCACGGCCGAGTCGGTCTTGTTGATGTGCTGCCCGCCAGCGCCGCTCGCGCGGTAGGTGTCGATGCGCAGGTCGGCCGGGTTGATCTGCACCGCGACCGTCTCGTCGGGCTCGGCCAGCACGGCGACCGTGCAGGCGCTGGTGTGGATGCGGCCCTGCGTCTCGGTGGCCGGCACGCGCTGAACGCGGTGGCCGCCCGATTCGAAGCGCAGGTGGCCGAACACGTCGTCGCCCACGATGCGCACCACCACTTCCTTGTAGCCGCCGAGCTCGCTCTCGCTCTCGCTGACGATCTCGCAGCGCCAGCCGGCGCGATCGCAGTAGCGCGTGTACATGCGCAGCAGGTCGCCCGCGAAGAGGGCCGATTCGTCGCCGCCCGTGCCCGCACGGATTTCGAGGAAGGCATTGCGCGCGTCGTCGGGGTCCTTGGGCAGCAGCAGGCGCTGCAGCTCGTCCTCCAGTTGCACCAGCTCGGCCTCGCCGCTGGCGATTTCTTCCTTGGCCATCTCGGCCATGTCGGGGTCGTCCAGCATCTCCTTCGCGCCGGCGATGTCGGCCTCGCGTTGCCTGTAGCGCTCGTAGCGGCCCGCGACCTGCGTCACCTCGGCGTGCTCGCGCGAGATGGTGCGGTACTGGGCCATGTCGCTCATGATGTCTTCGCGCGAGAGCAGGAAGTCGAGCTCGCCCAGGCGCTGGGCGTAGCGTTCGAGTTGGTGGCGGAGAAAGGATTTCACGGAGGAAGGAGGCTCGAAAAAATGGGGATGTGCTGCCGTGCGAAGGCAGGGCGCATGAAAGCCGCAGCCATGCAGGCCGGGCCACCGATGAGCGTCGCTAACGCTCTTTGCGCAGGAACAGGCGCGAGATCGTCTGCGCCGTCTGCTCGCGCGAGGCGGCATCGCCCGCGTGCAGCTCGGCCATCGCGCCGTGCATCATCTTCTGCGTGAGGCCGCGAGACATGGCCTCGAGCACGGCCTCCACCGATTCGCCCTTGGCCAGCAGCTTGCGCGCACGCGCCATCTCGGCGGCGCGCCACTCGTCGGCCTGCGCATTGAGCTGCTGGATCAGCGGCACCGTGCCGCGCTGGCCCAGCCAGTGCATGAAGCTCTGCACGCCGGCGTCGATGATCACCTCGGCCTGCGCCACGGCGGCCTGGCGGTTGGCCTGGCCCTGCTGCACGACCTGTGCGAGGTCGTCGACGGTGTAGAGATAGATGTCTTCCAGCGCCTTCACCTCGGGCTCGATGTCGCGCGGCACGGCCAGGTCGACCATGAACATCGGGCGGTGCTTGCGCGCCTTGAGCGCGCGTTCGACGGCGCCCAGGCCGATGATCGGCAGCGTGCTGGCGGTGCAGCTCACGATGATGTCGAACTCGGCCAGCCGCGAGGGCAGGTCGGCCAGGCGCATCGCCTCGCCGCCGAAGCGCGAGGCCAGCTTCTCGCCGCGCTCCAGCGTGCGGTTGGCGATGGCGATGGCCTTCGGCTCCTTGGCCGCGAAGTGCGTGGCCGCGAGGTCGATCATCTCGCCCGCGCCGACGAAGAGCACGCGCGTCTTGCGCAGGTCCTCGAAGAGCTGGCCGGCCAGTCGCACCGCGGCGGCGGCCATGCTGATGGAGTGGGCGCCGATCTCGGTGGCGGTGCGCACTTCCTTGGCCACCGCGAAGGAGCGCTGGAACAGCTGGTTGAGCGTGCTGCCGAGGGCGCCGGCCGTCTCGGCGGCGCGCACGGCGTCCTTCATCTGGCCGAGGATCTGGGCCTCGCCCAGCACCATCGAGTCGAGCCCGCTGGCCACGCGGAAGGCGTGGCGGGCGGCTTCGCCGTCGTGCAGGGTGTAGGCGTGCGAGCGCAGCAGGGCGGGGGCCACGCCGCCGCTCTGGGCGAGCCAGCCGAAGGTGTGGTCGAGCGCGGCGTGCTCCGAGGCGCAGTAGATCTCGGTGCGGTTGCAGGTGGAGATGATCGCGGCCTCGACCTGGGGATGGCGGCCGGAGGCGAAGGAACTGCGCAGGCTCTGCAGCGTGGGGGCGATCTGGTCGAGCGCGAACGCGAAACGACCGCGCAGATCGAGCGGCGCGGTCGTGTGGTTCAAGCCGAGGGCCCAGACTGACATGCCCGTGATTATAAAATCAGCAGCCCCACGGGGCTTGACGAGGGACAAATGGCTTTCCCTATGACAGCCATAACCCTGGACACATGTTCCAGCCCGTGCGCAACCTTCTCCGATGGACCTGCCGGCCCTCCTGAACCACCTGCTTAATTTCGTAGCACCCGCGGCTTTCCTGGCGCTGGTGCTGGCCTTTGCCGGGCGCTTCCTGGGCGGCGGGCGCGCCGGCGTCCCGCGCTGGTGGCTGCAGTTCGCGCTGACCTTCGCGGCCGGCGTCGGGGTGCTGGTTGCCGGGCTGGTGGTGTTCGGGCGCGATGGGGCGATGGCGACATACGCCGCGCTGGTCGTGGTCTGCGGCACGGTCCAGTGGCTGGCGATGCGCGGCTGGCGCCGCTGAAATTTCCCCCCGCTCAGCCAGGCAGCCGCCGGATCATGTAGACCGACTCGCCCGGGTAGGTGGCAAGCCGGGCCTGCTGCTGCGGGCCATGAGGCAGCGTGGCCGCATAACCTTGGCGCTCCCAGAACCCCACCGACGATTGCACCGACACCAGCGTCGACTGCCGCCAGCCGGCATGCAGCGCATGGGCCCAGGCATGGCGCACCAACCGGGGCCCCAGCCCCAGGCCCGACGCGTCCGGATGCACCGCCAGGTCGTGCAGGTAGAGCGAATCGGCCTGCGCCGCCACCTCGAACTCGCCGTGCAGCGGCGTCAGCTTGCCGGCCACCGACGGATAGCCCGCCAGATAGGCCCGCACGCCGCCTTCATGTTCCACCACCCAGCCCGTGTGCGGCGCGGCGGCGAGCCGCCTGGCGATGAGCGCGCCGTCTTCCACGAAGCCAGCGCCGTAGCAGGCAAGCTGGATCGCCAGCACCGCGTCGAGGTCGTCGGCGCGCATGCCGCGCACGATGACGGTGTCGGGCGCCATCAGGCCAGCAGCAGCTTGTCGTCGTCCAGCTTCTCGCCGCGGGTCTGCTCGAACATGCGCAGCAGGTCGGGCACGTCGAGGCCCGAGCGCTGCGGTCCGGCGACGTCGAGGATCACCTGGCCCTCGTGCAGCATCACCGTGCGCGAACCGTAGTCCAGCGCCTGGCGCATGCTGTGCGTCACCATCATCGCGGTGAGCTGGCCGGCCTCGACGATCTTGGCGGTCAGCTCCAGCACGAAGGCGGCGGTCTTGGGGTCGAGCGCGGCCGTGTGTTCGTCGAGCAGCAGGATGCGCGAGGGCCTGAGCGATGCCATCAGCAGGCTCACCGCCTGCCGCTGCCCGCCCGAGAGCAGGCCGATGCGGTCGGCCAGGCGGTTCTCCAGCCCGAGCTTCAGGATCGACAGCTTCTCGCGGAACATCTCGCGCAGGTTGCGATTGAGCGCGAAGCCGAAGGCCCGGCGCTCGCCACGCTTCCAGGCCAGCGCCATGTTCTCCTCGATGGTCAGCGCCTCGCAGGTGCCGGCCATCGGGTCCTGGAACACGCGCGCCACCATGCCCGAGCGCTGCCAGGCGTTCATGCGCGTCACGTCCTTGCCGTCGATCTCGATGCGGCCCTTGTCGACGATCAGGTCGCCGCTCACCGCGTTCAAAAAGGTCGACTTGCCCGCGCCGTTCGAGCCGATCACGGTGACGAACTGGCCGGTGGGAATCTCCAGGCTCAGGCCGCGCAGCACGCGGTTCTCGATCGGCGTGCCCGGGTTGAAGGTCATTTCGAGTTGTTGGGCGCGCAGCATCAGTTCTTCCCCTTGAACAGGCCACCCAGCCTGCGCTTGTAGGCTGGCACCAGCAGCGCGAAGGCCACCAGCACGGCGGTCACCAGGTTCAGGTCCTGCGCCTGCAGGCCCATGAAGTCGGTGTTCAGCGCCATCGCGATGAAGAAACGGTAGAGCAGCGCGCCGATGATGCAGGCCAGCGTCGTGATGACCATGCTGCGCGCCGGGATCAGCGTCTCGCCGATGATCACCGCCGCCAGCCCGATCACGATCGTGCCCACGCCCATCGAGATGTCGGCCGTGCCCTGGCTCTGCGCGAACAGCGCGCCGGCCAGCGCCACCAGCGCGTTCGACAGCGCCAGGCCCGCCATGGTGTGGAAGTCGGTCGAGATGCCCTGGGCTCGCGCCATGCGCGCGTTGCCGCCGGTGGCGCGCATCGCCAGGCCGGCCTCGGAAGCGAAGAACATGTCGACCACGATCTTCGCGACGATCACGATCAAGAGCAGCAGCAGCGGCTTGGCCCACTGCTCGGGCATGCCGCCGAAGCTGGCCATGCTGAACACCGTGGGTTCCGTGATGAGCGCCACGTTGGGCTTGCCCATCACGCGCAGGTTGATGGAGTACAGCGCGATCATCACCAGGATGCTCGCGAGCAGCTGCATGATCTTCAGCTTCACGTTGAGCCAGGCCGTGACCCAGCCCGAGGCGGCACCGGCCACGCAGGCCACCGCTGTGGCGGCGACCGGGTTCCAGCCCGCCACGATCAGCGTCGCGGCCACGGCGGCGCCCAGCGGGAAGCTGCCGTCCACCGTGAGGTCGGGGAAGTTGATGATGCGAAACGACAGGAAGACGCCCAGCGCGACCAGCCCGAATATCAGGCCGATCTCGATGGCGCCCAGCGAAGCGATGAGCGACATGGGGAAAAGCGGAAAGCCGGCAGCTTCTTCTTACTTCGTGCTCACGACCTTGGCGGTCTTCAGCAGCTCGTCGGACAGCGTCACGCCCTGCAGCTTGGCCGCGCCGGGGTTCACCACCAGCTCGAAGTTGGCGCTGGTCTGCGAGGCGATGGCGCCGGGCTTCTCGCCCTTGAGGATGCGCACCACGACCTTGCCGGTCTGGCGGCCGATGTCGGTGTAGTTCAGGCCCAGGGCGGCCACGGCGCCGCGCTCGACGGTGGCGGTGTCGGCCGCCACCACCGGCAGCTTGCCCTGCTGCGCCACCTTCACGATGCCCTCGAAGGCCGAGACCACGTTGTTGTCGGTGGGCGTGTAGATCACGTCGGCCTTGCCGACCAGGCTCTGCGCGGCGGTCGGCACGTCCACCGTGCGGGCGGCGGCGGCTTCGACCACGGTCATGCCGGCGGCCGAGGCGGCCTTCTTGAGCGAGTCGACGATGGCCACCGAGTTGGCTTCGCCGGGGCTGTAGATCACGCCGATGCGCTTGGCGGCGGGCACCACCTGCTTGATGAGGGCGATGTGCTTTTCCAGCGGCGACAGGTCGGACACGCCCGTCACGTTGGTGCCCGTGGGCTCCCAGCTCTTCACCAGCTTGGCCGCCACCGGGTCGGTGACCGCCGAGTACACCACCGGAATGCTCTTGGTGGCCGCCACCATGGCCTGCGCCGACGGCGTGGCGATGGCGACGATCGCGTCGGGCTGGTCGCCCACGTACTTGCGGGCGATCTGGGCGGCGGTGCCCACGTTGCCCTGCGCGCTCTGGTAGGTGAACTTGAGGTTCTTGCCTTCCTCGTAGCCCGAAGCCTTCAGCTCGGCCTTCACGCCGTCGCGCACCGCGTCCAGCGCCGGGTGCTCGACGATGGCGGTCACGGCCACCGACTTGGTGTCGGCCGCGAACGAAGGCGCGGCGGCCAGCATGCCGAGGGCCAGGGCCATTGCGCTGAAGGGGGTGCGAAGCAAAGCGTTTTTCACGGGAAAGGGTCTCCGGGTGGGGATTGGGATGCGTCTGAAGCCGCCGGCGGGTGCCGGCGGCGAGGGATTCAACGGCTGGACATCGCGTCGTGCGGTCCGGGCGCCAGGGAGTCTAGATCGTACTTTGCACAATTAAGGTGCATGAAAGCCTCGGGCTTACCCCGCTTTGCGCCATAAAATTGCATCGATCTGGTGCATTGGGAGAAGAAATTGCATGACATCGCACTCGACCGGATCGACCGGAAGATTCTCGAGCACCTGCAGGCCCATGGCAGGGCCACCAACCTGGAACTGGCGGAGGCAGTCAATCTCTCGCCCGCCCAGTGCCTGCGGCGCCACCGGCGGCTGGAGGAGCTGGGGCTGATCCACGGCTACGCGGCGCGGCTGAACGCGCGCCACATCGGGCTGGGCGTGATCGCCTTCATCCACGTGACCATGGCGCGCGGCCATGTCGACGAACTGCCCAAGTTCCAGGACCTGATCGCGGACATGAAGCAGATCCTGGAGTGCTACTCGGTGACGGGCGACTTCGACTACGTGCTCAAGGTCGTCGCGCACGACCTCGAGTCGCTCTCTCAGTTCCTGATGCACACGCTGATGCACATGCCCGGCGTGTCGGCGGTGCGCTCCAGCGTTTGCCTCAACGAGATCAAGTTCACCACGGCGCTGCCGCTGGAGTGAAGGAGGCGGGAGCGGACAGCCGAACGCAGAAGGAATACAAAAACTACGCAGAGGTCGCAGAAGGAGAACCAAAAAAGTTTTCTTCTGCGACCTCTGCGAAACCTTCGCGACTTCTGCGTTCGGCTGTCCGCTCCCGATCCCGCTTTCAACCCGCCCCGCCAGGCGCCGGCGGCGGCGCCGTCATCACCATCGTCGGCACCGCCAGCGGCAGCGAGGCCTTCTTCAGTTCGTCGAGGATGGTGAACAGCAGGTCGCTGCGCACGCCGCCCGCCAGCCGCGGGCTCGCCACGTAGGCAATGGCCTGGAAGATCAGGAGCCCGTTCTCGATGCCCTCCAGCGTGAGCGAAGGCGCGGGCGTCTCCAGCACGCCCTCGTGCGCCTTGCAGGCCGCGAGGATCAGCTCGCGCACGCGCTGCGCGTCGGTGGTCAGCGGCATCGGCAGGCGGATCAGCACCCGGCCCTCGGCGTTGGCCAGCGTCATGTTGCGCACGGTCTTCGTGATGAACTCCGAGTTCGGCACGATCAGCGTCGAGCGGTCGCCCAGCTGGATCTCGGTGGCGCGCACGTTGATGCGCCGCACGTCGCCCTCGGCCGTGCCCAGCACCACCCAGTCGCCCACCTTCACCGGCTGCTCGGCCAGCAGGATCAGCCCCGAGATGAAGTTCTGCACGATGGCCTGCAGGCCGAAGCCGATGCCCACCGACAGCGCGCTGGCCACCCACGCGATGCGCTCGATGCCGATGCCCAGCGCCGACAGCGAGAAGGCGATCACCAGGATGCCGCCCACGTAGCCCAGCAGCGTGGTGATCGAGCTCTGCATGCCCGGCTCGAACTTGGTGTTGGGCAGGTAGCTGCGCGCGAGCCAGCGCTTGAAGATGCGCAGCACCACGAAGCCCACCACGGCCACCGCGACCGCGCTGAGGATCGCGCCCGGCACCAGCTGGAACTCGCCCACCTTCACGCCGGTGCCGAACTTGCCGCTGCGCTGGAACACCTCGCCCGGCCCCGTGCCCAGCGGCGCGGCCAGCGCCACCAGCATGTAGAAGAAGAGCGCCACCCGGCTGAGCGCCGAGAGCACCGTGGCGGCCTGGTCCAGCGTCTGCGGCGCGAGGTTGAAGCTCTTCTGCAGCCGCTGGCCGAAGCCGGCGCGAGACGACACCGTGGCCATGAACACGTCGTCCGCGAACTTGAAGAGCACGTAGAAGGCGGCCGCGACGATGCCGCTCCAGGCCAGCTGCGAGGCCAGGAAGCTCGCGAGCGCCACGTAGCCCAGCGCCACCAGCACCCAGATCGCGATCATCAGCATGCCGATCAGCGCCACCAGCAGGCCGACCCACATCGGCCGCTCGGGCAGGCCGGCTTCGGCCGCGTCGGCGCGCAGCGGCTTCACGAGGTAGAGCACCGAGGCGACCAGCGCCGTCAGCACCAGCGCCGTGAGCACGTGCGTGGCCACCACGGCGGCGAAGCTGGCGTCGATGAGCGCGTTGACCTCGGCCGGCGTCCAGGCCAGCACCGCCACCAGCGCCACCATCCAGGGCAGGGGCGCGAGCCGGCTGGCCATCTCGTCGGGAATGGGCGGCAGCCGCCACGAGGGCCGGCGCGTGGCCAGCAGCCCACGGCCCAGCCCGATCACGAAGGCCATGAACACCAGCAGCTGCGCGGCCGACTGCAGCACCTTGCGCGCCTGCGGTTCCCAGCTGGCGAACTCCTTCAGCACCTCGACGAAGCCGTGCGCCGCCACCGCCACCAGCAGCACGTGGCTGGCGACGATGCCGATCACCAGCACCGAGCGCCGCAGCCGCCCCGCCGGCAGGTAGCGCGCCGCCAGCCAGGCGAGCAGCACCTCGGCGCCCCAGATGCCGAACAGCGTGAGCAGCAGCGCGCCCACCAGCGCGGCGATCACCGGAAGGCGGGTCTCCGGCTGCGTGGCAGCCAGCAGGCCATCGTTCACCGAGGAGGCCATCGCCTTCAGGCGCACCAGGTCGTCGGGCCAGGCTTCGCGCAGGTCGCTCCAAAACTCGGTGGTCAGCGGCGACGCCGCGCGCTCGGTGAGCTGCGCCTCGAACAGCGCCCGCCGCTGCGTGACCAGCTCGGTGCCGCGCTGCCGCACGTCGACCGACAGCAGGCGCGCGAGGCGGATGTCGGCATCCAGTGCGTTGCGCTCCTTCGTCAGGCTCGCACGCTGGCGGGTGATGTCGGGGTCTTCGGTGGTGCCGGCGGCGGGCGGATTGCCGAGCTCGCCGAGCTTGGCGTTCAGATCGGCCAGATCGCCGGTGCGCGCGGCGACGAACTTGTCGGCCTGCACGCCGATGTCGTTGATCTGGGCGAGCAGCTTGCGCGCGTCGTCGTCCGTCTCGGCGGCGTTGCTGAGCTTGGTGAACTGCGCGCGCAGCTCGGCGATCGTGGGGGCAGGGGCTGCGGCGGCCGCGGCGGCGCTGTTGGCGTTGTTTCCGTTGCCGGCGTCCGGTTGCGCCTGCGCACCGCCGCAGATGAACAGGGCCGCGAGGCAGAAGCTCGCGAAGCGTTGGGTCCAACTCATGGCCGCATCATAGAAGCCGCCATTTCGTAAGGACTGGTAAGAATCTCCGCGTCAGGCGGCTGGAGGAAAGAGATCGACCCTGTCGGTGATGATGCCGTCGGTGCCGAGCTCGATCAGCCGCTGCGCGGCCCAGTCGTCGTTCACCGTGTAGCTCAGTGCGCGCATGCCCGCCTCGTGCACCAGCGCCACCACGGTGGCGTCCCACAGCGCGTGGTTGCAGACGATGGCGACACAGCCGAGCTGCCTGGCTGCCTCGAGCCAGCCATCCCAGAGCTTGTCGAGCAGCAGGCCGCGCGGCAGCCCGGGCTGCACCGCCTGGGCGCCCTTGAGCGATTCGACCTGGAAGGAGGTGAGCAGCGGCGGCACGGCGGCTCCCTTCCAGAGGCGGGCGGCCTCGCGGGCGACCACTTCGCCTGTCTCGCGCTCGGTGCCGGGCGTGGGCTTGATCTCGATGTTGAGCAGATGGCCGTTGGCCAGGCAGAAGCGCGCCAGGTTCTCCAGCGTGGGCAGCGGCTCGCCCGCGTAGGCGCGCGAATGCCAGCCGCCCGCGTCGAGCTGCGCCAGCGCGCTCCAGGGCTGCGCGCCGCCGGTGCCGTGGCCGCTGGTGGTGCGGTCGAGCGTGGCGTCGTGCATCAGGAACACCACGCCATCGGCGCTGAGTTTGGCGTCGCACTCGAACATGCGATAGCCGTGCGAGGCGCCGAGGCGGAACGCGGCCAGCGTGTTCTCGGGAGCGAGCTTGCCGGCGCCGCGGTGGGCGACCCAGCGGGGGTAGGGCCAGGGATTCAGCTCGGCCATCGATCAGTCCGCGCGTTTGCCGGAGCCGGCGTCGAACCAGTGCAGCTTTTCTTCGCGCGCCGCGATCTTCACCGTGTCGCCCGCGACCGGCGGATGGTCGGCCTCGTCGGTGCGCATGATGATCTGCTCGTCGCCGATGCGGCCGTACACCAGCCGCTCGGCGCCCAGCAGTTCGACCTGCTCGACCTGCACCGACCAGCCGCTCTCGTCGAGCTTCAGGTGCTCGGGGCGGATGCCCAGGATCTGGCCCGGGCGCACGCCGGGCGCGTGCTTCAGCAGGTTCATCGGCGGCGAGCCGATGAAACTCGCGACGAAGGTGGTGGCGGGGCGCGAGTACACCTCCTCGGGGGTGGCGAACTGGTCCATCACGCCGCCGTTCATCACGATGATGCGTTGGGCCAGCGTCATGGCCTCGACCTGGTCGTGCGTGACGAACAGCGAGGTGATGCCGAGCTCGCGGTGCAGCTTCTGGATCTCGAGGCGGGTCTGCGCCCGCAGCTTGGCGTCGAGGTTCGACAGCGGCTCGTCGAACAGGAACACCTGCGGCTGGCGCACGATGGCGCGGCCCATGGCCACGCGCTGGCGCTGGCCGCCGGACAGCTCGCGCGGCTTGCGCTCCAGCAGGTGGCCCAGCTCGAGGATCTTCGCGGCCTTGTCGACGCGCGTCTTGATCTCGGCCGGCGGGACCTTCGCGATCTTCAGGCCGTAGGCCATGTTCGCGAACACGCTCATGTGCGGATACAGCGCGTAGTTCTGGAACACCATGGCGATGTCGCGCTCGGCGGGCTCCAGGTTGTTCACCACCTTGTTGCCGATGGCGATCTCGCCGGCGGAGATTTCCTCCAGGCCGGCCACCATGCGCAGCAGCGTGGACTTGCCGCAGCCCGAGGGCCCGACGATGACGATGAACTCGTGGTCGGCGATCTCGGCGCTCACGCCGTGGATGACCTGGTTCGCCTTGGGCCCGTGGCCGTAGCGCTTGATGACGTTGCGTAGGGAGAGGGAAGCCATAACTTATTTTTCAGTGTCCACGAGGCCTTTGACGAACCACTTCTGCATGAGGACCACCACCAGCGCCGGCGGCAGCATCGCGAGGATGGCGGTCGCCATCACCACGTTCCATTCGTTCTGGCCGTCGCCGCCGGCGATCAGCCGCTTGATGCCGACCACGATCGGGTACATGTCCTCGTTGGTGACCGCCAGCAGCGGCCAGAGGTACTGGTTCCAGCCGTAGATGAACTGGATCACGAAGAGCGCCGCGATGCTGGTCTTCGACAGCGGCAGCAGCACGTCGAAGAAGAAGCGCATCGGGCTCGCGCCGTCCATGCGGGAGGCCTCGGTGAGTTCCTCGGGCACCGTCAGGAAGAACTGCCGGAACAGGAAGGTGGCAGTGGCCGATGCGATCAGCGGCACCGTCAGGCCCGCGTAGCTGTTGAGCATGCTCAGGTCCGACAGCACCTTGTAGGTGGGCAGGATGCGCACTTCCACCGGCAGCATCAGCGTGACGAAGATCGCCCAGAAGCAGATCTTCTTGAACGGGAAGCGGAAGTAGACGATGGCGAAGGCCGACAGCAGCGAAATGGCGATCTTGCCGACGGCGATGACCAGCGCCGTCACCAGGCTCACCCACATCATGTGGGCCACCGGCGCGTTGGAGCCGGCGCTGCTCGCGCGGCCGAAGAGCGCGCCCTTGTAGCTCTCCAGCATGTGCGAGCCCGGCAGCAGCGGCATCGGCCGCTGCACGATTTCCTGCGCGGTATGCGTGGACGCCACGAAGGCGAGGTAGATGGGGAAGGCGACGATCAGGACGCCGAGGATCATCACCACGTGGGCCAGGATGCCCTGGGTGCTTCTTCTTTCAACCATGTCAGTACTGCACCTTCTTTTCGACGTAGCGGAATTGCACGATGGTCAGCGCGATCACGATCACCATGAGCACCACCGACTGCGCGGCCGAGCCGCCGAGGTCCAGGGCCTTGAAGCCGTCGTGATAGACCTTGTAGACGAGGATTTCCGTGTCCTTGCCCGGGCCGCCCTCGGTGGCGGCGTGCACGATGGCGAAGGTGTCGAAGAACGCGTAGACCACGTTCATCACCAGCAGGAAGAAGGTGGTGGGCGACAGCAGCGGGAACTGCACCGTCCAGAAGCGGCGCCACGGGCGCGCGCCGTCGATGGCGGCCGCCTCGATCAGCGACTTCGGGATGGACTGCAGCCCCGCCAGGAAGAACAGGAAGTTGTAGGAAATCTGCTTCCACACGGCGGCCATCACGATCAGCGTCATCGCGTGCTTCGAGTTGAGCAGGTGGTTCCAGTCGATGCCGATCTTGCCCAGCGCATAGGCCACCACGCCCAGCGAGGGGGAGAACATGAAGACCCACAGCACGGCGGCCACGGCGGGCGCCACGGCATACGGCAGGATCAGCATGGTCTTGTAGAACATGCCGCCGCGCACGATGCGGTCGGCGAACACGGCCAGCGTCAGCGACAGCGTCAAGCCGATGCTGGCCACCAGCACCGAGAAGATGGCGGTGGTCTTGAACGACTCGGCGTAGGCCGGGTCCTCGAAGAGTTCCCTGAAGTTCTGCAGCCCGACGAAATCGACCGAGGTGCCGAAGGCGTCCTGCTGCTGCAGCGACTGCAGCAGGGCCTGTGCGGCCGGCCAGAAGAAAAACACGAATATCACCGCCATCTGCGGTGCCAGCAGCAGCCAGGGCAGCCAGCCCGAGCGAAAGAAGACGCGTTTTTCCATGAACCCTCTACATATAAAAATCCCGCCCGGCCCGCTCTTGCGCAAGAGCGGACGGGGGCGGGCGATATTAGCCGGACACGCGCGGGGTCCGGTTGTCGATCGTCAGCTCTTGTTGGCCTTCTGGAAGCGTTCCAGCTGCTCGTTGCCGCGGGTCACGATGGCGTCGAGGGCTTCCTTGGCGGTCTTCTTGCCGTTCCAGACCTGTTCGAGCTCTTCGTCCTCGATGGCGCGGATCTGCACGTAGTTGCCCAGGCGGATGCCGCGGCTCTTGTCGGTGACCTTGCGGATCATCTGCGTCACGGCCACGTCGGTGCCGGGGTTCTGCTTGTAGAAGCCCGAGTCCTCGGTGAGCTTGTACGAGGCCATGGTCACGGGCAGGTAGCCGGTGCGCTTGTGGCTGGCGGACTGCACTTCAGGCGTCGAGATGAAGCTGAAGAACTTGGCCACGCCCTTGTACTCGGCCGGTTTCTTGCCCGACATGACCCACAGGCTGGCGCCGCCGATCACGGTGTTCTGGGGCGCGCCGGGCACGTCCGGGTAGTAGGGCAGGGGAGCCAGGCCGTAGGCGAACTTGGCGTTCTTCGCCACGTTGCCGTAGAAGCCCGAGGACGTGTTGATCATGGCGCACTCGCCCGACACGAACGAGGCCTCGGGCACGTTGCCGCGCCCCTTGTAGATGAACAGGCCCTGCTTGGCCATGCTGGCCAGGTTCTCGATGTGGCGCTGGTGCAGCGGCGAATTGACCTTCAGGCGCGCGTCCAGGCCCTGCAGGCCGTTGGCCTTGCTCGCGAACTCGACGTTGTGCCAGGCCGAGAAGCTCTCGACCTGCGTCCAGTTCTGCCAGGCCGTGGTGAACGGGCACTTGTGGCCGCTGGCCTTGAGCTTGGCGGCGGCGGCGACCACCTCGGGCCAGGTGGCGGGAGCCTTGTCGGTGGGCAGGCCGGCGGCCTTGAAGGCGTCCTTGTTGAAATAGAAGATGGTGGTCGAGCTGTTGAACGGGAAGCTCAGCATCTGGCCGTTGGGAGCGGTGTAGTAGCCGGCCACGGCGGGGATGTAGGCGGCCGGGTCGAACTTCTCGCCCGCGTCCTTCATGACCTGGCCGACCGGCACGATGGCGCCCTTGCTGGCCATCATGGTGGCGGTGCCCACTTCGAACACCTGCAGGATGTGCGGTGCGTTGCCGGCGCGGAAGGCCGCGATGGAGGCCGTCATCGATTCGTCGTAGGTGCCCTTGAAGGTCGGGACCACCTTGTATTCCTTCTGGCTCTCGTTGAACTGCCTGGCCAAGTCGTTGACCCACTCGTTGTTGACGGCGGTCATGGAATGCCACCACTGGATCTCGGTCTGGGCCTGCGCCACGTTGAACAGCGTGGTGGCGGCCAACGCCGATGCCAGCGCGAGCGTCTTGAATCGCATGAAGACTCCTGAAGGGAAAAATGGAAAGCGCGGATGCTAGGGCATGTGGATGACACAGCCGCGTCACATTGGCGCACGGAGCACGGGTTTCCTCCAATCGGGGAAACCCCTTTGGACCCTTCGGCCTTCCCTTGCCTTTTCGGCCGGATTTGGCCCTGTTCGCAGCAGGCCCGGCAGGGGGCGAGGCCCCTCTTGCTGCGCCGCACCATGCTAGCATCGCCCTCCCTTTTTTCGGCCTAGCCTGTCGCCGTGGCCGGGGCTTCCAAGAGACCTCCATGAGCAGCAAAACCTCCCTCGACAAAAGCAGGATCAAGTTCCTCTTGCTCGAAGGCATCCACCCCTCGGCCGTGGAGGTGCTGCGCGCCGCCGGCTACACCAACGTCGAGTCGCTGCCGGGCGCGCTGCCCGATGCCGAGCTGAAAGAGAAGATCGCCGACGTGCACTTCCTGGGCATCCGCTCGCGCACCCAGCTCACGGCCGAGGTGTTCGCTGCGGCGCACAAGCTGGTGGCGGCAGGCTGCTTCTGCATCGGCACCAACCAGGTCGACCTGGAAGCTGCCCGCGAGCATGGCGTGGCGGTGTTCAACGCTCCTTATTCCAACACCCGCTCGGTGGCCGAGCTGGTGCTCGCCGAAGCCATCCTGCTGCTGCGCGGCGTGCCCGAGAAGAGCGCGGTGGCGCACCGCGGCGGCTGGCTCAAGTCGGCCGAGAACGCCTACGAGATCCGCGGCAAGACGCTGGGCATCGTGGGCTACGGCTCGATCGGCGCGCAGCTGTCGGTGCTGGCCGAGGCGCTGGGCATGCACGTGGCCTTCTACGACGTGGTCACCAAGCTGCCGCTGGGCAATGCGCGCCAGGTGCGCGACCTGCACCAGCTGCTGGCCCAGAGCGACATCGTCACGCTGCACGTGCCCGAGACCCAGGCCACCCAGTGGATGATCGGCGCGGCCGAGATCGCCGCGATGAAGCCCGGCGCGATCCTCATCAACGCCTCGCGCGGCACGGTGGTCGAGATCGATCCGCTGGCCGAGGCCCTGAAGGCGCGCAAGCTGCTGGGCGCCGCCATCGACGTGTTCCCGGTGGAGCCGCGCAGCAACAAGGACGAGTTCCAGTCGCCCCTGCGCGGCCTGGACAATGTGATCCTCACGCCCCACATCGGCGGCTCGACCATGGAGGCGCAGGCCAACATCGGCCTGGAAGTGGCGGAAAAGCTGGTCAAGTACAGCGACAACGGCACCTCGACCTCGTCGGTCAACTTCCCCGAGGTGGCGCTGCCGGCGCACCCGGGCAAGCACCGGCTGCTGCACGTGCACCGCAACGTGCCGGGCGTGCTGTCGGAGATCAACAAGATCTTCTCGGACAACCACATCAACATCTCCTCGCAGTTCCTGCAGACCAACGAGAAGATCGGCTACGTGGTGATGGACATCGACGCGGCCTCTTCCGACCTGGCGCTGGAGAAGCTGGCGAAGGTGGGCGGGACGATCCGCAGCCGCGTGCTGTTCTGACCCGGCCTCCCTGGGGGAGGAGATTCCCCCGGAAGCAGCGCCTACCACAAGGCCGCAAGCACGGTCACGAGGCAAGACCCCGAGCGCTGCAATAAAATCCCCAGCCCGGCTATGGGCGCGCAGCGCCCGGCCGAGGCGCCCCACCCGATGAATGCTCCGACCGCGTTGAATACGCTATTGGCACAGGCCGCAGAGCCTGTCCGACTGCGCGAGATCCCGTACAACTACACCAGCTTCTCCGATCGCGAGATCGTGATTCGCCTGCTGGGCGAACGCGGCTGGGAACTGCTGCAGACCCTGCGCGCCGAGCGCCGCACCGGCCGATCGGCGCGCATGCTCTACGAGGTTCTGGGCGACATCTGGGTGGTGCAGCGCAACCCCTACCTGGTCGACGACCTGCTCGACAACCCGCGCCGCCGCGGCCAGCTGGTCGATGCCCTGAGGCACCGCCTGGCCGAGGTGCAGAAGCGCCGCACCCCCGACAGCGACCTGCCGCGCGACCAGCTCGTGGGCGAGCTCACCGGCCTCGTGGGCGATGCGGTGGCCGCCTTCGACACCAAGTTCCGCGACGTCGCCGCCCTGCGCCGCAAGGCCACGCGCGTGCTGGGCCGGCTTACCGCCAAGGACAACATCAAGTTCGACGGCCTCTCGCGCGTCGCCCACGTCACCGACGCCACCGACTGGCGCGTGGAGTACCCCTTCGTGGTGCTGTGCCCCGACACCGAGGCCGAGATGGCGCTGCTGGTGAAGGGCTGCATCGAGCTGGGCCTGACCATCATCCCGCGCGGAGGCGGTACTGGCTATACCGGCGGCGCCATTCCGCTGACCTGGAACAGCGTCGTCATCAACACCGAGAAGCTCGAGGCGATGACCGAGGTCGAGCACGTCTCGCTGCCCGGCCTGGCCGACCCGGTGCCCACCATCTGGACCGAGGCCGGCGTGGTCACCCAGCGCGTGGCCGACGCGGCCGAGCGCGCGGGCTTCGTCTTCGCGGTCGACCCGACCTCGGCCGAGGCCTCGTGCGTGGGCGGCAACGTCGCCATGAACGCGGGCGGCAAGAAAGCCGTGCTCTGGGGCACGGCGCTCGACAACCTGGCTTCGTGGCGCATGGTCACGCCGCAGGCCGAGTGGCTCGAGGTCACGCGCATCGGCCACAACCTCGGCAAGATTCACGACGCCGAAAGCGCCGTGTTCGAGCTGCAGTACTACGCCGCCGACGGCAGGACCAAGCTGCGCAACGAACGCCTGGAGATCCCGGGCCGCACCTTCCGCAAAGAGGGCCTGGGCAAGGACGTGACCGACAAGTTCCTCTCGGGCCTGCCCGGCATCCAGAAGGAGGGCTGCGACGGCCTCATCACCAGCTGCCGCTGGGTGGTGCACCGCATGCCGGCTCACACGCGCACCGTGTGCCTGGAATTCTTCGGCAACGCCAAGGACGCGGTGCCCAGCATCGTCGAGATCAAGGACTTCATGTTCGCCGAGCAGAAGCGCTCGGGCGTGCTGCTGGCCGGCCTCGAACACCTGGACGACCGCTACCTCAAGGCCGTGGGCTACGCCACCAAGTCGAAGACGCACGGCGGGCTGCCCAAGATGGTGCTGTTCGGCGACATCGCGGGCGACGACGCCGACGCGGTGGCGCGCGTCACCTCCGAGGTTGTGCGCATTGCCAACTCGCGCAGCGGCGAAGGCTTCATCGCCATCAGCCCCGAGGCGCGCAAGAAGTTCTGGCTCGACCGCAAGCGCACGGCGGCCATCAGCCGCCACACCAACGCCTTCAAGATCAACGAAGACGTGGTGATCCCGCTGCCGCGCATGGCCGAGTACAGCGACGGCATCGAGCGCATCAACATCGAGCTGTCGCTGCAGAACAAGCTCGCGCTCACCGACGAGCTCGAAGCCTTCCTCACGCGCGGCAACCTGCCGCTGGGCAAGACCGACGACGCGCACGAGATTCCCGCGGCCGAGCTGCTGGAAGACCGCGTCGCGCAGGCGGTGGCGCTGGTGCAGGAAACGCGCGCGCTGTGGGCCGGCTGGCTGAAGGACGTCGACGCGCTCTTCCCGCAGCTGCAGGACCACTCGCTGCGCGCGAGCTGGAAGACCCAGCTGCGCCAGCCGCTGCAGGCCATCTTCACGGGCGCGGAGTTCGCGCCGATCCTGGCGGAGTGCACCGCCATCCACAAGCGCGTGCTCAAGGGGCGCGTGTGGGTCGCGCTGCACATGCACGCGGGCGACGGCAACGTGCACACCAACATCCCCGTCAACAGCGACAACTACGACATGCTGCAGACCGCGCATGCCGCGGTGGTGCGCATCATGGCGCTGGCGCGCAGCCTCGACGGCGTGATCTCGGGCGAGCACGGCATCGGCATCACCAAGCTCGAATTCCTGAGCGACGACGAGCTGCGCCCCTTCACCGAGTACAAGGCCAAGGTCGACCCCGAAGGCCGCTTCAACAAGGGCAAGCTGCTGCGCGCGCCCGCCGGCAAGCCCGAGACGCTGCATGCCGACCTGACCAACGCCTACACGCCGAGCTTCGGCCTCATGGGGCACGAGTCGCTCATCATGCAGCAGAGCGACATCGGCGCCATTGCCGACAGCGTGAAGGACTGCCTGCGCTGCGGCAAGTGCAAGCCGGTGTGCGCCACGCACGTGCCGCGCGCCAACCTGCTGTACAGCCCGCGCAACAAGATCCTCGCGACCTCGCTGCTGGTGGAGGCCTTCCTCTACGAAGAGCAGACCCGGCGCGGCGTGAGCATCAAGCACTGGGAGGAGTTCGAGGACGTGGCCGACCACTGCACCGTGTGCCACAAGTGCCTCACGCCCTGCCCGGTGAAGATCGACTTCGGCGACGTGTCGATGAACATGCGCAACCTGCTGCGCAAGATGGGCCAGAAGAGCTTCCGCCCGGGCAACGCGGCCGCGATGTTCTTCCTGAACGCGACCAATCCGCAGACCATCAAGGCGGTGCGCGCGGGCATGGTGGGCGTGGGCTTCAAGGCGCAGCGCCTGGCCAACGACCTGCTGCGCGGCCTCGCGAAGAAGCAGACCTCCGCGCCGCCGGCGTCGCTCGGGCCGGCTCCGGTCAAGGAGCAGGTGATCCACTTCATCAACAAGAAGATGCCGGGCAACCTGCCGAAGAAGACGGCGCGCGCGCTGCTCGACATCGAGGATGCGGACTACGTGCCGATCATCCGCAACCCGAAGGCGACCACCTCCGAGACCGAGGCTGTCTTCTACTTCCCGGGCTGCGGATCGGAGCGGCTGTTCTCGCAGGTCGGTCTGGCCACGCAGGCCATGCTCTGGCATGCGGGCGTGCAGACCGTGCTGCCGCCGGGCTACCTGTGCTGCGGCTATCCGCAGCGCGGCAGCGGCCAGTTCGACAAGGCCGAGAAGATGATCACGGACAACCGCGTGCTCTTCCACCGTGTGGCCAACACGCTCAACTACCTCGACATCAAGACGGTGGTGGTGAGCTGCGGCACCTGCTACGACCAGTTGCAGGGCTACCAGTTCGACAAGATCTTCCCGGGCTGCCGCATCGTCGACATCCACGAGTACCTGCTCGAAAAGGGCATCACGCTCGCCGATGCGGCAGGCGGCGGCTACCTCTACCACGACCCCTGCCACTCGCCGATGAAGCAGCAGGACCCGATGAAGACGGTGAAGGCGCTGGTGGGCGACAACGTGCTCAAGAACGACCGCTGCTGCGGCGAATCGGGCACGCTGGGCGTGTCGCGGCCCGACATCTCCACGCAGATCCGCTTCCGCAAGGAGCAGGAGCTGAAGAAGGGCGAAGCCGCGCTGCGCGAAGCCGGCAAGGTCGGCGAGAAGGAGAACGTGAAGATCCTCACCAGCTGCCCGAGCTGCCTGCAGGGCCTCTCGCGCTACGGCAACGACCTGAACAACGGCCTGCTCGAAGCCGACTACATCGTGGTCGAGATGGCCAACAAGATCCTCGGCGAAGACTGGATGCCGAACTACGTGGAAGCCGCCAATCAGGGCGGCATCGAGCGGGTGCTGGTGTGACGTCGAAGGTGCAGGGCTGCGTGCTGTGCGAGGGCCCGGGCGGGCGCCTCGTGTTCGAGGGCGCGAAGCTGCGCGTGATCCATGCCGAGGAGGCGGGCTTCCCGGCCTTCTATCGCGTGGTGTGGCGCGAGCACGCGCCGGAGTTCTCCGATCTCGACGCGGCCGACCGTGCCCTGTGCATGGAAGCGGTGACAGTGGTCGAGCAGTGCCTGCGCGAGCATCTGAAGCCGGCGAAGATCAACCTCGCCGCGCTTGGCAACATGGTCGGGCACCTGCACTGGCATGTCATCGCGCGCTTCCCGAACGACAGCCACTTCCCCGGCTCGGTGTGGGCGCCCGTGCAGCGCGAGCGAGATGCGGCGCTGGAGGCGGACATCGCCGCGCACCTGCCTGCCGTCGAGGCTGCGATGATCGAGCGATTGGGCAACAGGAGCTTCTGATGGCAGGCTTGAAACCGGGCGCACCGACGCCGCAGTCGATCACCGTGCACGGGCAGTCGCGCGTGCTCGAGGTCGGCTTCTCCGACGGCGCGACCTTCCGCATTCCCTTCGAGCTGATGCGCATCTACTCGCCCTCGGCCGAGGTGCAGGGCCATGGCCCCGGGCAGGAAGTGCTGCAGACGGGCAAGCGCGATGTCGAGCTCGTCGAGCTCGAGGCAGTGGGCAACTACGCGGTGCAACCGATCTTCAGCGACGGCCACAACACGGGCATCTACTCCTGGGACCTGCTCTACGAACTGGGCGAGAAGCAGGCCGAGCTGTGGGCTGCCTATGAGCGCCGGCTGGCCGAGGCGGGTGTCGACCGCGACGCGCCGATGATCGAGAAGGGCGGCCACGCCTGCGGCAGCCACTGAGGCCTTCGAGGCAGCGCAAGAATCCGCCGCTGCTATTGAAAAGATAGCCCTACGCCCAGAAAGGGCGGGGCTGAAAAAGCAACAAATGTCCGCCGTGGTCGCGGGGTCGTCGACTTGATGTGAAGGCTTCCGGCCTAACATCGGTCGCATGAGTACCACACACTTCGGCTTCGAAACGGTCGACGAAAGCGAGAAGGCCCGCCGCGTTCGCGGTGTCTTCGATTCGGTCGCATCGCGCTACGACATCATGAACGACCTGATGTCGGCAGGCCTGCACCGCGCCTGGAAGGCGTACACCGTCATGGTCGCGAACGTGGGCGAAGGCTCGCGCGTCCTCGACATCGCGGGCGGCACCGGCGACCTCGCACTGGCCTTCGCGAAGAAGGTCGGCGCCAGCGGCCAGGTGGTCCACACCGACATCAACGAAGCCATGCTGCGCACCGGCCGCGACCGGCTGCTCGACGCCGGCGTGGTGCTGCCCACCATGGTCTGCGACGCGGAGAAGCTGCCCTTTCCCGACAACCACTTCGACGTGGTCACCGTGGCCTTCGGCCTGCGCAACATGACGCACAAGGACGCCGCGCTCAAGGAGATGAACCGCGTGCTCAAGCCGCGCGGCAAGCTGCTGGTGCTCGAGTTCTCGAAGGTCGCGAAGCCGCTCGCGAAGGCCTACGACTGGTACTCCTTCAACGTGCTGCCGAGGCTCGGCAAGCTCGTGGCTGGCGACGATGCGAGCTATCGCTATCTCGCCGAATCCATCCGGATGCACCCCTCGCAAGAGGAGCTCAAGACCCTCATGAAAGAGGGCGGTTTCGGACATGTGGACTATCACAACATGACTGGGGGAATCGCTGCCCTCCATGTTGGAATCAAGTGTTGAAAAGCGGATCTTTCGCTCGAGAGGAGACGACGATATGAAGAGTTTGGGTTCTTTGTTCCTGGCAGCCGCGCTGGTCCTGGTCAGTGTCCAGGCCGAGGCTGCGCGCATCGGTGGCGGCAAGTCGATGGGTCGCCAGTCGTCCAACGTGACGCAGCGCGAGTCCGCAGCGCCTTCGGCACCCGCGCAGCAGAACGCGACCAACGCGGCAGCGGCCAAGCCCGCAACGCCCGCGCCCGCGGCAGCTGCACCGAAGCGTCCCTGGGGCGCGATGCTCGGCGGCCTGGCCGCCGGCCTGGGCCTCGCATGGCTCGCCAATTCGCTGGGCCTCGGCGCCGGCTTCGCCAACATCCTGCTGATCGGCCTGCTGGTGCTGGCAGGCGTGGTGGTGTGGCGCATGATCAAGTCGCGCTCGCAGCCCGTTGCCAATCGCCAGGGCGGCTTCGCCTTCCAGGGCGCCGGTGCCAGCCCGAGCAGCGCGAGCGCTCCGGCGCAGTACAGCCCCAACAACGTGGGCAACGACGCATCGGCGCGTCCCTGGGAGCGCAACAACGCTGCCTTCGATGCCACGCCGCACGGCAGCAGCCTTTCGGCGGCTGGCGCAGCGGCAGGCGGCAGCATGATCGGCTCGGCACTCGGCGGTTCGCAGTCGTGGGGCATTCCCGCCGGCTTCGACGTCGACGGCTTCCTCGGCGCTGCAAAGCGCAACTTCGTGACCCTGCAGGACGCGTGGGACCGCGCCGACGTGTCGACGCTGCGTTCGATGATGACCGACGGCATGGTCGACGAAATCCGTTCCCAGCTGGCCGACCGCGCCAGCCACACCGGTGGTGCCTCCAACAAGACCGAAGTCGTGATGCTCGACGCCAAGCTGCTCGGCATCGAGGAGCTGCCAGACGCCTACATGGCCAGCGTGGAGTTCTCCGGCATGATCCGCGAAGACGCCTCGGCCGGCCCGGGCCCGTTCCGCGAAGTGTGGAACATGACCAAGCCGGTCAGCGGCAACAGTGGCTGGCTGGTTGCAGGCGTACAGGCACTGCAGTAATAAAAAGCTGAAAAGCGGCCCTCACGGGGCCGCAACGCAGGCGGGATAATGGGGACATGGCCACACCATCGTCCCCATTTTCCTTTCTAGGCGATCTCTTCAACACCATTGGCGAGCGCCTGCAGCCCCCGGACTGGGCGGTCCACGAGATCCAGAACCGCGCGGTCCTGTTCCTCAACCATGTGCTCCAGCAGGAGCCCGAGGCCCAGCAGCGGCTGCTGCGCCAGCAGGGGCGGGTGGTGCGCTTCCAGTGGCGCTTCGTGACCATGGAGCTGGTGGCAACGCCGGCCGGCCTTCTCGACCTTGCCCCGGCCGGCTCGGTGCCCGAGCTGACGCTCACCGTCACCGACGACTCTCCCTTCGACATTGCCCGCGCCGCGCTTCGAGGCGACAAGCCCGCCGTGCAGATCATCGGCGACGTGCAGCTGGCGGCCGAGGTCAACTGGCTGGTCGACCATGTGCGCTGGGACGTCGAGGACGATCTGGCCCGCGTGATCGGCGACGTGCCCGCGCATACGCTGGGCAACGCCGTGCGCCGTGTTGTCGGTGCGCTGCGCCAGTTCGTCGGCAACCGCACGGCCGGCAAGGCCGGCGGTTCGGCTGTCGGCCCCGCAGGCAACGCCGAATGAGGCGCTTCTACCGCGGACTTTTCATCGTCTGGGTCGCGCTGCGCTACGGCCTCGACGAGCTGGTGCTCTCGAGCTTCCAGAAGCCCTGGGTGCGCGGGGTCACGCGCGTTCTTTCCTTCGGGCGCAACCTCGATGCGCCGCGCGGCCAGCGCCTGCGCGAGGCGCTCGAAAGCCTCGGCCCCATCTTCGTGAAGTTCGGCCAGGTTCTGTCGACTCGGCGCGACCTGCTGCCGCCCGACATCGCCGACGAACTGGCCTTCCTGCAGGACCGGGTGCCGCCGTTTCCCTCTTCCGTGGCCATCGCCACCATCGAGCGCGCGTTCCGCCGCCCGGTGAGCGATGTGTTCGTGCAGTTCGACGAGACGCCCATCGCCAGCGCATCGATCGCGCAGGTGCACTTCGCGACCATCCGCACCAACGAGGGCGAAGAGCGCGAGGTGGCGGTGAAGGTGCTGCGCCCCAGCATGCGCGGCGTGATCGAGAAGGACCTGGCGCTGATGGCCATGATGGCCGGCTGGCTCGAGAACCTCTCGGCCGACGGCAAGCGCCTGAAGCCGCGCGAGGTGGTGGCCGAGTTCGACAAGTACCTGCACGACGAGCTCGACCTGGTGCGCGAGGCCGCCAACGCGGCCCAGCTGCGCCGCAACATGGCCGCGCTCGACCTGGTGCTGATCCCCGAGATGTTCTGGGACTTCTGCCACCCCGAGGTCATCGTGATGGAGCGCATGAAGGGCGTGCCCATCGCGCAGATGGACCGCCTGCGCGCGGCCGGCGTCGACATTCCGAAGCTGGCGCGCGACGGCGTGACCATCTTCTTCACGCAGGTGTTCCGCGACGGCTTCTTCCACGCCGACATGCACCCGGGCAACATCCAGGTGAGCCTGGAGCCCGAGACCTTCGGGCGCTACATCTCGCTTGACTTCGGGATCATCGGCACGCTGACCGAGTCGGACAAGGAATACCTCGCGCAGAACTTCGTGGCCTTCTTCCGGCGCGACTACAAGCGCGTGGCCGAGCTGCACCTCGAAAGCGGCTGGGTGCCGGTGGGCACCCGGATCGATGAACTGGAGGCGGCCATCCGCACCGTGTGCGAGCCGTACTTCGACCGGCCGCTGAAGGAGATCTCGCTGGGCATGGTGCTGATGCGCCTGTTCCAGACCTCGCGGCGCTTCCACGTCGAGATCCAGCCGCAGCTGGTGCTGCTGCAGAAGACGCTGCTCAACATCGAGGGCCTGGGGCGCAACATCGACCCCGAACTCGACCTCTGGGCCACGGCCAAGCCCTTCCTCGAGAAGTGGATGGTCGACCAGATCGGCCCCAAGAAGCTGCTGCAGCAGCTCAAGGCCGAGGCGCCCAGGTACGCCAAATTGCTGCCCCAATTGCCTCGATTACTGCACGATTTCCTGGAGAATCGCCCGGTCGACAACCGCCGCGAGCTGCTCGAGCTGCTGGCCGAACAGAAGCGCACCAACCGGTTGCTGCAGACCATCGTCTACGGTGGCATAGGTTTTGTATTGGGGTTGCTCGCCATGCAATTGCTGGTGCGCGTGCGTCTGTTCTAGAGGAGTCTGTGCCGTGTTGTTGACGCTGGTCATCGTCTATCTGCTTGTCACCATCGCGATCGGCCTGTACGCCGCCAAGCGGGTGAAGAACACCACCGACTTCGCTATCGCCGGGCGGCACCTGCCGCTCTACATGATCGTCACGACCACCTTCGCGACCTGGTTCGGCTCCGAAACGGTGCTCGGCATCCCGGCCAAGTTCATCGAGGGCGGGCTCAACGGCGTGGTCGAAGACCCGTTCGGCGCCGGCACCTGCCTGATCCTGGTGGGCCTGTTCTTCGCCGGCAAGCTCTACCGCATGACGCTGCTGACCATCAGCGACTACTACCGCGAGCGCTACGGCCGCGGCGTGGAGGTGGCCTGCTCGCTGATCATCATGCTGAGCTACCTGGGCTGGGTGTCGGCGCAGGTCACGGCGCTGGGGCTGGTGTTCAACCTGCTGTCGGGCGGCGTGGTCAGCATCCCGGTGGGCATGGTGATCGGGGTGATCTCGATCCTGGCCTACACGCTCTTCGGCGGCATGTGGTCGGTGGCGGTCACCGACTTCATCCAGATGATCATCCTCGTGGCCGGCCTGGCCGTGATCGCGATGTTCGCGGGCAACATGGCCGGCGGCGCCGACAAGGTGGTGGCCTTCGCGGTCAGCAAGGACCTCTTCAAGTTCTGGCCCGAGCCGAGCTGGCACGACATGGTGTTCTTCTTCGCCGCGGCCATCACGATGATGCTGGGCTCCATCCCGCAGCAGGACGTGTTCCAGCGCGTGATGTCGGCCAACAGCGTCCAGGCGGCCCGCCGTGGCCCGGTGATCGGCGGCCTGGCGTACATCCTCTTCGCCTTCGTGCCGATGTTCCTGGTGGCCAGTGCGCTGCTCATCATGCCGGAGCAGACCGGCGCGCTGCTGAAGGAAGATCCGCAGAAGGTGCTGCCCACGCTGGTGCTGGAGAAAATGCCCTTCGTGATGCAGGTGCTGTTCTTCGGCGCGCTGCTGTCGGCCATCAAGTCGACTGCCTCGGCCACGCTGCTGGCCCCGAGCGTCACCTTCACCGAGAACATCTGGCGCCAGTTCCGACCGGCCGGCACCGACCGCCAGAACCTCATGACCATGCGCATCACGGTGCTGCTGTTCAGCGCCGCCGTGCTGGCCTACGCCATTCGCATGCAGGGCACGCCGATCTACGAACTGGTTTCGGGCGCCTACCAGGTGCCGCTGGTGGGCGCCTTCGTGCCGCTGGTGTGCGGCCTGTACTGGCGTCGGGCCACCACGCAGGGCGCGGTCGCCTCGATCGTCCTGGGCATCGGCGTGTGGCTGCTGTTCCTGCAGGTGCCGTCCTGGGGAGCCGTGTTCCCGGCCCAGCTGGCGGGTGTTCTGTGCTCTTTCGCGGGCATGGTGGCCGGCTCGCTGCTGCCGCAATGGTTGGCGAACACTCACACGCCTCACCGCCCGCTGGCCACGGAGCCGGCCTGAAGCCGGGGCCCGCCGGCCGGGCCGGGCGTCCTTTCACGGGGGCGCCCCTATAATCGAGGGCTTTGCGAGCGGCCGCTGCGCCGCTTTTTTGACCTCATTTCCCATGCCCATCTACGCCTACAAGTGCAGCGCCTGCGGCTTCGCCAAGGACGCTTTGCAGAAGATGTCCGACGCACCCCTCACGGTGTGTCCGGCGTGCGGCGCGAGTGCGTTCGAAAAACAGGTCACGGCCGCCGGCTTCCAACTCAAGGGCTCGGGCTGGTACGTGACCGATTTCCGTGACGGCGGCGGCAAGAAGTCCGAGCCGGCCACGTCGCCCGCCTCCGGCGAATCTTCGTCTTCCTCCTCTTCTTCCACCACGTCAGCCGCGCCGAGCCCCGCTCCGGCGCCCGCCGCACCGGCTCCCGCGCCGGCCGCGACGAGCGGCGACTGAAACACCCCGACCGCCATGCTCGCCCTGCGCAAATGGTTGCTGTCCGGCCTGCTGGTCATCGTGCCGCTGGTCATCACGCTCGGCGTGCTGAACTGGATCATCGGCACGCTCGACCAGACGCTGTGGCTGCTGCCCGAGCAGTGGCAGACCTGGCTGAGCGACCACAAGGTGCGCGGCCTGGGCGTGCTGCTCACGCTGGCGATCCTGCTGGTGGTGGGGGCCACGGCCAGCAACTTCGTCGGCAAGCGCCTGCTCGGCTGGGGTGACGCCGTGGTCCGGCGCATCCCGGTGGTGCGCTCGATCTACTCCAGCGTCAAGCAGGTGTCGGACACGCTGTTCTCCGAGAACGGCAATGCCTTCCGCACCGCGGTGCTGGTGCAATGGCCGCGCGAAGGCGTGTGGACCATCGCCTTCGTGACCGGCGCGCCCGGCAACGAGGTCGCCGCGCATCTCGGCGAGGGCGAGTTCCTCAGCGTCTATGTGCCGACCACGCCCAATCCCACGGGCGGCTACTTCGTGATGCTCAAGCGCAGCGACTGCATCGAACTGAAGATGAGCGTGGACGAAGCGCTCAAGTACATCGTCTCGATGGGGGTGGTCGTTCCAGGCGGCCCCGCCACGGTGGCGGTGAAGTCTTCCAACTCATAAAAGAACGAACGCGCCCTCGAGGCGCCGGAATGGATTCCTATGGCCATGCGTACTCAATATTGCGGTCTCGTGACCGAAGCCCTGCTGGGCCAGACCGTCACCCTTTGCGGCTGGGTCAACCGTCGCCGCGACCACGGCGGCGTGATCTTCATCGACGTGCGTGACCGCGAAGGCTACGTGCAGGTGGTGTGCGACCCCGACCGCGCCTCGACCTTCGCCGTGGCCGAGAGCCTGCGCAACGAATACTGCGTGCAGATCACCGGCCTGGTGCGCGCACGGCCCGAAGGCACGACCAACGACCAGCTCAAGAGCGGCAAGATCGAAGTGCTGTGCCATGAGCTGAAGGTGCTGAACCCCTCGGTCACGCCTCCGTTCCTGCTGGACGACGACAACCTGTCGGAAACCACCCGCCTCACGCACCGCGTGCTCGACCTGCGCCGCCCGGCCATGCAGCGCAACATGCTGCTGCGCTACAAGGTGACGATGGAAACGCGCAAGTTCCTCGACGCCAACGGCTTCATCGACATCGAGACGCCGATGCTCGGCAAGTCCACGCCCGAAGGCGCGCGCGACTACCTCGTGCCCAGCCGCGTGCACGACGGCAGCTTCTTCGCGCTGCCGCAGTCGCCCCAGCTCTTCAAGCAGCTGCTGATGGTGGCCGGCTACGACCGCTACTACCAGATCGTGAAGTGCTTCCGTGACGAAGACCTGCGCGCCGACCGCCAGCCCGAATTCACGCAGATCGACATCGAGACCTCGTTCCTCGCCGAGGAAGAGATCCGCGAGATGTTCGAAGGCATGATCCGCAACGTGTTCCGCAACGCCGCGGGCATCGACCTGCCGGTGTTCCCGACCATGACGTACGCGGACGCGATGTTCAAGTACGGCTCGGACAAGCCCGACCTGCGCGTGAAGCTCGAGTTCACCGAACTCACCGAGCTGATGAAGCGCGTCGAGTTCAAGGTGTTCTCCAACGCCGCCACCATGGCCGGCGGCCGCGTCGTGGCGCTGCGCGTGCCCGGCGGCGGTGCCGAGGGCGGTCTCTCGCGCGGCGAGATCGACGCGTACCAGGAGTTCGTCAAGATCTACGGCGCCAAGGGCCTGGCCTACATCAAGGTCAACGACGCTGCTGCCGGCCGCGATGGCCTGCAGAGCCCGATCGTGAAGAACCTCGACGACAACGCGCTGGCCGAGATCATCGCGCGCACGGGTGCGCGCAACGGCGACATCCTGTTCTTCGGCGCCGACAAGGAAAAGATCGTCAACGACGCCATCGGCGCGCTGCGCATCAAGATCGGCCACAGCGCCTTCGGCAAGAAGAGCGGCCTGTTCGATGACCGCTGGGCGCCGCTGTGGGTGGTGGACTTCCCGATGTTCGAGTTCGACGAGGAAGGCCAGCGCTGGAGCGCCGTGCACCACCCGTTCACCGCGCCGAAGGACGGCCACGAAGACCTCATGGACACCGCGCCCGAGAAGTGCATCGCCAAGGCCTACGACATGGTGCTCAACGGCATCGAGATGGGCGGCGGCTCGGTGCGTATCCACCGCGAGGAAGTGCAGAGCAAGGTGTTCCGCGCGCTGAAGATCAGCGCCGAGGACGCGCAGCTCAAGTTCGGCTTCCTGCTGGATGCGCTGCAGTACGGCGCGCCCCCGCACGGCGGCATTGCCATCGGCCTGGACCGCCTGGTCATGCTCATGACCGGCGCCGAGTCGATCCGCGACGTGATCGCCTTCCCCAAGACCCAGCGCGCGCAGGACCTGCTGACGCAGGCGCCGAGCCCGGTCGACGAGAAGCAACTGCGCGAACTGCACATCAAGCTGCGCAACAACCCCCAAGCAGCCTGATGCGGCCATGACGACCAGCCCCCGGCCCTGGAAGATCCCGGAGTCGGTGCTGGTCGTGATCCACACGCCGGCGCTCGATGTGCTGCTGATCCGGCGTGCGGATGCCGAGACCGACTTCTGGCAATCGGTCACCGGCAGCAAGGACGTGGCCGACGAGCCCCTGGTGCTCACCGCGGCGCGCGAGGTGGCCGAGGAAACCGGCATCCTGTGCGGCGAAGGCACGCCGCTGGCCTCGCAACTGGTCGACTGGCAGCTGCGCAACGTCTACGAGATCTATCCGCGCTGGCGCGCCCGCTATGCACCGGGCGTCACCCACAACACCGAGCACCTTTTCGGCCTGCGCGTGCCCGAACGCGTCGTGCCCACGCTCGACCCCCGCGAGCACACCGACTGGCGCTGGCTGCCCTACCGGGAGGCGGCTGACGCCTGCTTTTCCCCATCGAATGCCGAAGCCATTCTGTTGCTGCCAGAATTTGCGCGATGAACCAGCCGGCAGCAGCAGCGGTGCAGAACCTCCGCGTCGCGACCTACAACATCCACAAGGGTGTGCAGGGCATCGGCCCCGCGCGGCGGCTCGAGATCCACAACCTCGGCCACGCCATCGAGCAGCTCGACGCCGACATCGTCTGCCTGCAGGAAGTGCGCAAGATGAACCGGCAGGCGGCGGCGCGTTTCGCGCGCTGGCCCGAGCTGCCGCAGGCCGACTTCCTCGCGCCCGAGGGCTACACCGCCGTCTACGAGACCAACGCCGTCACGCGCCATGGCGAGCACGGCAACGCGCTGCTCACGCGCTGGCCGGTGCTGGGCACCAACCACCAGGACATTTCCGACCACCGCTTCGAGCAGCGCGGGCTGCTGCACGTGGTGATCGACGTGGAAGGCCGGCGGGTGCACGCCATCGTGGTGCACCTGGGGCTCATCAAGGGCAGCCGGGTGCGGCAGATCGCGCGGCTGCGCGAGTTCATCGACCGCGAGGTGCCGCCCGGCGAGGCCGTGGTGGTGGCGGGCGACTTCAACGACTGGGGCGCGCGCATGCGCTACGCCATGAACGCCATGGGCCTGCGCGACACCAGCGATCTGCGCGGTCCGCGCACGCTCACTTATCCCTCGCGCCTGCCGGTGGCGCAGCTCGACTTCGTCTACGGGCGCGGGCTGGAGCCGCTGTCCTGCGTGGTGCCGCGCGGTCCGATCTGGGCCCGCATGTCCGACCACCTGCCGCTGGTGGCTGATTTTTCACTCCTTAATTGATAGCATTGCTCCGAGAAGGGACGGGCGTTGCGGCCCCGAATGTCTGGAGCCATTCACTGGTACGATCTTTGCCATGCTGAGGAAAACCGACGTCGAACCGCGCCCCGATCGAAATGACGATGACGAGGGCACGCCCGTCTCCGTGAAGATCCGCGAGCGCATCACCGCGGCGCGCAAGCGCTTCAATGCCAACGACAACATCTCCGAGTTCATCCAGCCCGGCGAGCTGGAGGCCCTGCTCGACGAGGTCGAGGTCAAGATGAAGGACGTGCTCCAGAGCCTGGTGATCGACGTCGAGAACGACCACAACACTGACAACACCGCGCGCCGGGTCGCCAAGATGTACCTCAACGAGGTGTTCAGGGGCCGCTATGTGGCGGCGCCTTCGCTCACCGAGTTTCCGAACGCCGAGCACCTGAACGAACTGATGATCGTCGGCCCGATCACCGTGCGCAGCGCCTGCTCGCACCACTTCTGCCCGATCATCGGCAAGCTCTGGATCGGCGTGATGCCCAACGAGCACACCAACGTGATCGGCCTGTCGAAGTACGCGCGCCTGGCCGAATGGGTCATGGGCCGTCCGCAGATCCAGGAAGAAGCCGTGGTGCAGCTGGCCGACCTGATCCAGGAAAAGACCCAGCCCGACGGCCTGGCCCTCGTCATGGAGGCCGAGCACTTCTGCATGGCCTGGCGCGGCGTGAAGGAAATGGACAGCAAGATGATCAATTCCGTGATGCGCGGCGTGTTCCTGAAAGATCCGAGCCTGCGCCGCGAATTCCTTTCCCTCCTGCCCAGAAAGGACTGAGCCATGCTGGTCCGACTCCTCTACGCCAGCCGCGCCGTCGACACCAGCCCCGAGGCCATCGAGTCGATCCTGGCGCAATCGCGCACCCACAACACCGCGTGCGGCATCACCGGCATCCTCTGCTACGGCGCGGGCACCTTCCTGCAGGCCATCGAAGGCGGCCGCATGGCCATCTCCGAGCTCTACGGCCACATCCAGCGCGATGCGCGCCACAAGGACGTGGTGCTGCTGCACTACGAAGAGATCTCCGAGCGCCGCTTCGGCGGCTGGACGATGGGCCAGGTCAACCTGTCGAAGCTCAACGCATCGACGCTGCTGAAGTATTCCGAGAAGCCCGAGCTCAACCCGTACGCGGTGTCGGGCAAGGTCTCGTTGGCGCTGCTCGAGGAACTGATGGCAACTGCCGCCATCGTCGGCCGCCACTAGAACGTGGTCCCCACGCTCGGCACTTCGTGTCCTCGCTGCCCCCCGGGGGGGCAGCCCGCGCCTTGGGACGGCCCGGCGGCGCTCGGTCTCGCGTAGCTCGAGGTGCCGCTCTCCGCATTCGCCCTGATCCTGCTCGCCGGGATCATCCACGCCAGCTGGAACATCGCCGCCAAGAAGGCGAACGGCGATGCGCGCTTCAGCTTCCAGACCAGCGTGTTCAACATGGTCATCTGGGCGCCGCTGGGCATCGTGCTCGGCTGGAATGTGGTGCCGAACTGGGGCTGGGCCGAGTGGAGCTTCGTCGTGCTCAGCGGCGTGCTGCACGTCTTCTATTTCATCGTGCTGCTGCGCGGCTACCGCAAGTCGGACCTGACGGTGGTCTATCCGCTGGCGCGCGGCTCGGGGCCGCTGCTGTCCTCGCTGGTGGCCGTGCTCTTCCTCGGCGAGAAGATCAGCCCCGTCGGCGTGGCCGGCATCCTTGGCGTGGTGGCCGGCGTGTTCCTCATCGCCGGCGGCCCGCGCCTGTGGCAGAAGGCGCACGACCCGGCGCAGCGCGCGCGGGTGCACAAGGGCATGCGCTACGGCGTGCTGACCGGCGCCTTCATCGCGGCCTACACGGTGGCCGACAGCTACGCGGTCAAGTTCCTCGCGATGTCGCCGATCCTGCTCGACTACATGGGCAACCTCGTGCGCATCGTGCTGCTGCTGCCCGCGGCGCTGCAGGACCGCGCGACCACCGTGCGCATGTGGCGCGACCAGTGGAAATACGCGCTGCTGGTGGCGGCGATCAGCCCCGTCTCGTACGTGCTCGTGCTCTACGCGGTGCAGCAGGCGCCGATCTCGCACGTTGCACCGGCGCGCGAGGTGTCGATGCTCTTCGCGGCGCTCATCGGGGGCCATCTGCTGCGCGAGGGCGACCGGCTGCTGAGGCTGATGGGCGCGATGTTCATCGCCGCCGGCGTGGTGGCGCTCGCCCTGGGCTGAGCCAGTGCTGCTGTTCGGCTGCGACTTCTCCAGCGCGCCGACGGCACGCAAGCCCATCGTCGTCGCGACAGGCGAACAGAGCGGCACCGACAGGGTCGTGCTGCGTGGCCTGCAGCGCTTTTCCACGCTCGACGCCTGGGGCGAATGGCTGTGCGCCACGCCGTCCTGGACCGGCGGTTTCGACTTTCCGTTCAGCCTGCCGCGGGAACTCGTCGAGCAGCTGCGATGGCCGCTGCAGTGGGAGCCGCTGATGGCCCACTACGCCGGCCTGAGCCGCGCCGAGATCCGCCAGACCTTCGCCGCCTTCTGCGCGGCGCGCCCGGTGGGCGGCAAGTTCGCGCACCGCAAGGCTGACGGGCCCGCAGGCTCCAGCCCCTCGATGAAGTGGGTCAACCCGCCGGTGGCCTACATGCTCCATGCCGGCGTGCCGCGCCTGCTCGCGGCGGGTGCGCGCATTCCGGGGCTGCATGCCGGCAGGGGGGCCGATCGCATCGCGCTGGAGGCTTATCCCGGTCTGCTGGCGCGCGAGCTGATCGGACGGCGCAGCTACAAGAGCGACGACCTGGCGAAGCAGACACCCGAGCGACGAGCCGCGCGCGCCGACCTGCTGGCGGCGCTCGAAGCCGGCTCGTCCCGCCTCGGGTTGAGGCTGGCCGTCACCGCGCCGCAGCGCGCGGAGTTGCTCGCGGACGCACGCGGCGACGACATCGACGCCGTGCTGTGCCTGCTGCAGGCCGCCTGGGGCCTGCAGCGCGCCGCAAGCCCCGGCCCGGGCCATGGCCTGCCGGAAGACTTCGATCCGCTTGAAGGATGGATCGTCAGCGCCTGAGCCTCGTTGTCCTACACCGCTTCGGGCTTCCGTCGGCGTTCGCCGCCATGCGGCGGCGCCTAGATTGACTGCGGTGGGCCACCCCGGCCCACCTGTTTCAACATCAATCCATCAGGAAGGAAGCGACATGAACAAGGATCAAGTGGCAGGCCGCGTCGAGGAAGCCAAGGGCAAGCTGAAGGAAGTCGCCGGCAAGGTTGTCGGCAACGAGAAGCTCGAAGGCGAGGGCATTGCCGATCAGGCCGCCGGCAAGGTGCAGAAGACCTACGGCGACGTGAAGGAAAAGGCCAAGGACGCGATCAAGTCGGGCGCCGACAAGCTGTGACCGGTCGGGGGCGGGGGCATGCATCCAGCCCGGCCGCCCCGTTCACACACTCTCTTTTTTTCCCATTTCCAATTTCCAAGAAGCGACAGGAGGACTGCCATGAACAACGGATCGAACATTCGACAACGCGTCGCCGGCATGCCGTACGCGCACGTCTGTCTTGCCGTGCTGCTGGCCGGCGCCGCGCTGGCCCTGGCCGGCTGCGACAAGGGCGACAACCGCACTGCCGGCGAGAAGCTCGACAGCGCCGTGGCGAAGACCGAGCAGGCGGCCGACACGGCCGCGGCAAAGACGGGCGAGGCCCTGAAGGACGCCAAGGCCAAGGTCGAGTCGTCCAACACCACCGCAGAGGTGAAGGAAGGCGCCGCCAATGCCAAGGAAGCGCTCAAGGAGGCAGGCGCGGCAGTGAGCGCGACGATGGACGATGCTGCCATCACGGCCTCGGTCTCGGCTGGCCTTGCCAGGGACCCGGACCTGAGCGCCATCAAGATCGACGTCGACACCAAGGCCGGCGCCGTGAGCCTGAAGGGGCCGGCACCCTCGGCCGCCGCGAAGGCGCGGGCCGAGGAGATCGCCAAGGGCGTGCAGGGCGTGACCTCGGTGAGCAACCAGCTCGAGGTGAAGGGCTGAAGATCCCCTTCGACCCCCGGCAACGAAAAAGCCCGGCGCTGCCGGGCTTTCTCATGGGCGGGGCCTTCGTCGCTCAGTGGCCGAGCCAGTCCTTCAGTTCGTCGGCATGCTCCTCTTCATCGGCGAGGATGCCTTCGAGCATGCGGCGCGTGGTCGGGTCCTTGTCGCCGATGAGCGAGATCATCTGGCGGTACGACTCCACAGCGATACGCTCGGCGATCAGGTTGGCGCGCACCATCGACTGCAGGTCGGTCGATTCGTCGTAGGAGGCATGGCTGCGTTCGAGCAGGTGCGTGGGCGCGAAGTCGGGTTCGCCGCCCAGCTGCACGATGCGTTCGGCGATGAGGTCGGCATGGGCCGACTCTTCGTTGGCGTGCACCAGGAACTCGTCGGCGATGGCCGGCGACTCCACGCCGTTGGCGGTGAAGTAGTGGCGCTTGTAGCGCAGGATGCAGACCAGCTCGGTGGCCAGCGCATCGTTCAGGAGCTTCACGACGTCGTCGCGCCAGGGGCCGTAGCTCGGCGTGACGGCACCGTCGTCCAGGCTGTTGCGGGCTGCGTCGAGGCCGCTCTGGTCGAGCGCCAGGTGCTGGTGGCCGGAGGCCTTGGAGGAGGCTGCCGTGGAGGAAACGTCGTTTTTCATGGAGAGTCCTTTCGTGGGGGGCGAGTTGAATTCGGGGTCTTGCTCATCAGGGTATTGACGAGGTCGGCCACGTCGGATGTCTTCAGTACGGCCGCGAGCACCGCCGTCGCCGACAGCAGTCGCCAGGGCTTGGCCAGCACCAGCAGCGCGCCCGTGGCGGCCGCGGCTGCCATCAGCTTGGCCGGCTCCTTGCGGGCGTAGTGCTCCAGCATCGGCCGCGCCAGCTGGCCGACCGCATGCGCGGGATGCCTGCGCCACCAGCGTTCCAGCACGCTGCGCCCCACGGCGAGCCATACGTTCTCGTTTCTTCTTCGGCTGCCTCCGCGTTCCCCTTGCCCTGCGGGATCTCCTTCTCCTCTTTCGTGCGGGTGGCCTTGGCGCCGGCCTGTGGCCTGCGCTTCATAGTGTGCGTATTCCAGGTCGTCCAACCGGGGATCGGAGCCGGCGTGGCCGCGGCCTTGATGGCTGTCGTCGTCCACGCCGCCGTTCAGCTGCCGCACCAGCGCGCGGCGCGAAAGGGCCAGGCGCTGCTGAGGCGAGAGTTGCTCTGGATGCGAATTGCGGCGCTCAGTACCGGTCATGGCGCGCTCCGGCTTCGTGCAGGGCCTGCAGGTCGGCATCGAGCTGCGAGCGCAGATCCTCGAAGGCGTAGTGGGGTGCGGGCCGCGCCGCGTACCAGGTGCAGATGGCCGCGATCACCACGGCCACGCCCGGAACGGCCACAAGCACCCAGTGGAAGCTGCCGTGCATCACGCCCAGCAGGATCGCAACGCCTATCAGTCCGAGCGCCAGGGTGATGGTGGCCACCGCCAGCACGGCCGCGACGATGCGTGCGGCGATGCCGCGTCCCGCCTGGGCGGATTCCTGCCGGATGAGGGCGGCGTAGTTGGCGAGGTGTTCAGCGACGAGTTCCGGATGCCCGAGCACCGTGGAAAAAATCGGATGGAGCATGGTGCCGGGTTCGATCGACGATGAACGCCTGTTGCCGTGTCAATCAGTAGTCGTCGCGGCTGCGGCGGCTGGCCAGCACGATGAGCGCGGTGATGGCGGCGCCGGCCGCCGCTGCCAGCAGCACCGAGCGCACGGGCTGGTCGGAGATGTAGCGGCCCGTGACGTCGGCTGCCTGTTCGAGGCGGCGCTGTGCGCGCGCACCGGTGGTGGACGCGGCGTCCAGGCCGCGCTGAACGGCTTGCTGCACGCGGGCGGCCAGCTGCTCGACGGCCGGCTCGGAATCGCGCTGCAGGTCGCGGACCTTTTCGCCCGCCGCATTCACCGCGTTCTGTGCATAGGCGCGGGTCGTTTCGACCGCGTCACGGGCGGTCTGGCGCGCTTCTTCGGCGATTTGCGAGGGAGTCTTGGTCGTCGTGTTCATTTGAAAGTCCTTTCCGGAAAAGTGAAATGCGCAAGCCTGTTGATCGTAACGACGCTACTTGCGTCGTAGCAAGCCGGCAAGGAAGCTCGCGATCGCGAGGATCACGAAGATCACGAAGAGGATCTTGGCGATGCCCACCGCGCTGGCGGCGATGCCGCCGAACCCGAAGAGGGCGGCGATCAGGGCGATGACCAGAAACACCACGGCGTAATGCAGCATGTGGAACTCCTTCGAGGCTTGGCTCGTTGTCTTGAAAACATCGCACCGGACTCCCCAGAAAAGGAAGGCTCCGGCGCCATGGATGCAACCTTAAATGGAGGGCCGTCCCTGACCTGTCAGCGGCCGTGGCTGGGGTGCGTAGGAGATGGCCGAGTGGCCTTGCGGCGGCGTGTGCAGAAGTGCCGGCCTCTACCGTCCCGGCCCGGGCTCAGGCCGGCTTGACGATCGGCAGCATGGCGCTCAGCCGCGTGCCCTTGCCCGGCACCGATGCCACCGTGAGCCTGCCGCGCGCGGCTTCCACGCGGTGCCGCATCCCCGCGAGGCCGTGGGTGGAGGGCCGCACGCGAAGCGTGTCGAAGCCCTTGCCGTTGTCCGCCACTTCCACCACCACGTGGTTGTCGTAGTTCTTCAGGACGATGGTGGCCTCGGTGGCCTCGGCGTACTTGCCGATGTTGGTGAGGCTCTCCTGCACCATCCGGTAGATGGTGAGCTGGCGCGATTCATCCATGGTCACCGGCTCCAGCACCATCTCCACCTGCAGGCCCGAGCGCTCGCCGAACTCGCGCCCCAGGATCTCCAGCGAAGCGACCAGCCCGAGGTTGGCCAGCGAGGAGGGCCGCAGGTCCTCGATGATCCGGCGCTTCAGCGCGATGCCGCTGTTGAGCAGCTCGGTCAGGTGCTGCAGCCGCTGGATCGCGTCGGGCGCGTCCGCCAGCCGCGACTTCAGCCGCGCCACGTCGAGCTTGGCGGCGGTGAGCAGCGAGCCCAGTTCGTCGTGCAGTTCGCGCGCAAGGAAGCCGCGCTCGGTTTCGCGCACGTCCTGGAGGTGGGTCGCCAGTTCGGCCAGCGAGGCTGTGCGCTCGCGCACCTCGTCTTCCAGGGCGTTGCGCTCGCGCTGCAGGGCCTCCTGCTGGCGCTCGCCGATGGAGCGCAGCGCATGGGTCTGCCGCAGATACAGGAAGAAGGCGATCAGCGCGGCCACTGCCACGATGGAGGTGCCGATGCGCGCCAGCTGCAGCGAGCGCAGCACCTGCGCCTGGCTCTGGTGCAGGGTGCCGTTGCTGATCTTCACCAGCTCGCCGGCGGTGGTGCGGATGGCCTCCATCTCCTCCTTGCCGACGTCGGTGGTGATGACGAACTTCCAGGCGTCCTCCTTGCCGTCCTGGCGCAGGCGCACGCTCATGTCCATCTCGGCGATCTTGCGCAGCACGTGCTTCGACAGCTCGGTCAGCTGGGCGAGCTCGGCCGGCCGGCCGGCGTACAGGCGGCGCAAGGTGGCGAGGTGGCCGTCGACCTGCTTGACCGCGTCGTCGTAGGGCTTTCGGTAGCCGGCCTCGCCGGTCAGCAGGTAGCCTCTCTGGCCGGTCTCGGCGTCCAGCATGTTCTGCAGCAGCTGGTTGAGCGTGCCGCGCACCTGCTGAGCCTCGTCGATGTCGGCGAGGGCGCGGCTGGACTGCCGGTACCCGGCCTCGTTGATGCCGACGAGGGCCAGCGCGGCCAGTGCCGCGAGCAGCAGGCTCACGGCCATTCTTGGTGGGGCTAACCAGTGCATGAAACTTTCAAGGCTGCTTGCGGCGCAAGTTCGTGAATAATTGACAACAATCAGGGACCTGGCATGTTGCGACCCTCGGGTGCGCAACACAACGACGAAAGTAACAAATGATCAAAATCGGAATTGTGGACGACCACGCCATCGTGCGATCGGGCCTCCGGCAGTTCTTCTCCGAGCACGTGGACCTGCGCGTGGCGGGTGAAGCTGCCAGCGGCCGCGAGGCCATCGAACTGGTGCGCACCACGGAGCTGGACGTGCTGGTCATGGACCTTTCGATGCCCGGGCAAAGCGGTATCGACGCACTCGCCATGATCCGCGCCAAGGCGCCGGACGTGGGCATCCTCATCCTGAGCGGATACCCCGAGGAGCACTACGCGATGAACCTGATCCGTCAGGGGGCGAGCGGGTACCTCAACAAGGAATGCGATCCCATCGAGATCGTCAACGCCATCCGCACCATCGCCCTGGGCCGGCGCTACATCACGCCCGCCGTGGCCGAACTGCTGGCCCGCCAGCTCGACCGCAAGGACGACGCCGCGCCGCACGAGCAGCTCTCGGAGCGTGAATTCCAGGTGTTCCTCAAGCTCGCCAAGGGCGAGACCGCCGGTGACATCGCCAAGACGCTGTCGCTGTCGGTGAAGACCGTGAGCACCTACCGCACGCGCCTGATGGAGAAGATGAATCTCTCCTCCAACAGCGACCTCACGTACTACGCGCTGAAGAACAAGCTGATCGACTGAGATCGGCTGATGGGCGGCGAAGGGGTCCAAGGGGGCTTCTTCTCGCTTCTTCTTTCATTGCTCAGCCGGTGGCTCCGGGCGAGGAGCGCGAGGCCCGGTCTCGGGCCTGCACGAGGCAGAACTCGACCAGCGCGTCGATCTCGTTCGACTTGTCGAAAACCGCATCGACCCCGAATTCCGCGCAGCGCCGCCGGATGTCGGGCGTCGCGTAGTTGCTGAGCACCACCACCTTCTGCACCGGCTTGCGGGCCTGGCAGGCCTGCAGCACGCCCAGGCCGCTGCCCTGCTTGAGGAAGAGGTCGACGATCATGAGGTCCCAATCGCCGTCGTGGCCGAGCAGCCATGCGCGCGCGCCGCTCTCTGTGTCGGCGAAGCCGACCACGGTGGTACAGGTGAGCTCTTCCAGCGTGCCGATGAGGTTTTCACGGATCGTGAGGTTGTCTTCGACAACATAAGTCTGCAATCTGGAATCCATGCCGAACCACTCTTCCTCTGAGCTTTTGCGGACGCCTTCAGCGTGCGCCCGTTGGCAGGAACTGCCTGCCACTCGACTTTGCTTCGTCCCCTGCGCGCATCATGCAAGCTTCGGCGGCTGGTGGCTGTAGGCGGGTTCCGACGCGGCCTGCGAAGGCCTCCAGTAGGCAATCCCTCACGATCTCTGCGGTTCGTGGCCGACCGCGGCGGGGCGATCGACTGAGTTACAAGGAGCCCATGGCAACGACGAACGTACCGAAGAAGGCCGGCGTCCTGCGCGGCCGGCCGCTCTGGCAGAAGCTGCTGGCGGGCCTCGTGCTGCTGGTTGCGTTGCTGGCGATCGGGCTCGCCTTCTTCCCTTGGGACGTGCTGCGCGAACCGGTCAACCGCTACGTCAGCGAGAAGACCGGGCGCAAGTTCGAGATCACCCGGCGGCTCGACGTGGGCCTGGGCTGGCGGCAGGCCACGGTGAGGCTGGACGGCGTGGAGTTCGCCAACCCCTCATGGGCGCGCGATCCCTATCTGGTGAAGGCGGAGCGTGCCGACTTCGACATACGCCTCTGGCCGCTGATCTCGAGCAGCATCGTCATTCCCAGGCTGGTGCTTTCCTCGCCCACGGTGGGACTGCAGATGGAAGCCGACGGCCGCCGCACATGGTCGCTGGGCAAGGAAGGCAAGGACAGCTCCGAAGGCGGTACCGTGCCCACCATCGGCCAGGTGCAGATCGACAGCGGCGCGGTCGACTTCCTGGCCAAGCACCTCGGCGTGGACCTGCATGCCGATCTGAACTACGACAGCGGCCGCGGCGAGATGCCGCTGGACTACCGCATCAAGGGCCGCTACAAGGGCCAGCCGCTGACCGCCAGCGGGCGCACGGGCAATGTGCTGCAGATCGAGGCCACGAACGCGCCGCCTTTCCCGATCGAGATCCGCGCCGCTGCGGGCCAGACGCAGCTGAGGGCGGCCGGCACGGTCGCGCGCCTGTCGGACCTGGACGGCATCGACGCCAGGTTCGACATCAAGGGCCAGACGCTGGGTGCGCTGTTCCCGCTGCTGGGCATCGCGCTGCCGCAGACCTCGCCCTACACCCTGAGCGGCAAGCTCGACAAGCGCGGCAAGCTGTGGGAGGCCTCGGGCCTGAAGGGGCGCCTGGGCCTGTCCGACATCGCGGGCGACATGCGCTTCGACCAGTCCGGCAAGCTGCCGCACCTGGCGGGCGACCTGCGCTCGAACGTGATGGACATGGACGACCTGGGCCCGCTGATCGGCCTGCCGCCCACGGCGCGCACCGCCGCCACGGTGGAAGGGGTCGCGCCGCCGCCCACAGTCACCCAGGTCAAGCGGCCCGGCGGCAAGGTGCTGCCCACGGCGCCGCTGGACTTCGATCGCCTGCGCGCCATGAACGCCGACGTGAAGTACACGGCCGATCGCATACGCAATGTGCGCGAAGTGCCGCTGGAGCGCGGCAGCGTGCAGGTGAAGCTGGCCGAAGGCGTGCTCACGCTCGATCCGCTCGACCTGGGCGTGGCCGGCGGCAGGCTCAGCGGCGCGATCCGCATCGACGGCTCGAAGAAGCCCGCGGACATCCGCGCCTCGCTCGACGCCCGGGCCATGCAGCTGGCGCGGCTGTTCCCGAAGCTCGAAACCACCGGAAACAGCGTCGGCAGGCTGGACGGGCGCATCAATCTCTCGGGCTCCGGCAGCACCGTCGCCAACTGGCTCGGCGGCGCGTCGGGCGATGTGGCGGTCATCTCCGGACGCGGGCAGTTCGGCAACCTGCTGCCGGTGTTCGCGACGCTGGTGGGCGGCGACATCATCAAGTTCATCCTGCGCGGCGACCGCAACGTGGAGCTGCGCTGCGCGGCCCTGGCCTTCGACGTCAACAAGGGCCTGATGACCGGGCGCACGCTGGTGGTGGACACCACCAACGCCGTCTTCATCGCCACCGGCCAGGCCAACCTGGCGACCGAGGGGCTGGATTTCGTGATCCGCCCCGAGCCCAAGAGCAAGAACATCCTCTCGATCCGCACGCCGCTGGTGGTGGGCGGCACATTCGGCGATCCCAAGGGCGGCCTGGAGGTCGGCCCGCTGGCCGGACGCGGACTGGCCGCGCTGGCGCTGGGGGCGGTCAATCCGCTGCTGGCACTTGCCGCGACCATCGAGCCGGGCCCGGGCGAGGATTCGAACTGCCAGGGCGTGGTGGCGCAGGCGAACAAGCCCACGGCGGGGGCGGCAGCCAAGGGCGCCGCCCGGGCGAAGGGCGCGAAGCAGCCCAACTAGACCGGAGTGGAGGGGAAGGTCGCGCGTTGCGCGCAGACGCTGCAGTGCGGATCGCGCGCCACCCGCAGCGTGTCGAACGAGGTGCTGCGCCCGTCGAACATCAGCAGCTTGCCCGCCAGGGACGGGCCGATGCCGGCCAGCAGCTTCAGTGCCTCGCTGGCCTGCAGCGTGCCGATGGTGCCGACCACCGGGCCGAACACGCCGAGCACCGCGCAGCGCGTTTCCTCGAAGCTCGCATCGGGCGGGAACAGGCAGGCATAGCAGGGCGAGGCGGCGTCGCGGGTGTCGTAGACGCTCAATTGCCCGTCGAAACGGATCGCCGCGCCCGCCACCAGCGGCTTCGCATGCGCCACGCAGGCACGGTTGACGGCCTGCCGGGTGGCGAAGTTGTCGCAGCAGTCGACCACCACGTCGGCCTCGGCCACGAGGCGCGACAGCAGCGCCTCGTCGGCGCGCAGTGCGTGGGTTTCGATGGCGATGTCGGAGTTGATGTCGCGCATGGCCTGCGCGGCTGATTCGACCTTCGGCAGGCCGACGCGCGCATGGGTGTGGGCCACCTGGCGCTGGAGATTGGTGAGGTCGACTTCGTCGTCGTCGACCAGCACGATGTGGCCGACGCCCGCTGCCGCAAGGTACAGGGCCACCGGCGAGCCCAGCCCGCCGGCGCCTATGACCAGAACCCGTCCGGCACTGACACGGGCCTGCCCGTCAATGCCGAATTCTTCCAGAAGGATGTGGCGCGAATAGCGCAGCAGCTGGTGATCATTCATGCTCGCCCCCAGGCTTGCCCACTTCGTGTGGCCGCCCACCCCCTACCGGGGGCAATACCGGCGGCCCGGCAAGGCCGGTTCCGCGGTATTCCTGAAAAGAACCGACTTGCCCGGCTCAGTTCTCTTTCTTCTCTTCCTTGTTGTCGACGATGACCTGCGTCTTGCTCACGAGCACCGGCTGGCCCTTCAGGCGGTTGAGCGCCTGCACGAGCGGGAAGTCCTTGTCGGTGCCGAACTCGGGCACCTTGCGGTCCTGCGGCGGCTTCTTGGCTTCTTCCTCGAGGCGCTTGCGGGCTTCGTCGCGGGCCTTTTCGCGTTCCGGGTCCTTGACTTCGGGGCCCTGGCCGCTGGCCAGGTGCTTCTCGAGGTCGGCCTCGCGCATGCGCAGGGCGGCGAAGGGGCTGCCCTCGGCGCTTTCGTCGACCAGCACATTCGGCACGATGCCCTTGGCCTGGATCGAGGTGCCGCTGGGCGTGTAGTAGCGCGCGGTGGTGATCTTCAGGCCGGTGTCGGGGCCGAGCGGGCGCACCGTCTGCACCGAGCCCTTGCCGAAGGTCTGGCTGCCCATGATGGTGGCGCGCTTGTGGTCCTGCAGCGCGCCGGCGACGATCTCGCTGGCGGAAGCCGAGCCTTCGTTCACCAGCACCACCAGCGGCACGGTCTTCAGCGCGGCCGGCAGGCTGCGCAGCGGGTCGCTGCCCGAACGGCGCTGGTAGAACTCCGGCGCTGCCTTGTAGACCGACTTGCTCTCGGCCAGCTGGCCGTCGGTGGTGACCACCGTGACGTTCTCGGGCAGGAAGGCCGACGACACCGCCACGGCCGCGTCGAGCAGGCCGCCCGGGTCGTTGCGCAGGTCGAGCACCAGGCCCTTGAGGTTCGGGTCTTCCTTGTAGAGCTCGTCGATCTTCTTGACGAAGTCGTCGACGGTGCGCTCCTGGAACTGCGAGAGGCGGATCCAGCCGTAGCCGGGCTCGATCATCTTGCCGCGGACCGACTGCGTGCGGATCTCTTCACGCGTGATGGTCACGGGGAAGGTGCGGCTCTCGTCCTTGCGGAAGATGGTCAGCAGCACCTTGGTGTTGGCTTCGCCGCGCATGCGCTTGACCGCCTCGTTCAGCGACAGGCCGCGCACGGCGGTGTCGTCGATCTTGGTGATCAGGTCATTGGGCTTGAGGCCCGCGCGGAAGGCGGGGGAGCCCTCGATGGGCGAGACGACCTTGATGAGGCCGTCTTCCTGCGAAATCTCGATGCCCACGCCGACGAAGCGGCCCGTGGTGCCTTCCCTGAATTCCTTGAAGGACTTCTTGTCGAAGTACTGGGAGTGGGGGTCGAGCCCGGCGACCATGCCGGAGATGGCGTCGGAGATCAGCTTCTTCTCGTCGACCGGCTCCACGTAGTCGCTCTTGACCATTCCGAAGACGGCGGCGAGCTGCTGCAATTCCTCGAGCGGCAGGGGCGCGAGCGAGCCGCGCGCGACTGTCTGCAGCGAGACGGTGGTCAGGACGCCTGCAACGGCGCCGGCGGCGACCCAGCCGGTGATCTTGAGTTTCTGGCCCATCATGAGTGGTTGTCCTTGTCGGCGGCTGTCAGTCCAATATACACAGCTTGGAAGCAAATTGTTTGCCGGGGTTCCACGGGTGGAGCGCCGGACGGGGGCTTTTCAGGGCGCTCCTGGCGGGCCTTCTCAGCCCTTGCCCTGCGATGCCACCGCGGCGGCGGCCTTCTCGGCGGCCGCGGCATCGCCGAGGTAGTAGTGGCGCAGGGGCTTGAGGTCGTCGTCGAGCTCGTACACCAGCGGGATGCCGTTGGGGATGTTCAGCCCGACGATGTCGTCGTCGGAGATGCCGTCGAGGTACTTCACCAGCGCGCGGATCGAGTTGCCGTGGGCCGCCACCACCAGCCGGCGGCCGGTGCGGATGGCCGGCGCCATCGATTCGTTCCAGAAGGGCAGCACGCGCGCCACGGTGTCCTTCAGGCACTCGGTCAGCGGGATCTGCTCGGGCGACAGCTTGGCGTAGCGCACGTCGCCGCGTTCGCTGCGCGGGTCGTCGGCTTCCAGCGGCGGGGGCGGGGTGCCGTAGCTGCGGCGCCAGACCAGCACCTGCTCGTCGCCGTATTTCTTGGCGGTTTCGGCCTTGTTCAGGCCCTGCAGGCCGCCGTAGTGGCGCTCGTTGAGGCGCCAGGAATGCACCACGGGCAGCCAGGTGCGGTCGAGTTCGTCGAGCGTGTGCCACAGGGTGCGGGTGGCGCGCTTGAGCACGCTCGTGTAGGCGACGTCGAAGTCGTAGCCTTCGGCCTTGAGCAGCCGGCCGGCCTGCTTGGCCTGTTCGACGCCGGTTTCGGTCAGGTCGACGTCGGTCCATCCGGTGAAGCGGTTTTCGAGATTCCAGGTCGATTCACCGTGACGGATCAATACCAGTTTGTGCATGTGGGAGGCCTTTGGCTGCGCTTGCGAAACCCCGCATTCTAAAATCCCCGGTTTGCCATTCAAGGAACCCCCGTGAAATTGATCGAATTCGTCACCGCGAACTGGATGCTGATCCTGATCGCGCTCAGCTCGGGTGCCATGCTGGCCTGGCCGCTGGTGCGGGGGGCGGGCGGCGGAACGCTCACCGCGCAGGGCGCCGTGCAGCTCATCAACCGCGAGCGCGCCGTGCTGGTCGACGTGCGCGAGCCCGAGGAGTTCGCCACCGGCCACATGATCGGCGCCAGGAACGTTCCCCTGAACCAGCTCGAGGAAAAGCTCGCCGGCGCGGTCAAGAACAAGAACGTGCCGCTGCTGCTGGTCTGCGCCACAGGCGCCCGCGCCCAGCGCGCCGTGGCGGTGGCCAAGAAGCTCGGTTACGAGCAGGCCCAAGCGGTGTCCGGCGGGCTGAAGGCGTGGAAAGAGGCTAACCTGCCGGTTGAAAAAGCCTGAAATCCCCCCGAGATGGAGCGTATGCAAGCAGTCAAGATGTACACCACCGCCGTTTGCCCCTATTGCATACGCGCGAAGCAGATCCTGAAGTCCAAGGGCGTCGAGCAGATCGAGGAGATCCGCATCGACACCGACCCCCAGGCCCGCAACACCATGATGGAGATCACCCAGCGCCGCACGGTGCCCCAGATCTTCATCGGCGACACCCACGTGGGCGGCTGCGACGACCTGATGGCGCTCGACAGCCGCGGCGGCCTGGTTCCGCTGCTGCAGGGCGCCTGAAACCGGCCCTGCCCCGGAACCGTCCTGCGACGGGGCCATAATCGCCAGTTCACTCATCTGCAGCCCGCTGCGGGACCCCCTCCCCGGCGGGCATTGTTTTGATCCTCGAAAGTTCAGCCATGGCCGACCAGCAAGCCCAAGATCCCGTCTTCCAGATCCAGCGCGTCTACCTCAAGGACCTGTCGCTCGAGCAGCCCAATTCGCCCGCGATCCTGCTGGAGCAGGAGCAGCCCACCGTCGACATCCAGCTCGGCGTGGACGCACAGCCCGTGGCTGAAGGCATCTTCGAGATCACCGTGGCCGCCACCGTGCAGACCAAGATCGGCGACAAGACCGTATTCCTGGTCGAGGCCAAGCAGGCCGGCATCTTCGAGATCCGCCATCTGCCCGAAGAGCAGATGGGCGCCATCCTCGGCATCGCCTGCCCGCAGATCGTCTACCCCTACCTGCGCGGCAACGTGGCCGACGTGATCCAGCGCGGCGGCTTCCCGCCCGTGCACCTGGCCGAAATCAACTTCCAGGCCATGTACGAGCAGCAGCAGGCCCAGGCCGCCGGCCAGGCTGCGCCCTCGCTGGCGCAGTAATCACGGCTTGAAGCCGTACAGCCGCAGCAGCCACCGACGCCGATGAAGATCTGCGTTCATGGCGCCGGCGCCTGGGGCACGGCGGTCGCCGTCAACGCGGCGGCCCGCCACGAAGTCACGCTCTGGGCGCGCGACGCCGCCCAGGCCGACGCCATGTCGGCCGCGCGCGAAAACTCCCGCTACCTGCCCGGGCTGGCCCTGCCGGCCTCGCTGGCCGTGCGCGCCGGCGACATCGCCCAGGCGCAGGCCGGCGCCGACCTCGTCATCGTGGCCACCCCGATGGCCGCCCTGCGCGAGCAGCTCATCGCACTGCGCGGCACCGCCGCCGCCGTGGCCTGGCTGTGCAAGGGCGTCGAGCCCGCGCTCGACGCGTCTTCGCCCGCATCCTTCGGCCTGCTGGCCCACGAGATCTGGGCGCAGGTTGCTCCTGAATTGAGAGCGGGCGTGCTCAGCGGCCCCAGCTTCGCGCAGGAAGTAGCCGAAGGCCGGCCGACCGCGCTGGTGGCCGCCAGTCCGCACGCCGCCGTGCGCGACATGCTGGTCGACGCCTTCCACGGCCCCGCGCTGCGCGTCTATGCCAACGAGGACATCGTGGGCGTCGAGGTGGGCGGCGCGGTCAAGAACGTGCTGGCCATCGCCACCGGGCTGTGCGACGGCCTCGCGCTGGGGCTCAACGCCCGCGCGGCGCTCATCACCCGCGGCCTTGCCGAAATGACGCGCTTCGGCCTCGCGCTGGGCGCCCGCGCCGAGACGTTCATGGGCCTTTCTGGCCTGGGCGACCTGGTGCTCACCTCCACTGGCGACCTGTCGCGCAACCGCAAGGTCGGCCTGCTGCTCGCGCAGGGCCGCACGCTGGCGCAGGCCGTCGATTCGCTGGGCCACGTGGCCGAGGGCGTGTATTGCGCCCGCACCGTGGTGCAGCGCGCGCGCGGCCTCGGCCTCGAGATGCCCATCGCCGAGGGCGTGGTCGCGCTGCTCGATGGCCGCATGAGCCCCCAGGACGCCGTGGCGGCCCTCGTCGGCCGCGAGCCGGTGCCGGAATCGGTGCAGCAGCCCCAGCCGGGCGCCACCGCTTCCCCCCGTCAATCCCCCTGAGAAAAACGCAGAGACAAAGAGAGCCATGAGCCTTCGCTTTGATTTTTCAGCGTCGGCCGTGGCCGCGCTGGCCCTGTCCGATGCCACCCGTGCATTGCAGGAAGACGTCGCCGACGGCGACCTCACCGCCTCGCTGGTCGACCCCGCCCGCAGCGCCCGCGCCCGCGTGCTGGCCCGCGAGGAGGCCGTGGTCTGCGGCGCGCCCTGGGTGGAGGCCACGCTGCGGCAGCTCGATCCGCAGGTGCGCATCCAGTGGCTCTGCGCCGAGGGCGAGCGCTGCGAGGCTGGCCAGACCGTGCTCGAGATCGAAGGCTCGGCCCGCGCGCTGCTGACGGCGGAGCGCACCTCGCTCAACTTCCTGCAGCTGCTGAGCGCCGTCGCCACCAAGACCGCCCTCTACGCCGACACCGTGCGCGGCACCCGCGCGCGCATCGTCGACACTCGCAAGACCATTCCCGGCCTGCGGCTTGCGCAGAAATACGCCGTGCGCACCGGCGGCGGCCTGAACCACCGCATCGGCCTGTACGACGCGGTGCTCATCAAGGAAAACCACATCGCCGCAGCCGGCGGCGTGGCGGCAGCCCTGCGTGCGGTGGCGCCTGCCGCCGCGAAGGCGGAGTTCGTCGAGGTCGAGGTCGAGACGCTGGCCCAGCTGCGCGAGGCGCTCGACGCCGGGGCGCGCATGGTGCTGCTCGACAACATGGACCTGCCCACGCTGCACGAGGCCGTGCGCATCAACGACGGGGCCGGCGAAGGCCGCAAGGCCGTGCTCGAGATTTCGGGTGGCGTCACCCTGGAGGGCCTGCGCGCCCTGGCCGAGACCGGCGTCGACCGGATTTCCGTCGGTGCCCTGACCAAGGACGTCAAGGCGATCGACTACTCGATGCGTTTCCAGGAAGGCTGATCCGTCCATGTCGTCCACGGTCATCGACGTCGACTACGAGCAGCCCGCCGGAACCAGGGCCGGCGCCGTCTGCGACACCCGCCACGCCTGGGCGCGCGTGCCGCCCGAGCCATCGCCCGACGAGCGCATCGCCCTGAAGGAGCGCATCCGCCGCCTGCTGCGCGAACGCAATGCGGTGATGGTCTCGCACTTCTACGTGCATCCCGACCTGCAGGACCTCGCCGAGGAAACCGGCGGCATCGTGAGCGACTCGCTCGAGATGGCGCGCTTCGGCCGCGACCACGCCGCGCAGACGCTGGTGGTGTCGGGCGTGCGCTTCATGGGCGAAACCTCCAAGATCCTCTCGCCCGAGAAGCGCGTGCTGATGCCCGACCTCGACGCGAACTGCTCGCTTGACCTGGGCTGCCCCGTCGACCAGTTCAGCGCCTTCTGCGACCAGCATCCCGACCGCACAGTGGTCGTATACGCCAACACCAGCGCGGCCGTGAAGGCGCGCGCCGACTGGCTGGTCACTTCCAGCTGCGCGCTCGACGTGGTGAACGCGCTGCATGCGGCGGGGCAGAAGATCCTGTGGGGCCCCGACCGCCACCTGGGCGACTACATCCGCCGCCAGACCGGCGCCGACATGGTCAGCTGGAACGGCGCCTGCATCGTGCACGACGAGTTCAAGGCGCTGGAGCTCGAGTTGCTGATGAAGGAGCACCCGAAGGCCAAGGTGCTGGTGCACCCCGAGTCGCCTTCCGACGTGATCGCGCTGGCCGATGCGGTCGGCTCCACCTCGGCCATCCTCAACGCCGCGCAGCGCATGGACGCCAAGGAGTTCATCGTCGCCACCGACACCGGCATGCTGCACAAGCTGCGCACGCTGAACCCCGGCAAGGTCTTCATCGAGGCGCCCACGGCCGGCAACGGCGGCACCTGCAAGAGCTGCGCGCATTGCCCGTGGATGGCGATGAACGGACTGGTGGAGCTGGCGAATGCGCTGGAGACGGGGGCGGGGGAGATCCATGTCGATCCGGCGCTGGGGCTGCGGGCGCGGGTGCCGATCGATCGGATGCTGGCGTTCACGGCCGGGCTGAAGAAGGGGCAGGCGCCGGGGAGCCTGGTGGCGGGCATCGGCGCCGCCTGAGGTGTTGTTCCCTCTCCCGCGTGCGGGAGAGGGTTAGGGTGAGGGTCTTGGGCCTTACAACACCGCGTGGCCTTCGACGCCGTCAGCCCTCACCCCAACCCTCTCCCCGAGGGGAGAGGGAGCAAGCCCCTAGAAATCCACGGTGCAGGAATCGCCCATCGCCTCGCGCCACACCCGCACGCGCGCCAGCGAGGGCCGCAGGTCCGGCAGCGCATCCGCGATGAACACGCACAGGTTCTCCAGCGTCGGCGGATGCAGCCCCGGCACGTCGTCCAGCAGGTGGTGGTCGAGCTGCTCGCGCACTTCCTCGAGCCTGCGACGCAGCAGGCCCAGGTCGATCACCATGCCGGTCACAGGATCGCGCTCGCCCGAGAGCCACACTTCCGCGTGATAGGTGTGGCCGTGGATACGGCGGCTGCCTTCGGCCTCGATCTCGCGCTTGAGCGTGTGGGCGGCATCGAAGAAAAAGCGTTGGCTGATGGTGAATCGCATCGTCGAAAACAAAAACTCGGGGAAAAAGGCTCTGCCTCAGCGGATGCCGGTGATCTTGTGCGTCTGCACGCTCAGGCGCCACACGGGCTGCTTCATGCATTCGGCAATGCACAGCTCGGTGTTCGCGAGCTGGTCGGGGCCGTCCATGGGCTGCAGGAAGCGGTGGGTGAACTCGCCGGTGCGCGCCATGGCGCCGAGGTCGATGCCTGGCTGAGGCCACACCAGCTTCAGCTCCTGGCCGCGCTGCTGCACCCAGGGCGCGCCGGCCTTGGGGCTGATGCACAGCCAGTCGATGCCCTCGGGCGCTTCGACCGTGCCGTTGCTCTCGACCGCGATGCGGAAGCGCCGCGCGTGCAGCGCGTCGACCAGCGCCGCGTCCACCTGCAGCAGCGGCTCGCCGCCGGTCAGCACCACCAGCCGGTGGTCGGCATCGGTGGCAGGCCATTGCGCGGCGATGGTGTCGGCCAGCAGGGCGGCGGTCTTGAACTTGCCGCCCAGCGTGCCGTCGGTGCCGACGAAATCGGTGTCGCAGAAACGGCAGATGGCCGAGGCGCGGTCTTCCTCGCGGCCTGTCCAGAGGTTGCAGCCCGCGAAGCGGCAGAACACGGCCGGCATGCCGGCCTGTCCGCCTTCGCCCTGCAGCGTGTAGAAGATTTCCTTGACGCTGTAGGTCATGGGGCAGCCGTCTCGATCTCGAGGTTGTCGATCAGCCGCGTGCTGCCCAGCCGCGCGGCGGCCAGCGCCACCAGCGGCTCGCCGGCAGCCGGCGCCTGCAGGTCGGAGCGGCGGCGCAGCACCAGGTAGTCGGGCTGCCAGCCGCGCTGCGCGAGCGCCTGCATGGCGCGGGCCTCGATCGCGCCGAGGTCGCGCTCGCCCGAGCGCACCGCCTCGGCCATCGCCTTCAGCGCCTTCGACAGCTGCACCGCCTCGGCACGCTCGCTCTCGCTGAGGTAGCCGTTGCGCGACGAGAGCGCCAGGCCGTCGTCGGCGCGGAAGGTCTCGCCGCCCACGATCTCGATGGGCAGCGCGAACTGCCGGACCATATGCCGGATCATCATCAGCTGCTGGTAGTCCTTCTTGCCGAACACGGCCACGCGCGGCTGCACGCACTGGAAGAGCTTCATCACCACCGTGCACACGCCGACGAAGAAGCCCGGGCGGAAGTGGCCTTCGAGGATGTCGGCCAGCGCCGGGTCGGGGTGCACCTTGCAGGTCTGGGGCTCGGGGTAGAGCGCCTTCTCGTCGGGCGCGAACAGCACGTCGCAGCCGGCCGAGCGCAGCTTCTCGCAGTCGCTCTCCCAGGTGCGCGGGTAGGTGTCGAAGTCCTCGTGCGGCAGGAACTGCAGGCGGTTCACGAAGATGCTGGCGACCGTCACGTCGCCCAGCGGCTTCGCCTGCTTCACCAGGGCCAGGTGGCCGTCGTGCAGGTTGCCCATGGTCGGGACGAAGGCGGGGCGCCTGAAGGCGGCCAGGTGATCGCGCAGTTCGGCGATGGTGTGTGCGATGTACATGAGGGTTTCCTTCCTTACCAGGCGTGGAGTCGGTCGTCGGGGAAGCTGCCGTCCTTGACGGCCTGCACGTAAGCCTTGAGCGCGGGCAGCACGCCCGGCGCGTCGGCCATGAAGTTGCGCACGAACTTGGGCATCTTCCCGAGGTTGATGCCCAGCATGTCGTGCAGCACGAGCACCTGTCCGGCGGTGGCCTTGCCGGCGCCGATGCCGATGGTGGCGCAGTGCTTCAACTCTGCGGTGAGTTCGGCGGCCAGCGCGGCCGGCACCATCTCGAGCACCAGCATCGCGGCGCCCGCGTCCTGCAGTTCATGGGCCTGCTGCTTCAGCAGTGCGCCGGCCGTGTCGCCCTTGCCCTGGACGCGGTAGCCGCCCAGCGCATGCACCGTCTGCGGCGTGAGGCCGAGGTGGGCGCACACGGGAATGCCGCGCTCGACCAGGAAGCGCACCGTGTCGGTGGTCCAGCCGCCGCCTTCGAGCTTGACCATGTGCGCACCGGCCTGCATCAGCACGGTGGCGCTTCGCAGCGCCTGCTCGCGCGATTCCTGATAGCTGCCGAAGGGCAGGTCGGCGATGAGCCAGGCCGTGCCCTGCACGCGGCGCAGGCCGCGCGAGACGCTGTCGGTGTGATAGCGCATGGTGTCCAGGCTTACGCCCACGGTGCTGTTCAGGCCCTGGCAGACCATGCCGAGCGAGTCGCCGACCAGCAGGCAGTCGACGCCGGCCGCGTCGGCCATGGCGGCGAAGGTGGCGTCGTAGGCGGTGAGCATCGCGATCTTCTCGCCGCGCGCGTGCATGTCGGCCAGCCTCGGCAGGCTCACCGGCTTGCGCGACGCGGGCGGGGAGGCCGGCGGCAGCGTGCCGTAGGGCGAGGCCGGCGGTGCCTCCGTGACGGGGGTGGTAACGGATGTGGTGGCGGGTGTGGTGTTCGACATGGTTGGGTTTCTCCCTGCGGGCGTCGGTGGCCGGGCATCCTTGAGTGAAGAAAAACGAACGGGTGGGGGTTATCGGTCTGCCGGAGGCGCCAGCACCGTGGGTGCGGTGGGCTCGGCGAGCGAGGGGTAGTCGCGGCTGAAATGCAGGCCACGGCTCTCGTGGCGGGCCTGCGCGGAACGCACGATCAGCTCGGCCACCTGCACCAGGTTGCGCAGCTCGAGCAGGTCGCGCGTGACGTGGAAGTTCGCGTAGAACTCCTGGATCTCGGCCTGCAGCAGCGCGATGCGGTGGCTCGCGCGCTCCAGGCGCTTGTTGGTGCGCACGATGCCGACGTAGTCCCACATGAAGCGGCGCAGCTCGTCCCAGTTGTGGGAGATGACCACGGCCTCGTCGGCGTCGGTGACGCGGCTGTCGTCCCAGGCGGGCAGTTCGGCGAGTTCGCGCACCGGTGCCGAGGCGATGGCGCCGGCCGCCGCGCGCGCGAACACCATGCACTCGACCAGCGAGTTGCTCGCAAGCCGGTTCGCGCCGTGCAGGCCGGTGCAGGCGGTCTCGCCGATGGCGTAGAGGCCCGGGATGTCGGTGCGCCCGCTCAGGTCGCTGAGCACGCCGCCGCAGGTGTAGTGCGCGGCCGGCACCACCGGAATCGGCTCGCGCGTGATGTCGATGCCCAGCTCCAGGCAGCGCGCCAGGATGTTGGGGAAGTGCTCCTTCAGGAACGCGGCCGGCTGGTGCGAGATGTCGAGGTACACGCAGTCCAGGCCGTGCTTCTTCATCTCGAAGTCGATGGCGCGGGCCACCACGTCGCGCGGCGCGAGTTCGGCGCGCCCGTCGTGTTCCGGCATGAAGCGGGTTCCATCGGGCAGTTTCAGCAGCCCGCCTTCGCCGCGCACCGCTTCGCTGATCAGGAAGGACTTCGCGTGCGGGTGGTACAGGCAGGTCGGGTGGAACTGGATGAACTCCATGTTCGACACCCGGCAGCCCGCGCGCCACGCGGCGGCGATGCCGTCGCCGGTGGCCGTGTCCGGATTGGTCGTGTAGAGATACACCTTGCCCGCGCCGCCGGTGGCCAGGATGGTGTGCGGCGCGCGGAAAGCCACCACCTCGTCGGTATCTCCGTCGAGCGCGTACAGGCCCAGGCAGGCGGGGTCGTCGAGCCCAAGCTTCGGGCCGGTGATGAGGTCGACCAGCGTGTGGTTCTCGAACAGCGCGATGTTCGGCGTGCGGCGCACCCGTTCGATCAGCACCTGCTGCACCGCCGCACCGGTGGCGTCGGTCACGTGCACGATGCGGCGCTGGCTGTGGCCGCCTTCGCGCGTCAGGTGCAGGCCGCCATCTTCTTCGGAAAAGGGCACGCCCAGCTCGCGCAGCCAGCCGATGGCCTCGGGCGCGTGCTCCACCACGAAGCGTGTGGCCTCGGGGTCGCACAGGCCGGCGCCGGCCACCAGCGTGTCCTCGACGTGCGCGTCGAAGCTGTCGCCCGCGGCCAGCACCGCCGCGATGCCGCCCTGCGCCCAGGCGCTGGAGCCGTCGTTCAGCGCGCGCTTGGTCAGCACGGCCACGCGGTGCGTGGGCGCCAGGTGCAGCGCCGCCGAGAGGCCGGCCAATCCGCTGCCGACGATGAGGACGTCGAAGTCGCGCACGAGGTATGAATCAGGAAGGGGAGTACGCCAGCCGCACGTAGATGGGAGCGAAGGCTTCCGCCTGCGTGATCTCGATCAGCGTCTCCTTCGCGAGCTCCAGCATCGCGATGAAGGTGACGATCAGCACCGGCACGCCGCGCGACACGTCGAAGAGCTTCTCGAACTCCACGAAGCGTTGGCCCTGCAGGTGGCGCAGCACGATGCTCATGTGCTCGCGCACGTTGAGTTCCTCGCGCGAGATCTTGTGGTGCTGCACGAGCTTGGCGCGCTTCATGATGTCGGCCCAGGCGTCGCGCAGCTCGATCACGTCCACGTCGGGAAAGCGCGGCTTCAGCGACTGCTCGATGTAGACCTGCGCCTTCCAGAAGTCGCGGCCGTACTGCGGCATGGCGCTGATGGCGGCGGCCTGCAGCTTGGTCTGCTCGTACTCGAGCAGGCGGCGCACGAGTTCGGCGCGCGGGTCTTCGGCCTCTTCGCCGTCGGCCACCTTCTTGGGCGGCAGCAGCATGCGCGACTTGATCTCGATCAGCATCGCGGCCATCAGCAAATACTCGGCCGCGAGCTCGAGGTTGCTCTGGCGGATCTCGTCGACGTAGCTCAGGTACTGCCGCGTGAGTCCCGCCATCGGGATGTCGAGGATGTTGAAGTTCTGCTTGCGGATCAGGTAGAGCAGCAGGTCGAGCGGGCCCTCGAAGGCCTCCAGGAACACCTGCAGCGCCTCGGGCGGGATGTACAGGTCCTTCGGCATCGCGAACAGCGGCTCTCCATAGAGCCTCGCGAGCGCGACCTGGTCGACCACCTCGGGCATGTCGACCACCAGCGTGCCGTTGTCCTCGTCGCTGTTCATCGTGCCGGCGCTACCGTTTCAATAGCGGCCGACGCAATGCGGACGGGGATTTGCTGCCAATTCGGCATCGGCGAATGGCTTACTTGGTCTGGGTCTGGTAGACGTAGGGCTGCTGGGGCACGCGGGCTTCGCTGTATTCCTCCAGCAGGCCGCGGTCGAGGTGCTTGTCCCACAGCAGGGCGCGGCCGGCGCGCTGCTCGGCCTCCAGCGTCGGCTTCTTTTCCTTCATCTCCTCGATGAAGTTCGTGATCTCGGAGGTGTAGTGGGGGCGGCGGAAGATGGACATAGACTGGACCTTTAATCGGCGCGAATTTTACCGGGGACGGCATGAAGCAACTTCAAGGGTGGCGGATCGGCATGGCAATCGGGTGTCTGGCGGCTGCGATCGGGCTCGCCGCATGCGACTCGAAGAACATCGGCGAGCTGGAGGAAGGCGTCTCCACCGAGGCCGACGTGCGGGCCCGCTTCGGCCAGCCCGAGAACATCTGGGACGGCGCGGGCGGCGCGCGCGTGTTCGAGTACAACCGCCAGCCCGCGGGCCAGAAGAACTACATGATCACCATCGGCACCGACGGGAAGATGAGCGCCCTGCGGCAGGTGCTCACGCCCGAGAACTTCGCCAAGGTGCAGCCCGGCATGATGATGGAAGACCTGCGCAAGATGCTGGGCAAGCCCGCCAAGGTCACGCCCTACGCGCTCAGGCGCGAGACCGAATGGGAATGGCGCTGGGTGCAGCCGCCGAACTCGGCCATGGTCTTCACCGCCACGCTCGACGACGACCAGCGCGTGGTGCGCAGCGGCTCTTCGCCCGATCGCGGCACCGAAGCCCCCTAGCTCCGGCCGGTCGCGAGCAATTGCTCGATCCAGCGCACGGGAATCGCACCAGGCACGAAGGTGCCGTCGCCGAAGACCAGCGCGGGCGTGCCCCGGATGCCCAGCCTGCGCCCGAGCGCGGCATTGCGCTGCAGCGCCGACGTGTCGCAGCCGCCGGCGGATGACGTGGGCTCGGCGCCTTTCTCGATCCAGGCTTCCCACGCTGCGGCCCTGTTCCTGCCGCCGCACCACAGATTGCGCGCCTTGGCCGACGAATCCTCGCCCAGCACCGGATAGAGAAACACGTGCACCGTGACGTTGCCGAGCGCCTTCAGGTCCTTGTCGACGCGCTTGCAATGGCCGCAATTCGGGTCGGAGAACACCGCGATCTGCCGCTTGCCGTCGCCGTGCACGACCTTGATCGCGTCCTGGAAGGGCAACTGCTCGAAGCGCATGCCGTCGAGCTTGCCGAAGCGCCCTTCGACGGAGTCGGAGCGGCGCTGGGCGAAGGCGGACGGCAGCATGCCGAGTGCGCAAGCGGTGAGGAGAAGTTCGCGGCGTAGATTCACTGGGGCTTTCAAGAGGTCAGGCGGCCTGCGCATGCAGCGCTTCGGCGGATGATTCTCGCGGCCACAGCGCGAGCCCTCCGGCCAGGCTCCAGGCCTGCGCATGGCCCAGCCGGCGCAGAGCCTTGGCGGCCTGCGCGCTGCGGTTGCCGCTGCGGCAGAAGAACACCACCGGCGTCTCTTCGGGCAGCGCCAGCCAGTCGGGCAGGGCGTTGGGCAGCCTCGACAGCGGCACGGCCTGCAGCCGGGTCGCCGCGTCCAGCACGGGCGCGTGGCCGACACGCTGCTCGTAGGGCTCGCGCACGTCGACCAGCACGAGGCCGGGGTGCGCCTGCTGCAGGGTGGACAGGGCCTCGGGGCTCAGGTCGAAGGCCGGGCCGGCGGTGCAGGTGTCGACACGGGCGCCGCAGGCCATGGTCTGGTATTCGGTGAGCGCGAGGCCGCGTTCCAGCGCCTCCTTGGCGCTCGCGAAGCCGGCCGCGTCCAGGGCGCCGGAGAGCACCTGCCTCAGCAGCGGCTGGGCCGCGCATTCGGTGTCCAGCGTGGCGGCGAAGCGGTCGTCGTAGTCGTGGCCCGGAAGCATCAGCGTGCCCGGCTGCAGCGCCTGCTGCAGCTTGAGCAGCGAGGGGCCGTAGGCCAGCGGCTCGCTCTGAGCGAAGTCGCTGCGCCCCAGCGCGCCGGGCATCAGGGTGTCGCCGACGAAGGCCAGGCGCAGGCCGCCGGCATCGTGCAGCAGGTAGGCGGTGGAGTCTGCGGTGTGGCCGGGCAGCGCCAGTCTGGTGAGCCGCTGCGCGCCGAGCCCGATCTGCTGCGCGCCCTGCGGCCATCCGAGCGCGTCCACGGGGCCGGCCTCGCGTTGCGATTCGGGCACGGCGGCGAGCAGCTCGGGGCCGGAGGAGGCGTGGTCGCCATGGCTGTGCGTGTCGAGCACGGCGGCCAGCGTGTACCCGTGGCAGCCCAGCCATTGCGTGAGCTGGCCGGTCAGCTCGGGCAGCGGGTCGATGACCACGCAGCGGCGGCTGGCGGCATCGGCCAGCAGGTAGCAGCAGGCGCCATCGACCACGAAGCGGGTCAGCCGCTCGGGCGGCAGCGCGTGGCTCTGCGGCGTGGTGCTCAGGCAGCTGTCGCGCAACGATTCGCCGCATGCGCGGATGCGGGCGCATGCCTCGTCGATGAAGGCATCGTCGGCGGCCGGGCCGAAGGACAGCCGTACCGCCGATGCGGTGCGCCACGCGGGCAGCCCCATCGCCTCCAGCACGTAGCTCGGCCGGGCCTTCGATGCGCCGCAGGCGGAGCCGCCGCTGACGCGCATGTCGGCGGCGTCGAACAGGTCCAGCAGCAGCTTCGAGCTCAGGCCGGGCACCGAGAAGTTCAGCGTGGTCGGCAGGGACAGCTCGGGCGGCGCGTTGAACACCAGGCCGGGGAAGGCATCGCGCAGCGCGGCGGCGAGGCGATCGCGGCAGGCGGCGAGCGTGCCGTGGTCCTGGAAGGTCCCGCCTTCCTCCAGCGCCTCCAGCACGGCGCCCAGCGCCGCGATGCCCGACATGTTCTCGGTGCCGGAGCGAAGCGAGTCTTCCTGGCCGCCGCCGGCCATCAGCGGTGTGAAGGGCGCGCCCTGGCGCACGTACAGCATGCCGATGCCCTTGGGCGCATAGAGCTTGTGGCCGGAGAAGGGCGCGTAGTCGATGGGCCGCTCGCCCAGCCACAGCGGCAGCTTGCCCAGGGCCTGCACACTGTCGACCATCCACAGCGCCGGGCTGCTTGCGAGCGCGGCGGCAATGCCGTCGAGATCGCTCACCACGCCGGTCTCGTTGTTGGCCGCCATCGTGCAAACCATGCCGGCGCGCGGCGCATGGGCGCGCAGCCAGCCGAGATCGTGGCGGCCGTCGCGGCCCACGGGAATGGCGAGCACCTCCAGGTTCAGGCCCAGCAGCGCGTTCCAGTGCCTGAGCGCCTCTGGCACGGCCTTGTGCTCGGTCGCGCCGTAGAGCAGCAGATCGGCGGCGGTGTCACCGGCCTGGCGCCGGGCACGCAGCGCGCTCAGAGCCGAGAGCACGGCGGTCTGGATGCCTTCGGTCGCGCCGCTGAGGAACAGCAGCTGCCCCGATGGCGCGCCGATCACCCGGCGGGCGCGGGCGCGCACGGCGTCCATCAGCGCCCGGGCCTTCAGGCCGGTGGTGTGGATGCTGCTGGGGTTCCCGAAATCGCCGGCCATGGCGGCGAGTGCCGCGGCGCGGGCCTGGGCAATAACGGGGGTGGTGGCGTTGGCGTCCAGATAGATTTCCATGGACAGGATTCTGCAAAGACGCACCGGGAAAAGGCTTGCGTTCCAGGCTCCATTTCTTCAGTATTTGAGAATCCTGTTCTCAAAAATATGAAGAAGATAAAAATTGATTCCATGGATCGCAAGATCCTCGAATTGCTGCAGCAAAACGCCGAATGGCAGGTCGCCGAGCTGGCCGCGCAGGTCGGCCTGTCGCAAACGCCCTGCTGGCGGCGCATCCAGCGCCTGAAGGAGGCCGGCGTCATCACCCGCAGCGTGACGCTGGTCGATCCGCAGAAGGTGAACGTGGGCGTCACCGTGTTCGTCGCGGTGCGCACCCGCACGCACTCGCAGACCTGGTTCGAGCACTTCAAGGCGGTGGTCGACGTGATTCCGGAGGTCGTCGAGTTCTACCGGATGAGCGGCGACATCGACTACCTGCTGCGGGTGGTCGTGCCCGACATCGCGGCCTACGACAAGGTCTACAAGCGCCTGACCGCCGACACCGACCTGTCGGACGTGAGCTCCAGCTTCGCGATGGAGGAAATCAAGTTCACCACCGCGCTGCCGCTTTCCTACGTCGAATGAAAACAGCGGCGAGGCCGCCATGCGAACTTTCAGTCAACTTATCCGGAGCGAGGCTTACAGATACATTTTTGACATTCATTGACATTTGGTTGCTGACATTACCGGGGCCATCCGATGCACATCCTGCTTGTCGCGAGCGCGTTCAACAGCCTGACGCAACGGGTTCTCGCCGAACTCCAGGACCAGGGCCACACCGTCGGCGTGGCGCTGGCCCTCGGCAATGACGACGCACTGCGCGAGGCGGTGCGGGTGCATGCGCCGCAGCTCGTCGTGGCGCCGATGCTGACCACGGCGATCCCGCAAGACATCTGGACCGCCCACACCTGCCTGATCGTGCACCCCGGCCCGCCCGGCGACCGGGGCCCCTCGTCACTCGACTGGACGCTGCAGGGCGGCGCTGAAAGCTGGGGCGTCACCGTGCTCGAGGCCGTGGCCGAGATGGACGGGGGCGACGTCTGGGCCTGGTCGCCGCTGAAGCTGCCGCCGCTGGCCGGCAAGAGCGACCTGTACCGCGGCGAGGTGGCCGACGCGGCGCTCGACGCCGTGCTGCTCGCCGTCGAGCGCCTTGCTTCGGGCAGGCACAAGCCGCAGAAGCAGGAAGCCGCCGCGCTGGCCGCCGGCTGGCGGCCCTTCATGAAACAGGAAGAGCGGCGCATCGACTGGACCTCCGACCCGACCGAAGCGGTGCTGCGCAAGCTGCGCGCGGCCGATTCGCAGCCCGGCGTGCTCGACGAACTGCTGGGCGCGCGTTGGTACCTGCACGGCGGCCATCCCGAGGACGAGCTGCGCGGCAGCCGCCCAGGCGAGCTGATCGCCACCCGCGCCGGCGCCATCTGTCGCGCCACCGTCGACGGCGCGGTGTGGATCCAGCAGCTGCGTCCCTGGCGCGAACCCGGCTCGCGCCTGCCCAGCTACAAGCTGCCGGCCGTCGAGGCGCTGGGCGACCTGCTGTCCTCCGAAGTGCCCGAGGTGCCGGCGCCGCTGCAGTTGCCGGCGGGCCGTCGTACCTTCTCAGACATTCGCTACAGCGAGCAGGGCGCGGTCGGCGTTCTGAATTTCAGCTTTCCGGGCGGCGCGATGAGCACCGCGCAATGCCGCCGGCTGCTGGAGGCCTACCGCTTCGCCTGCACCCGGCCGACCTCCGTGCTGGTGCTGGGCGGCGTGCGCGACTTCTTTTCGAACGGTATCCACCTCAACGTGATCGAGGCTGCAGAGGACCCGGCCGAGGAGTCTTGGGCCAACATCCACGCGATGAACGACCTCGTCGAGGCGGTGCTGACCACCACCGACCGGCTCACCGTGTCGGCGCTCGGCGGCAACGCGGCGGCCGGTGGCGTGATGCTCGCGCTGGCGGCCGACGAGGTCTGGTGCCGCGACGGCGCCGTGCTCAACCCGCACTACAGGCTGATGGGCCTGCACGGCTCGGAATACTGGACCTACATCCTCCCGCGCCGCGTGGGTGAGAGCGAGGCGCTGCGGCTCACGCAGTCGGCCCTGCCGGTGAGCGCGAAGCGCGCGGTCGAACTCGGCATGGCGCAGCGCGTGCTGCAGGCCGCGCCCGAGGAGCTGGGCGCCGAAGTGGCCCGGCTGGCTGCGGAACTGGCCGCTTCGCAGGAGCTGGCCGATCGCATCGCGCGGAAGAAAGCGATGCGCGAGCAGGACGAGTCGATCAAGCCGCTGCAGCGCTACCGCGACGAGGAGTTGACCCACATGCGCCGCAACTTCTTCGACGCGCGAGAGCCGCATGCGGGTCTCAGGTCGGCATTCGTGCGCAAGGAAAAGGCGTTGCACACGCCGCCGCACGTGGCGCGGCTGGGCCTGGCGGACTGAGCCTGCCGGGCCTGTTCACTGGCTGTCGGGAATCACCGCATCGGCTGCCGCGCCCACGGCCTTGCCCGTGATGCGCGCCGTGCCGATGGCCGCGTCGGCGGCCAGCCCGACAGCGCCGGCGCCCACGCTCACCGCCGTGCTGGCCACCGTCACCACCGCGCAGCCGCCCAGCAGGGACGAAAGCGATGCAAGCAGAAGGGCTCGGCGCAGCAGTGCTGTCATGGCGGTTCCTTTTCCTGAATGAAGCCGGTCAGCGAACCCGCATGCCCGGCGTCGCGCCCGTCCAGGGTTCGAGCACGTGGATGCCGGGGTGGGCCTTTTCGTCGCCATGGCTGGCGGCCAGCACCATGCCCTCGCTCACGCCGAACTTCATCTTGCGCGGCGCGAGGTTGGCGACCAGCACGGTGAGCTTGCCCACCAGCTGCTCGGGCTGGTAGGACGAGGCGATGCCGCTGAACACGTTGCGAAGAATTGGACTCCCCTGCGGGTCGGTGCCCTCGCCGGCGTCCAGCGTCAGGCGCAGCAGCTTGGTCGAGCCTTCGACCTTCTCGCAGGCCACGATCTTCGCGATGCGCAGGTCGATCTTCGCGAAGTCGTCGATGGCGATGGTGGGCGCGATGGCTTCGCCGCCCGGCAGCTCCGTCGCCTCGGCTGCGGCCGGAGTTGCCGAGGCGGCCGGTTCGGGCGCGTCGAAGAGCTTGTCGACCAGCTTGGCGTCGGCGCGCTGCATCAGGTGCTTGTACTCGCCGATGGCGTGGCCCGCGGGCAGCGGCTGCGCGGCGTCGGCCCAGGTCAGCGGCGAGATCTTCAGGAAGGCCTCGACGTTCAGCGCCAGCGCCGGCAGCACCGGCTTCAGGTACAGCGTGAGCAGGCGGAAGGCCTCGATGCACACGGTGCACACGTCGTGCAGGCGCGCCTCGGCGCCTTCCTTCTTGGCCAGCTCCCAGGGCTTGTTCTGGTCGACGTACTCGTTGACCTTGTCGGCCAGCGCCATCACCTCGCGCAGCGCCCGGGCGTAGTCGCGGCCGTCGTAGAGCGAATGCAGCTGCGCCGCCGCGTCGCGCAGCGTGAACAGCAGCGCGTCGCCGTCGGCCGACACTTCGCCCAGCTTGCCGCCGAAGCGCTTGCCGATGAAGCCGGCTGCGCGGCTGGCGATGTTGATGTACTTGCCCACGAGGTCGCTGTTGACGCGCGCGACGAAGTCCTCGGGGTTGAAGTCGATGTCCTCGTTGCGGCCGTTGAGCTTGGCGGCGATGTAGTAGCGCAGCCATTCGGGGTCCAGGCCGATGGCCAGGTACTTCATCGGGTCGATGCCGGTGCCGCGGCTCTTGCTCATCTTCTCGCCGCTCACCGTGAGGTGGCCGTGCACGTACACCGCGTCGGGCGCCTTGCGGCCGCTGAAGTGCAGCATCGCGGGCCAGAAGAGCGTATGGAAGGTGATGATGTCCTTGCCGATGAAGTGCACCTGCTCCAGCTCGGGGTCGGCCATGTACTCGGTGTACGAGATGCCGTCGCCGCCCAGCTCGATGCAGCGCTTGTCCAGCAGGTTCTTCAGCGAGGCCAGGTAGCCCACGGGGGCGTCGAGCCACACGTAGAAGTACTTGCCGGGAGCGTCGGGAATCTCGATGCCGAAGTAGGGCGCGTCGCGGCTGATGTCCCAGTCGCCGAGGCCGCCCTTGCCCTCGTCGTCCTTGTAGAGCCACTCGCGGATCTTGTTCTGCACCTCGGGCTGCACGTGGCCGGCGGCGGCGGTCCATTCCTTCAGGTAGGCCTCGCAGCGCGGGTCCGACAGCTTGAAGAAGAAATGCTCGGAGCTGCGCAACTCCGGCTTGGCGCCCGAGAGGGCCGAGTAGGGGTTGATCAGCTCGGTGGGCGCGTACACCGCGCCGCACACCTCGCAGTTGTCGCCGTACTGGTCCTTCGAATGGCAGTTGGGGCACTCGCCCTTGATGAAGCGGTCGGCCAGGAACATGCCCTTTTCGGGGTCGTAGAACTGCTCGACGCTTTTGGTACTGATCAGGCCGTTGGCGCGCAGGTCGCGGTAGATGTCCTGCGCGAGCTGGTGGTTCTCGGGCGCGTCGGTCGAGTGCCAGTTGTCGAAGGAGATGTAGTAGCCGTCGAGGTACGGCTTGCGGCCCGCGGCGATCTCGGCCACGAAGGCCTGCGGCGTCACGCCGGCCTTGTCGGCCGCGATGGTGATGGCCGCGCCATGGGCGTCGTCGGCGCACACGAAGTTGACGTCGGCGCCGTTCATTCGCTGGTTCCGCACCCAGATGTCGGCCTGGATGTACTCCATCATGTGGCCGATGTGGAACTTGCCGTTGGCGTATGGCAGGGCGGTGGTGACGAAGAGCTTGCGCGGGGCGGACATCGGGGAGGGCGCTTTCGGGAGTGGCTGACGGGGGAACCGGGCATTTTAGGTTGCATGGCTGTCGGGGGCGTCCGATGGCGCCATCGACCCCACGCCGCACGCCATCGACTTCACCGCCTGTATCGCCGCTCTCTTGACAGGTTCCGCGAGCTCGCCCCTGGCGCCTTGGCAGTTGCCTTCCAGCGAAGGAGCGCCGAGCGTCGGGCCGGACGCTTCGTGGCCGTGGGCGCCTGCCGGCGAGGCTGCAACGGCGAAGGGCCTCAAAGGTGGCCTCAACGTGGGGGCACTCGACGAGCCGCTGTCGCGCGGGCGACGTATGCTCCAGCCCCCGACCCAGAAAGCGCAGACAGAAAGCGAGACGAAGCCGATGACCACCACCTCCATTCCCGCAACCCTCATCCCCGGCGACGGCATCGGCCCCGAGATCGTCGACGCCACGCTGGCCGCGCTCGACGCGCTGAAGGCGCCCTTCGCTTGGGACACGCAGATCGCCGGCCTGGGCGGCGTCAAGGCTTCGGGCGACCCGCTGCCGCAGGCCACGCTCGACAGCATCCGCAAGACCCGGCTGGCCCTGAAGGGGCCGCTGGAGACGCCCTCGGGCGGCGGCTACCGCTCGTCGAACGTGCGGCTGCGCGAGGAATTCCAGCTGTACGCCAACCTGCGCCCCGCGCGCACCATCATTCCCGGCGGCCGCTTCGACAAGATCGACCTGACGGTGGTGCGCGAGAACCTCGAGGGCCTCTACATCGGCCACGAGCACTACGTGCCCATCGACGGCGACCCGCATGCCGTGGCCATGGCCACCGGCATCAACACCCGCCAGGGCAGCCGCCGCCTGCTCGAATACGCCTTCGAGACCGCCATCGCCACCGGCCGCAAAAAGGTCACGCTCGTGCACAAGGCCAACATCATGAAGGCGCTCACGGGCATCTTCCTGGAGACCGGCCTTGACCTCTACGAGAAGAAGTACAAGGGCAAGTTCGAGCTCGACACGGTCATCATCGACGCCTGCGCGATGAAGCTGGTGCTCAACCCCTGGCAGTTCGACATGCTGGTCACGACCAACCTGTTCGGCGACATCCTCTCCGACCTCGTGGCTGGCCTGGTCGGCGGCCTGGGCATGGCGCCGGGCGCCAACATCGGCACCGACGCGGCCATCTTCGAGGCCGTGCACGGCTCCGCCCCCGACATCGCCGGCAAGGGCATCGCCAACCCGACCGCCTTGCTGCTCGCCGCAGCGCTGATGCTCGACCACGTGAAGCTGCCGGAACTGGCCGCGCGCCTGCGCACCGCCATCGACGAGACGCTGAACATCGACAAGGTGCGCACCGGCGACCTGGGCGGCACGGCCGGCACCGAGGCGTTCACGAAGGCGCTGGTCAGCCGCATCAACGGCGCTTGAGCCCCGCTGCGGCCGCGTTTTCTTTTCCGAGCCCCCATGTCATCGACAACCCTTCCAGTCCTCTCCCTGGTCGAAACCCGCGTGCTCGGCGTGCTCGCCGAAAAGCAGCGCACCGTGCCCGACAGCTACCCGCTCACGCTCAACTCGCTGGTGTCGGGCTGCAACCAGAAGAACAGCCGCAACCCGGTGCTCGAACTCACCGAGTCGCAGGTGCAGGCCGCCGTCGACAGCCTCCGGGGCTACAGCCTCGTGGCCGAGACCAGCGGCGGGCGGGCCTTCCGCTACGAGCACAACGTCGACCGCGTGCTGCGCATCCCGTCGCAGTCGGTGATCCTGCTGACCGTGCTGATGCTGCGCGGCCCGCAGACGGCGGGCGAGCTGCGCATCGCCTGCGACCGCATGCACAACTTCGCGGACATCTCGTCGGTGGAGGGCTTCCTCGACGAACTCGCCGAGCGCCCGGCCGGCGCGCTGGTGGTGAAGCTGCCGCGCCTGCCCGGCGCGCGCGAGAGCCGCTGGGCGCATCTGCTGAGCGGCCCGCCGCCCGAGGAAAGCATGCGGCCCGCCGGTGTGTCTTCCGATTCGGGGCAGGCGTCGCACGACGTGTCGCTGGGCGAAGTCGCGGCACTCAAGGCCAACGTGGCGCGGCTGGAAGCCGAGGTGGCGTCGCTGAAGGCGCTGCTGGGGCGGGTGTGTTCGGAGCTGGGGATTTCGGAGGCGGGGTGACGGGCCCCTAAGCGCCTCATGAGCGCCCTCTGATCGCGCCATTTCACACGGGCTTCACGCAGCCCGCACACCCGGTGTCTAACTTCGGCCTCCATTGCGAATACACCTGGAGCCCTGCATGGACAACGGACACACCGTCGCGTGGCGCGACCACATGCCCTTCGACGACATCACGCGCCGCGCGCTCGCGTGGCTCGCGGCACTGGCCGGCATCGCGAGCCTGTATGCCTTCTTCTGGTGGGCCGCCTCGGCCACCGGTTTCTTTCTTTTCGACGGCTATCGCCACACCTGGCGGAGCCTGGGCACGGCGATCGTGTTCCGCGACATGGACACGGTCTACTACCTGCTGAGCTGGGTCTTTTCCGTCTTCGGCGGCTTCTATGGCTGGATCGCGCTCGTCGGCTTTGCCGCGACGCATCGACGTGGGTGGGATGCGGTGGCGCCGTGGATCAAAACCGGCTGCGCCGTCGGCGTGGCCGCCGGACTGGCCTTCGAGCCGGGACGACTGCTGGCGCTGCTGCCCATCGTCTGCGCGGTGACCCTGCTGCTGCGCTCGATGCTGATGCCGTCCGCCGACGCGCGCCGCGTGGAATTCAGCTCCCGGACACCGGCACGTCCAGGCTGAGCTTCACCGGGTCCATCGTGACCAGCGTCCGGAAGCGCTTGACGTTGTTGCTCTGGAAGAAAAGCTGCCGCGTGAGCGCCGTGTACTGCACCATGTCGCGCACCACGAAGACCAGGATGAAGTCCCACTCTCCGGTGACGTAGTAGCACTGCTGCACCTGCGGGCAGTCTTTGAAGCTCTTCTTCATCGCGTCCAGCCGCTCGATCTGCTCGCTTTCGGCTTCGACCTCGGCCACGATGGTCAGCGGATGGCCCAGCGCGGCGGGCGACAGCACCGCGCCGTAGCGCTGGATGACCCCCTCGTCGCGCATGCGCTTGAGCCTTCGGTTCACCGCCGCCGTCGACAGGTGCACGCGCTCGCCCAGTTCGCTCTGGGGCATGTGGCTGTCGGCCTGGATCAGCTCCAGCAGGCGAAGGTCGAGGGCGTCTAGCGGGGTCATGGGTGCCTGGTCGGATGCTGGGTGCGCGCAAAAACGTTGCGTCGGAAGCCTCGATTTTGCGTACCTGTCTCGCACCATTGTCAATAGCATCCCGCCATGAACCTCCACGACGCACCCCTGCGCGACACGCTCACCGGCTGGCGCCGCGCGCTGCACGCGATTCCCGAGACCGGCTTCGAGGAGGCGAAGACATCCGCCTTCGTCATCCGCGTGCTGAAGGCGCTGGGCCTGGAGGTGCACACCGGCATCGGCGGCACCGGCCTCGTGGCCAACCTGAAGGTGGGCAGCGGCAAGGGCACGATCGGCCTGCGCGCCGAGATGGACGCGCTCAACATCGCCGAGCTGCCCGCCGACCGCGCCTACGCCTCCACCACGCCCGGCAAGATGCACGCCTGCGGCCACGACGGCCACATGTCGATCATCCTCGGCGCGGCGCAGCTGCTGAGCGAGCGGCGCGACTTCGACGGTACCGTGCGCTTCATCTTCCAGCCAGCCGAGGAGCACGGCCGCGGCGCGAAGGCCATGATGGAAGACGGTCTGTTCCAGCGCTTCCCGGTCGACGAGATCTACGGCCTGCACAACATGCCCGGCATGCGCGCCGGCACCTTCGCCACGCGCGCGGGCGGCCTGATGGCCAGCGAAGACAACTTCGTGATCCACGTGAAGGGCCGGGGCACGCACGCCGCGCGGCCGCACATGGGCATCGACCCCATCGTGATCGGTGCGCAGATCGTGCTGGCGCTTCAGACCATCGTCTCGCGCACGCTCGACCCGGGCGCGCAGGCGGTGGTCTCGTGCACCGAGTTCATCACCGACGGCATCCGCAACGCGATTCCGTCGAACGTCGTCATCAAGGGCGACACGCGCAGCTACGACCCCGAGGTGCAGCGCATGCTGGCCGCGCGCATGCGCGAGATCAGCGAGGGCATCTGCCGCATGCATGGTGCCGGCTGCGAGTTCAGCTACACGCACGAGTTCGCACCCACGGTGAACTGGGCCGAGTGCGTGCCCACGGCGGTGGCTGCTGCAACGGCCGTGGTGGGCGCGGAGAACGTGAACGCCGACGTGGCGCCGATGATGATCTCGGAAGACTTCGGCGCCTTCCTGCAGGCCGTGCCGGGCGCCTTCGTGTTCCTCGGCAACGGCGCCGAGGGCGAACCCGGCGGCACGCCGCTGCACAACGGCAGCTACGACTTCAACGACGAGGTGCTCGCGACGGGCGCCCGCTATTTCGCGGAGATCGTCCGCATGCGCCTGCCTGCACGTCCGGGCACCACCAACTGATCTACCGAACGAACGACATGCTTTTCAGGAACCCCCAGGCGCGGCGCCGCGCATACGACGAATCGCTGCGCGAGGTGATGAGCATCGCGCGCGGCAAGGAGAGCCGGCAGTGGCTGTCGACATGGAGGCGGCTGCAGCCCGCGCCGACGCCGGCATGGTCGCTGCCGGGGCTCGCGCGGCAGCTCGGCATCGGCGCGTTGACGGTGAAGGACGAGTCGGCGCGCTCGGCGCTCGGCAGCTTCAAGGTGCTCGGTGCGCCCGTGGCCCTGCTGAGGCTGGTGCTGCGCCGCTGGCCCGACGCCGGCTGGGCGCCCGCCGATCTTCTCGCCGGCACGCATGCCGATGCGCTGCGCGACTTCGTGGTCGTCAGCGCCACAGATGGCAACCATGGCCGCGCGCTGGCTGCAGCCGCGCAGAGCATCGGCTGCCGCTGTGTGATCGTGCTGCACGCGCAGGTCAGCGAGGAGCGCGAGGCGCCCGTCGCGGCGCTGGGGGCGGAGATCGTGCGCATCGCGGGCAACTACGACGAGTCGGTCGAGGAGGCCGCGCGGCTGGCCCGCGTCAACGGCTGGGAGGTGGTTTCCGACACCTCCTACGAAGGCTACGAGGAAGTGCCGCGCGACGTGATGCAGGGCTACGGCATCCTGGCTGACGAAGTGCTGGAGAACAGCGCCGCGGATGCGCCATGCCCCTTCACCCACGTCATCTTGCAGGGCGGCGTGGGCGGGCTGGCCGCGGGCGTCGTCAGCCATTTCTGGGAGCGCTACGGGGCGGCCCGCCCCAGCTTCATCGTGGTCGAGCCCGAGCAGGCTGATTGCCTGCTGCAGAGCGCGCGCAACGGGCACGCGAGCCGGGCGACGGGTTCGGTCGATTCGGTGATGGCCGGGTTGGCGTGCGGAGAGACTTCGCCGCTCGCATGGCGCTTTCTTCAGCCCGCCGTTGACGTCTTCATGACGGTGACCGACGCGCAGGCCGAGCAGTCGATGCGCACGCTCGCGAGCGGCGATGCTGGCGATGTGCCCGTGCTCAGCGGCGAATCGGGGGCTGCCGGCCTCGCCGCATTGCAAGCGCTGGCGGCCGACCCCGCCGCGCGCGATGCCGCAGGGCTGGACCCCGATGCGCGCGTGCTGCTCATCAGCACCGAGGGCGCGACGGCGCCCGGCGTCTACCGGGGCATAACCGGCCGCTGCGGCGAGGAGGTCGTCGCCGCGCAGGCGCAGTGGCTGCGGCGCGAGGGCATTGCGGAAGACGCGCTCATGGCGCGCATCGAGGCGCATGCCGCCATCGGCGCGATCGACGGCGGCGGTGTCTGCCGCATCGCGCTGACCGACGCCGACCGCCAGGGCCGCGACCAGCTGGTGCGCTGGATGAAGGAGCTGGACCTGGAGGTGCGCATCGACCGCGTCGGCAACATCTTCGGCATTCGCGCGGGCATCACCGATGCTGCGCCGGTGATGACGGGCTCGCACATCGACACCGTCGCCACCGGCGGCCGCTACGACGGCAACTACGGCGTGATGGCCGGGCTGGAGGTGGTGCGCTGGCTCGACGCGCGAGGGCGGCGCACGCTGCGGCCCATCGTGGTGGCGGCCTTCACCAACGAGGAGGGCGTGCGCTTCATGCCCGACATGATGGGCTCGCTGGTGCACGCGGGCGGCCTCTCGCCCGACGCCGCCCTCGACACGCTCGGCACCGACGGCGCGCGGCTGGGCGACGAGCTCGCGCGCATCGGCTACGCGGGCGACATGGCATGCGGCGCCATCGTGCCGCATGCCTTCGTCGAGTTGCACATCGAGCAGGGGCCGGTGCTCGAAGCCGAGGGCCTGGCCATCGGCGCGGTGCAGGACCTGCAGGGCATCTCGTGGCAGGAGATTTCCATCGTCGGCCAGTCGAACCACGCCGGCACCACGCCCATGAGGCTGCGCCACGACGCGGGCTACTGCGCGGCGGCCATCGCGGTCTTCGTGCGCGACCTGGCGCGCCGCTACGGCGGCAGCCAGGTCGGCACGGTGGGCGTGCTCGATCTGCATCCGAACCTCATCAACGTCATCGCCGCGCGCGCGACGCTGACGGTCGACCTGCGCAACACCGACGAGGCGATGCTGCGGCGCGCCGAAGCCGAACTGGAAGCCCATCTGCGCGAGCTGGAGAAGGAGGAGGGCGTCACCATAGAGGCGCGCCGGCTGGCCCGCTTCGAGCCCGTGGTGTTCGATGCGGGGCTGGTCCGCCGCATCGAGGCCTCGGCCCGCGCGCGTGGCCTGCCGAGCCGCCGCATGACCTCGGGCGCCGGGCACGACGCGCAGATGATGGCCCGCATCTGCCCCGCCGCCATGATCTTCGTGCCCAGCGAGCGCGGCATCAGCCACAACCCGAGGGAGCACACGGCACCGGCCGAGCTGGCCAACGGCGCGAGCGTGCTGCTGGATGTGATGCTGGCGCTGGCGGACGAGCCGCCAACCGCCTGAAACAGCCTGAACGGCGGGAGCCTCAGGCCGCCGCCGGCGTCCAGCCAAAAAAGCGCAGCACCTCGTCGCGCTGCTTCATCGTGTCGGCGCGCCCCAGCGCCATCAGCTCGCGCGTGTAGGCCGACTCGAAGAGCAGGTAACTGGCCAGTGCGCCACCCTTCACGTCGGCCGCGACCTTCGAGCCGCCCAGCAGGTGCCGCACCGCGCCGGGCAGGGCATCGACGTGGCGCGCCGCGATCACGTCCAGGCGCTCCGAGGGCGAGATCACCAGCAGGTCGAGCGGGCGCAGCGTGCTCGCCGCGCGCGCCTCTTCCGGGATCAGTCCCAGCGTGTGGTTGATGCGGCGCAGGCGCTCGATGTCCACTGCCAGCGCGTCGAGGAAGATGCTGGACAGCGCGTGGCCCGCGATCTGCGCCATGGTCGGATAGCCGCTGTGGGTGTTGGGCGCGGTGGCGTCGCGCGGCTCGTGCATGCGGCCCGCGCCTATCACCACGATGCGCTGCGCGCCAAGGTGGATGGCCGCTGCGATGGGGGCCGACTGCCGCATCGAGCCGTCGCCGAAGTACTCGGTGTGGCCCTGCATCGGCAATGCCGTGGCCGGGAACACGAAGGGAATGGCCGACGAGGCCAGCAGGTGCTCGTGCGTGATGCTGTCGCGCACCGACAGGCGCTGCGAGCGTACCCACGGCTCCATCGGCACGGCCGCCTCGAAGAAGGTGACGTGCTCGCCCGAGCTGTAGCTCGACGCGGTCACAGCCAGCGCCTGCAGGTGGCCGTCCTTCATCAGCTGCGGCAGGCGGTCGAGCGGCACCATGCGCCGCAGCAGCTGCGACAGCGGCGTGTTGTCCAGCAGCGACTTCGGCTTGATGCGCATCCAGTTGGCCGCGAAGCGCCCGAAGCCCAGCAGCATGCGCCAGCGCGTGCCGCTGCCGATCACCGAGAGCGAATCGGCGCGGTACACCTGCTCGGCGCGGAACTTGCCCCAGACGTCGGCGATATGGCCCACCACATAGTCGAAGTCGTCGCAGCCGCAGGCCAGCGCCGCCGCGTTGATGGCGCCGGCCGAGGTGCCGGTGATGACCTGGAAGGGGTTGGCCGCGCCGGTGATTGCCGTGCCGGTCGCCCGGCGGATCTCGGCGATGGCTTCGAGCACGCCGACCTGGTAGGCGGCCCGCGCGCCGCCCCCGGTGAGCAGAAGGCCGGTGACGGGGCTTGTGTCGGGCATTTTTGTTCGTTGTCGGGCTATTGGAAGGGCTCGGGGTGCCGGCTTGGCGAGCGCCTTAGACTACCGGCCATTCAGGAGTTTGATCAATGGCACTCACCCCAGAAGGGCTCATGGAGGCGCTCAAGGCCGTCCAGGACCCTAACACCGGCAAGCCTTTCGCGGCGACCCGCTCGCTCAAGAACCTCCAGGTCTCGGAGGGCGACGTCTCGTTCGACCTCGAACTCGGCTACCCGGCCAGGAGCCAGCACGCGGCCATCCGCAGGGAACTGGTGGCGGCCGCCAAGGCGCTGCCGGGCGTGGAGAACGTGTCGGTGAACATCGTCACCAAGGTCATCAGCCACGCGGTGCAGCGCGGCGTGCAACTGATGCCGAACGTCAGGAACATCATCGCGGTGGCCTCCGGCAAGGGCGGCGTGGGCAAGAGCACCACCGCCGCCAACCTGGCGCTGGCGCTGGCCTCCGAAGGCGCCACGGTCGGCCTGCTCGACGCCGACATCTACGGCCCCAGCCAGCCCATGATGATGGGCATCGAAGGCCGCCCCGACAGCGCCGACGGCAAGACCATGGAGCCGATGGAGCGCCACGGCGTGCAGGTCATGTCCATCGGTTTCCTGGTCGACCAGGACCAGGCCATGATCTGGCGCGGCCCCATGGCCACCCAGGCGCTGGAGCAACTGCTGCGCCAGACCAACTGGAAAGACCTCGACTACCTCGTTGTCGACATGCCCCCGGGCACCGGCGACATCCAGCTCACGCTGAGCCAGCGCGTGCCGATGACGGGCGCGGTGATCGTCACCACGCCGCAGGACATCGCGCTGCTCGACGCGAAGAAGGGCATCAAGATGTTCGAGAAGGTCGGCGTGCCGATCCTGGGCATCGTCGAGAACATGGCGGTGCACGTGTGCTCGAACTGCGGCCATGCCGAGCACATCTTCGGCGCCGACGGCGGAAAGAAGATGGCGGCCGAGTACCAGATGGAGTACCTGGGCGCGCTGCCGCTGGACATCAATATCCGCCTGCAGGCCGACAGCGGCGCGCCCACCGTGGTGTCCCAGCCCGACAGCGAAGCCGCCGGCATCTACAAGGCGGTCGCCCGCCGCGTGGCCGTGGGCATCGCAGAGAAGGCGAAGGACTTTTCCGCGAAGTTCCCGACGATTTCGATCAGCAAGAACACCTGAAGAACGGCCTCTTTCGATGAACCTGCTCGCCTCGATGCGCTACCTGGTGGCGCTGAACGAGCACAAGCACTTCGGCCGCGCCGCCCAGGCCTGCCACATCACGCAGCCGGCGTTGTCGAATGCGCTGCGCGCGCTGGAGACCGAGTTCGGCGTCGTCATCGTCAAGCGGGCCCGCGTGTACGTGGGCCTCACGCACGAGGGCGAGCGCGTGCTGGCCACGGCCCAGCGCATGCTGCGCGACAACGAGGTGCTGCTGCAGGAACTGCGCAGCGACGTGGACAACCCGCACGGGCGCCTGCGCATGGCGGCCGTGCCTACGGCGATTCCGATGCTCTCGCGCTTCGCGGCCATGCTGCAGGAGCGGCACCCGGGCATCGTGCCGGCGGTGCTCTCGATGAGTTCGCAGGACCTGGAGACGGGACTGGAGAGCCTCTCCATCGACCTCGCGCTGGGCTACACCGAGCGCATGCACCTGCCGGGCATCAAGCTCAGCGCCTGGCCGCAGAGCGTGGAGCACTACTTCCTGCTGCGCCGTGCGAATAAGCCATCGTCTGACGAACTGCGCATCGGCGAGCCCATCGCCTGGGCCGAGGCGGGCAAGCTGCCGCTGTGCCTGCTGACCTCCGACATGCACAACCGCGCCATCGTCGACCAGGCGCTGCGCGAAGCGGGCGCGCCGGTGAATCCGGCCATCGAGACCAATTCGGTGCTGGCGCTCGCGCTCGCGGTGAGCGCGGGCAAGGTCTGCAGCGTGCTGCCCGGCGGCATGGTGGATGCCGTGCGCACCCACCGAGAGCTGGAAGCACTGCCGCTGGTGGGGCCGGACGTGCGCACGCCCATCGGCTTCATGACGCAGGACGGCGTGCGCGCTTCCCGCGCCCTCGAGGCCGCGCTGGCATTCATGCAGGCGCCCGAATGGCAGGCGCATCTGCAGGAGCATGACGGGTCGCTGGGCGATTGATCGGCGGCCTCTCTTTGCCGCTCTCATTTAGTTATTGAATCAGGCCATGCCCTGATCGAATTTGACGGCGCTTAAACCGTTCGCAGACACTCCGCGCCCCGGATTAGCAAAAACTTACACATCCGGCGAACAAGGAGAAATATGGCAGGTTCATCTGCAGGCGTTCTCGAAGGAGAGCGCATCGTTGGAGCAGGGGCGCAACCGCAGCCCGGCTTCCTGGAAAAGGAACGCATCATCGCGGGCCCCGGCTTCAACCGCTGGCTCGTTCCACCGGCCGCACTGGCCATCCACCTGTGCATCGGCATGGCCTACGGCTTCTCGGTGTTCTGGCTGCCGCTGTCGAAGGCGCTGGGCACCGCCGGCACCGGCGCGCAGTCCTGCGCCAAGGACATGAGCTTCTTCGCCGAGCTCTTCGCCACCAACTGCGACTGGCGCGTGGCCACCCTCGGCTGGATGTACACGCTGTTCTTCGTCTTCCTCGGCTGCTCGGCGGCCCTGTGGGGCGGCTGGCTCGAACGCGCGGGCCCGCGCAAGGCCGGCGTGGTGTCGGCGCTGTGCTGGTGCGGCGGCATGCTGCTGTCGGCACTGGGCATCCACCTGCACCAGTTCTGGCTGATGATCCTCGGCTCCGGCGTGATCGGCGGCATCGGCCTCGGGCTGGGCTACATCTCGCCGGTGAGCACGCTGATCAAGTGGTTTCCCGACCGCCGCGGCATGGCCACCGGCATGGCCATCATGGGCTTCGGCGGCGGCGCGATGATCGGCTCGCCGCTGGCGGTCGACCTGATGAAGCGCTTCTCCACCGCCACCGACGTGGGCGTGATGCAGACCTTCGTGGTTATGGCGCTGGGCTACTTCGTCTTCATGATGGCCGGCGCGCTGGGGTACCGCGTGCCGCCCTCGGGCTGGAAGCCCGAAGGCTGGACGCCGCCTCCGGCGCAGGTCAGCAACACCATGATCACGCAGCGCCACGTGCACGTGCGCAAGGTCTGGGGCATTCCGCAGTTCTGGCTCGTGTGGCTGGTGCTGTGCATGAACGTGAGCGCGGGCATCGGCGTGATCGGCATGGCCTCGCCCATGCTGCAGGAAGTGTTCGGCGGCGCGCTGATCGACCTGCCTGCGAAGTACGGCGAGCTCGACAAGACGCAGCTCGCGGCCATCGCCGTGGTGGCGGGCGGCTTCACCGCGCTGCTCTCGCTCTTCAACATCGGCGGGCGCTTCGTGTGGGCGAGCATGTCGGACAAGCTGGGCCGCAAGCTCACCTACACGGTGTTCTTCCTGCTCGGCGGCATCCTGTACGCGAGCATTCCCTCTTCGGCGGGCGCGGGCAGCAAGCTGCTCTTCGTGGGCGCGTGCTGCGTGATCGTGTCGATGTACGGCGGCGGCTTCGCCACCGTGCCGGCCTACCTGGCCGACCTGTTCGGCACGCAGTTCGTGGGCGCCATCCATGGCCGCCTGCTGACCGCATGGGCAACGGCCGGCATCCTCGGCCCGGTGGTGGTGAACTACATGCGCGAATACCAGCTGGGCCTGGGCCTGCCGCGCGAGCAGGTCTACAACCAGACCATGTACATCCTCGTTGGCATGCTGGTGATCGGCTTCATCGCCAACCTGCTGGTGCGCCCCGTGGCCGACAGGCACTTCATGAGCGACGAGGAACTCGCCGTCGAGAAGAAGCTGGCGCACGAGAAGGCGTCTGCCGCCGAGGTGGGGGCCGGCTCGGGCCGCGCCGACACGGTGAGCCCGGCGGTCGTCGCGCTGGCCTGGCTGGCGGTGGGCATTCCGCTGGCCTGGGGCGTCTACAAGACGCTGGTGAGCGCCGCCAAGTTCTTCCACTGAAGACGGTCGGCAGCGGCAGTCGGCACCCCGGCTGCCGGCCGTTGCAGGCCGACAATGGCGCCCAGCATTGGTTTACGCTTGGCGCCCACATGAAATCCAAAGTCCAGTTCCGTCTGCGCGTCTACCGGGACGACGCCATCGCCATCGGTCCCGGCAAGATCGCGGTGCTCGAAGCCGTGGCCGAGACCGGCTCGATCTCGGCGGCGGCCCGGCTGCTGGGCATGTCTTACCGGCGGGCCTGGATGCTGATCGACGAGATGAACCAGTCGCTGGCCTCTCCGGCCGTGAACACGGCGGCAGGCGGCTCGCGCGGCGGCGGCACGGCGCTCACCCCGGTGGGCGAGGAGATCGTCAAGCACTACCGGGCCATCGAAAATGCTGCGCGCCTTGCCGCCGCGGCCGACATCCGTGCGCTCACGCGGCTCCTGGCGCAGTAAGTCCGCAAGCGGCCATCGAGCTGCCGGACGCGCGGTTCATTGCTGCTTGATCGCTCCCTGAATGCCTCTTCCGGCCGGCGGTACGGCCCACGCCGCCTCGCGGCGCAGCACCTCGCCGATGTCGCCCGCGTCGGTGGCGCCCACGAAGAACGATTGGCTTGCGCCGTCCGCGCCGACGATGGACAGCACGAAGCCAGCGGCATCCATGGTGCGTTCGATGCGCCATTCCTGTACCCGTGTCACGCGATGGCGAAGCTCCGGCCGGCCCGAGATCGAACGGACGACGGCGTCGTGGGCGGATGCGCGCATGGCGGGTGTCTCCTACGCTATATCCGTCAGTATATGGAGGATGACCGATTTGCGCACTCCTGAAAGAAAACCGGGCTGAACGTGTAACAATTGCGCCGTATTTTCATGAACACGACGAACTCGCTCATCGCCTCGACCGACTGGTTCCCCCTGGTGCTGTCGCTCAAGGTCGCCGCCGTGGCGACCGTGCTGGCGCTGATCGTCGGCGTGGCGCTGGGCTGGGTGTTCGCGCGCAAGAAATTCTTCGGCAGCAACGTGCTCGAAGCCGTCTTCATGCTGCCGCTGGTGCTGCCCCCCACGGTGATCGGCTACGCCATCCTCGTGGCCGCGGGGCGCCGCAGCCCGCTGGGCGGCTGGCTGCGCGAGCACCTGGACTACACCATCATCTTCAGCTGGCACGGCGCGGTGGTGGCCTCGGCCGTGGTGGCGCTGCCGCTGGTGCTCAAGTCGGCCAGCGCGGCGTTCGCGGGCGTGGACCGCTCGCTCGAAGCAGCCGCCAGCACGCTGCGGCAGTCGCCGTTCTCGGTGTTCCTGCGTGTCACGCTGCCGCTGGCCTGGCCGGGCATCCTGGCCGGCACGCTGCTGGCTTTCGCGCGCGCCATGGGCGAATTCGGCGCCTCGCTGATGGTGGCCGGCTCCATTTCGAAGCAGACCCAGACGCTGTCGATGGCCATCTACGACGCGGTGCAGGCCGGGCACGACGACCTCGCGCTGCTGCTGGTCATCGTGACCTCGCTGCTGTCCATCACCGTGCTGGTGCTGTCGAACCGCTTCTTCTCGCTGAAATGAGCATACCCCCAGGCTTCGCGCACTTCGTGTCGCTTCGCCAACCCCCTTGCAGGGGGCAACACCTGCGGCCCGGCAAAGCCGGTTCCGCGGTGTTCCCCGAAGGGGAAGGGTCTCTTTTTAGTCTTCGGCTCTCTATCACTTCCTGGAGATCATCATGCGTCCGTTGCGTCTTTTGTCCCTCGTCGTTGCCTTGGGCTTGCCGCTGGCTGCCGCCGCGCAGCAGATCACCGTGTCCGCCGCCGCGAGCCTGACCGACGCGTTCAAGGAGATCGGACCCAAGTTCGAAGCCGCCAAGGCCGGCGCCTCGGTGCGCTTCAACTTCGCCGCCTCGGGCGTGCTGCTGCAGCAGATCGGCCAGGGTGCGCCGGTGGACGTGTTCGCCAGCGCCGACCAGGAAACCATGAACCGCGGCGTCGAGCAGAAGGCCATCGATGCCGCCACGCGCAAGGACTTCGTCACCAACAGCCTGGTGCTCATCGAGCCCGCCAAGGAAGGCGTGGGCCTGAAGTCGCTGCAGGACCTGAGCGGGACCAATGTCAAGAAGATCGCCGTCGGCAAGGTCGCGACCGTGCCGGTCGGCCGCTACACCAGGCAGGTGCTCGACAACGCCAACCTCTGGACCGCGCTGGAGCCCAAGTTCGTGCAGGCCGACAGCGTGCGCCAGGTGCTCGACTACGTGAGCCGCGGCGAGGCCGAGGCCGGCTTCGTCTATCGCACCGACGCGGCCATCGCCGGCGACAAGGTGAAGATCGCCTTCACGCCCACCGGCCACACGCCCGTGACCTACCCGATCGCCGTGGTCGCCGAAAGCAGGCAGAAGGCGCTGGCCGGCGACTTCATCGCCTTCCTCTCGACGCCCGCCGCCCAGGAAGTGCTCGCGCGCTACGGATTCGGCAAGCCATGATCGATGTCGATCTGAGGCTCACGGTGGCCGACGGCCGCCGGCGCTTCGATCTCGCGGTGCGTTTCGCGACGGACGTGCCCTTTGCCGCGCTCTACGGCCCGTCGGGCGCGGGCAAGTCGCTCACCCTGCAGGCCATCGCCGGCCTGCTGCATCCCAGCTCGGGCCACGTGCGGCTCGACGGCCGCACGCTGTACGACTCGGCCCAGGGCATCGACGTGCCCGCGCCGGCGCGGCGCATCGGCTATCTCTTCCAGGACTACGCGCTCTTCCCGCATCTCAGCGTGCGCGAGAACGTCTCCTTCGGCTTGACCGCATGGCATCGCCGCAGGCCCGCCGCGAAGGACGCCGAGCGCGTCCACGCGCTGCTAGAAAGCTTCGGCCTCGCAGCACTCGTCGACAGCCGCCCCCAGACCCTCTCAGGCGGCCAGCGGCAGCGCGTGGCCCTTGCGCGGGCGCTGGCCTGCGAGCCGCAGGTGCTGCTGCTCGACGAGCCCTTCGCCGCCCTCAACCCCATGCTGCGCGCCGAACTGCGCGAGGAACTCGCCGAGGTGCGCAGGCAGTGGGGCATTCCGGTGCTGATGATCACGCACGACATCGAGGACGTGCTCGCCCTGGCCGACGTGGCCTTCGTCTACAGCGAAGGCCGGGTGGTCCGCGAGATCGACCTGCACAACGCCGAGAGCCGCGATGTCGCGCTGCACGAGGCGGCCGGTGCTCGCCTCGCGGAAGACACGCCGCTGCGGCGCAAGCTGAGGGGGCTGCTGATGAGGGACACCCGGGGAGTCTGAGGCGGCTGGCTTCATTTCCTTTTTGAATCGCCGCATGTCCCGATTCAATTTGACGCTCCAGCGGCCCGCGGCGAACACTCGCTCGCATGAGCAGCGAGCAGAAGATCGAGTTTTACAAGGGCCCGGCGGGCGGCTGGGGCGCATTGCGCAGCGTGACGAATGCGCTGCTGCGGCAGGACATTCCGATCAAGGGCGCGAAGACGCTGCTCTCGGCCAACCAGCCTGACGGTTTCGATTGCCCGGGCTGCGCCTGGCCCGACCGCAACCACGCCTCCACCTTCGAGTTCTGCGAGAACGGCGTCAAGGCCGTGGCCGCCGAAGCCACCGCGCGCCGCGCCGGTCCGGAGTTGTTCGCGAAGCACACCGTGGCCGAACTGGCCGGGCAGAGCGACTTCTGGCTCGAAGACCAGGGCCGGCTCACTCACCCGATGGCCTACGACGCGGCGAGCGACAAGTACGTGCCCATCGAATGGGACGACGCCTTCGCGCGCATCGCCCGCCACCTGAACGCGCTGCCCGACCCCGACCAGGCCATCTTCTACACCTCGGGCCGGGCCAGCAACGAGGCGGCCTTCCTGTACCAGCTCTTCGTGCGCGAGTACGGCACCAACAATTTTCCCGACTGCTCGAACATGTGCCACGAGCCCAGCGGGAGCGGCATGCGCCCGCAGCTCGGCGTGGGCAAGGGCACGGTCACGCTCGACGACTTCGAGAAGGCCGACGCGATCTTCATCTTCGGCCAGAACCCCGGCACCAACCACCCGCGCATGCTCGGCGAACTGCGCGCGGCGTCGAAGCGCGGCGCGCGCATCGTGAGCTTCAACCCGCTGCGCGAGCGCGGCCTGGAACGCTTCGCCGACCCGCAGGACAAGCTGGAGATGGCGACCCTGGGCTCCACGCCCATCAGCACGCACTACTTCCAGCTGCGCGTGGGCGGCGACTTCGCCGCCGTCAAGGGAATGATGAAGCACGTCATCGAGCGCGAGGACGAGGCCGTGGCACGCGGCGAGCCTTCGGTGCTCGACCATGCATTCATCGCCGAGCACACCACCGGCTTCGATGCACTGGCGGCCGACCTGCGCGCCGAGCAGTGGGACATCCTGGTGCGCGAATCGGGCCTGAGCGAGGAACAGATTCGCGCTGCGGCCGACGTGTACCTGGGCGCCGAGCGCGTCATCGCCTGCTGGGGCATGGGCATCACGCAGCATCAGCATTCGGTGGCCACGATCCAGATGATCGGCAACCTGCTCATGATGCGCGGCAACATGGGCCGCGAGGGCGCGGGCGCCTGCCCGGTGCGCGGACACAGCAACGTGCAGGGCGACCGCACGATGGGCATCTGGGAGAAGCCGCCCGCCGCGCTGCTCGACCGCCTGCAGAAGGTGTTCGGCTTCGAGCCGCCGCGCCGCAACGGCGTCGATACCGTCGAGGCGATCCAGTCGATGCTCGACGGCAAGGGCAAGGTCTTCTTCGCGCTCGGCGGCAACTTCGCGGCCGCCACGCCCGACACCTACCAGACCTGGAAGGCGCTGAAGCAGTGCGAGCTCACGGTGCACGTGACCACCAAGCTCAACCGCAGCCACGTGATCCACGGGCGCGAAGCGCTCATCCTGCCGTGCCTGGGCCGCACCGAGATCGACATGCAGGCCGGCGGCCAGCAGGGCGTGACGGTGGAGGACTCCATGAGCATGGTGCACATCTCCATGGGCATCAACCCGCCCGCGTCGGAGCACCTGCTGTCAGAGCCGGCCATCGTCGCGCGGCTCGCCGCGGCCACGCTGGGCGCGCGCAGCAACACGCCGTGGCTGTGGCTCATCGAGGACTATTCGCGCATCCGCGACAAGATCGAAGCCGTGTTCGACGACTTCAAGGACTTCAACGCCCGCGTGGCGCACCCCGGCGGCTTCCGCCTGCGCAACACCGCGAACGAGCGCGTGTGGAACACCTCGTCGAAGAAGGCCGTGTTCTTCACGCATGCCGTGCCGCTGGACACGCCTTCGCACCGTGCCCGGGCACGATTCGCGAAAAAGGGCGACACCATCGTCTTCACGTTGCTGACCACGCGCTCGCACGACCAGTACAACACCACCATCTACGGCATGGACGACCGCTACCGCGGCGTGTTCGGCCAGCGCCGCGTGGTCTTCATCAACAAGGAAGACATCCGCGCGCTCGGCCTGAAGGACGGCGACTGGGTCGACATCCAGACCGTGTGGAACGACGGCCAGGAGCGCCGCGCCGACCGGTTCAAGCTGGTGGCCTACGACATCCCGCGCGGCAACATCGCGGCCTACTACCCCGAGACCAATCCGCTGGTGCCGCTGTCGGCCGTGGCCGAGAACGCCGGCACGCCGACTTCCAAGTCCATTCCCGTGGTGCTGGTGCCGCACGAGCTGCCGATCCAGAAACTGGCGGAGGACGAGGCAGACGGCATGGTGGCGGCGGCATGAGTGCGTTGCTGCAGGACAGCCTGTCGGTGGCCATCCTGCGCATGCTCGCGCAGGAGCCCGACGGCACGGGCGTCTCGCTGCCGCGCCTGGGCAAGCGGCTGGGCCAGGGTGCCAGCGTGCTGATGCGCCGGCTCACGATGATGGGCGATGCCGCCATCGGCGGCGTGCGCGGTCCGGGCTGGGTACGCGTGGTGCAGCATGACGACCGCTGGGTCGCGCACCTGCTCGAAGCCGGGCGGGCGCAGGTGGGAACACTTCCTCCCGAAGACGAGAACCGCGACTGAGCCGACAATGGCTCGACCAGCTGGAGCCCCCATGTCGAAGCCAGAAACCGACGATTCCGAAGACACCCTGCCACCGCTGTCGCGGCACGCCGTGCGCGTGTTCGGCGAGCGCGGCGTCGCGCCCGAAGGCGAGCTGCGCGACGACACCCTTGCTGCCGAGGTGCCGGTGGCACTGGTGTTCAACGGCGTCTCGCACGCGGTGATGATGGCCACCCCGCAGGACATGGATGCCTTCGCACTCGGCTTCGCGCTGAGCGAGGGCATCCTCGACACCGCCGCCGACTGCCGCGGCATCGACGTGCGCACCGTCGATGCTTCCGAAGCCGGCCTGCCCGCCGGCATGCCCGGCATCGAGGTACAGCTCGAGATTTCCACGCGCAGCTTCGAGCGCCTGAAAGACCGCCGCCGCAGCCTCGCGGGCCGCACCGGCTGCGGCGTGTGCGGCGTCGAGAGCTTCGCGGGGCTCGATCTGTCTCCGCAGCCCGTGCCCCGGCGCGACTGGATCGAACGCATCGACCTGCCCACCGTGCTGCGCGCCTTCGCGGCCATGCCGCCGCGCCAGGTGTTCAACGCCGAAGCCGGCGCAATCCACGCGGCTGCATGGGCCACTGTCGACGGCGAACTCACCGACCTGATGGAAGACGTCGGCCGCCACAACGCGCTCGACAAGCTCATCGGCAGCCTCGCACGCGCAAGCCGCCTGCAGGAGCCGGGCTTCGTGCTGATGTCCAGCCGCGGCAGCCATGAACTCGTGCGCAAGTGCGCGCGCGTGGGCATCGCGGCGATGGCGACCATCTCCGCGCCCACGGCCATGGGTGTGCGCATGGCCGAACTGTGCGGCCTGCGGTTCTGGGGGCTGTGCCGCGCGCCGCGGGGCGTGCTCTATGCCGACGGGCTCGCCGCGCCCTTGCCGAGCGCCAGCACCGCATCGGCCACGGCCTCGATGCCCTGATCCGAAAGATCACCGGCCACCACGCGCTGCCGCCCCGCCCAGGCACGGAAATGCAGCTCCTGCGACTTCTGATAGTGCGGGTCGTAATGCAGCGCCATCAGCTCCGCGAACAGATGCGGTAGATCCGCCTCATGCGCCCACTGCTGCCAGCGCGAAACGGTCTCCTTGCCCTGCAGTTCCTTGAGCGCGCCCAGCCTGTCGGCCAGCGCGTCCCGGTCATCACCCAGATAGGCGTAGTCGCGCAGCAGATAAGCCAGCCGTGCCTCGGGCGGGGCTGCCACCTCGATACATGGCGCGCCGCGCATCTGCGCCACCAGCGGCAATGGCAGCGACAGCCGCCCGATGCGGATGCTCTCGCCCTCCACGTACAGCGGACGCGAAAGATCGATGGTTTCAAGCACCGCCGCGATGCGCGTCTCGAAGTGCTTCTGCGAAGGCTGCGCCACGCCCGGCAGCGAACCGAGCAGCGATCCCTTGTGGCGGGCGAAATCTTCAAGGTCGAGCACTTGTGCGCCGCGCGCGGCCATCGCATGCAGCACGCGGGTCTTCGCACTGCCGGTCGCACCGCAGATCACGCGCAGGTCGAGCTTGGGCGTCAGCGTGTCGATCTGGGAGATGACATGCCGGCGGAAGCTCTTGTAGCCGCCCGCGAGTTGCTGCGCGTCCCAGCCGACCAGGCGCAGCCACGTCACCATCGAGCCGCTGCGCATGCCGCCGCGCCAGCAGTAGACCAGCGGCTTCCAGTTCTCGGGCCGGTCGGCCAGCGTCTCGCGCAGGTGCCGCGCGATGTTGGCCGCCACCATCGCGCCGCCGATGCGGCGTGCCTCGAATGCTCCTGTCTGCACGTAGACGGTGCCGACGATGTGGCGCTCCTCGTCGTTCAGCACCGGGCAGTTGATGGCGCCCGGGATGTGGTCGAGCGCGAACTCGGCCGGCGAGCGGGCGTCGATCAGCGTGTCGAAGGCGTGGCGGTCGGCCACCCGCACGGGCTGGCGATGACTCATGGCAAAAGGAACCTCATGCCCCCGATTGTCGGTGACAGGGGCGATCAGGCGTAGGCTGGCCCGAGCCCCTTGCGCAAGCGAGCGCTGGCAAAGTCCACCAGCGTGACCAGCACGAACATCGCGATCAGCACCGTCATCGCCTGCTGCTGCTGGAAGATCGACAGGTGGAAGTACAGCAGCTGCCCCAGTCCGCCACCGCCCACGAAGCCCAGCACGGCGGCCATGCGGATGTTCATTTCCCAGCGGTAGAGCGTGTAGGCCACCCACTGCGGCAGCACCAGCGGCAGGCTGGCGTAGCTGAAGGCAGTGACTGCATTCGCGCCCGACAGCGTCAGCGCCTGCTCGGGCTCGCGCGGCGCGTTCTCCAGCGCTTCGGCGAAGAGGCGCCCCAGCACGCCCGTGGTGTGCAGCGACAGCGCCAGCGCACCCGCGAAGGGGCCGATGCCGGCGGCCAGCACCATCAGCGCAGCCCACACCAGCTCGGGCACGCTGCGCAGGAAGTTGAGCGCAAAGCGTGCGGCATGGCGTGGCAGCCAGCCTGCGCGGCCCGATGCGGGCAAGGCCAGCACCGCGCCCGCGAGCGCGGCCAGCACGGTGCCGAGGGCCGATACCGCCAGCGTCTGCAGGGCGCCGGTGCCCGCCTTGGCAAGGAAGTCGGGCGAGAGGTCCGGCGGGAAGAACTCCACGATGAACTTGCCCATGAGCCGCAGCGACTCCATCGAACCGAGCGCGCGGTAGTCGATGCCCAGGTAGGCGAAGCTCGCGACCACCGCCGTGCCGATCAGCAGCAGGGCGATGCGGCAGCGCCAGCACGGCGCCGGGCGCGGAGGCAGCGTCTTCGTCGTCATGCCAAGAGCCTCCGCAACGCGCTGCTCAGCAGGTCGGCCAGCAGCACCAGCGCCAGGAACACCAGCAGGATGCTGCTGGCTTCGCCGCCGTTGAGCATCTTCATCGACTGGTCCATCAGCTGCCCCAGCCCGCCCGCGCCCACGAAGCCCATCACCACCGAGGCGCGCACCGCGCATTCCCAGCGGTAGACGGTGTACGAGGCCAGCTCCTGCGCAGTGTTCGGCAGCAGGCCGTAGCACAGCGCCGCGAGCCGGCCGCTGCCGCCTTCGAGCAGCGCGCGGGCCGGGCGCGTGTCGGCCGATTCGAGGATCTCCGCGTAGACCTTGCCCAGCATGCCGCCGTAGGTGATGGCCAGCGCCAGCACACCCGAGGCCGGCCCGAGCCCGAGCGCGCGCACGAAGAGCAGCGCCCAGACGATCTCCGGAATCGCCCGCAGCACCATCAGCAGCCAGCGCGCGGCCTGCCGCACGACGCCGGCCTGCACCCGGCCCGGCCCCGGTCCGATGCGCGAGATGGAAAGCGCGCGCGTCGTCACGAAGCCCAGCGGCGCGCCGATCAGCAATGCGAGGGCAGTGCCGGCCGTGGCCATGGCCAGCGTCTCCAGCGTGGCCTTGAAGAGCAGGGCGAGAAAGGCCGGCGAGCCATCGGGCGGAAAGAAGCCCGCCAGGAAGCCGCCGATGACCGCGAGATTGCCGCTGCCGAACAGCGCCCACGGCTTGAACTCGGACAGCGAAAGCATCGGCCAGGCGATGGCCAGCGCCGCGGCCCAGGCGGCCAGCCGGCGCGTGGCGTGCGGGTCTCGCAAGGCCGGGTTGCCGATTGCGGCCGGGGTGCTCAAGGGCAGTCCGGCCTGTGGAAGGCCGGCTCCATGGCCGCGCCGGCCGGCTGCGGTTGCAGCCTCGCGACACCGCCTTCGCTCGCGTACAGCGCATCGAGCATCTCGGGCGTGACCTGGTCGGCCGTCAGGTCGAACATCACTCCACCGCCGCGCATGCCGACGATGCGCGGAAACCAGCGCAGCGCGAGGTCCACCGCGTGCAGCGAGGCGATCAGCGTCGCGCCCGTCGATTCGCTCTGCGCGACGAGCTGGCCGATGGCGGCATCGGCCAGCGTGGGGTCGAGCGCCGACACCGGCTCGTCCGCCAGCAGCAGCGCCGGCCGCTGGTACAGCACGCGCGCGATGCCCACGCGCTGCAGCTGGCCGCCGGAGAGCCGGTCGCAGCGCTCGAAGAGCCGCTCTTCCAAGCCCAGCCGCGCGAGCGCCTCGTGCGCGCCGGCGATGTCCGATGGATGGAAAAGCGAGCCCAGCGCGCGCAGCGTCGACCACTCGCCGAGCCGCCCAGCCAGCACGGCGGTGACCACGCGCAGCCGCGGCGCGATGGGCGGCGACTGGTGCACGGTGCCGATGCGGGCGCGCAGCTTCTTCAGCGCCGCGGCAGGCAGCTGCCAGGGCTTCGCGTCCAGCACCTGCACTTCGCCCTCGGTAGGCCGCAGCGCCGCGCCGAGCACGCGCAGCAGCGTGGTCTTGCCGGCGCCCGAGGGCCCGATGACGGCGATGCGTTCGCCGTCGCGCGCGGACAGCGTCACGCCGGCCAGGGCGCGCTGGCCGTTGGGGTGGATCACGCCGACGGCGTCGAGGGAGAAGCTCACGCCAGGGGGCTTTCGGAGGCTGCACCCTCACCTCGGCCCTCTCCCGCAAGCGGGAGAGGGAGCAGGTGCGAAAGGGCGAACGGAGGAGAAGGTTGTTCGCCGTCCGGCTGTTGGCTCCCTCTCCCGCTTGCGGGAGAGGGTTGGGGTGAGGGTCCCCTCGCCTCCGGACAAATCACTTGATCAGACCAGCCGACTTGCCCGCCGTCTCGATCCCGTCGTAGTTCGACGACTTGGTCGGGATGAACTTGCTCGCGCGCTGCAGCGCCATGATTTCCTTGTGCGCCGGGTTGGCCGGGTCGAGCTTGAGGAAGGCGTCGGTCAGCTTCTTCGTGACCGCGGGGTCGAGGCCGGGGCGCACCGTCCAGTTGTAGTCGTAGTAGGTCGGCGTGGTGGCCAGCACGCGCACCTTGGCGGCGTTGGGGTTCTTTGCCTCCACCAGCTTGTCCCACACCGACGCGTTGAGCACGCCGGCTTCGGCGCGCGAGGCGGCCACGAAGGCCACGGTGGCGTCGTGCGCGCCCGAGAACGCGACGGTCTTGAAGTCCTTCTCGGGGTTGATGCCCGCCTGCAGCAGGAAGTAGCGCGGCATCAGGCTGCCCGAGGTGGAGGAGGGCGCGCCGAAGGCGAAGGTCTTGCCCTTCAGGTCGGCCAGCGTCTTGGCGGTGCTGTCAACCGGCACGATGAACTTGCTGGTGAACACCTCGTCCTCCGCGCGCTGCACGATGGGCACCGCGCCGCCGTTGGTGCGGATGCGCGCCTGCACGAAGGTGAATCCGCCGAGCCAGGCCAGGTCGATCTTGTTGGTGGCCAGGCCCTCGACCACGGCGGCGTAGTCGGTCACGGGCGTGAACTGCACGCCCATGCCGGTTTCCTTCTTGAGATAGTCGCCCAGCGGCGTGAACTTGCGCTGAAGCTCGGTGGGCGCTTCGTCGGGAATGGCCGAGACGCGCAGCACGCCCTGCGCGAAGGCGCCGGCGCTTGCGGCGCAGAAGCTCAGGGCAAGGGCCAGTCGGGTGAGTGTCTTTTTCATGGATGCGCCTCGGAGGCTTGCGGTTTTGGAAAGGACGGGATTGTAGAAAGCGGGCCCGATTCGATAATCGCGCCATGAACCCGACTCTCATGAACCCGCTCGCGCCCCTGCGCCTCACGAGCTTTTCGCATGGTGGCGGCTGCGGCTGCAAGATCGCGCCAGGCGTGCTGTCGCAGATCCTGAAGAACCAGGCCGGCGGGCTGATTCCGCCCGAGCTCATGGTGGGCATCGAGACCGCCGACGACGCGGCCGTCTACCGGCTCAACGACCAGCAGGCGCTGATCGCGACCACCGACTTCTTCATGCCCATCGTCGACGACCCATACGAGTTCGGCCGCATCGCCGCGACCAACGCGATCAGCGACGTGTACGCGATGGGCGGGCGCCCGATCATGGCGCTGGCGCTCGTGGCCATGCCGATCAACCAGCTGCCGGTGGAGGTCATCGCCGAGATCGTGCGCGGCGGGCAGGACGTGTGCCGCGCGGCCGGCATCCCTATTGCGGGCGGCCACACCATCGATTCGGTCGAGCCGATCTACGGCCTCGTCGCCATGGGCCTGGTGCACCCCGAGCGCGTGCGCCGCAACGCCGACGCGAAGGCCGGCGACGTGCTCGTGCTGGGCAAGCCGCTGGGCGTGGGCGTGCTCTCCGCCGCGCTCAAGAAGGAACAGCTCTCCGAGACCGGCTACCGCCAGCTCATCGAAAACACCACCAAGCTCAACACGCCCGGCATCGCGCTTTCGGCGCTCGAAGGCGTGCACGCGCTGACCGACGTCACCGGTTTCGGCCTGGCCGGCCACACGCTCGAACTGGCGCGCGGCGCGAAGCTCAGGGCCGTCGTCGAATGGTCGAAGGTGCCGCTGCTGGAGAACGTGCTGGCCATGGCCGCCGAAGGCTTCGTCACCGGCGCGTCGGGCCGCAACTGGGCCGGCTACGGCGCCGAGGTGAGCCTCGCGCCCGGACTGCACGCCACCACGCAGAACCTGCTGAGCGACCCGCAGACCTCGGGCGGCCTGCTCGTGAGCTGCGCGCCCGGTGCGGTCGATGCGGTGCTGAAGGTCTTCCATGACGAGGGCTTCTCGCGCGCGGCCGTCATCGGCCGTGTGGAAGTCGGCGAGCCCTCGCTGCACGTGGTGCCCTGAAGAGGCGGTTCTACGCCGGCTCGTCGAGTCGGCAGTCGCCGTCGCAAGCTCGGATCGCGCAGCAGGCGAATGCCCGCTCGACGGCGGAAGGGGGAAGGAGTCGAACCTTCCCGGCGACGACTGGCGCCACCAACCGGGTTTGAAGCCCGGCCGCCCCACCAGGGACGATCCCCTCCCATGATCTGCTTCGTCGTTCAAGGCTTCGCCCCGAACAGCGACGTATCCGGCCGCAGCAGGTGCGTGTCCTTCACGCGCCGCGTGTAACCCACACGATCGAAGAATTCCAGCAGCTGGATCGCACGCTTGCGCCCCAGCCCGGTCGCGTCCCTGAAGCTCGCGGCCTCGAGGCCTGCGGGCCCGTCGAGGCAATCGCGCGCGATCGCCGCAAGGCGCTCCACGGTCGCCAGTGGATAGTACAGGTCCTTCACCACCTGGAAGGTCTCGCCGCGCCGTGCGAGGCTTGCGAGCGTCTGCCGCACCATCGCCTCGCTCGCCGCGCAGTCCTTCGCCAGGTCGCGCACCCATGGCGGATCGAAGCCGCCGTCGGCCAGCCTGGGCAGCAGCTTCTGCGCGAGCTTCTGCTCGGCTTCGTTGAGGCGTGCGGCGTGGTCCGGCAGATGCAGCCATGTGTCGCTGCGCACCAGCGTGCCGCGCGCGACCAGCTCGTCGAGCGCATGGCGCCAGAGCGCGTCGTCGGTGCGCGGCCCGGCCAGGCGCTTGAGGCGGCGGGCGTCGGGGCCGACCTCGTCGGGCGCCGTGCGATGGAAATCCGCGAGACGCTCGGCGATCTGTTCTTCGAGCGCCCCCAGGTGCGACCGGGCGATCGCCGTATGGCCGATGCGCACCGCGTCGGCAGGCAGCGGCAGCGCTTCTTCGTCGGCCAGCGAGAGCGCACGCACCACCTGCGCGGTGTCGATGCCCATCGGCGCGTTGTGCAGCAGCGCGGTCACGCGGGCAGCGCGGTCGTCGATGGCCCATGCTGCCAGCGTGCGCAGCCGCTCGGGCGTGCGGCGATAGCGCACCGGCGCGAAGGGATCGAGCACGTGCACGCCCGCCGCCGTGCGCGTGGCCGAGGCATCGCGCAGCACGCCGCGGTCGCCGTGCCATGCGCCTACGGGTTCGCGCAGCACCAGCTGGGCCAGCGCGGTCTCGCCGGGCGCGAGCGCGTCGCGGTCGAGCAGCGCGACCGATGCCATCACGTCGCTCGCGCCCAGGTGCGCATGCACCGTCGCACCCGAGCGCAGCGGCTTCGCCTCGTCGGGCCACAGCGTGAGCAGCACGTCGATGCGCGCCGAAGCGAGCGCGACGGACTGCGCGCAGATCCACTCGCCGCGATGCACCTCGTCCTTGCCGATGCCGGCCAGTGCGAGCGCGCAGCGCTGCCCGGCATGCGCCGATTCGGCCTGCTGGTTCTGCGCATGGATGCCGCGCACGCGCACCATGCGGCTGCCCGGCGCGATGCGCAACTCGTCGCCGATGCGCACCGTGCCGCTGAAGACCGTGCCGGTGACGACGGTGCCCACGCCCGAGAGGCTGAACGACCGGTCCACCGCGAGCCGGAAGGCCAGGCCGTCCTCACGCGCGCGCTCCTGCCGCGCCACGTCGAGCAGCCGCTCGCGCAGCGCATCGATGCCTTCGCCCGTCGTCGCAGATACCGCCAGCATCGGGGCACCGGCCAGCGGCGTGGGCGCTAGCAGGGCAGCGATGCCGGCCCGCACCTCCGCGAGCCGCGCCTCGCGCACGCCGGCATCGATGCGGTCGATCTTGGTGATGGCCACCGTCGCCGAGCGAACGCCGAGCAGCGCCACCACCGCGAAATGCTCGCGCGTCTGCGGCATCACGCCGTCGTCGGCCGCCACCACCAGCAGTGCGTGGTCGATGCCGGTCGCGCCGGCCAGCATGGTGTGCAGCAGGCGCTCGTGGCCCGGCACGTCGACGAAGCCCAGCGACACGCCGTCGGGCGCGTGCAGGTACGCGTAGCCGAGTTCGATGGAAATGCCGCGCCGCTTCTCCTCGGGCAGGCGGTCGGTGTCCACGCCTGTGAGCGCGCGCACCAGCGTGGTCTTGCCGTGGTCGATGTGGCCTGCAGTGCCGATGATCATCGTGGGTGTGCCGTCACATGAAGTTGCGGGTGTGCAGCTCGGCGAGGCGCTGCGCCTCGTCGTGCCCGAAGCCCAGCCGCGAGAGCCGCGCCCGGCGCCCGGCCGCCATGTCGCGCTGCAGCTGCTGCACGGCCGCGTGCCCGCGCGCGACGGCTGCGGGCGAGAGTTCGCCCGCAGCCAGCAGCACCAGCGCGTCGAACACTTCCTCGTTGAGGCCCGCCGTGCCGGCCAGCGTGTCGTAGCGCAGCTCGATGGCGTTGCGCAGCCGCACTTGGTAGTCGGGCTGCACCGAGAGCCGGTATTCCAGGTGCGCCATGCCGAAGGCGACGTGGCGCGCCTCGTCGCGTGCCGCGAGCCGCGCGATCTGCCGCGTCACCGGGTCGGGCGCGTGCGCGTGCAAAAAGTTGAGCAGGTTCACGAAGCTGCCTTCGCCGAGCACGGCCAGCAGGAAGGTGGCAATGGAGAAATCGGGCGCGTCGAACAGCGTGCGCAGCGAAGCCTGCCCGCCCGCGGTCGAGAGCGCGGGCCGGTGGCCGCGCAGCGTGGCGCGCCGGGCGAAGACTTCGACATGCCGCGCCTCGTCGGCGCACTGCAGCGCCAGCAACTGCAGCACCTCGCGGAAATGCGGGTGGATCTGCCCCAGGTGGCGCGCCGGCACCAGCAGCGCGGCGTTCTCGTTCTCGATGAGGTACGTCATCACCTGCACGACTGCAGCCTCGACGGCGTCCGGCAGCTCGAATGGCGCGTCCCAGTCGATGGCGGTGGCCGGGTCCCACTGGGCCGCGGCCGCCTGCCTGTAGAGCTCGCCGGCCGTCGCGGCCCAGAGTTCGTCGCGGCGGTGCAGCGCGAAGAAGAAGGGCGGGCTGCCGGCTTCCACCGTGGCGCCGCGCGCGGCCAGGCCCCAGCCGGAAGCGGCGTCTTCGGCGGGAACATCGTCGGCGCTGCCGGTCGTTTGCGCGCCGAGCCAGCGGCCCTCGGCATGCGGGCCGCGCGTGACCACTGCATCGTCTGCCTCGAAGTGCAGCGCATGCCCCTGGCTCCGGCACCAGGCCTCCAGGTGCATGCGCCAGTCCGGCGAGCGTCCGCGCACGCGCAGCTCGCCGCGCACCGGCCGTTCGGCCAGTGCGCGGCGGATGAGCAGCAGGGCGCCCTGGTCGAGGCCCAGCGACTCAATATCGATAGTCGGGATTGGTGATGCGGCCATCGCCGTCGTAGAAACCTTCGTCGTCCACCGCGCGTTCGAGCAGCGCATAGCCGCTGGTGCGGCCGGTGCGCCATTCGCGCAGTCCTTCGAGCTCGAGCAGCGGACGCACCTGCGGGTCGTCCCAGCGCATCGCCATCAGCAGCGAGACGAAGCGGTCGACCAGCGCCGCCGGCGCGCCGGGGCTGGTGGTGAAGTTGCAGTGGTCGTAGGCGCCGGTGCGCGCCACCACGCGGGTGCTGCCCGGCGGCAGCGTGCCGTCGAGGCCGAAGGCCAGGTGGTTGCCGTCGATCAGGCAGCAGGCGTCGATCTCGCCCGCCATCAGCGCCAGTGCCGCGTCGCGCTCGCCGCCGATGTGATCGCCGTGCTTGCCGCCGAGCACGTCGAAGCAGCGAGCCTCGAAGTCGCCCTGCTTCACCAGGCCTTCGCTGCGCAGGTGGTCGAGCGGGATCAGCGTGGCCTGCGGCGAATCGAGCGCGCCGAGGCCGACGGTCTTGCCGCGCAGGTCTGTCAGCGACCGCACGGGGCTGTCGGCGCGCACGACGATGGCCGAGCGAAGGTCGCAGTCGGTGTCGCGCATGGCCACGGCCTGCACCTTCAGGCCCCGGCTGCGCGCGATGCGCTCGGCGCGCACCCAGGCCAGCGGCGAGTTCCATGCGAGGTGCAGCGTGCCGTCGAACTGCGCCTCGACCTGGCTTTCGTAGTTCGAATACAGCACGTAGTCGAAGGCCAGGCCGTTCTTCGCGAAGAAGGCCTTGAAGCCTTCCCAGATGGTGACGACCTTGGGCGCGTAGGCCACGGCGCCCATGATCAGCGTGGGTTCGGGCATGGAGTCGATCCTTTCCTCAGAACAGCGGCAGGCCGGTGATGGCCTTGCCGATGAAGTCGTAGAGCACGTCGGAGGTCGGCGCCATCACGCTCGATGCGCGGGCGTCGCGGAAGAGGCGCTCGATGCCCGCCTCCTTGCGGAAGGCCGCGCCGCCGCACACGCGCATCGCGATGTCGGTGACTTCGAGCGCCGTCTCGGCCGCGGCTGCCTTCACCTCGAGCACGCGCAGCATGGTGTCGGCACGGCCCGCGCCGACGGCGGCGATGGTGTCGTCCAGCAGTGCCTGCGCCATGTCGGCCTTGATGCGCGCCTTCGCCAGGTAGGCGCGGATGGTGGGCAGGTCGGCTAGCGACGAATCGAGGTGCACGTGCCGCGTCTGGCTCACGTGGCCGATGGCGCCCTGCAGCGCGCCTTCCATCAGCCCGGTCGAGCAGGCGGCGCTGAGCACCGAGAACCACGGCAGCACCACGCCCATCATGGCGTCGAAGCCCTTGCCGTCCTCGCCGAGCCTGGCGCTCGCGGGAATGCGCAAGTTGCTCGCTGTGATCGGCGTGGAGGCGTTGCCGCGCAGGCCCAGCCCGTCGAAGCGGCCGGGCTGGTCCAGGCCGTCGGACTTGGCATCGACCAGCCACAGCGTGCTGGCGCCTTCGGCGGCGAGCGGCTTGCTCGACCACACGTAGCTGTCGGCCTCGAAGGCGGATGTGACCCAGCTCTTGCGCGCATCGAGCACCACGTTGCCGCCGTCCGCGCGCGCGGTGCCGGTGGGCGCCCAGAAATGGCTGCGCGAATCGGCCTCGGAAAAGGCCAGCGTGCTCAGGTGCGTGCCCTTGGCGATCGCGCGGCGCGTTTCCTCGGGGCCGAACTGTTCCAGCACTGCCGTGGCGCAGTAGTGCATGCACACGATCATCGCGGTGGAAGGACAGGTCTGCGCGATGCGCGAGACCACCTGCGCGGCCTCCTTCAGGCCCAGGCCCTGGCCGCCGACCGACGCGGCCGAGACCAGCCCGAGCAGGCCGGCCTCGCCCAGCGCCGAGATCGTCTCTCGTGGAAAGCGTCCCTCGGCGTCGGTGCGCTGGGCCAGGGGCTTCAGCGTTTGCGTTTCGATACCGGCGAGCACGTCGAGGGGGTTCATCGCTTTCTCCAGGGAGGCGGTTGAGGGAATCGATCTACAGGAGGCGCTCGCGCAGGGTGGCGAGCTGGTCCGTGAACGGGGCGCTGTCTTCCAGGCAGCGCAGGTCGAGCAGCAGCCGGTCTTCGGCGACGCGGCCGATCACCGGCAGCGGCAGGCCGCGCAGCGCGGTGGCGAGGGCATCGAGCGCGGTGCCGATGCCCTTCTTCGAAGTGCCGGCCGGCGCGATCGCAAGACCCGCCGATGGCAGCCGCTCGACCGGCAGCGAGCCGGAGCCGATCTGCCCGAGCAGCGGCACCACTTCGACCGTGAAGCGCGGCGACACGGCCGCCTGCACCGGCTCGCGCAGTGCCTGGGCCATCTCCCGGATCGCATCGGCGGGGCGGGTGAGCAGCCGCAGCGTCGGCAGGTCCTGCGCGAGGCGCTCGGGCCGCAGGTACAGCGACAGGGTGGCTTCGAGCGCCGCCAGCGGCAGCTTGCTCATGCGCAGCGCGCGCTTCATCGGGAACTTGCGGATGCGGCCGACGGCCTCCTTGCTCCCCACGATGAGGCCGGCCTGCGGGCCGCCCAGCAGCTTGTCGCCCGAGAAGGTGACCACGTCGCAGCCGGCTGCGAGCATCTCCTGCGGCAGCGGTTCGCGCGGCAGCCCGTAGCGCGCGAGGTCGATGAGCGAGCCGCTGCCCAGGTCGGTGGCCAGCGGCACGCCGCGCGCATGCGCGATGCCGGCGAGCATGGCCTCGTCGACGGCCGAGGTGAAGCCCTGCACCGCGTAGTTGCTGGTGTGCACCTTCATCACCAGCGCGGTGCGTTCGTTGATGGCGCGCTCGTAGTCCTGCGGATGCGTGCGGTTGGTTGTGCCGACCTCGACCATGCGCGCGCCGGCGCTGGCCATCACGTCGGGCATGCGGAAGGCGCCGCCGATCTCGACCAGCTCGCCGCGCGAGACGATCACTTCGCGCTCGCGCGCCAGCGCGGCGATGGTCAGCAGCACGGCGGCCGCGTTGTTGTTGACCACCGTGGCGGCCTCGGCGCCGGTGATGGTGCACAGCAGCTCTTCGACCAGCGAGTCGCGGTCGCCGCGGCTGCCGGTGGCGAGGTCGTACTCGAGGTTGTTGGGCGATGTCATCACCGCGAGCAGCCGCTGCAGCGCCGCGTCGGCCAGCAATGCGCGGCCCAGGTTGGTGTGGATGACTGTGCCCGTGAGGTTCAGCACCGCCTTCATGCGCGGCGCGAGGCGCGACTGGATGCGCGCGGCGAGCGCGCCGCCCAGTGCATCAGGCTGCACCTCCGCAGCGGCGAGCTTGCCCGCGACGGCTTTCGCGCGCAGGCCATCGAGCAGCCCGCGCGCCTCTTTCACCACGAGCGTATGGCCATGCTCGGCCAGCAATGCGCCCGGCACGGCGAGGCGCAGCAATTGATCGACAGAAGGCAGATCCTGGGGCCTTGCCGTCGAGCCGTGGACCACGGACTCTTCGGGCATCGCCATCAGCCGCCTCCGCCGTCGTCGGGGATTTCGGGCTCGCCGAAAAGGAGCATCAGGTTATGGCCGCTGCGCTGGTGGCCGGCTTCGGAGACGAGCAGGTCGAGTGTGACGCTCGCCAGATCGTCCGCGACGGGCTCGACCTCGGGGTCTTTCTCCATCACGACCTGCTTGAGGTAGTGGCCGCAGCTGTCGCAGCATTCGGCCTTCACTGCGCCCTCGCGCGCGCCGGTGGCGGGCAGTTCCACGCCGGGCTGCGGCGCCAGCGACTCGAAGTGGATGCCCTTGGTGCTTTCGCAGTGCGTGCACTTGATGCGCACGTAATGCCACTCGGTGCCGCACAGCGAGCAGTGCAGGTAGCGGAAGCCCGCCTCGTCGGCGCCGATACGCGTGATGCTCACGGTGGGCGCGCTGCCGCAGCAGGGGCATTCGTTGCCGGGGTCGGTGCGGCCGTAGATGTTCTCGCCCGCGCTCTCGGCCACCTGCAGCACCAGATGCGTCCAGTAGGCCTGCAGCCCGGCGGCGATGAGCGGGGCGGCCGCGAGGTCGAGGCCGAACATGATGCGGCGCGAAAGCCGGTCGGCCTGCGCGTCGATCCATGCGTCGTCGGCGGCCGCGACGCGGTCGAGCGTGTCGCGTGCGGAGCCTTCGGGTAGCCTGGCGCGAAAGAGGGCGAGCAGCCGGCGCAATTCCTTCAGCCACACCGGGTCGCGCGTCCAGCCGAAGGCGGGCATCGGGGGCTTGAGCACCTTCGCGGCGGCTTCGAGCGCTTCGGTCTCGGGCAGCTCGACTGGCGCGTAGTCCTGCAGCACCTGGTGCTGCGCCTGCGCGAGGTCGGCGATGAAGATCAGGTACTCGCGCATCGGATGCGAGGCGGCGAGCTGGCGCAGGCGAAGCTGCCGGTCGGAGAAGGCGAGGGCGCGCACCGGCAGGCGCAGGAACGGCATCTGCCGTCCGGCCTGCATCGCGATCTGCTCGGGCTCGAGGACGCGGGTGGTCCGGATCGGCGGTGGGCTGCCGGTGGAACTCGTCATCGGCGCAGTATCACTCACCTCGCGTCATTTTGCGATGCCACAGGGGGTGATTCAGCTTGGCCCATCCCTCCGTAACCGTGCCTCGCGTCATCGCGCGCAGCGTGCCCTTGACCCAGATGGCGGCGTAGATGTGCGTGATGACCGAGAGGATCAGCACCACGGCCGAGGCCGCGTGCACCACCACCGCGATGCGCCGCACGAGGATCGGGAAGAAGCCGACGAACCACGGGCTCCAGAACATGAAGCCCGTCACCAGCAACAGCAGCAGGCTGATGCCGAAGGCCCAGAACACCAGTTTCTGGCCGGCGTTGTACTTGCCCACGGCCGGCATGCCCGACTTGTCTCCCTTGAGCATCTTCGGCGCGTTGGCGAGCCAGTCGCGGTCGCTTCGGTCGAGGGTGTTCTCGCGCCACATCGTGAAAAACAGGAACACGAAGCCCAGCACCATCAGCAGGCCCATGAAGGGATGCAGGATGCGCGTCCATGGCCCGCCGCCGAAGAGCGCGCTCAAAAAGAAGAGGCTCGGGTGGAAGAAGGCCAGGCCCGAGAGCGCCGCCGCGAAGAACATGATCGCGACGAACCAGTGGTTCATGCGCGTGGCGTCGCGGTAGCGGCGAAGGTAGTAGCGTGTCATCGCGTTCTTCTCCTCATGCGCGGGGTGCGGTGGGGGGCGTCGAAGAGGTGGAGGCCGGCGGCTCCTCGATCACCACCACGTCGTCGGGCCTGCCGTCGCGGTCGGCGTCGGGGTGGTCTTCCTTGGGCTCGATGGGGCCGGTCTTCATGTAGTGGAAGAAGCTGCCCACCACGGCGCCGATCATGGCGACCATGGCGAGCGGCTTTGCCACACCCTTCCACAGCGACACCAGCGGGCTGATGTGCGGGTCCTTCGGCAGGTCGGCGTAGAGTCGCGGTCGGTCGGCGTGCTGCAGCACGTACATCACGTGCGTGCCGCCCACGCCCGCCGGGTCGTACACGCCGGCGTTGGCGAAACCGCGCTCCTTCAGGTCGACGATGCGCTCCGAGGCGTACTCGTGCATGTCTTCCTTGGTGCCGAAGTGCAGCGCGCCGGTAGGGCAGGCTTTCACGCAAGCCGGCTCCAGGCCCACGCCCACGCGGTCGGAGCACAGCGAGCACTTGTAGGCCTTGTTGTCGGCCTTGCTGATGCGCGGCACGTCGAAGGGGCAGCCGGTGACGCAGTTGCCGCAGCCCACGCAATGCTCGCTGATGAAGTCGACGATGCCGTTGGCGTACTTGACGATCGCGCCTGGCGCCGGGCACGACTTCAGGCAGCCCGGGTCGTCGCAGTGCATGCAGCCGTCCTTGCGGATCAGCCATTCGAGCTTGCCGGCCTCGGGCTCCACCTCGGAGAACTTCATCACCGTCCAGGAGGCGGGCGTGAGGTCGACCGGGTTGTCGTAAGTGCCATGCGTGGTGCCGACCTCGTCGCGCAGGTCGTTCCACTGCATGCACGCGACCTGGCAGGCCTTGCAGCCGATGCAGGCCGACACGTCGATCAGCTTCGCGACCGGCTGCACCTGCGGGCGGTGGCGGATCTCCGGCGACGGCGTGGTCGTGGCCGAGCGGGCGGCGATGTCGAGGGTCTGGAGGGAGGACATCTCAGCGGCTCCGGGCTTTTTCTTGTTCCCTCTCCCCTTGCGGGGAGAGGGCTAGGGTGAGGGAGGCGGCCTTGCAGGCGTCGTCGGCGATTCCATCGCTGTAGGCCCTCACCCCAACCCTCTCCCGCAAGCGGGAGAGGGAGCAGGTCCGGGCGCTGTGGTCGTGCATGGTGCTGTGCTTCATGTCACGCCTTCTCGATGTTCACCGTGAACGACTTGTACTCCGGCGTCTGCGTGTTCGCGTCGCCCACGAACGGCGTCAGCGTGTTCACCAGGTAGCCGGGCTTGGCGATGCCCACGAAGCCCCAGTGGTTCGGCAGGCCCACGGTATGGACCGTGCGCCCGTCCACCTGCAGCCCCACGATGCGCTTGGTGACCACTGCCACGGCCTTGATGTAGCCGCGCTTGCTCGACACCTTGACCATGTCGCCGTGGCCGATGCCCTTCTCCTTCGCGAGTTCTTCGCCGATCTCGACGAACTGCTGTGGCTGGATGATGGCCGAGGTGCGCACATTCTTGGTCCAGTAGTGGAAGTGCTCGGTGAGCCGGTAGCTGGTCGCCACGTACGGGAAGTCCTTCGGCACCCCGAGCCTTTCCAGGTCGCCCTTGAAGATGCGCGCCGCGGGGTTGGCGCGCGCCTTCTCGTTGTTCGGGTGCATCAGGTTGTTCACCAGCGGCGACTCGAAGGGCTCGTAGTGCTCGGGCAGCGGCCCCTCGGCCATGCCGGTGGGGGCGAACAGGCGCGCCACACCCTCGGCGGTCATGATGAAGGGGCGCACCGCCTCCGCGTCGGTCGGGTTCGCGTCGGGGCGGATGTCGGGCACGTCGGCGCCGGCCCATTGCTTGCCGTTCCACGAGACCAGGCCGCGCTTCGCGATCCACGGCTTGCCGGTGGCCGGGTCTGTCGAGGCACCGTTGTAGAGAATGCGCCGGTTCGCGGGCCAGGCCCATGCCCAGTTCTGCACCATGCCGATGCCGTACGGGTCAGCGTTGTCGCGCCGCGCCATCTGGTTGCCGGCCTGCGTCCATGCGCCTGCGTAGATCCAGCAGCCGCTGGCGGTGCTGCCGTCGTCGCGCAGCAGGCCGAAGCCCGAGAGCTGCTCGCCGGCCTTGGCCAGCGGCGGCTTGGTCGGGTCCTTCGGGTCGGTCAGGTCGACCAGCGCGCGGCCGTTGTATTCCATGGCCAGCTCCTGCGCGGAGGGCTGGTGCGGAATCTTGTAGGGCCAGGTGAGCTTGACGATCGGGTCGGGGAAGGCGCCGCCGTCCTTCGCGTAGGCCGCGCGCAGCCGGTTGAAGATGCCCGCCACGATCTCGATGTCGCCCTTGGCCTCGCCCGGCGGCTCCGCGCCCTTCCAGTGCCACTGCAGCCAGCGGCTGGAGTTGGTGAGCGAGCCGTCCTCCTCCGCGAAGCAGGTGGACGGCAGGCGGAACACCGTGGTCTGGATGTCGGCGGTCTTGACGTCGTTGAACTCGCCGAAGTTGCGCCAGAACTCGCTGGTCTCGGTCTGCAGCGGATCGATGGTGACCAGGAACTTGAGCTTGGAGAGCCCGTCGACGATCTTCTTCTTGTCGGGGAACGAGCCCACCGGATTGAAGCCCTGGCAGATGTAGCCGTTGAGCTTGCCCTGGTTCATGAGCTCGAAGGCCTGCAGCACGTCGTAGAGCCTGTCGATCTTGGGCAGGTAGTGGAAGGCCCAGTCGTTCTCCGCCGTGGCCGCGTCGCCCCACCACGACTTCTGCATGCTGACGAAGAACTTCGGATAGTTCTGCCAGTAGCTCATCTGGTTGGGCCGCAGCGGCTTGAGCGCGCGGGTCTTGTAGTAGTCCTCCAGCGTCTGCTCGTTGTCACGCGCCAGCGACATGTAGCCGGTCAGCGAGTTCGACAGCAGCCCCAGGTCGGTCAGGCCCTGGATGTTGCTGTGGCCGCGCAGCGCGTTCATGCCGCCGCCGGGCACGCCGATGTTGCCCAGCAGCAGCTGCACGATGGCGCCGGTGCGGATCATCTGCGAGCCCTGGCTGTGCTGCGTCCAGCCCAGCGCGTACATGATGGTCATGGTGCGCTGGGAGGTGCTGGTGCTCGCGATGTACTCGCACACCTTCAGGAACTTGTCCTGCGGCGTGCCGGTGATGCGACTCACCATCTCGGGCGTGTAGCGCGCGTAGTGCCGCTTCATCACCTGCAGCACGCAGTTCGGGTCCTGCATGCTCATGTCGACCCTGGCCATGCCCTGCTCGTCGAGCGCGTAGCCCCACGACTTGGGGTCGTAGTTGCGCTTCTCGGGGTTGTAGCCGCTGAACAGGCCGTCCTCGAACTTGTAGTCGGGGCCGACGATGAAGGTCGCGTTGGTGTAGTTGCGGACGTACTCGGTCTGGATCTTGTCGTTGGTCAGCAGGAAGTTGATGACCCCGCCGAGGAAGGCGATGTCCGACCCCGCGCGGATCGGCGCGTAGTAGTCGGCCATGGCGGCCGAGCGCGTGAAGCGCGGGTCGACCACCACCAGGCGGGCCTTGTTCTGTTTCTTGGCTTCGATGACCCACTTGAAGCCGCACGGATGCGCCTCCGCGGCGTTGCCGCCCATGATCAGCACGACATCCGCGTTCTGGATGTCCTGCCAGTGGTTGGTCATCGCGCCTCTGCCGAACGTCGGGGCCAGACTGGCCACCGTGGGTCCGTGTCAGACGCGTGCCTGGTTGTCGAACACCAGCATTCCGGTCGAGCGGAATGCCTTGTGCGTGATGTATCCGGTTTCGTTGGACGAGGCCGAGGCGCAGAGCATGCCGGAGCTGGTCCAGCGGTTCACGGTCTTGCCGTCGGCGTTGGTGGTCTGGAAGTTGGCGTCGCGGTCGGCCTTCAGCAGCCTGGCGATCCGGTCGAGCGCCTCGTCCCAGCCGATGCGCTTCCATTCCGTGGCGCCGGGTTCGCGCACCTCGGGGTACTTCAGGCGCATGGGGCTGTGCACGAAGTCGAGCAGGCCGGCGCCCTTGGGGCACAGCGTGCCGCGGTTGACGGGGTGATCGGCATCGCCCTCGATGTGGAGGATGTCGGACACCACGTTCTTCGCCTTGTCGCCCAGGCTGTACATGATGAGCCCGCAGCCCACCGAGCAGTACGGGCAGGTGTTGCGCGTCTCGGTGGTGCGCGCGAGCTTGAAGTTCCGGGCCTCGGCCAGCGCGGCGGTCGGCGAGAAGCCGAGCGCGACGATGCTGGAGCCGACCAGCCCCGCGCTGCTCACGCGAAAGAATTGCCGGCGGTTCATGTCCATGACGGAACCCCCTGCGGCGGTGAAGTGATGGAGTTTTTCATCGTGGTCTTCTTTTCTTCTGGCGGGTAACTCGAATTCGAATGAATCTGGCGGCGCTACTTGGGCGCCGTGCCGTCGCCTCCGCTGGGCGCGGGCGCCGCGCCGGAGGTGCCGCTGGCGCCGCCCGGGCCGCTCATGCCGCCCACGGCCGCGCCGCCTTCGGACGGGCCTTGATGGGATGCGGATGATTCGACCTTGTCACCGGAGGCGGCCGGGGCGACGCCCGTGGGGCTTGCTCCGGTGGCGCCGGCGGTGGCGGAGGCCTTCGGCGCGGGAGGCTTGGGATCGCATGCACTCGCCATCAGGCCGGCGGCAAGGCACAGGCCGATGATCTGCAGGCGCTGCTGACATCGTGGCATCGACACTCCTTGTGGGAAGGACGGGTCCGACAACGGGCTGTTTTTATGGCCTCGTTTTCCGCTTGCCGGTGTGCCCGGTTTGCGACAAACGGGATACGTTTAACGCATCATGCGACAGCATCATGTCCGGATCAAGGCCCGCAGGCGCGCAATAACCCTCGAATCCCGCCGTGGGGCCGGGCGTCGGCTATCGTTCGCGCCATGAACGCCTCCCTCCGCCTGGGTTGGCGCACGCTCTGGCGCGACCTGCGCGCCGGCGAGCTGCGCCTGTTGATCGTCGCCGTGCTGCTGGCCGTGGCCGCGCTGACGGCCGTCGGCTTCTTCGCCGACCGATTGCAGGGCGGGCTCAAGCGCGACGCGCGCCAGCTGTTGGGCGGCGACGCGGTGATCGTCAGCGACAACCCGACGCCCGAAGCCTTCGTGGCACAGGCGAAATCGCTCGGGCTCCAGGGCACATCCACCTACGGCTTCCCGACCATGGCCCGCGCCGAGGACGCGCAGGGCGGCGCCAGCAAGCTGGTGGCGCTGAAGGCGGTGACGGTGGGCTACCCGCTGCGCGGCAGCCTGCAGACCTCCACCACCATCGATGGCGCAGGCGCCGTCACCCGCGACATCCCGCCGCCGGGCGAAACCTGGGTCGACGCCTCGCTGCTCGACTCGCTGGGCCTGAAGGTCGGCGACACGCTGCTGCTGGGCGACACCGGCCTGCGCGTGGGCCGCGTCATCACGCTGGAGCCCGATCGCGGCGCCGGCTTCATGAGCTTCTCGCCGCGCGTGATGCTCAACCAGGCCGACGTGGCCCGCACCGGGCTCGTGCAGCCGGCCAGCCGCGTGGGCTATCGCTATGCGGTGGCGGGTGGCGACGCGGCGGTCAAGCGCTTCACCGACTGGGCCGACGCCACCATCAAGAAGGGCGAACTGCGCGGCGTGCGGCTCGACTCCTTCGAGAGCGGCCGTCCCGAGATGCGCCAGACGCTGGACCGCGCCGAGAAATTCCTGAGCCTGGTCGCGCTGCTCGCGGCGCTGCTGTCGGCCGTCGCGGTGGCGCTGGCCGCGCGCGGCTTCGCGGCCAGCCACCTCGACGACTGCGCGATGCTGCGCGTGCTCGGCCAGAGCCAGCGCACCATCGCCATCGCCTATGCCTTCGAGTTCGCGGTGATCGGCATCGTGGCCAGCGCGCTGGGCGTGGCCATCGGCTTCGCGGTGCATTACGTGTTCGTGCTGCTGTTGGCCGGGCTGGTCGAGACCGCGCTGCCGGCCGCAACGCTGTGGCCCGTGGCCTTCGGGCTGGGCATGGGCCTCACGCTGCTTTTCGCCTTCGGCCTGCCGCCGGTGCTGCAGCTGGCGCGCGTGCCGCCGCTGCGCGTGATCCGCCGCGACGTGGGCGGCCTCAAGCCCGCGTCGCTCGCGGTGCTGGGCGTGGGCGTGGCGGGCTTCGCGGCGCTGCTGATGGCGGCGAGCAGCGACATCAAGCTGGGGCTGATCGCGGTGGGCGGCTTCGCGGGCGCGGTGGCGGTGTTCGCGCTATTGAGCTGGCTCGCGGTGAAGGTGCTGCGCCGCAGCGTCAACGAGGCCACCGCGCCGCGATGGCTGGTGCTGGCCACGCGGCAGATCTCGGCGCGGCCGGCCTATGCGGTGGTGCAGGTCAGCGCGCTTTCGGTGGGGCTGCTGGCGCTGGTGCTGCTGGTGCTGCTGCGCACCGACCTGGTGGCGAGCTGGCGCCAGGCCACGCCGCCCGACGCGCCGAACCGCTTCGTCATCAACGTCATGCCGGAGCAGAGCGAGGCCTTCCAGAAGTCGCTGCGCGACGCGGGCGTGGGCAAGTTCGACTGGTATCCGATGATCCGCGGCCGCCTCGTGGCCATCAACGGCAAGCCCGTGTCGCCCGACGACTACGCGGAAGACCGCGCCAAGCGGCTGGTGGACCGCGAGTTCAACCTCAGCAACAGCGCGGAAGCGCCCCCGCACAACAGCATCACCGCCGGCAGGTGGACGACCGGCGCGGCCGGCGAGGTGAGCGTGGAGGAGGGCCTGGCCGAGACGCTGGGCCTGAAGATGGGCGACATGCTGCGCTTCGACATCGGTGGCATGCAGAACGAGGCGCGCATCACCTCGCTGCGCAAGGTCGACTGGGGCTCGATGCACGCCAACTTCTTCGTGATGTACACGGTAGCTTCGCTGGCCGATGTGCCCACCACCTACATGGGCGCCTTCCGCGCGCCCGAGACGCGCGGCTTCGACAACGCGCTGGTGCGCAGCTACCCGAACGTGACCAACGTGGACATGAGCGCCACCATCAATCAGGTGCAGCGCGTGCTCGACCAGGTGATCCGTGCGGTCGAGTTCCTGTTCGGCTTCACGCTCGCGGCCGGGCTCGTCGTGCTGTTCGCCGCGGTGACGGCCACGCGCGAGGAGCGCGCGCGCGAGTTCGCGGTGATGCGCGCGGTGGGCGCGCGCGCCAGCCTGCTGCGGCAGGTGCAGCGCGCCGAACTCGCGGGCGTGGGTCTGCTCGCGGGCTTCCTCGCGAGCATTGTGGCCGCGCTGATCGGCTGGGGGCTGGCGCGCTACGTGTTCGAGTTCACCTGGACTGCATCGCCGCTGGTGCCGGTGGCAGGCGCGCTGGCGGGCGCGGTGCTGGCGTTGGGCGCCGGATGGTGGGGGCTGCGCGAGGTGCTGCGCCGGCCGGTGGTCGATACATTGCGCCGCGCGGCCGAGTAGGGCGTCGCGGCGCAACAGTTTTTTTCTTCGCCCGAGGGCCGGACGGGGCCGTGGAATGCAATACATTCCCCGGCCCCGTATCCAATTCAGAGAAGAGAAATTCCTGCATGCGCCTGGCGTCTTTCCAGATCACCAACTTTCGCTCGATCAACGACAGCGGCCTCATCGATTCCACGCAGATCACCACGATCCTCGGCCGCAATGACAGCGGCAAATCGAACCTGCTGCGCGCGCTCCACAGCCTGAACCCCGCCGAAGGCATCGCCGAACTCAGCCCCATCAAGGACTTCCCGCGCCATCGCCGGCTCGAAGAGTGCACCGGCGACACGCCCGTCGTCTTCACGCGCTGGAGCCTCGACGAAAGCGAGCAGGCCGAACTGGCCGCCATCCTTCCGCGCGCGGCCGGCGTGCGCCACGTCACCGCGAGCCGCGGCTATGCGGCCAGCCGCTCGGCCGGCTTCGAAGGGCTGGCGGCCCTGTCGCTGGACGTGAGCGAGATCAAGGGCAAGGTCCGCAAGATCGTGCCGGCGGTGAAGGCCGCCACGGAGAAGGTCGCCGAGGAGGCCGCCAAGGCCGCACTGGACCAGGAAGCCGATGTCTTCGATGCCGCGATGATCATGAGCCCCGACTACATCAAGTGGTCGGCCGGCGCGGTCAAGGCGGCGCAGGCCCTGCGCAAGGCGCTGGCGGTCGCGGGCGCTGAACTCAGCGACAAGCAGGAGCAGATGCTGGCCGAGCTGGAAGACATGGCGCTGGCCATCGCCAACGACGCGCCCGCGCTGGAGCGCGCGCAGCAATGGGTGATCGGCAAGCTGCCGCGCTTCGTCTACGTCGACGAGTACCCGGCGCTGCCCGGCCGCCAGAACATCGCCGAATTCCTGGGGCGCGAGGGCTGGGGCCAGCTCACGCCCGAGCAGCAGAGCTTCGGCAGGCTGTGCAAGGCCGCGGGGCTCGACCTGCGGCAGCTGCAGGCCCTGCTCGACAGGAATGACCAGGCCACGCGCAACCAACTCGTCAACCGCGCCGGCTCGGTGGTCACGGCCGAGATCCGCCGCCTCTGGAAAGACCGCGCGCTGAAGGTGCGCTTCAACCTCGACGGCCAGTACCTCGACACGCTGGTGTCGGACCCGAACGCCGCCTACGAAGTCGAAGTGAACCTGGAAGAGCGCAGCCGCGGCTTCCAGTGGTTCTTCTCCTTCTACGTCGCCTTCTTCGCCGACACCCGGGGCGGCCAGGCCGAAGACGCCGTGCTGCTGCTGGACGAACCCGGCCTGCACCTGCACGCCCATTCGCAGGCCGACCTGCTGGCGCACCTGGAAAAGGACTTCGCCGGCAACCAGGTGATCTACACCACGCACTCGCCCTTCATGGTGCCCACGCACCGGCTCGACGCGGTGCGTACGGCGAGCCTGGACGAAACCGCGGGTACGACTGTGAGCAACACCGCGCAGGGGGATGAGCGCACGCTGTTCCCGTTGAAGGCGGCGCTGGCGTTCGCGCGGATGGCCAGTGAGCCGGTGAAGCAGGAGGCTGCGAAGCCTGTGGCTGCGACGCAGGAATCGGTGAAGCCGGCGCCCGCAAAGCAGAACGCGTCGGAGGGCGCGAAGCCTGCGAAGTCGGCAAAGTCCGCTGAGGCAGTCAAGCCCGAGCCTGTGAAGCCAGAACCTGCGAAGCCCGTCGTCGCGGAAATCGCCAAGCCAGTGGAAGCTGCACCTGTTGCAGTGGCCGCACCTGCAGTCTTGCCTGCACCCGCGATGCCTGAGCCGGCGAAGGTTGCCGCTCCTGCAAAGATCGAGGCAGTCAAGACCGAGGTTGCGAAGCCCGTCGTCGTGGAAAGCGTCAAACCGGCAGAAGCAGCGCCTGTTGCAGTCGCCGCGCCGGTCGTCCCGCCTGCGGAAGTGCCGGCACCAGTGACGGCTGAACCGGCGAAGCCGGTGGCCGGTGAGAGCATCAAGTCTGCCGAGCCTGTGGCCGAGACCCCGGTCGCCGTGGCTGCCGTGCCCGCCGAGGCACCGGTGATGCAACGCGTCGAAGAGCAGACGGCCGTTGTGAGCCCTCAAGCAGAGCAGCCGGCAGAAGTCGCCTGACGGACGGCGCTCTCAGCGCCTGCTTGAACTCATGCGGCGCCGACCATGCGCCGCATGAGCAGGGTCTTCAGATCGTGGTCCGCGGACCGCGGGAACACGATCTTCATTTCGCGTCCTTTTCTTCTTCTACGGCCTGCCGGCCCAGATCTGCGAACACGTCTTCCGCCGGACGGAACTGGCCCTGCTCGATTGCGTGGTTACCTAGCACCAGGATCTTGAGAAGCGCGAGCGTGGCTTCGCGCTCCTCGTAGGAGCCAACATCCATCACGACGAGCCTGGCTTCGCCGTTCTGGGTGATAAGCATGGGCTCGCGGGTATCGGACAAGGTCTTCACGATGTCCGCGGCATGGCTCTTGAAGTAGCTGATGGGTTTGACGTGAGTCGAGAAATTCATGGCGCTCATCCCTGGTGTCGTGGCCGGTCGAATTCATTGTGGTCTGAACTCGGCCCGACTCGACCTGAGGCGGGCTACGGCGCGACGCCGTCCTCCCTGAACATATGCTCCCCCGCAAAGTCCACGAACGCCCGCACCTTCGGCGACAGCTGCCGGCTCGACGGCCACAGAGCCGAGAACTGGCCCTGTCGCACGAGGTGCGTGGCCAGCACGCGCTGCAGTTCGCCGCGGCACAGCGAGTCGCGCGCGAGGAAGTCGGGCATGTAGGCCACGCCGAGGCCGGCGACTGCGGCGCCGAGCATGGCTTCCATGTTGTTGCACAGCAGGCCCGGCGGGAGGTGGGTGGGCAGGCCGGGCAGGTCCCAGTCCTCGATCTTTCCGCCGGTGACGAACTTGTAGCGCAGGCAGGTGTGCCGCGCGAGGTCGGCAGGGGTCTGCGGTACGCCGTGGCGCTCCAGGTAGGCGGGCGAGGCCACGAGCACGAACTGGAACGGGCCGAGGCGGCGGGCGACCAGCTGCGAATCGACCAGGTCGCCGCTGCGGATCGCCACGTCGACGCCCTCGGCGATGACGTCGACCAGCCGGTCGTTGAAGTCGAGGTCCAGCTCGATCTCGGGGTAGCGCTCCCTGAAGGCCGGCAGCATCGGCAGCAGGAAGCGGTAGCCGATGGTCGGCAGGCTCACGCGCAGGCGGCCGCGCGGTGCGGCGATGGCGTCCTGCATCATGGCCCGCGCGTCGTCGAGCTCGTCGAGGATACGGCGGCAGCGCTCGTGGAAGAGGGCGCCTTCCTGCGTGAGCCGCATGTGGCGCGTGGTGCGGTTGAAGAGGCGCACGCCGAGCTGTTCTTCGAGCCGCGCGACGTTCTTTCCCACGGCCGAGGCGGAGATGCCCAGCAGCCGGCCGGCCTTGGCAAAGCTCGACAGGTCGGCTGCCCGCACGAAGGATTCGAGTCCGCTGAAGCTGTCCATGGATTGGCAACCTTTGGTTGGGAGTGCGAGGAGCAATGCTGCAATTCTCAGTGCATTGATTCCTTTCTATCTTCGTGCTTTCCTTTTCACCTTCCGCGAAAGCACGTTCCTCATGTCCACGTCTTCCTCCCGAAACTGGCTCCTGGCCGCCGTCTGCCTCGCGGCGCTGGGCATGCCGCTGAGCTTCACCGGCCCGGCGGTGGTGCTGCCCGCCGTGCGCGACGCGCTCGGCGGCAGCCCGGTGCAGCTCAACTGGGTGACCAATGCCTTCATGCTGAGCTTCGGCGCCACGCTGATGGCGGCCGGCGCGCTGGCCGACGCCTATGGGCGCAAGCGCGTCTTCCTGCTGGGGCTCGCGGTGGTGGCGCTCAGCGCCTCGCTGCTGACCCTGGCGCCGGGCATCGTGGCCTTCGACCTGGCGCGCGCGCTGCAGGGGCTGGGTTCGGCGGCGGCCTTCGCGGCGGGCACGGCCGCGCTGGCACAGGTGTTCGACGGCGCGGCGCGCACGCGGGCCTTCAGCCTGATCGGCACTTCGTTCGGCGTGGGGCTGTCCTGCGGCTCGATGCTCTCGGGCTGGCTCGCGCAGAGCTTCGGCTGGCAGGCAGTGATGCTGAGCCCCGGTGCGGTCAGCCTGCTGGCGCTCGGCATCGCGTCGCTCGCGATGCGTGAGTCGCGCAACCCGCAGGCCATGGGGCTGGACGTGCCGGGCACGCTGAGCTTCACCGCCGCGCTGAGCCTGCTGACGCTGGGCGTGCTGCAGGCGCCCGACAGCGGGTGGGGCAGCCCGTGGGTGCTCGGTGCGCTCATGGGCGCGGCGGCGATGGGCGCGGTCTTCGTTGCCATCGAGCGGCGGGTGGCGCACCCGATGCTCGACCTGTCGCTCTTCCGCTTTCCGCGCTTCGTCGGCGTGCAGCTGCTGGCGGCCGCGCCGGCCTATGGCTTCGTCGTGCTGCTGGTGCTGCTGCCGATCCGCTTCATTGGGCTCGAAGGGCGCGGCGCGATCGAGGCGGGGGCTTTCATGTTCGCGCTCTCGGGGCCGATCCTCGTGGTGCCGACGCTGGCTGCGTCGCTGGCGCACCGGTTCTCGGCCGGCGCGATCTCGGCCGTGGGGCTGCTGGTGTGCGCCGCGGGGCTCTTCTGGCTCAGCCGCTGCGCGCCGGGCACGCCGCTGGGCGCGATGGCGTGGCCGCTGCTGCTGATCGGCGCGGGCATCGGGCTGCCTTGGGGGCTGATGGACGGGCTGGCCGTGAGCGTGGTGCCGCGCGAGCGCGCGGGCATGGCATCGGGCATCTTCAACACGGTGCGGGTGGCGGGGGAGGGCATCGCGCTGGCGCTCGTGGGCGCGGGGCTGACGGCGCTGGTGGCTGCGCGGCTGGGCCATGCGGAGGCGGCATCGCGCGCTGCGCAGCGCGTCACCACCGGAGACATCTCGCAAGCGTTGGCCCTGCTGCCCGGCATGGACCGCGCGGCGGTGCTGCACGCCTACGGCGCAGCGTTCGGCACGCTGCTGTGGGTGCTCGCGGGCGTGACCGTGGCGACGGCGCTTGTGGTGTTCGCCTTCCTGCGCGGCGAGACGCATGCCGAGGCCGGCGCCGTGGCGCTGGAGTCGACGGCCTGCTGATTCAGGCTGCCCTGGCGGCCTCGAAGATGTCGCGCAGCCAATGCGTGAACACGCGCACGCGCGACGACAGCTGCCGGTTCTGCGCATAGAGCACCGAGACCGGCATCGGCGGCGGTGCGAACTCCGGCAGCAGCACCTTGAGCCGACCGTCGGCCAACTCGCCGGCCACGCGGTAGCGCGGCACCTGCACCAGCCCCAGGCCCGCGACGGCCGAGCCGGTGTAGAGGTCGGCACCGGTCACCGAGACGATGCCGCCGAGCTGCACGTTCGTCACCTGCCCGTCGACCGTGAATTCGAGCGGCACCGGCTTTCCCGTGGCGCTGGAGATGTAGTGGATGGCGCGATGCGATGCCAGCTCTTCCATGCTTTTGGGCTCGCCGTGGGCCGCGATGTAGGCCGGGCTCGCGACCGTGACCTGCGGCAGCAGCGCCACGCGGCGTCCGATCATCGATGAGTCCTGCAGCGTGCCCGCGCGCAGCACGCAGTCGACGCCCTCGCGCACCAGGTCGACGAGCCGATCGTCCTCGCCGATGTGCAACTCCAGCTCCGGGTAGCGCGCCAGGAAGCCCGGCAGTGCCGGCACCACGAAATGCCGCGCCAGCGTGCCCTGCAGGTTCACGCGCAGCAGGCCCTTGGGCGCCTCGTCGCGGAACAGGCCCTCGGCTTCCTCCACGTCGGCCAAGAGCCGCACGCAACGGCGGTAGTAGGCCTCGCCGTCCTGTGTCAGGCGCACGGTGCGGGTGGTGCGCTCCAGCAGCCGGGTGCCGACGCGCTGCTCCACGCGCTTGATGAGATTGGTGACTGTTGCGCGCGGTATGCGCAGGTCCTCGGAGGCCTGCGTGAAGCTCTGGCGCTCGGCGATGCGCACGAAGGCCTGCATTTCCTGGAAGCGGTCCATGGGCGGTTTGCCGATCTATTGTTGATGTAAATGGAATAGTAATGTCGATTAGAGGCTGATTATCTTTTGGATGGAACGATCGAAGATTCGTCTCACCAACCCACCACCCCTGCAAAGGAACAGCCAGCCATGAACCAGTCATCCACTCCCAAGGTCGCCATCGTCACCGGCGCATCGCGCGGCATCGGAGCCGCCGTCGCGCAGCGCCTCGCCAGGGACGGCTTCTCCGTCGCCGTCAACTACGCATCGAGCCCGGAGCAGGCCGATGCCCTCGTCGCCGAGCTGAAGGCCGCCGGCGGCCGTGCCTTCGCCGTCAAGGCCGACGTGGCCAGCGCCGAGGAAGTGCACGCCATGTTCGACGCCGTCGAGGCGCAACTCGGCAAGGTCGACGTGCTGGTCAACAACGCCGGCGTGCTCAAGACCCTGCCGCTGGCCGAGCACAGCGACGCGCAGTACGACCAGACCTTCGACATCAACGTGCGCGGCACCTTCAACACGCTGCGCGAGGCCGCCACGCGCCTGAACGAGGGGGGCCGCATCGTCAACTTCTCGAGCACCACGCTCGCGCTGAACATGCCCGGCTACGCGATCTACAACGCCACCAAGGCGGCGGTCGAGGCTTTCACGCACGTCTTCGCCAAGGAACTGCGCGGCCGCGGCATCACCGTGAACGCCGTGGCGCCAGGCCCCATCGCCACCTCGCTCTTCCTCGACGGCAAGACCGAGGAGCAGGTCCAGGCCTTCGCGAAGATGCCGCCGCTGCAGCGCCTGGGCCAGCCCGAGGACATCGCATCGGTGGTGTCCTTCCTCGCCGGGCCCGATGCGGGCTGGGTCAACGGCCAGATCCTGCGGGCCAACGGCGGCGTCGCCTGAAGGAGGAGACACGCCATGAAGAAGCAGATCGTCCTCGTCACCGGCGCCGGCAGCGGCATCGGAAAGCTCACGGCCCTGTCGCTCGCCGAAGCGGGCCACGTCGTCTACGCATCGATGCGCGACATCGCAGGGCGCAACAACGGCCGCGCCGCCGAGCTGCGTGCCCTGGCCGCGGCGAAGAACATCCAGCTGCACCCGCTCGAGCTCGACGTGCTCTCGCAGGAGTCGGCCGATGCGGCCGCCGCGACCATCGTGCGGGAGCAGGGTCATCTCGACGTGGTGATGCAGAACGCCGGCCACCTGGTGGTCGGCCCCACGGAGGCCTTCACGCCGGATGAGATCGTCAAGGTGTTCGACACCAATGTGCTCGGCGCGCAGCGTGTGAACCGCGCGGTGCTGCCGTATCTGCGGGCGCAGGAGTCGGGGCTGATGCTGTGGATCAGCAGCACCACCACCAAGGGCGGCTTTCCGCCGTTCATGGGGCCCTATGGCGCGGCCAAGGCGGCGATGGATTCGCTGGCCGTCACGCTGGCGTATGAGATCGCGCGCTTCGGCATCGAGACTTCCATCGTCGTGCCGGGCGCCTTCACCAAGGGCACCGACCACTTCCCGAGCGCCGGCAAGCCGGCCGATGCCACCACCGCCGCCGCCTACGCCCGCTACGACGGCCTCATGGACCAGATCGGCGCGCGCCTCTCGGCGCTGACGCCCGACAACGCCGACCCGCAGGCCGTGGCCGACGAGATCGTGCGCATCGTGGGCCTGCCCGCCGGCACGCGGCCGATGCGCTCGCTGATCGACTTCGTGGGCGACGGTGCTCAGGAGGTGTTCGAGGTGTCGGAGCGGGTGCGCATCGAATTCGCCAAGCGAATCGGCATGGCGGACCTGCTCGAGGCGAAGGTGCGTCGCTAAGCGGGGCGTCACAAAGAGCGGGGCGGTATTCCTGTCCAATAGCGGCATGGAAAACCCGCCCTACGACCATCTCATTGCCGAGCGCGTGACCGAACTCGAGATCAAGTCGAGCTACGCCGAGGACCTGCTCGACCAGCTGAACATGACGATCTACCGCCAACAGCAGCAGATCGATCGGCTGATCCTGCAGGTCACGCAGTTGAAGGAGCAGATGCAGAGCTCAGGCCAGGACGGCGCCGCGCGCAACCCACGTGACGAGTTACCCCCGCACTATTGATCGACGACTTTTCGCGGAGCACCGCGGAACCGGCTTTGCCGGGCCGCCGGTGCTGCCCCCGGCGAGGGGGTTGGCGAAGCGACACGAAGTGCGCGAAGCCTGGGGGAGTTACCCATGTGAATGCCAGAGCACGGCGAAGAAATGGCAGGTGCTGCCGGCCAGCACGAACAGGTGCCACACCGAGTGCGCGAAGCGCACCTTGTTGTCGAACAGGAAAACCACCGCGCCGGCCGTGTAGAACAGCCCGCCGGCCACCAGCCAGCCCAGGCCCGCCGCCGACATGCGCTCGTACAGCGGCACGGCCGCCATCAGCGCCATCCAGCCCATCGCCACGTACAGGCCGGTGGACCACAGCGGATGCTTCAGCCGGTTGAACAGCTTGGCGCCCACGCCCAGCGCCGCCGCCGCGCAGATGGCGCCGAACAGCGTCCAGCCCAGCGGGCCGCGCAGTACGCCGAACAGAAAGGGCATGTAGCTGCCCGCGATGAAGAGGTAGATGGCCGCGTGGTCCAGCCGGTTGAACCAGGCCTTCGCCCGGCCGATGGGCAGCGCATGGTAGAGCGTGGAGATCAGGTACAGCACGATGGCCGTGCCCGCGAACAGGCTGGCGCCGACCACGGCCGCGGCCTGGCCCTTCTGTGCGGCGCTGTAGACCAGGATCGGCAGCGAGGCGATCGCCAGCGCAAGGCCCAGGCCGTGGCTCAGGGCGTTGAAGAGTTCTTCCATGGCCGTCTGGTCGCGCGCGGCGAGGACGGCGGTCTTGCTGCGTTGCGTGGGCGGGGGAGAGGGTGGCGAAAAGGTCATCGTCTGTCCGTGCGCAAGTGCGTGTGGTTTGAAGATCGGTCTACTTGACCTGCTGCTTGCCCAGCTTGCGTGCCAGCGTGCGCCGGTGCATGCCGAGCCTGCGCGCGGTCTCCGAGATGTTGAAGCCGGTCTCGGCCAGCGTCTCGTGGATGCGCTCCCATTCGAGCGTCTTGATGGATGTGGAACGGTTGGTCAGCTCCACCTCGGTGGTGCCGGTGGCGCGGCCGAAGGCGGCCTCGATGTCATCGGTGTTCGAGGGCTTGGCCAGGTAGTGGCAGGCGCCGAGCTTGATGGCTTCCACCGCGGTCGCGATGCTGGCGAAGCCCGTGAGCACCACGATCAGCATCTTGGGGTTGTGCCGGTGCAGCATCTGCACGCAGGCCAGGCCCGAGGCCTCGCCGTTGAGCTTGAGGTCGACCACCGCGTAGCCGGGCGAGGAGCCGGCCAGCAGGGACTCGACCTCGGCGAGGTTGCTCGCGTGCGTCACGGCGTAGCCGCGGCGCTCGAAGGAGCGGCCGAGCGCGCGCGCGAAGGCGCCGTCGTCCTCGACGATCAGCAGCTGGCGCTGCGCTTCAGCTCCGGTTTCGCTCATTGCCTTCCATTCCGATGGTCCTGCCAGCGGCCGCGAGGGCTTCCTCGTCGTCCGCGTCGTCGTCCACTTCCGTCTCTTCTTCCTCGAGCACGATGGCCGCGAGCGGCAGCGTGATCTTCACGACGGCGCCGCCCTCGGGCCGGTTGGCCGCCGCGACGCGGCCGCCCACGGTGCGCGCCACGTTCACCACCAGGAACAGCCCCAGCCCGCCGCCAGCGCGGCCCTTGCTCGACTGGTAGGGCTTGCCGAACTCCTTGAGGATGGCCGGCAGGAAGCCGGGCCCTGCGTCGGTGACGGTGATCGTCAGCGCGTCGGCGTCGTGCGCCGCCTCGAGGCGCAGCCAGTGCGGCGACGCCTCCAGCGCATTGTCGAGCACGTTGCAGATCATCTGCTTGAGGGCCGAGTCGGAAACCATGGGCAGGTCGCGGCCGAAGTGGTTGTCGTACTCGAAGTCTTCCACCGGGCGGGTGGTGCGCCATTCCTCGACGAGGTCGTCGAGGAAGGTGCTGACGGTGGTTTCCTCCGAAGACTCGCCGCGCGCCTCGCCGGCCGACAGCAGGATGCCGCTGACGATGCTCTTGCAGCGCTGGATCTGCAGTTCCATCTCGGCCACCTCGGTCAGCAGCTCGGGGTCGGAGCTGAAGTGCGGCAGCCGGCGCCAGTCGCCGAGGATGACGGCCAGCGTGGCCAGCGGCGTGCCCAGCTCATGCGCCGCGCCCGAAGCCAGCAGGCCCATGCGCACGATGTGCTCTTCTTCGGAGGCGCGCTGTCGCAGGTCGGCCAGCCGGGCGTCGCGCGCGCGCAGGTTGCGGCTGATGCGGGTGATGAAGATGACGAGCAGCGCCGCGTTCAGCGCGAAGCACACCAGCATGCCCTGGATATAGGGGCTCCACAGGCCCCGGTCGTGGTCCAGCGGCAGTGCCAGCGGGCGCGAGAACAGCGCAAGTCCGGCGAAGCAGATGCTGGTGATGACCACCATGGTCCAGGTCGACCAGGCCTTCAGCAGCACCGCGCCCAGCGTCACCTGCAGCAGGAAGAGGAACACGAAGGGGTTGGTCGCGCCGCCGCTCAGGTAGAGCTGCGCGGTGAGGGTGGCCACGTCGACCAGCAGCGCGACGAACAGTTCGCCATTGGTCACGCGCCGGTGGCTGCGCGAGCGCAGCAGGCTCACCATGTTGAAGAGCGCGAGGCAGGCCAGCACCTGCAGCATGTGGTCCAGCGGCAGCCGGATCTCGAAACCGTAGTGCACCACCAGGATGGTGGCGACCTGCCCGACCACCGCGAACCAGCGCAGCTGGATCAGCTGCTGCATGTTCTGGTGGCCGATGGCGTTGTCGAGGCTCGCGACGCCGGCGCGGGGCGGATGCAGCTCGCCCGCTACAGCGGCGGATTCAGCCGTCGCGGCGGGCATCTTGGTCGGCGGGGCGGGCGTCGGCATGGGCCGCATTTTCGCTGCGCCGCACGAACCAGGCCGCGATCAGCACCATGAGGGCGAGGCCATACCAGGTCAGGGCGTAGACGAGGTGGCTGTTGGGAAAGGAAATGACCGTTAGGCCGGCGGCGGGCCAGGCGGGGGTGTCGGTGGCGCTCGCGGGGGCTTGCGTGGCCTCGGCATCGACGAAGTAGGGCGCGACGTCGTTCACGTTCAGGCCGCGGGCGGCTGCGATGGCCTGCACGTCGCGCGAGAACCAGCGCTCGCCGGCCGGATCGTTCTTGCGCAGGAAGCCGCCCTTGGGTTCGGTCAGGCGCAGCAGGCCGGCCACGGTGGTTTCGCCCTGGGGCTCGGTGGCGGCGCGCGCCTCGCGTTTCTGCGCTTCGGGCGGCACGAAGCCGCGGTTGACCAGCACCACGGTGCCGTCGGCGCTGTTGCGCAGCGGGGTCAGCACCCAGAAGCCGGCGCCCAGCCTGGTGCTGGCCTGCACCAGCGTCTCTTTGTCGTGGAGAAAGGTGCCGGCAAGGCGGACATGCCGGTATTCGTCGTTGGCCGCGTTGACCGTGGGCCATTCGGTCCGCCCGGGGGCCGCGGTGGCCGGGGCGTGCACGCGCTGGTCGACGCGTGCGATGAGATCCAGCTTCCAGGCCCTGCGCTCGACCTGCCATGTGCCGAGCGCGACGAAGCCGGCGAAGGCGAGGACGGCGCAGACCGCCAGTGCCACCCGTGCGGCGGTGGAGCGCTGGCGGACGGCCTGTTCCGCCATCAGGGCATGTTCTTCATGTCGTGCACCGAGTGCGGCATCATGTTGGTGTTCATGTGGTACATGACCCACAGCGAACCGGCCAGCGTGATGACCACGAGCACGAGCGTGAAGATCAGCGCCAGCATGTTCCAGCCGCCTTCGGACTTGGCGTCCATGTGCAGGAAGTAGATCATGTGCACCACGATCTGCACCACGGCGAAGGCCAGGATGACGAGAGCGGTGGTGTTGGGCTTGTCGAATACCTTGCCCATCACGAGCCAGAACGGGATGGCGGTGAGGATCACGGCCAGCACGAAGCCGGTCATGTAGCCCTTGAAGGTGCTGTGGCTCACCGGGCCGTCGTCGTGGCCGTGCCCGTGGTCATGACCATGGTCGTTGTGGCCATGTGCGCCGTGGCCGGCGGTTTCGGTGTGCGCGCTCATTGCAGCGATCCCATCAGATACACGAAGGTGAAGACGCCGATCCAGACCACGTCCAGGAAGTGCCAGAACATCGACAGGCACATCAGGCGGCGGCGGTTGGCGGCGGTGAAGCCGTGCTTGGGCAGCTGGATCATCAGCACGATGAGCCAGACGATGCCGAAGGTCACGTGCAGGCCGTGGGTGCCCACCAGCGCGAAGAACGATGACAGGAAGGCGCTGCGCTGCGGGCCCGCGCCTTCATGGATCAGGTGCGCGAACTCGTAGAGCTCCAGGCCGATGAAGCCCGCGCCCAGCAGGCCGGTGATGGCCAGCCAGATCAGCATGCCGCGCATGCGGCGCTTCTGCATCTGCAGCATGGCGAAGCCGTAGGTGATGGACGACAGCAGCAGCAGAGAGGTGTTGATCGCCACCAGCGGCAGGTCGAACAGGTCGGCGCCCGAGGGGCCGGCCGCATAGCTGCGGCCCAGCACGCCGTACACCGCGAACAGGCAGGCGAAGATGAGGCAGTCGCTCATCAGGTAGAGCCAGAAGCCCAGCAGCGTGCCGTTCTCGGGGTGGTGGTCTTCGTTGCGGACGTTGAACACCTCGAAGGTGGGCACGCTCGCGGCGTTGCCCACGGTGTTCGTGTGGCTGGAATTGAGGGCGGTACTGTTAGACATTGGCAGCCAGCAGGCGCGTGCGCGCTTCTTCGGTACGGACGACTTCTTCCGTGGGGATGTAGTAGTCGCGCTTGTAGTTGAAGGTGTGGATGATCACGGCGGCGAGCATGGCGACGAAGCCGATGCCGGCCAGCAGCCACATCTGCCAGATCAGGGCGAAGCCGCACACCGCGCTCAGCGCCGCGATGATGAAGCCGGCGGCCGTGTTCTTGGGCATGTGGATCGGGCTGAAGCCTTCCAGCGGACGCTGGTAGCCGCGGGCCTTCATGTCGGACCAGGCGTCGTTGTCGTGCACGCGCGGCGTGAACGCGAAGTTGTAGGCCGGCGGCGGCGACGAGGTCGCCCATTCCAGCGTGCGGCCGTTCCACGGGTCGCCCGTGGTGTCGCGCAACTGGTCGCGGCGGATGAAGCTCACCACCAGCTGGATCAGGAACGAGGCGATGCCCAGCGCGATCAGCACCGCGCCGAAGGCGGCGACCTGGAACCAGATCTGCAGCGACATGTCCTGGAAGTGGCTCATGCGGCGGGTGACGCCCATCAGGCCCAGGATGTACAGCGGCATGAAGGCGAACCAGAAGCCGACGATCCAGAACCAGAACGAGCACTTGCCCCAGAACGGGTCGAGCTTGTAGCCGAAGGCCTTCGGGAACCAGTAGGTGATGCCCGCCAGCATGCCGAACAGCACGCCGCCGATGATCACGTTGTGGAAGTGGGCGATCAGGAACAGGCTGTTGTGCAGCACGAAGTCGGCCGGGGGAACGGCCAGCAGCACGCCGGTCATGCCGCCGATCACGAAGGTGATCATGAAGCCGATGGTCCACATCATGGGCAGCTCGAAGCGGATGCGGCCGCGGTACATGGTGAACAGCCAGTTGAAGATCTTCGCGCCCGTCGGGATCGAGATGATCATCGTCGTGATGCCGAAGAACGAGTTCACGCTGGCGCCGGAGCCCATGGTGAAGAAGTGGTGCAGCCAGACGAGGTACGACAGGATGGTGATCACGACCGTGGCGTACACCATCGAGGCGTAGCCGAAGAGGCGCTTGCCCGAGAAGGTGGAGACCACTTCCGAGAAGATGCCGAAGGCCGGCAGGATCAGGATGTACACCTCGGGGTGGCCCCAGATCCAGATCAGGTTCACGTACATCATGGCGTTGCCGCCGAGGTCGTTCGTGAAGAAGTTGGTGCCTGCGTAGCGGTCGAGCGACAGCAGGGCCAGCACGGCGGTCAGCACCGGGAAGGCGGCGACGATCAGCACGTTGGTGCACAGGGCGGTCCAGGTGAAGACGGGCATCTTCATCATGGTCATGCCGGGCGCGCGCATCTTCACGATGGTGGCCAGCAGGTTCACGCCGGACAGCAGCGTGCCCACCCCCGCTATCTGCAACGACCATATGTAGTAGTCGACCCCCACGTCGGGGCTGAAGAGGATGCCCGACAGCGGCGGATAGGCCAGCCAGCCGGTCTTGGCGAATTCGCCGACGAACAGCGACGCCATCACCAGGCCGGCGCCGAAGGTGGTCATCCAGAAGCTGAAGTTGTTCAGGAACGGGAAGGCCACGTCGCGCGCGCCGATCTGCAGCGGCACCACGAAGTTCATGAGGCCCGTGACCAGCGGCATCGCCACGAAGAAGATCATGATCACGCCGTGGGCAGTGAAGATCTGGTCGTAGTGGTGCGGCGGCAGGAAGCCCGCGTTGTCGCCGAAGGCGATGGCCTGCTGGGCGCGCATCATGAGCGCGTCGGCGAAGCCGCGAAGCAGCATCACCAGGCCCAGGATGATGTACATGATGCCGATCTTCTTGTGGTCGATGCTGGTGATCCAGTCGCGCCACAGCATGCCCCACAGCTTGAAGTAGGTCAGTGCGCCCAGGACGGCCAGGCCGCCCAGCACCACGCCGGCAAAGGTCACGAGCAGGATGGGCTCGTGGAAGGGAATCGCCTCCCAGGAGAGGCGGCCGAAGACGAGCTTCGTCAGGTCAAGGTTCTGCAACATCTTATTCTTCGGTGGTGCACATCGCGGTGACGTACTTGCGCTTGGGCGTATCGAGGGATTCGATGTCCCAGGCCTGCTTGGTGGCAACGTTGAAGGCGCCGGGCTTGCCCATGCCGCCGCTGGCGTCGATGGCCATCATTTCCTTCATGCACATCTTGTTGCGGTCCACGCACTGGTTGAGGATCGCGTCGTACAGGTCGGATGCAACGGTGGGGTAGTGGCGCACGGGCTCGCGCTCGCTGGGCACTTCGAGCTTCTTGTAGAGCTCGCGGGAGAGTTCGCCGTCCTTGCCGGACTTGACCTTCTGCACCCACTGGTCGAAGCCTTCGTTGCTCAGCCCGTGGAACTTGAAGCGCATGCCGGAGAAGCCGGCGCCGCTGTAGTTGGCGGAGAAGCCTTCGAACTCGCCGGGCTTGTTGATGACGGCGTGCAGCTTGGTCTCCATGCCCGGCATGGCATAGATCTGGCCGGCCAGCGCGGGGATGAAGAAGGAGTTCATGACCGAGGAGGCCGTGATCTTGAAGCTGATCGGGCGGTCCACCGGGGCGGCCAGCTCGTTCACCGTGGCGATGCCCTGTTCGGGGTAGATGAACAGCCACTTCCAGTCGAGGGCGACCACTTCCACCGTCAGCGGCTTGGTTTCGGCCGGAATCGCGCGCTGGGCGTCGAGGCGGCGCAGCGGCTGGTAGGGGTCGAGCGTGTGGGTGCTGATCCAGGTGATGGCGCCCAGGGCGATGATGATGAGCAGCGGTGCTGCCCAGATGGCCAGCTCGAGCTGGGTGGAGTGGTCCCAGTCGGGGCTGTAGGTGGCCTCTTTATTGGACTGGCGATAGCGCCAGGCAAAGAAGATGGTCAGGGCGATCACCGGAATGATGATGATCAGCATCAGCACGGTGGAGACGACGATCAGTCGTCCCTGCTGGTGGGCGATGTCGCCGGATGGGTTCATCAGCACCGTGTTGCAGCCCGCCAGGAGCATGGCGGAGAGCAGCAGGAGTGCTCGGCGAAGGTTCTTGAGGATGTGCATGCCGGGGGAAAAGAGGTGCAGGGGCGACGCAAAAAGACCCCACAATCTACGCCCGAAGACGGGTTTCGCCTATTGGACGTTTTGTCCTATGGCGGTAAATGTGATTCGGTGCGACGCTCTGGGGTCTCCCATGGTCTTATGGTGTCGCGCCGCGGCGTTACACCTGAATTACAGCAAGCAATGACGACGTCCAGCATCATTTCGCAAGGCGCACAGCCGCTGCCGAACCCGGCCGATCACGGCGGCGCCCGGCAGGGCGACGACCACTCGCACATCGCTCCCGGCGAGATCGCGGTCGGTGTGGTCATCGGCCGCGCCTCCGAATATTTCGACTTCTTCGTCTACGGCATCGCCTCGGTGCTGGTGTTTCCGGCGGTCTTCTTCCCGTTCGAGCAGCACCTCGAGGGTGTTCTCTATTCGTTCCTGGTCTTCTCCTTCGCCTTCATCGCGCGTCCGTTCGGAACTGTCATCTCGATGATGATCCAGCGACGTTTCGGGCGGGAAGCCAAGCTCACGCTGGCGCTCTTCGTGCTCGGCACCTCCACCGCCGGCATCGCCTTCCTGCCGGGCTATGCGAGCCTGGGCTTCACGGCCATCGTGCTGCTGTCGGTGTTCCGCTTCGGCCAGGGCCTGGCGCTGGGCGGCTCCTGGGACGGCCTGCCGTCGCTGCTGGCGCTGAACGCGCCGGCCAACCGCCGCGGCTGGTACGCCATGCTGGGCCAGCTGGGCGCGCCCATCGGCTTCTTCATCGCCAGCGCTCTGTTCGCCTACCTGTATTCCAGCCTGCCGTCGGAAGACTTCCTCGACTGGGGCTGGCGCTACAGCTTCTACGTGGCCTTCGCGATCAACGTGGTGGCGCTCTTCGCCCGCCTGCGCCTGGTGGCCACCGACGAATACTCGCGCCTGCTCGAAGAGCGCGAGCTCGAACCCACCAGCGTCACCGAACTGGTCAGCTCGCAGGGCAGCAACATCCTGATCGGCGCCTTCGCCGCGCTGGCCAGCTACGCGCTGTTCCACCTGATCACGGTGTTCCCGCTGTCGTGGATCACGCTGTATTCCGACCAGTCGGTCACCGAATTCCTGGTGATCCAGATGATCGGCGCGGCCTTCGGCGCCGCCGGCATCGTGGCCTCGGGCCTGCTGGCCGACCGCATCGGCCGCCGCTTCACGCTGGGCGGCCTGGCCGCGGTGATCGCCGCCTTCAGCGGCTTCGCCCCCACGCTGCTCGACGGCGGCCGTATCGGCCAGGACATCTTCATCCTGCTGGGCTTCGTGATCCTGGGCCTGTCGTACGGCCAGGCGGCCGGCGCCGTGACCTCCAACTTCGCGCCCAAGTACCGCTACGTCGGCGCGGCGCTCACGGCAGACGTGGCCTGGCTCATCGGCGCGGCCTTCGCTCCGCTGGTGGCCCTGGGCCTCTCGGCCCACTTCGGCCTTGCCTATGTCAGCGTCTACCTGCTGTCGGGCGCCATCGCCACGCTGGCGGCGCTGGGCCTGAACCGGGCGCTGGCGCGGGACTGAGACTTTCCGCGCAGCAACGAAAAGGGGCCTTACGGGCCCCTTTTCGTTTTTCATTACGATGCCTCGATGTTCGCCGCTGCAATCTTCGACATGGACGGGCTGCTGATCGATTCGGAGCGCCCCATCATGGCCGCCTGGATCGACGTCGCCCGCACGCTCGGCATCGAGCTTTCACACAGCCAGTACCTGCAGGTGGTGGGGCTGTCCACGGTGGAGTCCGAAGTCGTCCTCGCTTCGCTGCTGGGCGGGCCGGCCGCCTACACCCACGCGGTGGGCCTCGTGCGACAGCGCCTGCAGTTGGAGCGCTCCGACGGTACGCCACTGTTCCCGATCAAGCCCGGCGCGGCTGAATTCCTGGCGGCGCTGCGCGAACGCGGCACGCGCTGCGCCGTGGCCTCTTCATCGACCAGCGTGCAGATCCAGGCCTGCCTCGGCAGCCTCGACGTGCTGCACCACTTCTCGGCCTTCGCGGGCGGCGACGAAGTGGCGCGCGCCAAGCCCGATCCGGCGCTCTACCTGCTCGCGGCCGAACGGCTGGGCGTGGACCCCGCCGACTGCATCGCCTTCGAGGACAGCGAGAACGGCGCCAGGGCGGCGCTGGCAGCGGGCCTGCGGGTGGTGGTGGTGCCCGACCTCAAGCATCCGCCCGCATCGATCGTCGAGCGGGCCTTCCACGTGCTCGATTCGCTGCACGACGCACTGGCGCACCTGCCGCGCTGGTTTCCGCAACAGGCCATGCAAAAGGTGTAACGGCATGATCAAGATCGGCACCCTCTGCCACGTGGTCGACAGCTGCCTGGCGTCGCCCTTCACGGAGCGTGCCGTGGGCCGGATCGTGGAGGTGGTGTCCGCGCCCTATGAGGCGCCCAGCGAGCGCTACCTGCCCGGCACTTACTACGACGTGCTGTTCGAGGGCTGGACCTTCTACTGCCGCAGCGACAAGCTCGTGCCCATTTCCGACCCCGATGCCGAAGTCGAGCGCTGGGAGGACGTCTTCCTTGAAGAGCCCGGCCTCCTGCCCGCGCCTGCGCCTCAGAGCACCTCGTCGCGCAACTGCGGAAACACCTTCGACACCTTTGCCAGCAGGTAGTCGCCGTAGCGCCCGCTGAAGGCGTGGACGTTGGCGCGGTCCCAGCGCTCGGCGCTGTCGTCGCGCGCTTCGGCGCCCGCGAGGCCCTCTATGCGCTGCACCCGCGCCTCGAAGTTCGGATCGAAGAACAGCGGAAACGACAGCCGGTCATGCCCCGAGGTGTTGCGCTTCACCCGGTGCGGCGTCGACTTGTAGAGCCCGCCGGTCATGCGGTCAAGCATGTCGCCGATGTTGCATACGAAGGAGCCCGCAACCGGCGGCGCGTCGATCCAGCCGCCGGGCGTGTGCACCGCCAGGCCGCCGATGTGGTCCTGGTGCAGGATCGTCAGCAGCCCGTAGTCGGTGTGCTCGCCCACGCCCCATTGCACGTCCAGGCCCTCGGGCACTGGCTGCGAGGGGTAGTTGAAGAGCCGGAACAGGATCAGCGGGTCGGCCGTGTAGCGCTTCGCGAAGTAGCCCGCCTCGAGGCCCAGGCTCAGCGCGATGCCTTCCATCAGCCGGTGGCCCAGCTGCGTGACGGCGGCCATGTATTCGAGGATGGTCTCGCGAAAGCCCGGCACTTCGGGGAACAGGTTCGGCCCGTGCACCGGCGTCTTCGCCTGCACCAGCGGATGCGTGTCGGGCAGCTCGGTGCCGAGGTAGAGGCCTTCCTTCCAGTCGGGCCGGCCCGAGGTCAGCTCGCCGCCCAGCGGAAAGTAGCCGCGCCAGGCGCGCCCGCCCAGGGCCATGCGCCAGCGCATCTTGGTTTCCTCGGGCAGCTCGAAGAAGCGGTGGCTGAGTTCTTCGAGCCGCTTCACCAGCGCCGGGTCGACGCCATGGCCGGTCACGTAGAAGAAACCGTGGGCGCGGCAGGCGGCGCCGATCTGCGCGGCGACGGCGTCGCGCCCGGCGGTGCCGGCAACGAGCGCGGAAACATCGATGAGAGGAAGGGCTGCGTCGGTCATGCGTCTCTCGCGAAGGGGGAGCGGATGTCGGCCAGGAACTGCTGGGCGCGCGGATGCTGCGGCCGGTTGAAGAAGTCGTCGGGTGTGGCGCGCTCCAGCACCTTGCCTTCGTCCATGAAGAGCACGCGGTCGGCCACCTCGCGCGCGAAGCCCATCTCGTGCGTCACGCAGACCATGGTCATCCCGTCGCGCGTGAGGTCGCGCATCACCAGCAGCACCTCGCCGACCATCTCGGGGTCGAGCGCGCTGGTGGGCTCGTCGAACAGCATCAGCGGGGGCTGCATCGCGAGCGCGCGGGCGATCGCCACGCGCTGCTGCTGGCCACCCGAGAGCTCGCCGGGCCAGGCGTTGGCCTTGTTCGACAGGCCGACGCGGCTCAGCAGCGCCATCGCGCGCTCGTCGGCCTGCTTGCGCGTGAGGCCGCGCAGCTGCATCGGCGCCATCGTGCAGTTCTGCAGCACCGTGAGGTGCGGGAACAGGTTGAACTGCTGGAACACGAAGCCGATGCGCGAGCGGAATTCGTTCACGTCCAGGCCCGGCGCATGGATGTCCTGCCCGTCCACCACGATGCGGCCCGACTGGATCGGCTCCAGCCGGTTGAAGGTGCGGATCAGCGTCGACTTGCCCGAGCCCGAAGGCCCGCACACCACGACCACCTCGCCCTTGTGGATGGTTTCGGTCACGTCGACCAGCGCGTGGTAGCTGCCGTACCACTTGTTGACTTTTTCGAGTTCGATCATGCGGACACCTTGGTGGCGGCGGTGGAGATGCCGCGGCGCGCGAGCCGGCGTTCGAGCCAGTAGGCGAAGCGCGAGAGGCCGAAGCAGAGAATGAAGTACGTCCCGCCCAGGATCAGGTAGATCTGCGCGGGCTTGGTGAACACCTGCGTGTTGATTTGCGTCGCGATGAACGACACCTCGGCCAGCCCGATGATGTAGCCCAGCGAGGTTTCCTTGATGGTCGAGACGAACTGGTTCACCAGCGAGGGCAGCATGCTGCGCAGCGCCTGCGGCAGCACCACGAGGCGCATCGCGCTGCCATAACTCAGGCCCAGCGCACGGGCGGTTTCCATCTGCCCGCGCGGCAGGCCCTGGATGCCGGCGCGCACGATCTCGGCGAGGTAGGCGGCGTCGAACACCACCAGCGCGATCAGCATGGTGGTGAACTGGTCGGTCTTCACGCCGGTGACGCTGGGCAGGAAGAAGTAGGCCCAGAAGATCACCATCAGCAGGGGCAGCCCGCGCACCACGAACACGAAGCCCGTGACCGGCCAGCGCAGCCAGCGCCACGGGCTCACCCGCGCCAGCCCCAGCACGATGCCCAGCGGCAGTGCCAGCACCAGGCCGCAGGAGGCCAGCAGCAGCGTGAGCACCAGCCCGCCGAGCGGGCCGTTCGGGTACTGACCGATGAGAAAGTAGACCCAGTAGTCGTTGATGATCTGAAGCATCGCGCCGTCGCTTTCCTCAGATCGTCCGCACCGGGTAACGGTGGTGGTACCAGGTGGCAAGTCCGGTGATGGCCAGCGACACAGTCAGGTAGGCCGCGCTCGCGAACGCGAAGGACTCGAAGCTGCGGAAGGTCGCGCTCTCGACCTGGCCGGCCTGGTACATCAGCTCGGCCACGCCGATCACGGTGGCGATGGAGGTGTTCTTCCACAGGCTCAGCGTCTGCGAGATGAGCGGCGGAATGGTCACGCGCAGCGCCTGCGGCAGCACCACGCGGCGCATGGTGGCGAGGTAGCTGAAGCCCATCGCGCGGCCGGCCTCGAACTGCACTGTGGGAATGGCGCGGATGCCGCTTCGGATGTCCTCCGCCATGAAGGCCGCGGTGTACAGCGCGAGCGCGATGATCGCGCTGTAGGCTTCGATGTGCCCCGCGTAGAGCCATTGCTTGATGTCTTCCGGCAGCAGTTCGGGCGCGCCGAAATACCAGAAGAGCATGTGCGCCAGCAGCGGAATGTTGCGGATCGACTCCACGTACGCGAAGCCGAGCCAGCGCAGCGGCGCGAAGGGCGACAGCCGCAGCAGCGCCACCACCAGCGCGATGGGCAGCGCCAGCGCCAGCGAGGCCGCGAGCAGCTGCAGCGACAGCAGCAGGCCCGCGACAAGCATGTCGTGGTACTTGCCGGTCAGCAGCAAGGAATAGTCGAACAGGGGCATGGGGGGCGACAGTATCACCGCCGCGAGGAAAGAAAGAGTCGGAGCCCGTCGTCCGGCCTCATCCTGTCGTCTCTCCGGCCTTCCCCGAGGGCGAAGGCCGGGAATTCAGGCTCAGTCGATCTTGTCGCTCTCGAGCTTGAAGTCGCGCGACTGGAAGCCCGAAGCCGTGTTCGGGCCGTACCACTTGATGAAGATCTTCTCGGCGTCGCCCGACTTCTCGAGTTCGCGCAGCGTGTCGTCCACCACTGCCTTCAGGCCGCTCTCGCCCTTCTTGATGCCGATGGCCAGCGCCTCGGTGCTCAGGTTCTGCTTGAGCACCACGTACTGCGCCTTCTGAGGACCAAGCTTGGCGTAGCTGCGCAGCAGCGCGGCCTCGTCGTCGACGTAGCCCACGCCCTTGCCCTGCTGCAGGGCCTGGAAGGCCTGCTGGCTGGTGTCGAAGGTCACGACCTCCACGTTGGGCACGGCCTTGCGGATGTTGGGCTCCTGCGTGCCGCCACGGATGGTCAGCACCTTCTTGCCGGCGAGCTGCGGCACCTCGGTGATGCCGCTGTCCTTCTTCACGATGGCCTTCTGGCCGGTGACGAAGGTGGTGAGCGAGAAGTCGATCTGCGCCTCGCGCTCCTTGTTGTGCGTGAGGCCGGCAGCCACCAGGTCGACGTGCCCCTGCTGCAGCTCCGGAATGCGCGCGGCTACCGCGATCTGCTTGAGCACCGGCTTCACGCCGATCTTCTTCGCGATGGCGTTCACCAGGTCCACCTCGTAGCCGACGATCTGGCGCGTCTTGGGGTCGACGAAGGTCGCGGGCTCGTCCGTGCCGAGCACGCCGACGACCAGCTCGCCCTTCTTCTTGATGTCGGCCAGCTGGTCGGCATGGGCGACGGTGCCGAGCAGGAAGGTCGAAGCGGCGAGGGCCGCGGCTGCAATCAGTTTCATGCGCATGTTCTTCTCCTTGGGGAAATCAGGGCGAGACCATATCAATAAAACTTCGGATCATTAAATAGTCAATCCATATATCGACATGTGTGCGTGTCTATGTACGGGCTGCGCCCGATTCGGGTGGTTCCCATGGCATTGGTTGATTCGTGCCGCTGCTTCCGCAATATGTCCATGGCTTCTTGCTGGCTTCCCCTCGATAGGCTCCAACGTAATGCGTGTTGAACAGGTGCCATCCCTGTCGCTCGAGGCTGGGGTCTGCCTCGAAGATGCACAGCAGCGTTTCGAGCGATTGCCGCCACTCGGGGCCGGTGCCGATCATCGAGCCGACCGACGCGGTGTCGAGGTGTACGTATTCGAACGATGCCTGCTCCAACATCAAGCCGAACTGAATCAGCCAGACCGGGTCCATGTCTTGGAAACGTGATGACAGCAGGGCGCGCCTCGCAGCGAGCGTGGCAATGGCTCTGGTTCTTTGCGCCACCATATAGGGCCATGGACCGTACAGGTCATCAGGATCGTCCGGAGCCGGGACATCGAAGATGTCTCCCGTATGGAACAAGGCCAACCAGAGGATCGGGACGTGGTGCCTGGCAAGCAGGTAAGGAGATGCTTCCGAAAGCTCCCCGCGCCCCGGCGGGGTCTTGACGTCTGAAAAGTACATCTCCGAATAACTTCCCATACCCTCACCTCCACTTGCGGACAGACCCAGAAAATAACTTGGTTCGCCGCTTCGGCGGCTGCGCCGGTGCATTCTGCCTTTGTGGCTGCTGAAGGCGCCGGTCACGGGCTGGGTTAAATTCGCGGCGCAAAAACGCGCTTCGGGCGCTTTTCTTTCGCCTCCCTCCGCATCTCTTCGAGCGAGATCCTCATGATCATCAAACCCCGCGTGCGCGGCTTCATCTGCGTCACCACCCATCCCGCCGGCTGCGAAGCCAACGTCCGCCAGCAGATCGAATACGTCAAGGCCAGGCCCGCCATCGAGGGCGGCCCGAAGAAGGTGCTGGTGATCGGCGCATCGACCGGCTACGGCCTCGCCGCGCGCATCACCGCCGCCTTCGGCTGCGGCGCCGGCACGCTGGGCGTCTTCTTCGAACGCCCGGGCAGCGAGACCAAGCCCGGCTCGCCCGGCTGGTACAACACCGCCGCCTTCGAGCGCGCCGCGCACGCCGAGGGCCTCTATGCCAAGAGCATCAACGGCGACGGTTTTTCCGACGCGATGAAGCAGCAGGTCATCGATACCATCCGCGCCGACCTGGGGCAGGTCGACCTCGTCGTCTACAGCCTGGCCGCACCGCGGCGCACGCATCCGAAGACCGGCCGGGTCTTCAACTCGGTGCTCAAGCCCGTGGGCAAGGCGGTGAACCTGCGCGGCCTCGACACCGACAACGAGACCGTGAAGGAATCGGTGCTCGAGCCCGCCACGCAGGAGGAAATCGACAACACCGTGGCCGTGATGGGCGGCGAGGACTGGCAGATGTGGATCGACGCGCTGCAGCAGGCCGGCGTGCTGGCCGATGGCGCCAAGACCACGGCCTTCACCTACCTGGGCGAGAAGATCACGCACGACATCTACTGGAACGGCTCCATCGGCGAAGCCAAGAAGGACCTCGACCAGAAGGTGCTGGGCATCCGCGCGCAGCTCGCGGCCAAGGGCGGCGACGCGCGCGTGTCGGTGCTGAAGGCGGTGGTCACGCAGGCCAGCTCGGCCATTCCGATGATGCCGCTGTATCTGTCGCTGCTGTTCAAGGTGATGAAGGAGCAGGGCGTGCACGAGGGCTGCATCGAGCAGGTGCAAGGGCTCTACGCCGAGAGCCTCTACGGCAGCGCGCCGCACATCGATGCCGAAGGCCGCCTGCGCGCCGACTACAAGGAACTGGCGCCGCAGGTGCAGTCGCGCGTGCTCGAGCTGTGGCCGCAGGTGACCAAGGAGAACCTCTACGAGCTGACCGATTTCGCGGGCTACAAGACCGAGTTTTTGCGGCTCTTCGGCTTCGCGGTGGAGGGCGTGGACTACGAGGCCGACGTGAACCCCAATGTGGGCATTCCGGGCATCGTGCAGCTCTAGCAGGCCCCTCAAGGGATACTCCCGCCCATGCAGATACAAGAAAAGCCGCCCGCCGGCACGCCCTTCGACTGGATCGGCGGCGAACCGAAAGTGGAGGCGCTGGTCGAGCGCTTCTACGACCTGATGGACCTCGAACCCGCCTACGCGCAGCTACGCGCCGTGCACGGCACCAGCCTCGACAACGCGCGCCAGCGCCTGTTCTGGTTCCTCTGCGGCTGGCTGGGCGGGCCTTCGTACTACACCGACCGCTTCGGCCACCCGATGCTGCGCGCGCGCCACCTGCCGCAAAGCATCGGCGGCCACACCATCGGCATCAAGGAACGCGACCAGTGGCTGGCGTGCATGGACCAGGCGATGGGCGAGACGGGCGTGCCCGAGGACTTGCGCGCGCGCCTTCGCGACTCCTTCTTCAAGACCGCTGACTGGATGCGCAATAGAGGCGAATGATCGCCGGCCAGACACACGAGCAACGATTTCCGAAAGACGCTTCTTCCATCATGAATTCCATCGTCATCATCGGCGGCGGCCACGCCGCGGCCCAGCTCTGTGCGGGGCTTGCGGAAGCCGGGCAGGGCGCGCGCGTGCACCTGGTCTGCGAGGAGGCCTGCGAGCCCTATCACCGCCCGCCGCTGTCCAAGGCCTTCCTGAAGAGCGCGGAAGAAACCACGCAGCCGCACAAGGCTGCCGACTGGTATCGCGAAGCCGGCATCACGCTGCACCTGGGCGATGCGGCCGTGGCCATCGACCGCGAGGCGCACACCGTCACGCTGCGTTCGGGCGCGGTGCTGCCGTGGCAGCAGCTGGTGCTGGCCACCGGCACGCGCGCTCGCCAGATGCCCGACCTGAAGCCGGGCCTGGAGAACGTCGCCAGCCTGCGCGCGGCCGACGAGGCGCATCGCCTGCGCACGCGGCTCGCGGCGGCGGAGAAGGTGACGGTGCTCGGCGGCGGCTTCATCGGGCTCGAAGTGGCAGCCACTGCCAAGGCGCTGGGCAAGACGGTGCAGGTCATCGAGAGCGCGCCGCGCCTGCTGGGCCGCGCCGTGTCGCCCGAACTCTCGGCGCACGTGCTGGCCACGCATCGCGCGGCGGGCATCGACATCGTGCTCGGCGCGCAGACCGGCGCCTTCGAGATCGAGGGCGACCGGCTGGTTTCGCTGCAGGTCAATGGCGTGAAGCAGCCTGTCGACCTGCTGCTGCTGGGCATCGGCGCGGTGCCGGAGACCGCGCTCGCGCAGGCAGCCGGCATCGAGTGCGCGGACGGCATCGTGGTCGACGGCCACATGCAGACCAGCGCGGCCGACGTGCTCGCGGTGGGCGACTGCACGCGCTTCCCCGATCGCCGCGCGGGCCGCGCGCTGCGGCTCGAATCGGTGCAGAACGCCAACGACCAGGCGCGCACGGCCGTTGCCACGCTCACCGGCGAGGCACGCGCGCACGACGCGGTCGCGTGGTTCTGGTCCGACCAGGGCGGCATGCGCCTGCAGATGGTGGGCCTGATGCCCGCCGAAGGAACGCCCGGCCTGAGCAGCGTGCGCCGCGCGGGCCCGAAGCCCGATGCGTTCTCGCTGTTCCACTACGTCGACGGCCAGCTCGTGTGCGTGGAGTCGGTGAACGCGCCGGTCGATCACATGATGAGCCGCAAGCTGCTCGAAGCGGGCCGCAATCCCGATGCGGCGTCGGTGGCGGATGCCTCGGTGCCGCTGAAGAACCTGCTGGCCTGAGCTGAATAGGCTGCTCAGCGCCGCGCGGGCGCCAGCAGCACCACCAGCGCGCCGGCCCCGCCTTCGGCCGGCTTGGCCTGCACGAAGGCGATCACCTCGTTCTTCTGGATCAGCCAGCGCTGCGTCTTGGTCTTGAGCACCGGCTGCTTGCCCGGCGAGCCCAGGCCCTTGCCGTGCACCACGCGCACGCAGCGCAGACCCTGTTTGTAGGCGTTGCGGATGAAGCCGCCCAGGGTCTCGCGCGCCTCGTCGCTGCGCAGCCCGTGCAGGTCGACCTGCGCCTGGATGGCCCAGTCGCCCTTGCGCAGCCGCGCGGTGACGTCGGTGCCGATGCCGGGGCGGCGGAAGCTCATGGCGTCGTCCACGTCGAGCAGCGTGGTCACGTCGAACTCGTCCGAGAGCGATTCGCGCAGCACGCGCTGCTCGTCGAGCTGGTGCTGCACCGGGATGGGCGCGGGCGGCTCCGGCGCGAGCGGCACCACGGCCTTGCGGCGCAGCGGCTCGGTGGCGCCGATGGCGCGGGTGAACAGGTCTTTCTCGGCCGCGCGCTTGCGCTCGGCCTGCGCCTTGGCCGCGGCCTCGGCGGCTTCGCGCTCGCGGGTTTCGGCGAGCACGCGCTGCACCTGCCTGAGGTCGGCGAGGTTCTTGATCGAGGGCGCGCGCGCGGGCATCAGAGCAGTCCTTTCTCGGCCATGGAGAAACTCTGCCCGGGGCTCACGATGATGTGGTCGAGCACCCGCACGTCCACCAGCGCCAGCGCGGCGCGCAGCGTCTGCGTGAGCGATTCGTCGGCGCGCGAGGGCTCGATGCTGCCGCTCGGGTGGTTGTGCGCCAGCACCACTGCAGCGGCGTGATGGTGGATGGCGCGCGTGACCACTTCGCGCGGGTAGACGCTGGTCTGCGTGAGCGTGCCGCGGAACATTTCCTCCAGCGCGAGCATGCGGTGCTGCACGTCGAGGAACACCACCGCGAACACTTCGTAGGGGCGCGGGCCGATGTGCAGCTGCAGATACTGCTTGACCGCGTCGGGCGAGTCGAACACTGCGCGCTCGCGCAGCTTCTCGCCCATGGCGCGGCGCGCCAGCTCGAGCACCGCGATCAGCTCGGAGCGCTTGGCGCTGCCGCCCAGTCCCTTGACCGATTTGAGGTCGTCGGCGCCGGTGTGCAGCAGTCCCGAGAGCCCGCCGAAGCGCTCGAGCAGCTGCTGCGCGAGCTGCAGCACGTTCTTGCCCGCCACGCCGGTGCGCAGCAGCAGGGCCAGCAGTTCGGCGTCGGCCAGCGCGGCCGCGCCGCGCGCGATGAGCTTTTCGCGCGGACGGGCATCGAGAGGGAGATCCTTGAAAGACATGAAACCCCGGGTGAAACCTTGGCGGAGCCGGGTGGAAGCCCCGGTCCTTAAAATGAGGCCAGTTTATCGGGACACCTCCCTGTCTCCGCACACCTCCGCTGCACCATGTCCCAAGTCGTGAATTCCGGCTCCTTTCTCACCCTGCACTACCGGCTGGCCGGTCCTGCGGGCGACATCATCAACACCTTCGCCGACAAGCCCGCCACGCTTTCGCTGGGCACCGGCGAGCTTTCTCCCGCCATGGAGCAGCGCCTGATGGGCCTGGAAGAGGGCACGCACGCCACCTTCGAGCTGCCCGCGGGCGAGGCCTTCGGCGAGCGCAATCCCGACATGCAGCAGTGGGTGGCCAGGAAGCTGCTCGCACAGATGGGCGACCCCGACGAGCAGTACGCCGTCGGCGACGTGGTGCAGTTCCCAACGCCCGACGGCACGGGCAGCTACGCGGGCGCGGTCATCGAATCGAACGACACCGCGGTGCGCTTCGACTTCAACCATCCGCTCGCGGGCCAGCCCGTGACCTTCGAAGTGAAGCTCATCGGCGTGCTATGAACCCCGGAATCTCCGAAGTCATCCTGGCCGAGCCGCGCGGCTTCTGCGCGGGCGTGGACCGTGCCATCGAGATCGTCGAGCGCGCCATCGCGAAGTTCGGCGCGCCGATCTACGTGCGCCACGAGATCGTGCACAACACCTACGTGGTGAACGAGCTCAAGGCCAAGGGCGCGATCTTCATCGAGGAGCTCTCCGACGTGCCGCCCGGCGCCACGCTGGTATTCAGCGCGCACGGCGTGAGCAAGGCGGTGGAGCAGGAGGCGCGCGACCGCGGCTTCTCGATCTTCGACGCCACCTGCCCACTGGTCACCAAGGTGCACGTCGAGGTCGCCAAGCTCGCGAAGGAAGGCTACGAGTTCATCATGATCGGCCACAAGGGGCACCCCGAGGTCGAGGGCACGATGGGCCAGCTCTCCAGCGGCATCCACCTGGTTGAAGACGTGGAAGACGTCGCCAGGGTCGCCCCGTCGCAGACCGACAGGCTCGCCGTGGTCACGCAGACCACGCTGAGCGTGGACGACGCCGCCGACATCGCCGCCGCCGTGCGCGAGCGCTTTCCCAAGGTGCGCGAGCCCAAGCAGCAGGACATCTGCTACGCCACGCAGAACCGGCAGGACGCGGTGAAGATCATGAGCCCGCAGGTCGACCTCGTGATCGTGGTCGGCAGCCCCACCAGTTCCAACAGCAACCGGCTGCGCGAACTGGCGCAGCGCCTGGGCACCCAGAGCTACATGGTCGATTCGGCCGCCGAGCTCAAGCCCGAGTGGTTCGAGGGCAAGGCGCGCATCGGCATCACGGCCGGCGCCTCGGCGCCCGAAGTGCTGGTGCGCGAGGTGATCGACCGCGTGCGGGCCCTCGGCGCGGTGTCGGTGCGCAAGATGGACGGCATCGAGGAAACCATCAAGTTTCCGCTGCCCAAGGGCCTCAAGCTCGACGACATTCCGCCTCCTGGACACATCTCTTGAACACTACCCACACCGCCGGCTGGCGCTCCGAAATCGATAGCGCATCGCAACGGCTGGGCGAGCGTGCCGGCCACTTCCTGCGCCAGACCCCGCTGTGGAAGCTGCCAGCCGAGGTCTTCGGCATCGGTGCGCCGGGCGCGGAGATCTGGCTCAAGCTGGAGCACATGCAGGTCAGCGGCAGCTTCAAGGCGCGCGGCATGATGAACCGGCTGCTGGCCAATGAGATTCCGCCAGGTGGCGTGATCGTGGCCTCGGGCGGCAATGCGGGCATCGCCACGGCTGCGGCGGCGCGCGCGCTGGGCGTGCCCTGCCAGGTGTTCCTGCCGGGCGTGTCGCCCGAAGCCAAGCGCGCGCGGCTGCGTGCGCTGGGCGCCGAGGTCGTGGTGGTCGGCGAGCTGTACCCCGACGCGCTGGCCGCCTGCCAGACACGCCAGAAGGAATCGGGCGCCTTGCTCACCCACGCCTACGACCAGCCCGAAGTGGTGGCCGGCGCCGGCACGCTGGGCCGCGAGATCGAGCAGCAGGGCGGCCTGCCCGATGCGGTGCTCGTGAGCGTGGGCGGCGGCGGCCTGATCGGCGGCCTGGCCGGCTGGTTCGAAAAGCGCTCCCGCGTGGTCGCGCTGGAGCCCGAGAGGGCGCCTACGCTGTTCCGTGCCCGCGAGGCCGGCGAGCCGGTCGACGTGGAGGTGGGCGGCATCGCGGCCGATTCGCTGGGCGCGCGCCGCATCGGCGCCATCGCCTGGGAAATCACGCAGCAGCAGGTGCAGGACGCGCTGCTGCTGTCAGACGAGTCCATCCGCGCGGCCCAGCAGTGGCTGTGGAAGGAACTGAAGCTGGCCGTGGAACCCGCCGCCGCGCTGCCGCTGGCGGCGCTGCAGACCGGTGCCTACAAGCCGCGCGCGGGCGAGAAGGTCTGCCTGATCGTCTGCGGGGCGAATGTCGATCCCGCCACGGTCGCCTGAGGGCTTCCGGCTTCTCGCGGTTCACCCTCCAGGCCACGCCGACCCTGTCGGCGGGCATCGTCAGCCTGTCGCCTTCGGCCCTCGTACGCCCACCTAAAATCCCCCCATGCTCGACATCACCCTGCTCCGCAAAGACCTGGCCTCCGCAGTGGCCGGCCTCGAAAAACGCAAGAAGAACCAGCCGTACCTCGACGTTTCGGCATTCACCGCGCTCGAAGCCGAACGCAAGACGCTGCAGACCCGCACCGAGGAAATCCAGGCCCGCCGCAACGCGCTGAACAAGCAGATCGGCCCGCTCAAGGCCAAGGGCGAATCGACCGACGCGCTGATGGCCGAAGTGAATGCGTTGAAGGCCGAGCAGGAATCGCAATCCAAGCGCCTCGACGAGATCCAGCCCGAGCTGCACGCGCTGCTGCTGGCCGTGCCCAACCTGCCGCACGCCAGCGTGCCGGTGGGCGAGGACGAGACCGGCAACGTCGAGATGCGCCGCTGGGCTCCGAAGGGCGGTGCGGGCGCCAACGCCACGCCGCTGGGCTTCGCGCCCAAGGACCACGTCGACCTCGGCGCGCCGCTGGGCCTCGACTTCGAGACGGGCGCCAAGCTCGCTGGCTCGCGCTTCACCGTCATGAAGGGCCCGATCGCCCGCCTGCATCGCGCGCTCGCGCAGTTCATGCTCGACATCCAGACCGAGAAGCACGGCTACAGCGAGTGCTACGTGCCCTACATCGTCAACGCCGCCACCCTGAGCGGCACCGGCCAGCTGCCCAAGTTCGAGGGTGACCTGTTCGCCGCGAAGAAGGGCGGCCAGGACGGCGAGCCCGCGCCCGACCACTCGGCGCTGTACCTCATCCCGACCAGCGAGGTGCCGCTGACCAATTTCGTGCGCGACGAGGTGGTGCCCGAGTCGCAGTTGCCGATCAAGCTCACCGCCCATACTCCGTGCTTCCGCTCCGAAGCGGGCAGCGCTGGCCGCGACACGCGCGGCATGATCCGCCAGCACCAGTTCGACAAGGTCGAGATGGTGCAGATCGTGCACCCTGAGAAGAGCTACGACGCGCTCGAGCAGATGACCGGCCACGCCGAAGCCGTGCTGCAGGCCCTGGAGTTGCCGTATCGCGTCGTGCTGCTGTGCACCGGCGACATGGGCTTCGGCTCCACCAAGACCTATGACCTCGAAGTCTGGCTGCCCGCGCAGGACACCTACCGCGAGATCAGCTCGGTCTCGAACTGCGAAGCCTTCCAGGCGCGCCGCCTGCAGGCCCGCTTCAAGAACGCGCAGGGCAAGAACGAACTCGTGCACACCCTCAACGGCTCGGGCCTGGCAGTGGGCCGCACGCTCGTGGCCGTGCTCGAGAACCACCAGAACGAAGACGGCTCGATCAACGTGCCCACGGCGCTGCGTCCGTACCTCGGCGGGCTCGAAGTTTTGAAGGCTTGATGGCGAGGGCTTCAAAAGCCCCGTTTTTGTCTGCTAGAATCGCAGGCTCGACAGCACCGGAGAGGTGGCAGAGTGGTCGAATGTACCTGACTCGAAATCAGGCGTACTAGCGATAGTACCGAGGGTTCGAATCCCTCCCTCTCCTCCAGTACATATAGGCTTGATGCTATGAAATAGGTAGCGTCAAGCCACCCGCCGCAGCTTCGTGGTGGGGGAAATCTGACCTACCTTGAAGATCGCCTCGGCTTGCCGATCGGTTGATAGGTGCGCGTATCGCGCCGTGCTGCGCGGATCCTTGTGCCCCAGTACCGCGCCCACCGTGTAGAGGTCGACGCCCGCATTCACCATCTCCGAGGCCGTGCTGTGCCTGATGTCGTGGAAGTGCAGCCATGGCATGCCCACGACCACGCATGCGGCCTTCACATTCTTCTGCACCGTGATCTTGGCAACCTTCCTCAGTCTGCGCGCGCACACCGCGACGCGCGGGTGAATCGGCACGATCCTGGGATCTCCGTTCTTCGTCTTGCCGAGGTGCCAGCGGTCGCCCTGGGGGATGGCCCGCAGGATCTCAGCCAGGCGCATGCCGCTGTAGAACCCGATGCGCAGCGCCATGCGAGCGTTGGCGTTCTTAGTGGCCCGAGCGATGCGCAGCATCTCGGCGCGGTCGATGTAGAACTGGCGCTCGTTCTTCACTTCGGGCACCGTGACCTTGGCGGCCGGGTCGGTCTCGCCGAACCCGTGATGCTTCCACGCCCAGCGGCACGCGGCCGTGAGGTATCGGATGCGTAGCCGTACCGTGGCGTCGGAGAGGGGCCGCGGCTTGTCGCCCTCCTTCTTCGGCACGGACATCGACTTGAGACGCAGCGCCTTGCACACGTCGGGCAGCGCACTCATCGGGCGGCCGGCGTAAAAGTGCGCGATCAGGGCGAGCTCGCGTGCGACATTCATGCCGGTGGTGAGCTTCGGGATGCGCTCCTTCAGGTAGTAGGTGACAGCCTCTTCGATGAGGTGATGTCCACCACCGACGCCGTTTGCTTGCGCGTAGAGCTTCGCGCTGGTCTTGCGGTCGTACTCGTCAGCTTGGGCTTGAGTCCAAGTGCGCGGAAGGCGCTTTCGAGCGCGGACCCTGGATCCGTCGATCCAGCGGTCAAACTCAAAGACGAACTGACCGCGCGCTTTATCCCTTGTGATCGGCATGATGTCTTGTATTCCGTGATGTCTTGGGGTTCGAAGCGCAGGGAGCGGCCGAACCGATAGCCAGGCAGGGTGCCAGAGGCGGCCAGATCATAGACCTGGCGTGCGGAGACTCCGAGTTGTGCCGCTACTTCAGTGGCTGTGAGCATGGCTTCTACTTCAGTGAGTTGAGCCAATCTTCGATGTCCCCAGCGCGCCACCGGACGCAGCGCGAGGACAAACGGATCGGCCGCGGGAAGGTTCCAGCGTCCATGCGCAAATAGATTGCCGATCGCTTTAGACCCACAAGTGCTGAAACGGTCTCGAAGCGAAGCAGTGCCGCAGGATTGTTTGCGGCTTCGAGGGGCTGTTTTTTCTTTGTCGTCATCTTCAATGCTCCATTGTTTACAGCGTCTTCGCTCATAGCTTCTCCCCCCGAACAGCAGCGGCACCAAGCCACTCCAGCAACTTGAGATAGTCCGCGGTGCTTACGAGCGGGCCTGTGTGCTTGCCCTGCAGCATCCAGTTGACTGAGTTCTGCAGTCGATTCGCAATGCCGTCGCGGTCCTCCAACTCCTTCGCCGCCCGCTCAGTAGCGGCGTCCCATGCTTCCCGAGCGATGTCGGATAAGCGCAGTACCGTCTCAGGCGATGAGGACGCTGGGCCGTATTTGGGGATCACGTCGCACAGAGGGTGGCCGCGTTCCTTTGCCCAATGCTCGAAAGATACAGCGCCATGCGTTGCCACGGAAGCACGTCCTGCCTCGAACATCTTGCGCATCTGTTCGGCGGTAAAGAAGTCGCCCCTGACGAACAGGCGTCGGTCAGTTGGCGTGATCTCTCCGAATGCGTCGATGCGGATGTCCGGCTCCGGCATCATCTCCTCAAACGCTCGCTGTGCATCTGGGTGGGCGGTCATTGCAGCTTCTCCTTCTTGAAGGTGCCGAAGTTCTGCTGAGCGATGAATGCGGCAGTGCCGTAGAGCCGGTCGAACGCCTCGTCTTGGCCCACTGTTGCGACCATCATCACGCCGGCCACGCTGCAGGCCTTCATGAGAACGTTGGCTATGTCCTGCTCGCTTTGGCAATGGCAGTCATTCACGAACTGCTGCAACACCTTGCGCGCGAGAGTTTCGGCCTCTGCCTGAGAGATCATCTTCTTGTCGGTGGTCATCAGTAGGCCTTCGGTTGAATCGGGCAGCGGCTTTGCGAGCATGCATAGCCCTCGATGTGATAGACATCACGCCCACACAAGCCGCATACCGCGATGATCGGATTTGCCTCTGGCGTCCAGTTAGGAGGCGCTCTCCTCGGGGCAACGAATGGCACGCCCAGACGGCGGGCGCGTTGCTCAGGCGTTTCACTGCTCACTTCTCTCTCCTCTGTGCATCGATGGCTGCGGCAGCGACAGGCGGGCTCTGGATGTTGACCCATCGGTCGATGGCTTCGCTGGCGTATTGGGCAATTGGCTTACCGCGCTCATACAACGAGACGGCGGCAGGGTAGACGCCGATCTCCTTGGCGACTTGGGCTTGCGTCATGCCGAATGCGGTGCGCAGCGTCTTGAGGTTCACCTCACCCGCGTGCTCGGTCTGCATATGCCGCAGGAGGTTCTGGAATGTGCGATTGCAGCATGGGCACACGCCGTTCATGACGCGGGTGCGCATCTTGGTGTGTGCCCTGGCGATCTGGTCGCGCTCCTGCACGAGCTTCTGCATGCGCGCCGCTTCGGCTTCGCGCAACTCGCGCTGGCGATTGAGTTCTTGGCGCAGCCGCGTTTCTTCGTCGTTGCCTGCCCTGAAGGACTGCGGATGTCCTGAGGGGCAATAGAACGTCTTGCAATCATTGCGGCGGTCCTTCTCGAAGCGCGCGGTCACCGCAAAGGCCATGTGGCATGTGCAGCACTGCATCGTGCTGAACTCGATGGAATCGACGTAGACGCTCACCTTGCACCATCCTTTCCATCTGCAGCTAGGGCGGCGTCGATGCCGGCAGAGAAGTCGAGGTCAACCCCAGAGAGATCGCAGAGCAATTCGACGATGCGCTCGGCGTTCTCGCTGCTGAGCGTTGAAGTGCCGTCGCCCCGCGTGGAGATGTAGAGGGCTGCTGTGAACAGGTCGATGCACTGCTCTTCGGTGAATTCCCTCTGCCGCGCATCCTCGCGCAGTCTCTCTACCTCTGCCCGCATTTCGGCGAGCTGGGATTCGGCGTCGGAGAGGCGCACCATAGGCATGCTGATGCAGTCAGCGTCACTACCATCGGGATCGCTTGGATAGACCGGGTCTTGGCAAACGCAGTCGTCGCCGTCCCAGACTGGCATCTCATCTTTCGTCGCGCGCAGGTACGCGATCACAGGCATCTCAGCCTTCTCTGCTGCCTGCGCAAGGGTGGGGGTGTCAGACATTGGATTCCTCTCCTGCACCCATGAAAGGCACATTCGGAAACGCCTGGCGGAGTGCCTTGCGCCACCAAAATCGGCCGCGTTCTCCTGGAGGTTGCTCGCCGAACCCGAAGCCGCCCAGTTCGCCAGTGCCGACGAGAAACTGCAGAATTTCGATCTGGGCTGCCGTTAGCGGTGCGCATGCCTCTTTTGGCGCCGCTGCAAGCATGTCGGTGAAAACGAGCGCGATCACGTCATCCCATGGGGCCATATAGCGCTTCTCATCGAACATGCGCTTCATGCCGGCCGAGATCATCTCCTTCGTCGGCCATTCGTTCGGATTGGTCTTGTCGATCACTTGGCCTCCCCCGTCTTCGGCTGAGCGCTCGCGAGAGCGGCGAGGTCCTCGTCCTTCTTCGCCATCGCATACACCTTGTCGAGCGTGCTGGCGCTGAAGTTCACCGGGCCGACCGGCGGGAAGATGAGCCAGCGGCCGGGCGCCCACAGCCGTGCATAGCGACGCAGCGCGACGCCAGCATTCATGCGGTCCTGCTGCTCTGGCGTCATCTTGTGGTGATCCATGCCAGCCCAGCGCCACAGCTCCTCGTGGTCGATGCGGTCGGCCAGCTCCATCAGCTTCTGCTGCTTCTCGCTCGGAGACTCCCCCTGCTGCACTGCTGCCGAGGGAGCTGCTGCGATGACGAAGCGATTCGCCCAGAAAGCGCCATCGCGCCATAGTTGCCAGGGCGTCTGGTTCTTTGCCCCGTACACATTCCAGTCGTACTCCCGGAACCCCTCGCGCATCTGCTCTTCGTTCGGGAGCAACGCTGCCGCCTCTTGTGCCGATGCCGGGGCGGCGAGAGCCGATTCGATCTTCGAAATGGCGCGCAATGCATCACTGCGTGCGAACGATGCCGGGTAGCCGCGAAGGACCGAGCGGACCAGAGCCAGTTCATCAGATGCTCCCCCTTGGGAGCGGGTGTTGGTGGGGGTGGTGGTCATGGTTGGTCCTTGGAGATTTGCTCGACCTCTTTCAGGCACTTATCACATGGCGTGCAGCCAGGGCTTTCGAACACGGTGTAGACGAGCCAGCCCGTGCGGTCGATCATCTTCCGTGTGCCTTTGCTGCTACCGGGCTCCGCGCCGCAGAGCGCTTTGGCTTCGCCATTTCGCTTCAGGTGGCTGCGGTAAGGGTTGCCTTTGATCCGCGCGCCAAAGAGGCCTAGCGACTTGAGATGGGCCACGTCACCATCACTGAGCGACGGCTCCCAGGTGTTGCGATAGGTGTACATCTCAGCCATTGCCACCCTCCCCACCCGCCTGTACTGCTTGCGGAGCGACAGCGAGCATTGCATCCCACTCGCCCTTGATCACAGGGGTGCGCGCCTCGGTCTCATCCTTCCCGGCACGGATCTGTTGGAGCGCCTCCTTCAAGCGCTCTCGCTTCACCTGCATGGCGGCTTCGATCATTGCCGGCGTCAGCTCCTTCGGAACCCACTGCCATGCGGATTCGGCGGGGAGCCTGGACGCAGCCTGCTTGAAGATGACGAGGCAGTCACCCCAGCCGCGCGTGTAGTCGCTGACCGCGCCGGACTTCTCGTCGCCGTAGCTCATGGCAGAGTGCGAGGCTTCGGCGCGGCGGACACTCTCTCGAATGATGCTGACCCACTGCCACCCGCTTTCGGCTGGGGCGCTGGAGGGCGAGGAGGCGAGGAGCTCATCGATCTTCGCGAGCAGGGCGTTCGCTCCATTGGGGTCTTGTTTGACGCCACCAGAGTCCGTCCAACGCGTGTTCTTGAGCGTGTACTCGTGGACGAAGAAGCGTGCGTGATTCAGCAATGCCATCACCGGCTGCGCTACCTCTGCGGCTGGAGTGCCAGGAGGGAAGCGGTGCAGCTTCAGAACCTCGTTGGCGATGATGTTGAGCGTGGCTGCGAATGATCCGCCCGGGCGTTGCGCAGCGAATTGCCTGAGCGTCAGATTGATATTTGCCCGCACATCGCCACCGTAGGTTTTCGTGGCAAGGTCGAAGTAGCGGCGCTCCTGCTCGTCTTCCGGAATAGGTAAATATCCAGCCGGCGGGCCTTCGCACTGCTGTGCCGCTACCTCTGCGGCTGGGGCGCTGGGAACGGAGGGGGCGGTGTAGAGCGCGAGGCTGAATACATCGTCTCGATGGCTTTGCACCCGGGCCGACCATTCTTGCTCGGCACCCTCGTCATTCGGCAGCAGGATCACAGGATTCGCATAGGCCACCGCCACCGCTCCAGGATCTGCGGGCGTGGCATCGGGCACGGCCTCTTCATCGGTCACACCAAGGTAGGTGCAACCTTCTTCCGGTAGGTCGGTGTAGTGGGCATAGAGGCCCTTGCCGGAGTGGCCAGTCGTGACCTGCAGTGTGATCTCGGAGGGCTCGCCGCCGAACATCGCCAGCAGGTCGGTTGCCTGCTTGAAGTCGATGCGCACTGCTGCGCTCTTGTCGGTAGAGGTCATGCTTGGACTCCGGTGGCTTTGGCGATGACGGCGCGAGCTGCATCCCATTCCTTGCCGATGGGCATGATTCGCCCTCGGCTTTCGAGTGCCATCAAGCCTTCAAGCGCCTCCAGCAGTTCGGGCGCGGCGGCGATCAGTGGCCTATTGCAAGCAGCGACCGATTCCGCGATGAGATGGCCGCCGTAGTACTGCACGCAGTCGCAGCCATGGGGACCATGCTCGATTGCGGTGTCGCTCACGATTGCGCCGCAGGTCAGTGCGTCGCGCCACGGCCCAGGCGTGTGCTTTCCCGTCGCCTTCGCCTGGCTCGTATCAACCAGCATGCAGTCTTCTCCTGCGGGGATTTGGGGAGTGGGGGTCATGGGGGGGGGCTCCTCGCTCGCGTGACTGGCATCAGCCTTCGATCGGCTGCTGGTCGACCGTGGGCAGCGCGAGCAGCAGCTGCACGTCGCGCGACTTGAACGTGGCCAGCTTGCCGAACTCAGCCTCGCTCACGTCGTTGATCTCGCAGGCCCACGTCCAGGTCGTAGTGCCGCCTTCCTTCGGCGTGATGTGCAGGCTGTCGACCTTCACGTCTTCGAGCACGATGTCGCTCTTGCCACCGAGGCCGAAGTCGAACGTGAGCTCGCAGCCGGTCTGCTCGCCGGACCATGCGAACTTGCCGATGCGCTGGCCGATCTTCGTGAGGTTCGGGCGGTCGGTGATCGGCTCCACGCCGTCGAGGCCTTGTTGCTCCTGCTCGCCGGCGGCCTTCGTGTACAGCATGCCCAGCAGGAAGCCATCGAGCATCGACAGCGCGCCGTTGGGCATCTCCGCGGAGAACACGAGCTTTACGCCCGGGTTGCTGTCCGGCGGCCGGTTCTTCTGCGACAGGACGTCGATGTCGGTGAGCTTCGCTTTGGTCGAGGACTCGATATAGAACATGGGTCAGGCTCCTGGAATAAAACGTGGAATAAATTGCGCGGAAAAATAAAAAGGGCTGGCTCTCGCCGCTGGTCGGAAGGGATTGAACGGAGGAGACGGAGGCCGACCAGGCGCACCCTGGAAATCAGTACGGGTTGGAGTCGTCTTCGGGCTCTGCCGTGGACTCGGGTTCGGGCGTCGGTGCCGGGGCAGGCTCGGCCCGCTTCTTCAGCGCCTGCGCACGCGCCGCATAGGCCTGCTGTGCACGCTCGATGTCGGCCGGCGCGGTGAGTTCCATCGCCATCTTCTTGGCGCGGTCCATGTCGGCCCGATTCATCGCCGATTCGATGGCTTCGAGCACCGGCGCCAGCGTGGCGGTCTTCAGCACGTCGATGCTGTGCAGCGCCTTCTTGCCCTTCGTCGCCGTCAAGTTCACCTTGATCGGCTTGTCGATGTGGCTGAGCGCACGGATGCGAATACCGCCGACGGTCATCCCGCCGAAGCGCACCTCGGCGTCGTGGTAGAGCGTCATCGAGCGACCAACCCATGCGCGGCCGTCCTCACCCCAGGCGAAGATCAGCAGCTTGCGCATGGTCTTGCAGGGCTTGTAGGGCCGGCCTTCGTCGTTCGGGTAGTGCAGGATGACCGGCTGCTCCTCGCTGGTGCCCATGCGGACCTCGGACACGGTGATGGTCATGTCCTGCGTCAGCAGCTGCTCGGCATTCAGCTGGTCCGACTTCGGCACGATGGTGCGCCGCAGATCGCTGATGTCATTCATAAGAGAACTCCACTTCTTGAGAGGTGATTGCGTAAGGGGGAAGGTCGACCGTTTCGGTAGCGGTCGTGTAGCTGGGCCACGTGTTCGTGCGCAGACACTCGGCGTAGGTGTCGAGCAGGTAGCGGTGCTGCAGCGCGCCTTCGTGGCGGGACTCGTCGCCCAGCTGGTACGAGGCCGCGAGGAAGGGCCATGTGGTCTCGACGACAACGAACACGAAGCCGACGACTTCGAGGCCCGATGCGCGCGCGTAGCCCTCGCTGTACCAGGAGTCTTGCAGGTGGTACTTCTTCTCAACGATCTGTCGCGTGAACTTTCGGGGCGTGGCTTCGCTGAACGTCTTAACGTCGACGAGCACAGCCTGGTGCGCATTGATCGGCACCACGAGGTCAGGACGGCAGCGGCACAGCACGCCGGTGAGCTGATCGACCCAGTAGGCCGACACTTCGGTCTTGCCGCGCTTGAGCATCTCGGCCATCGACAAGCCGCCCCAGACGTTCTGCAGCGAGCGCATGCTGTGCGCCTGGCACATGGCCGCGTGGCGCTGCTCGGCGTTGATGATCCGCGCGCCGGCGTGCTCCTTGTTCCAAGTCGTCCACCACGCTTTCGCCGCGGTGCTCGACTCGTTGGAGTTCACGGCCTTCCACTGCGCGGGCGTGGGCCGGTTGGGCGCGTCCTTCGGCAGCACGGCGTAGCGCTTGTTGAACTCCGCGGGTTCGAGCAGCGCGCAGTGCGCGAGGTTGCCTTCGAGCTGGCCGGCCTTCTCGGTGCGCGCCGGTCGATCAGGATCGAGGTGCAGCGCGTAGAACATCGCAGGGCAGCGCGCGAGGTCGTCCAAGCCGCTCTTGCTGATGCTCAGGCTGTTGCCGTGATACTCGTTGATATCAAGGCCGTAATAGACGCCTGGCTTCATAGCCAACTCCAGTCGCGACGGAGCTTGATGCGGCTGACAGTTGCCGAGGCAATGCCATGATCAGCTGCAATCAGTGCGTGCTTGCGTTGGTCTGAGCGAATGCTCAACACTTGTTGGACGGTCAACTTTGATTGGCCGTGCTTTTCTCCACGATTGGCTGTCCCATGAAGCACACGGTCCGCCAGGTTGGCTTGCTGGGTTGCCCAACGAAGATTGCTCAACATGCAGTTCGTTGGGATGCCGTCGTTGTGTGCCCCGACCATCCCATTGGGTTGCGGCCCAACGAACGCGCAAAGGACAAGGCGATGAACCCGAAACGACTGGCTGACATTCCCGCGGTAGAGCATCACTTGGGGATAGCCTGCATTGAGCGAAGGGATCTTGATGCGCGCAGGAAGCGTCTTCATGCACCCGTTGCGCATACTGATAGTCCTCGCCTCTGAGCGCACGCGCCCAGCATCCGACACCGCATATAGGCCTTCAAACCCAATGACCGGAAGCCATCGTTCGATCGGCAGGCCCTCGTAGATGCCGGGCTTCGTCGGCGAGGCGAATGCAGTCTCGACGGCGCCCATCACGAAGCCCTCCGCAGCGGGATCGGCCGCAGGGTGTTGAGCACCTCGTCGACATAGCTGTCGCCGGTGCTGGTGGAGCCCTGGTCGAACGCAGCGCGGGCCATCTTGAGCCAGCGGATGGCCTGGTCGATCTCGTCCAGCTCGACGAACTCGCCTTCGGGCTGCGGGACGAATGCGCGGTGCTCGGTGGTGCTGATTGCGTTGTGCATGGTGTTCAGCCTTTCAAAGAGGCGCGCACGATCACAACGACCAGCGCGATGAGGAAGAGGAGGGCGACGACGCCCAGGCATGCGATGCCGGCGGCGCGGCCGTTGGGCTGCTCGACCGGTTCAGGCGCGGGCAGGTGGTCGCAGATCTCGGGGTAGGGCCGCTGCTTGCGCGCGCGGTACTCCGACAGGCTCACGGGCGGGTGGAAGTTGCTCTGCTGGTTCACGAGGTCACCCCCACGACGATCAGAGCCACCACGAACAGGATGTAGATCACCCAGTCCACCGCTGTGAAGTCGCGCACGGGGTCTTCCATCGGCACGATCTCGCACTGGCTGGAGCGGTTGTACGGGCCGAAAGCCTCATCGGTGGTGCGGGGGTAGCGGCGCGTGTTCACAGCACCCCCGCATCAAGCAGCGTCGCAACCGCCGCCAGTCCAAACCCAGCAGCACCGAACAAGAAGCCTGCGAGCCAGGCGATGTATTGGCGGCGGGTCATGACATGCTCCCGGTGGCTTTGGCGACGGCGGCGCGCAGATCGCGCAACATTCCCTTGATGTCGTCATGAAGGTTGTCGTCGTCAAAGCCCGCAACGAATGGCTCGACTCGTTGGGCTGCTGCCAGCAACTCAGGCGCGGCCGCGATCAGGCGAACGTTGGGTTCCTCAAGTTCATACTTTCCCAGCGTCGAACAGCAGCGCGCTATTACCCATCCGTCTTCTGTGCGAACCAACAGATCAGCGTGGGCCACCCAAGGCCCCGGCGTGTGCTGCGCGGCGCGTCGGTGGTCCGAGCAATGGCTGACACCAGAGTCTCCAGGGCCAAGTTCGCTGCCGCACTGCGAGCAGTACGTCATCGCGAATCGTGGCTTGCTCTGCGCGGCGCTCACGATGCAGCTCCTTCAGCCGCGGCAATCGCCGCCTTGGCGTTCTTGCTCGTGAGCGACACGCGGCGGAAGCCCATGCGGGTACGCGGCGCGTCCTTCGTCACCTCGGTCACGCCAGCAGGCCCAGCCCACACGGTGAACTGCTGCCCGCCCACCGTCACGATGGTCTTGCGCGGGGCGGTCACGATGCAGCCCTCCGAACGATCCGCGGCTGCGGAATCGACAGCCCGCATGCCATCTGCGCAGGAGCTACCTCGCGCCAGATCGAGGCATCCGGGTCCAGTTCCATCTGCGTCGCGATCAGCCACGTGAATTCGTCACGGCCCGCGCGCCATTCGCTCTGGCTGTCGCTGTGCTCGTAGAACCAGGGCGCGCGCACCAGACGCCGGCGGTACTCGCTCACGCGCTCCTCGCGCTCGAAGTCGTTCAGCAGGTTCTGCTCTGCCGCCAGCGCGTACACGCGGGCGTAGGCGGGGGCTGTGGGGTTGAGGACGGCGGCCATGTCAGTACCCCAGCCAGTTCAGAACCTCGGCGCCGCGGTACGTCGCGCGGTCGCCCACATCAGCTAGGAACTCAGCGGTGTCGCAGCCGTGGCGCTTCACCTCGTCCAAGGCGCGGGCGCGGCTCACCGTCGCTTCGCATGCTTCTTCGTAGTTCATCTGCCATCTCCGTGTTGGGATGAACGAATTACATCAAACGGTGTTTGTCGTGTCAACACCATTCGATGTAAATATTTGGGCAGGGCGAAAAAAGGCCCGCTCGGGGCGGGCTGGTGCGGGGGCCTGAGAATTGTGCGCTTCTAAAGTTCGATGCCTGTCCAGACGGCGCGGCCGATGACCTCGAAGTCCTCGTCGTCCCGGTAGATGCGCTGTTTCGGCTTGAAGTTCGGGTTGTCGGCTGTAGCCAGCACGCCGACGCCCTCGATTCGCTCCAGCCGCTTGATCATCAGCTCGCCATCCACGCGAAAGGCGAAGAACCCGCCATCCAGGCGTGACGTGTCGCCGCGGTTGAGCAAGACCACAGCGCCCTCCCGGATGGTCGGATCGTTGCTGATGCCGTCGGCGTCGACCACCACCGCGTTGCCGAGCGAGACACCGAGCTTGCGCAGGAAGTCCGACCGGAAGGACAGAGGAGGCTTGTCGTCCTCGTGGTAGACGACCTTGCCGGTGCCGTTCGAAAACGAGACATCCGCTCGGTAGACCTCCACGAACTGGGAGTTCTGGGTCAGGCCGTCGAGTTCGCCGGGGGAAAGATCGCCCACAGCGGCTTCGATGTCGCGGGCGATGGCGGCCCCGAACGAGCCCTTGCCGTTGAGCAGGTCGCTCACCTTGTTTGTCGGCTTCTTGATGGCGCTGCCGATGGCCGTGGTCGCCCACGTGCCGTTCTCGTTCTGCCAGCCTTTTCGGCGGCAGTACTCCCGGAAGGCCTCGCGCCGCTGGGCGGAAAGCGGATCAGGTTTGGCTGGCATGGCCGAATTTCACCGCTTGATTTACACCGAACGATGTTGACTGATGCAACACCGAATGATGTAATCGCCGCCATGGACCTCAAACCCTACCTTTCGGCGATGACCAAGCCCGAGCGCATCGCGTTCGCCGAGCGTTGCGATACCTCCCTTGGCCACCTGCAGAACGTGATGTACGGGCTCAAGCCCTGCGCCACGGATCTGGCGGTTGCGATCGAACGAGAGTCCGAGCGCACCGTTTGCCGCTGGGACCTGCGCCCGGACTGGCCCCGGCATTGGCCCGAGTTGGTGGGCCATCCCGATGCGCCTCCAGTCCCCGAGCCCGAGGCGAAGGCGGCCTGACCCATGGCCGCCCACCTCCTCACCGCCTGGTTCGTCCTCGTCGTCCTGCTCATGTACGTGAGCGGGGCGTTCCAGGACTGCGGTGACGGGGAGTAGGGCGCTGTTCAGGTGGTGCATGCCGCCTATTTTTTTTGCCCCCATTGATAAGAGCTGAGAAGCACTGAAACAACATGGTCTCCCCCGTTATCACCAGTTCTCAGAACGGCGCGAAGGAGCAGCTGACGCTCGACTTCGTGCCCGGGCTGCTGGAACGCTACCGCTCCCTGCGCGAGTGCGTCGGCTCAGGCATCTACCAGCGTGGCCTCGGCCGCGTCGCCATCGACCTGGACCTCGCACCCGGCAACCTGTCCGTGCAGATCAGCGACGACCCCTCGCGCAAGTTCAGCGTCGACAGCCTTGAGCGCTACATCGAGAAGACGGGCGACAACACGCCCATCATGTACCTGATCGAGAAGTTCCTGGCGCCCGACGCGCGGCCCAAGAACGCGCACGAGGTGCAGGAGATCCGCAACCAGCTGGCGCAGGCGATGCGCAAGCTTGAGGCGCTGGGTGGTGCAGTATGAGGTCCGAGACGATCGGCAACGCGACGCTGTACCACGGCGAGGCGCTTGAAGTACTGCAGTCTCTCGAGCCGGGCACCGCGGACGCGGTCATCACCGATCCGCCGTACTCGAGCGGTGGTGCATTCCGAGGCGATCGCGCCGTGGACACCAAGACCAAGTACCTGAGCACTGGATCCGGCAACCGCGAGAAGACCTCGGACTTCGGCGGCGACAACCGCGACCAGCGTTCGTTTCACTTCTGGTCAACGCTGTGGTCTGCCGCCGCGCTGCGGGCTTCGAAACCAGGCGCGCCCGCCATGTTCTTCACGGACTGGCGCCAACTCCCCATCTCCACCGACTACTTGCAGGCGGGCGGCTGGGTGTGGCGCGGCATCGTGCCGTGGGTGAAGAAGTCGCCGCGGCCCCAGATGGGGCGCTTCACGTCAGCCGCCGAGTACGTCGTCTGGGGTTCAGCGGGGCCGATGCCTGTCGATCGCGGCGTCGGCTGCCTGCCGGGCTTCTACGAGTTCCATGTACCGGGCGAACGCGAACACGTAACTCAGAAGCCGGTACCGCTCATGGCCGCGATGGTCGAGATCTGCGAGCCCGGCGGGCTGGTGCTGGATCCCTTCATGGGCTCGGGAACCACCGGCGTGGCAGCGCTGCAGCTCGGCCGCCGCTTCATCGGCTGCGAGCAGAGCCTGCAGTACTTCGACGTCGCGTGCCGGCGAATCGAGGAAGCCATCACCGCCGGCCGCATGTTCGATGAGGCCCAGCCGCCGCTGCAGGGCTTGCTGGTGCCGGAAGGAGTCGCATGACCGATCCCCTCGTCCCTGCCGAGTGCGACCTGCGCGACTTTCCCTATCTCCCGGTCGACGTCCAGCGCCTGCTGACCTCCGAGACCTGGGTGCTGGGAAAGGGCGACGAGCGCGCCGCTGCCATGGCGCTTTGGCTGCAGAGCTGGCACCAGGTGCCCGCGGCCAGTCTCCCCGAAAACGATCGCATGCTGGGCCATCTCGCCCAGGTAGCGAACTGGAAGCGCGTGAAGCCTCAGGCGCTGCGCGGCTGGGTCCTGTGCACCGATGGTCGCCTCTACCACCCCGTGGTCGCCGAGAAGGCGCTGGAGGCCTGGGTCGAGAAGCTGGTGAACAGCTTTTCCGGCTCGATCGGCAACGCCTCGCGCTGGGGCATCGAGGTCGACACGGCCAGCACGCTGGGCCAGATCCTCTTCGCCCTGGACTGCCTGCGAAAGCTCGCGCCGCAATCCAAGGTGTTCAAGAAAAAGGCCGTGGCGAAGATCGTGGCGGGATCGCCCCCCGAATCGCCCCCCGATAACGCGGGGGGATCGCCCCCCGATGCCGAAAAGCATCGCCCCCCGATCGCAAGAGAAGAGAAGAGAAGAGAAGGGATTAATAGAGAGACCGACGCGGGCGGGCGCGACCCCGACCCTCCGGCTGCAACCCCAGGCACCACGGCCGGCGAGGCCTGCAAGGCCATGCGGCAGGCCGGGCTGCAGGACGCCAACCCCGGGCACCCGGAGCTCATCGCGCTGCTGGCCGCCGGCATGACGGTCGACGAGCTGGCCTGTGCCGCCTCCGACACAGCGCGGGCCGGAAAGGGCTTCGTGTACGCCTTGCGCACAGCGGCGAGCCGACGTCGAGACGCCGCCAACGTGGGCACGCTGCCCGCCGCAGCGCCCATGCGAGCCCAGCCCACCGGCGAGACCGCCTACCAGCGCACCCAGCGCGAGCGCATGCAGCGCGACTTCCCGAGCATCGCCGCGAAGGCGCCGACCGCTTCCAACCGCACCCCCACCACCGTCGAAACGGAGGCCACCGATGTCACTGCCCGCCGACTGGGTTGAGTACGTTTTCGCCAAGCTGCAGCTGCGCTATGGCCGCGATTTTTCGATGCGCTGGGAGGGCTTGGACCTGTCCGTCGTGAAGGCCGATTGGGCCCACGAGCTCGACGGGTTCGACGCGCACCCCGCGCTCATCGAGCACGCGCTGAAGCACCTGCCGGAGCGCCCGCCGACGGTCATCGAGTTCCGCCGCATCGCTCGCAGCGGCCCGGACATCCAGCCTGACCAGCTGCGCCTCGAAGCCCCGCTGCCGGCATCCCGCGCCACCCGCGATCGCCTGATCGCCGCCATCCGGCCCGCCCTGAAGCCGCAGCAGCGCGACCCGCGGCAGTGGGCCCGCGACCTCATCGAACGCCACGAGAGCGGGCGTTACTGCTCCACCCCCACAGCCCTGGCCATGGCGCGCGATGCGCTTCGTGAGCCGGCTTTCCTTGCCGAGGAGATCACGCCATGAACCCCGTTCATATTCGTCGACCCGAGCCCGAAGAAACGCCACTGTCGCCCTCCGAGCGGTTAGTCGCAATTCGCGAGGGCTTCCATCCCTACGAGATCGAGCGCTGGCACCCGCAGATTGCGCGCAACTGGTCGCTGCTCTCGGCTCGTACGCATCGGGCGCAGGCGATTGCGGCGCTGCCTGCCCATCTCGCGCCCGCGCGCGCGTTTGCGGAGGCAGCATGAGCGAACTCGTACAACGCCTGCACCATCGCTGCCGCGAAGACGGCGACTGCCTCATCTGGACCGGCCGCCGCAGCGCTGGCGGTGTCCCTCGTCTCGGCGATGCAAGCCTGCGCCGGCTGGTCTACATCGACGCCAAGGGCCCAATCCAAGACCGATTCATGGTCACCTACACGTGCGGCAACTCGCTGTGCATCAACCCCGAGCACCTGAAGGCAACGACGAAGAGCGCGGTGCTGAAACGGACCTACGAAACCACCGATCTGGCTTTGCGGCGCTCGATCACGTCGACGCGTGAGGCACGCAAGAAGGCGAAGCTGAGCCTTGAAGCGGCGCGCGAGATCCGGGCGAGCAACGAGACGATCAAGGAGCTCGGCGCGCGCTATGGCGTGCATCCGACGCTGATCTCGTTCGTGCGGCGCGGCGAGGCCTGGAAAGAGCCGGTAACGCCGTTCACTGGGCTGGGGGCACGCGCATGATCGAACTCACCCTCCCCATGCCCCCGAGCGCAAACGTCTACTGGCGCACAACCGTCCGCGGCAGCTTCGCCAGCACCTACGTGTCGAAGGAAGCCAAGGACTACAAGGAGAAGGTCGGCTGGATCTGCAAGGCCGCTGGCATCCGTGCGCCGCTCGCCGGCCGCGTGCGCATCAATGTCGCGCTGTACCCGGCCCGCCCGCTCGACTGGGCCAAGCGCGTGAAGAAGCTGGGCGCGACCTGGGACGACAGCGTGCGCTGCATCGACCTGGACAACGCGAACAAGGTGCTGCTCGATAGCCTGAAAGGCATCGCCATCGTGGATGACGGCTGGCCCGTGCGCAGCCTGCACTGCGACCGCATGGAGCCCGACGAGCACGGCGCGCGCGTGGTGCTGACCATCGAGCAGATCGCGCAGCCGGTGGTGCAGGGCGAGCTGTTGGGGGCCTGAAATTGCCAAATTTCGAAATTTCGCAACTTTGCGGCTCGTGCCAGTCCTGGAACCTCGAAGGCCCGCTCGCCCAGCACGGCTACGGCCAGTGCCAAGCGCGGCCGGAGCAGCTGCGCGCCGCCATCACCACCAGCGCCCAGAACGTCTGCAGGCTGGGGAAGTTCGTGGCGATCGTGCCGAAGGGGGCGCTGCAGTGAGCGCGGTCGTCTGGCTCCTGGTCATGCTGAACACGAACGGCGGCTCGCCTGTCGTGGTGCGCGAGTTCACCGTCGAGCGGCAGTGCAAGGCGGCAGCCGACAGCGGCACCAGTGGCGCCTTGCGCATGCACTGTGTCCGCATGGAAGGAGCGCAGCCTTGACATTGCTCTGCCGCCCCAAAGGCCGAGGCAACTGGACCATGATTCCCATGGTTCTGCCCAACACCCATGCCGACTTCTTCGCCTTTCGCCGCGGCATGACCGTGACCATCGGCAGCCGCGTGCTGCGCATCGTGGAGGTGAGGCCGTGAGCATCCAGAAACGCAAACGCGACCTCGACACGTTGGTCGAGCGATGCGGCCTTGAGCTTCTGCAAACCAGCATGACCGGTCAGGGGCACCTGAAGCTCACAGTGCGTGCGCCGAATGGCAAGACACGCGCATTCGCTGTGGCTTCCACGCCCAGCGATTGGCGCGGCGAGAAGAATCAGGAAGCCGAGTTCAAGCGATTCGCCCGCGACAACCAGCAGCTCACAACAGCTGTGGCCGAGGCGATGTCCAACGTTTTGCCCCTCATCAGACCCGAAAAAGTGGAGACCGAAGTGCCAGCACCCAAACAGATCGAAACCGTCGAGAGGCAAATGTCGCACCTCGAGTTCTATCGCCTATGCGAGTGGCTGAAGACCGCGGGCCTCGACAAGCAGCCTTACACCATCGTGGAGGTCATTGTGAAGGCTCAGACGGCGCTGGGCTTCTCAATGTCGGAGGCGCAAGTTCGTGAAGGGCTGGCAATCGTCGGCCTTACCCTGACGGCACCAACAGTGACGCAATTGCAGGCCGTGGAATGCATGCTCGCAGAAATGCACCGGCTCATGAAGGGGCTGGGACATGTGCCGTCAAACGACTTCCTATCCCTCGCGCAAGGCAACACGAAGATCGAGTAAACCATGACCGACCTTGCCCACTACGCCGAGCACCAGCAGGCCATTGACAAGCTGCCCGGCGTGTCCTGGTGGCACGTCATCGTCTCGCTGGAGCAGCGCGGCTACACCCACGCGGCGATGGGCGCGGCAATCGGCTGCGCGCGCACCACCGTCGAAGGCTGGAAGAACCGCGACGCCCAGCCCGGCCACAGCGACGGCGAGCGGCTCATTGCGCTGTGGCGCGTGGTGACGGGCCTGCCGCGCGAAGATCTGCCGCTCAAGGTCGATCAGGTACTTTCGGCTGCAGCTTTTCGGTAGCCGGGATTCCGGCTGGGTGGTGGGGGACATTGCGGCGTCCCTACCAACCCCTTCAGGAGACGCACCATGGGCCGCACTGCCTCCCCCGTCACTCCGGGCACCAATCCCACCCCCGACGCACCCGAGGCTGAAGCCTCCCCCGTCACTCCGGGCACCAATCCCACCCCCGACGCACCCGAGGCTGAAGCCTCCCCCGTCACTCCGGGCACCAATCCCACCCCCGACGCACCCGAGGCTGAAGCCTCCCCCGTCACCCCGGGCGCGGGTGAGACAAACACCGCAGCGGCCGGCACCGACCTTTCGGAAACCGTGAAGGCCCAAGCCGCCGAGATCGCCGAGCTCAAGGCCATGATGCGCACGATCGCGCGCAACCAGGTTGCCGTCGCCGTGCCCGAGAAGGTCGTGCTGCCCACCATGGCCTCGGTCCTCGAATCGAAGCCGACCATCCCCGTGCTGACCGAGGACGGCTGGTACGTGCCGCCGGTCCACCCCACCGACCGCAAGGTGTCGTAAGCCATGTGCGGAGGTGGCGGCAAAGCTCCCGCGCCGGTTCAGCCGCGCGAAGACCCGCAGGTCGCGGCAGATCGTGCTGCGGCCGAGGCAGCGAGCAAGGCCAATGCCGAGTCCGCCGTGCGCAAGACCGCGCGACGCGCCTCTGCACTCTCCACGGGCGCCGGCACCACATCGGCGCTCAGCTACGGAAAAACCACCCTCGGGGAATAGATGACCGAAGCAGCCGCCCAACTGGACCGCCGCTACACCCAGTTGGCGGCGCAGCGACTCCCCCATGAGACGATCTGGCAGGAGGTCTTCGAGTACCTCGCGCCCGAGCGTGCTGTCGGCTGGTACTCCTCGCCCACCGAATCGGCTGGCACCACGGCCGCCAACCAGCGCGCGGTGCTCTACGACTCGACCGCAATCGATGCCGGCGAGGTGCTCAAGTCCAACATCGCCAGCTGGATGACGCCCGACAACTCGCGCTGGTTCGGGCTCGACGCCGGTCAGGATGACGAGCAGACGACCACCTGGATGGACGGCGCGGCGCAGTTCCTCTTCGAACACATCAACTCCGCGGGCTTCGGTGCGGTAGCCGGTGAGTGCTACAGCGACATCGTGCCGGCGGGCTGGTTCGTGCTCTACATCGACGAGGGTAAGGACGAGCAGGGCCGGCCCATCGGCGGTTTCAACTTCGAGCAGTGGCCGCTGTCGCAGTGCTTCGTGGCGAGCAGCAAGCCTGCCGGCCGCGTGGACACGATCTATCGGTGCTTCGACATGACGGTCGAGCAGGCGGTCGCCGAATATGGCCTCGACAAGGTGAGCGACGAGACGGCCAAGCTGTTCAACGACGGCAAGCTGACCGACAAGGTGCCGATGCTGTGGGCCATCGAGCCGCGGCGCAAAGGCGAGTACGGCGCCGCGCTGTCGAGGAACCTGCCGTTCCGCTCCTGCCACATGGAGAAGCGCAAGAAGCACATCGTGCGCGAGTCGGGCTACCACGAGTTCCCGTGCGCCGTGCCGCGCTGGCGCCTGATCCCTGGCACGCCGTATGCCACCGGCCTCGGCTCGAACGTCCTGCCCGATGTGAAGACGCTCAACCAGATCAAGAAGCTCGAACTGATGAGCCTCGACATCGCCGTTGGCGGCATGTGGAAGGCCGTGGATGACGGCGTGCTCAACCCGAAGACCATCCGCATCGGGCCGCGCAAGATCGTAGCGATGGCATCGCTGGAGAGCATGGCGCCGCTGGAGACGGGCGCGAACTTCAACGTGTCGTTCTCCAAGTGCCAGGACCTGCAGCAGGGCATTCGCCGTGCGCTTCTCGCCGACATGCTCACGCCTCAGGGCGGCCCGGTGCGCAGCGCGACCGAGATCTCCCGCGACATGAACCAGATCCGGCAGCTCATGGCGCCGCTGGTCGGCCGCTTCCAGTCCGAGTTCCTGCAGGTCACAGTCGAGCGCTGCTTCAACATCGCCTACCGCGCCGGCGCGCTGGTCGCCAAGCTGGGCCCGGTGCCTGAGGGCCTGCTGGAAGGCGACTACACCGTGAAGTACATCAGCCCGCTCGCGCGCAGCCAGCTGATGGAAGAAGTCACGGCGATCGACACCTTCGTGGCCGGCCTCCTCGCGCTCGCTGGCTCGACGCAGGACATGACCGTCCTCGACAACATCAAGCTCGACGACGCCAACTACGAGAAGGGCAAGGCCCTAGGCGTGCCGGCCAAGCTGCTGCGCGGCCCTGAAGAACTGGCCCAGAAGCGCGAGATGGACAACCGCAACCGGCAACAGGCCCAGCAGGATCAGCAGGCTCAGGCGCTGCAGATGAAGGCCGGCGAGACAGCCATCGACGCCGCCGTAGCCGTATGAGCCGCGACGTTTCGCCCGAACAGCTCCCCGAGCTGTATCGCCAGATCTTCGAAGTCGACAAGCGCGGCGCGCAGATCCTTGAAGACCTCGTGCGTCGCTACAGCAAGCCGGCCGTCGTCGAAGGCGGCATCGACGCCGTGATCAAGACCTACCACCGCATGGGCGAGCACGAAGTCGTGCAGCACATCATCCGCATGATCAACCGGGCCAATTCCGTGCCCGACACCCAGGAGAACGAACCATGAACTTCGGAGCACGACATGTCTACATGGAAGGAGAAGCTGGCGCGGCTGGCGGTGGCGATGGTGGAGCGGGTGCCGCAGCCGGTGCCGCCGGCAGTGGTGCAGGAGCCGCCGGCGGTCAACCGGGCGCAGCGGCGGGCGCAGGCGCTGCAGCAGGCGGCGAAGGCAATCCAGCAGGCTCGGCGCTGAGCGGCGGCAACGAGTGGACCCCGCAGTCCATTCCCGAGAAGTTCCGCGTCAACGGCGCTGATGGTGAGCTCGACCTGGCCGCGTCGCTGCGCAAGGTCGACGAGCACCGCAGCGCGCTGGAGAAGCGTATGGGCAGCGGCGACATCCGCCCCAAGACAGCCGACGAGTACAAGCTGCCGGACAACGAAACCTTCAAGGCGCTGCAGCTCGATGACGCAACCGCGAAGGCCTTCAAGGAAAAGGCCCACGGCTGGGGCCTGAGCCAGAGCCAGTACGAGAGCGTGCTGAACGAGTGGGCCACGCTGGCGCCCGGGCTGGTGAGCGCGGGCCAGGCCGAGACGGTCGAAACCGCCGTGGCCGAACTGAAGAAGACCTGGGGCAACGACTACGACGCCAACATCAAGGCGTCGTTCTCGGCTGCTGTGAAGGTCGGCGCCGCGGCCGGCTTCACCTTCGACGAGGTGGACAAGGCCATCGGCAACAACCCGGTCGCGATCCGCATGTTCGCTGCACTGTCGAAGGAGATGGGCGAGGACGCGACGCCGGCCGCCGCCAACGGTGGGACTGGCGGCGGCGCGCAGACCGCTGCCGACTTCCTGACCGAGAACTTCGCGGCCTACAGCGATCCGAAAGACCCGAAGCACAAGTCCGTGACCGAGCGCTACAGCGCGCTGCTCGCACGCGAGACGAAGGGCAAGAACGAACCGATCTGAACGCAGTTGTCTCCACGGTCGAGCGATCGACCTTCAGCCCGCCGGCGAAAGCTGAGCGGGCTTTTCTTTTGCCGGGATTCCGGCACGTCGAAAACTGACATTGCAGGCCACGGCCCTGCTTGGCATGCGGGATCACCGAGAAGCCCGCAGCAGCCAGCGACGCAGGCCCGGCAACGGATCACCTGAACGGCGAACACCAGTTCAAAACTTCAGGAGTTCTCAATGACCGATACCGTGACCCGCCAGTTCGTAACGCAGTTCGATTCCTCGCTGCGCCTGCTGGCCCAACAGAAGGATTCCCGCCTCCGCGCCACCGTCTTCGACCGCGGCACCATCGAGGGCGCGAGCTTCACGATCAACAACCTCGGCGCCGTCGAGATGGACGAGAACGTCACCCGCCACGGTGACACCATCTGGTCCGACATCGACCATACCGCGCGCACCGTACCGATGCGCGACTTCTTCAAGGCGCTGCCGCTGGACAAGGCGGACATCCCGAAGATGAAGGTCAACCCGGTGACGGGCGGCCAGTACATGCAGCAGCTCGTCGCCGCGCGCAACCGCAAGATCGACGACATCATCTTCGCGGCTGCCCTGGGCACGATCAACAGCGTGGACGGGACGACCGGCCCCTACACGCTGCCCGCCGGCCAGATCATCGCCGCCGGTGGCACTGGCCTGACCAAGGCCAAGATCATCCAGGCCCGCGCGATCTTCCGCGCCAATGAGACCGACGACGAGGAGCTGTTCTTCCTGTGGGACTCGCTCGCCATGACCCAGATCCTGAGCGACACCACGCTCACGAGCGCGGACTTCATGGCCGGCAAGATGATCCAGGAAGGGAACATCGCCAACAAGTGGCTCGGCTTCACCTGGATCCCGTACGAGCGCACCACGGTCGCCGGCGGCGTGCACACCACGGCCGCCTACGCCAAGAGCGCCATCCACTTCGGCATGGGCTTCGAGGAGGGCAGCGTCGACAAGCGCCCCGACAAGAAGAACTCGCTGCAGGTGTCGATGGCCGGCAGCTACGGCGCAGGCCGCCAGGACGAGAAGAAGGTCGTCCAAGTCTCGTTCCAGTAATCGCTGGCGCGAACCCCGGACCAACTCTCAGGAGAAAACGAAATGGCTGAACTTCTCACCGTCACCCGCACGCAGGTGGCACAGACCGCTGGCACCAAGGCGCCCGCGGCTTCCTTCAACCGCATGCGCGTCGCCGTCATCGAGACGCCCGCGGCTTACGCGGCGCCCGCGCAGAACGACACGGCAGGCACGTCCATCGTGCTGCCGCAGGGTTCGCGTCTGCTGCTGCCCGTCACGGTGTCGTGCGCCGCCGGTACCGCGTCGAGCACGCTGTCGGTGGGCCTGCGCGATCCGAAGACCAAGATGGCCATCGACGCGACGGCCGTGGTCAACGCTGCCGCAATCAGCGCCGCCTCGACGTCGCAGGTCAACACCGGCACCAAGACCATCACCGGCCAGACCTACCTGCTGCCGCAGGACTGCGAGCTCTACCTGACGTTCGGCGGCGCCGCTGGTGCTGCCAACCAGGCAATCCGCGTCGAAGTCCCGTTCGTCGCGCCGTAACCAAGGGGTCCGCCCCTGCAACCGAGGGGGAGGCCACGCCTTCCCCTTTTTTCGTTTCTGGAGAAGCCGATGTCCACCTCGATCTCGATCTGTTCCAACGCGCTGCTGCAGCTGGGCAAGGCCCCCATCGCTTCCTTCAACGAGCCCGGCGACCTGGCGCGCCTGTGCTCCAACCTCTACGGGCCCGAGCGCGATTCGATCCTGCGCGAGAACGACTGGAACTGCGCCATCAAGCGGGAAGTTCTGGCGCCCATGTCGACGACCCCAGCGTTCGGCTTCTCCGCTCAGTTCGCGCTGCCGAGCGACTACCTGCGCATGATCAGCATCGGCGACTGGAAGGTGGGCATGCCGACATGCAGCCGCTTCAAGGTCGAGGGTCGGCGCATCCTGGCGAGCGGCACGGCTCTCCCGATCGTCTACGTGTTCCGAAACGATCAGGAGTCGACCTGGGACTCGAAGCTCGTGGAACTCATGACGGCGCGCATGCTATGGAAGCTGGCCTATCCGGTCACCCAATCCACCACGCTGCGCGATGAGCTCAAGGACGAGTACATAGCGATGGCCAAGGCCGCGCGCGCCATCGACTCGCAAGAGAATCCGAGCGAACCGCTGAGCGATGACTACACGCTGATCACGGGGCGCATGTAATGGCCCGCGCAGATCTCATCCAGACCAACTTCACCGGCGGCGAGCTGTCGCCGTCCATCGCTCTCGGCCGCGTCGATATCGCCAAGTACAACAACGGGGCGAAGCGCATCGAGAACTGCGTGCTGACGGTGCAGGGCGGTGCCAAGCGCCGGCCCGGCTCGCGCTTCATCCGGCCCACCAAGGATCAGACGAAGGTGGCCCGACTGATCGAGTTCGTCTACAACCGCGGGCAGGCCTATGTGCTCGAGCTGGGCGAGGGCTATGTGCGGTTCATCAAGGAACGCGCCTACGTCTTGGCATCGGGTTCGCCTTACGAGGTCGTCTCGCCCTACACGGAGGCCCAGCTCCCCAGCGTCAACTACGTGCAGAAGGCCGACACAGCCTTTCTCGTGCACGAGGCCGTGTACCCGCAGCGGCTGCAGCGCTACGCCGATGCGCAGTGGGGCATGGCGAACGTCCCGTTCATCACCGCGCCGACCGAGGAACAGGGCCTCTACCTGGAAACGAACCTCACGCTTAGCCAGGCCACGCCGGGCGCCGCGACGGTGGTGGCCAGCGCAAACACGTTCCTGAACTCCGACGTCGGCCGGCACATCATCTTCGGCGGCGGGGATGCGGTGATCACCGGCTACACAGACCCGACGCACGTGGCAGTGACCATCCGCACGCCATTCCCCTCGACGGTGCTCGCCTCTGGGCAGTGGAACCTGGACGGTAGTCCGCAGGCCTCCATCGCGCCGTCTGCGCTGGGTGCAGTCGGCCAGACGATTTCCCTCTCGTCGATCTTCGCGTTCTACGAACCGGCCAAGACCATCGACGCCATTCTCGCCAACGGCATCAACGGCGTGATTGCCACGGTCACGGGGCACGGATACTCGACCGGCGACACGATCTCCCACTTCACGACCGGCGGTGAGGCGCTGAACGGCACGCACGTCATCACCGTCGTCGATACCAACACCTACACCTACCAGACGGTCGGAACCGGTGGTGCGTTCGGGGGCACGGCGCGGCGGCTCATCCAGTCGCCTGACGGCCTGGTCTTTCACGCGCAGGACCACGGCAGCGTGGTGATCCTCAACGGCGGCATGGTCGAAATCACCGACGTGGCCAGCAATTCAATCGTGAACGCCAAGGTGCTGCGCCCGCTGACCTCCATCGTGCCAGTGGGCGCGAACGCATGGTCCATCGAGAGCCCTGCCTGGAACGAGCGCAAGGGCTACCCGCGCGCCGTGACCATCAACAAGCAGCGGCTGATCTACGGGGGGTCGCCGGGCTACCCGCAGAACATCTGGGCCAGCCGGATCCAGGAGTACCTGAACTTCCAGTTCGGCACCAATGATGACGACGCCTTCCGCTTCGAACTCGACGGCCCGCGCAACAGCCCGATCCGCCACCTGGTTCCGGCGCGCCAGATGCTGGTCCTGACCGAAGCCGACGAGATGAGCCTCAAGGGCGGCCAGGAAAAGCCCATCACCGCGACGAACATCCAGAAGACTGACGAGTCCACGGTGGGCGCCAGCTCGGTGCGCCCGGTCAAGATCGGCAACGAGATGGTGTTCGTGCAGGCGGCCGGCAAGAAGGTGTCCGCCATCGGCTACCGCTACGAGATCGACGGCTTCTCGTCGCCTGACCGCACGGTGTTCGCAGCGCACATCACCGGCGATGGGGTGATCCAGACGGCGCACCAGAAGGAGCCCGACTCCCAGCTCTACGCGGTGCGCTCCGATGGGCAGATCGCCGTGTGCGCCTACGACATCGACCAGGAGGTGACCGGCTGGTCGCGGTGGATCACGAACGGCGCCTACGAATCCATCGCGACCGTGCCGACCGCCACCAGCGAGGATGCCTATGCCATCGTGCGTCGCACGGTCGGAGGTGTCACGAAGCGCTACGTCGAGGTGTTCGATCCCGACATGCTCGTGGATTGCGGTATCAGCGGCACGCATCCAACCGGACAGGCCACGTGGACCGGCCTCGACCACCTGGAAGGTGAGACGGTTCAGGCATGGGCCGATGGCGCCTACCTGGGGACGTTCGAGGTCGACGGCGGCGCGGTCACGCTGACGCGCCCGGCCAAGTCCGTGCAGATTGGGCTTGGCTTCACGCCGCTGATCGAGATGCTGCAGCCTGAATCCGGCGGCAATGGGACGACTGCACAGGGTTCACAGGTGCATGTCAACGAAGTGATCCTGCGGGTGCTCGACACGAGTGCTGCCGTCATCAACGGTCAGCCGATCGAGTTCCGCCGCTTCGGGCCCGACCTGCTCGACTTGCCGCCACCCCTGTTTTCTGGAGACGTGCGCGCGACCACGCTCTCGGACGAGATCTTCAAAACCAGCCAGATCATCACCCAGCCCTACCCGCTGCCGTTCCACCTGCTGGATGTGATCCGGCGCGTCACCATCAACAACTGAGGTGCCCATGAAAGTCGAAGTGGCAACCCCCGACGATGCGGCCGAGATCGCCGCGCTGGGCCAGATCCTGCACGACACGTCGAGCTACGCGGGCATCCCGTACAACGTTGTGAAGGTCGAGGGCTTGATGCGAAGCCTCGCGGCCGGCGCCGGGGTGGTCTTCGTCGTACGCAAGGACGGCGCCATCGTCGGCGGCATTGCCGGCGGCGTGACCGAGTGGTGGTTCAGCGACGAGCGCCACGGCTATGAGTTCTCGTTCTTCGTGCGCGAGGACGCGCGCAACGCATTCACCGCGGTGAAGCTGGTGAACAGCTTTCGCATCTGGTGTGCGAGGCAAGGTGCCAAGAAGGTGCGGCTCGGCATCACGACCGGCATTCACGAAGAGAGCACCGGCAAGTTCTACCGCATGCTGGGCTTCGAGCCAGCAGGCACCCTTTTTTCCCTGGAGGTCTGAGATGGGCATCGAAACAGCACTCTTGGTCGGCCTGGCCGCCGCTGGCACCGCAGTCAGCGTCTACGGCCAGCAGCAGCAGGCGAAGCAGGCCGACGCCATCGCCAGCCAGCAGGAGCAGATCGCGCGCGACGACGCTGCCTATGCCGCCAGCGAGGCGCAGCTCCAGGCCCGGGCCATCCGCAAGGCAGCCGACAAGCAGCGTGCCGAAGCGCGCGCCGCGCTGGCCGGGTCTGGCGTGGTGGTCGGCGCCGGCACGGCCGAGCAAATCGACACCGAGATCCAGCAGCAGAGCGAGGAAGACGCGCTGATGGCGATTTACGACGGCAAGAACCGCGCGCGCAGCATCACCCAGAGCGGCAACCTCGCGGCGCAACGCAGCCGCAATGCCGCGGATGCAGCCCGGATCGGCTCTTGGACCTCCGCGCTTCAGGGGGGCGCCACCATCGCACGCGGCTGGAACACCAGCGGCGCCAACGCACCGAGGGCCTGAGCATGGCGAAGATTCCAACCGGCAACTTCGGCTTTCGGGTGCCCCAGGGCGGCGATACCACGCCGATGCCCCAGGTCGACAATCAGGTGGGCGATGCAACCCAGCGCCTCGGCGCCACTGCGGTGAGCGCGGCCGGCTCATTGCTCGAGCAGCAGAAGCACGAGGCCAAGATCGCGGCCGACCGCGCCACGCAGGTGCAGGTGCTGACCGCGCACGCGAACATCCAGAACGGTCTGGCCGACGCCTTCGACGCGGTGAATGCCGACGTGCTGGACGGCAAGACGGACAAGATCGCGGCCACGGCCGCGTGGCGCGACACCTCGCAGAAGATCATCGCGGACAACCTGAAGGGCGTGCCCGCCGACCGCGCGCCGCTGGTGGCCGCCCAGGTCAAGGGCCTGGAAGGGCAACTCCAGAACCGTCTGTTCGACACCTTCCGCAAGCGCGACCAGCAGGATGTGGCCGCCGGCCTGCTCACCTACAACGAGCAGATGCAGCGCTTCGCCGCAACGGACCCGAAGGCCGCAATCCAGCAGTGGGGCACGTTCGTGGACCAGATGGGGCCCGGCGCCGGCTGGCCTGCTGAGCGAATCGCCAAGGAAAAGCAGACCTTCATCGAGGGCGTGACCTTCAACCAGTTCCGGCGTGCGGGCCAGCAGGCCATGCAGTCGGGCAGCGTGGCAGCCATCGAAGAGGTGCAGAAGCGACTCGCCGGGCCCGAGGGAGATCCGCTCGACCCCGCCAAGCGCAACACGCTCGACCAGACCCTCTTCGGCTGGCGCACGAGCATCGAGGCGAAGCAGGCGCGCGCCGCGGACAAGGCCGAGCGGGACGCGACGAAGCGCTTCAACACGGCGACCGACACGCTGAACCAGTGGGGCGACATGGCGCTCAACGGCGCCACGGCATCCCCCGAGTTCATCGCCACCGCCGTGCAGCAGGTCGAGGGCATTCCCGAACTGCAGCCGCGCCTGCGCGACCTGCTGGAGACCCAGAAGGCGGTGTCCGGCTTCGCCAACCAGTCCGCGGCCCAGCGTGCGGCCATCCTCGAAGACGCGCGCGCCGAGCGCTCGAACCCCGCCCGCGGCACGGACCCCGCCGGCGAGCGTCGCCTGAAAGCCGCCGAGCAGATCGACGACCGCCTGCGCCAGAAGGTCAACAACGGCGAGGCGTGGGCGGCGGCCCAGAGCGTGGGCGTCATCGGCGCCGCGCCGCTCATGCAGATTACCAATCCCCAGCAGGCCCTGCAGGTCTTCCAGCAGCGCACGCAGGACATCACCGCGGTGGAGGCCTGGGCCGGCCGCAAGGTGTCGCCGCTGCAGCCCCAGGAGGCTGAGCAGTTCCAGAAGATCGTGCGCGCGCTGAAGCCCGACCAGGCCGCCTCGCTGCTCGGCCAGATCGGCGGGGTGGTCGGTGATGCCGACCGCATCGCGGCGATTGCCAAGCAGATCGGCGACAAGGACAACACGATGGGCATGGCGATGCTCTACGCCAACTCGAAGACGACGCAGGGCCGCTACACCGCCGAACTGGTGCTCCAGGGCGAGCAGGCCATTCGCGACAAGACGGTGCGCGTCGACGGCGCCGTGGAGTCCGGCTGGCGGGCCGACATTGCCAAGAAGGTGCGCGGCGCCTACTCCAATCAGGAGGTCGAAAACAACATCGTCGATGCGGCATTCAAGATCGCCGCGGCGAAGGGCGGCGACGTCGACAACGCGATCAACCTCGCCGCTGGCGGAATCATCGAGCGCAACGGCGGCAAGATCCCGCTGCCCTACGGGATGAAGGAGCCCGAGTTCGACAAGCGCATCAAGGCGTTCACCGCGGCCGACCTGGCGGGCCAGGCCCCCGACGGCTTCGTGCAGGCGGGCCCCGCGCGCATGCCGCTCGCCGACTTCGTGAAGACGCTCCCCGACGCGCGACTAGTGCACGCCGGCCAGGGCCTCTACAACGTGCGCGCCGGCAACACCCTGGTGACCAACGAACGCGGCCAGCGCATCACCCTGAAGGTCAGCCCATGATCGACGCGATGTTCCAGCAGGGCACCGACCAGGCCCTCGACGACCAGATCCAGCGGCCCGCGCCCTTCAAGAAAGAGGGCCCGGGCTTCAGTACTTTCGGGCTCGGCCGCGGCGCGGTGCTGGGTGTCGGCGGCGGTGCGGCGAACACGCTGGCCTTCGGAGCCGAGCTGGTGGGCGCGTTCGGCGACGTGGCGGGCGCCGGCGGCTTCAACCAGGGCGGCATGTTCAGCACGCCGACCGCGGAGGAGAAGCGCCAGCAGGACGAGGCGGCCAAGCGCCTGCGCGAGCAGGGCCCCAGCTTCAGCAACGAGGCGGGCGACATGTTCCGGCAGCGCGCCAAGGAGATCATGCCGGACCCGGCGACCACGCATGCCAGCGAGCAGGTCGTGGCCGGCGTTTCCCAGTTCGCGACCCAGGCCATCGGCTACGCGGCCACGACCGGCCCGGCCGCGCCGTTCTTGCTGGGCGCGGACGTGGGCATGGCCGAGGCCGACAAGCTCAAGCAGCAGGGTGTCGACCTTGAAACTCGGACGAAAGCCGGCCTCGTGTCCGGCGCGGTGGCCGGCGTCTCTATCGCGCTGCCCGTGGCGGTGCCCGGCTCGGTGGCGAAGACTGCCGCGCTGGTCGCCGTTGGCGGCCCAGGCGGCTTCGTGGCGCAGAATGCCGCTGAGCGCGCCATCCTGAACAATGCAGGCTACAAGGACATCGCCAGCACCTACGACCCGCTCGACCCGGTGGGCCTGGCGCTGTCGACCCTGGTGCCGGCCGGCTTCGGCGCGGTGGCGGTGCGCGGCGCGCGCACGAAGACGGCACCGACGCTGAAGGAGGTGGTGCTCGGCATCGAGAGCAACGGGCAGCGCTACGACGCGAAAGGCAACGTGCTGACGTCGCCCAAGGGCGCCAAGGGCGAGATGCAGGTGATGGACGCCACCAACCTCGACCCGGGATTCGGCGTTCGACCGGCGGCTGACAACAGCCTTGCCGAGCGGGCCCGCGTGGGCAGCGACTACCTCGACGCCATGCTCAAGCGCTACGGCAGCGAGGACAAGGCCATGGCCGCCTACAACGCCGGCCCAGGGGCACTCGACAAGGCGCTCGCGCGCGCGGCGAAGGAGGGCGGCGACTACCTGCGGTTCCTGCCCGAGGAGACGCAGGCCTACGTCACCAAGGGCATGAAGCGGCTCGGCGAGGAGCGTACGAATGCCGGCGCGCGCGAGGCCATCGCCCGCGATCCGGATCTCGTGGCTGCGGCCCGCGTGCGCCAGACGCTCAACGCGATCGACAGCTACCGCCTGAGCGGCGACGGCGACATCGCCGGCATGTCGCGGCACCAGGACGCCATGGAAGCCGCGCACGACCAGCTTGCCCGCGGCGAGCCCGTGAGCGTGTCCGACCTGCTGGCGCTGGATTCCGTGCGCGCCGGCCGCCTGCTGGACGACCAGATCGCCGCAGGCGAAGCCCAGCGCGCCTCCCTGCTCGGTGAAGCCGGGAACATCGCCGACGCTGGCCAGGTGCGCCAGATCCGTGCCGAGCTCGACCAGGTGAAGGCGCAGCGCCCGGACGACAGCGCGGCGGCCATCAAGGCGCGGGCGAAGGAACTGCAGGACTCCGACCAGCTGAGCTACAAGCAGGCCCAGGCCGCAGCCCGCAAGGAGATCGCCTCGGCGCTGGAGACGCACGACGCGCAGATCCAGCGGCTGAATGGCTTGCTCGACCAGAACGCGCGGGCGCAGCGCGCCGCCGAGGATGTCGGGCGGGTGGATGCAGAACTGGCCAGCCTGCGGGAGCAGCGCGCGGAACTGGATGTGCCGGCCACGTCGCCCCGCTCGCTGGCGCTGGCCCTGAACGAGGCTTTCCGGGCGCCGCCGGCGCCTCGCGTGCGCACTGCAGTGGAAGCGCAGCCGCGCGCCACCGGCCGGCAGATGCTAGCCGCGGCGGGGGAGTCAACGCCCGCGGCGACGGCTCCGGCCCGCGGTGTCAGCGCTGGCGAGCCTGCTATCAATTCAGGAAAACCAGCCGAGTCGACGCCCGCGGACACCGCCGCCCTCGACCGCCAAGCCGCCGAGGTAGCCGACCTGCAGCCCGACCTCATGGTGCAGCTCGAAGGCATGGACAAGCCCGTGCGCGCGGCGGACTTGCTCGAGCAGGTGAAGAAGGAGGCGGCCGACGAAACCCGCGATGCGTCGCTGATCGACGTGGCGGCGAACTGCTTCCTACGCAGTAGTTGAGGCGACGAGCATGACCAGCGACAACACGGCCGCCGCGCCGACCATCAGGGCGAGAACCTTCCAGTACGCCTTCGTGGCCTCCCATGCGTCCTGCCAGCGCCCGCGTGCCGCCCAGGCGGACAGCGGGATCGGCGAGAACAGCACGGCAATGCCCGCGATGAACAACAGAAAGGACTGCATGTGAAGCCCAATTGTGTCACCGCCGTACAAGAGGCGGCGAAAAAGCTGGGGCGCAATGCCCTGACGGCCGCTCAGTTGCAGGCCATCGACGACCGCATCAACGCGACGATGCGCCGCCTAGCGCGCACCGATCCCGACTGGCAGGCCAAGAGCACCGACCAGCGCGTCATTGAGGCCGCGCAGGCTGCCATGGCCGACATTCAGGCCGAGGCCGCGCGCAAGGTCGCGAACGCCCAGCGCCAGATCCTGAAGACCGCGGCCACCGACATCCGCATCACCGAGGGCATGGCGCAGTTCAAGGAAGGCCGCAGCCGCGCCCTCGTGAACGACATCGACAACACCGGCCACTACATCAACGGGATCAAGCAGGAGGCCGTGGGCAACATGGTCGACCTGATGGAGGCAGCCAAGACGGGCGAGGGCGCCGGCTTCGGCCGCCGCGTCATGATGTTCCTGTTTGACGCCGACAACCCGCGGATGACGCGCGACCTGGCCACCGAGATCTACCGCAACGGCGACGGCAGCACCGGCAACAAGATCGCGTCCGAGGGCGCGAAGGCGTACCTGAAGGTGATCGAGGGCCTGCGCCAGCGCTTCAACAGCGCCGGCGGCGACGTGGGGCGGCTGGAGTACGGCTACATCCCGCAGCCGCACGACGCGGCCAAGGTGCGCGGCGCTGGTGACGCAGCGGCGCGCGAGGCATGGGTGGACCGCATTGCTCCGCTGCTGGACCGCTCGCGCTACGTGCTGGAGGATGGTTCCCGCATGGGGGATGCCGAGTTTCGAACGCTGCTCGGCCGGGCGTGGGAGACGATCAGCAGCGACGGCGCGAACAAGCGCGAGCCCGGCGCCTTCGGCGGAAACGGCGCCAAGGCCAACGCCGGCAGCGAATCGCGGCAGATCCACTTCAAGGACGCCGACAGCTACATGGCCTACATGAAGGACTTCGGCACCGGCAGCATGTACGACGCGGTGATCGGGCACGTGGGCCGCATGGCGCGCGACATCGGGTTGATCGAGCGGTATGGCCCGAACCCGAACTCGCAGATGCGCCTGCAGTTCGACTTGGCTGAACGCGCAGACGGGACCATCAAGCGCGACTTCGGACTGCGCCCGCAGAGCTACTGGGACCAGCTCAACGGAACGGCCGGCACGCCGCAGAGCGCGAAGCTCGCCCAGCTCGGAACCGACGCGCGCAACATCCAGACGTTCGGCAAGTTGGGCAGCGCGGTGATCTCCAGCATCACCGACCTGGGCACCTTCATGACGACGACCGGCTACAACAAGCTCGGGTACTGGGACGCCATCGCCAATATCGGCAAGACGGCCGCCAGCAAGGACGCGCGCGACTTCATGACCACGCACGGGATCATCGCGGAATCGATGATCGGCGATATGAACCGCTGGACCGGCGACAACATCCGCCAGACGTGGAGCGGCCGTCTCGCGAACAGCACGATGAAGCTGTCCCTGATGAACGCCTGGACCGACACGCTGCGCCGCGCGTTCTCGCTCACGATGATGCAGGGCCTCGCCCGCATGTCGAAGACGGAATGGGGCAAGTTGACCGAGTGGGACCGCACCCTGATGGAGCGCCGCGGCATCACCGCGGCCGACTGGCAGGTCATCACGAAAGCCGACCTCACCGAGTTCGGCGGTAAGCAGCATCTCACGCCCGAGGCGATCCGGGCCACGAACGATGACCGCGCAAGCGAGGTGGTGGCGAAGGTGTTGGGCCTGATCCAGGACGAGAGCGAGTTCGCGGTGCTCAACCCCGACCTCGCGACGAAGACTCTGGCCAGCGGCGGCGGTAGCCAGCGCGGCACGATGCGCGGCGAGTTCTGGCGCAGCGTGATGCAGTTCAAGAGCTTCCCGTTTGCCATGGTGTCGCGCCACTGGCGTCGCATGCTGGAGGCGCCGCAGGTCACGGACGGTAGCGCGCCGGTACTGGCCAACCGGGTGATGTACGCGGGCGCGCTCATGGTGACCACCACGGCCCTCGGCGCCATTGCACTGCAGGCAAAGCAACTCGTTGCCGGCAAGGACCCCATCGACATGCATGGCCCGCATGCCGCGAAGTTCTGGGCGAAGTCCGTTGCTCAGGGCGGCGGGCTTTCGATTTTTGGGGACTTCCTGTTGAACGACCCCACCGACCAGCCGGGCGGATTCGTCGGTGCGGCGGGCGGCACTTTGCTAGGCCCAACTGCGGGGTCGACCATTGGGCTCGCGGCTATCGCCGTTGAGAACGCCCACAAAACAGCGAAGGGGAAGCCGACTCACATGGGCGCGGAAACGCTCAAGTGGGCACGCGCGAACACGCCCTACACCGGCATCTGGTACGCGCGCGCCGCGCTCGACCACGCCGGGCTGCATGCCCTGCAGGAGAACCTGAGCCCCGGGTACCTGGGGAAGATGAAGGCGCGGTCGGCCAAGGACTTCGGACAGTCCTACTGGTGGAACCCGGGCACCGGCGCCCCGGATCGCGCGCCCGACTTCGGAAAGGCGGTGGGCCAATGAAGCAAGAGCAATTCGAGCGCCTTCAGGCGCTGCACGAGAAACTGGTCGATGTGTTCCTCGACGAAGCCAACCCTGACAAATGGCCGGGGACTGGTGTTGAGGTGGCAAGCTGGGACCAGCAGACGCGGGGTGATCGCTACTGGGTCAAGAAGAACGCCGTGGCCACCATCGCGCTGACACAGCGCATCCAGTCGCTGGTCACTGTGGTGCGCCACGCCACCGCGGCCGGCGGCGGAGAAGAGACGCCCGAGGCCGTGACCGAACCGCAGGAGGATCTGGATAAGCAGGTTGCGGAGGCAGAGAAGGAAGCTTCAAAGTTGCTGGCCAACCTGCAGAACCCCAAGGCGAAGGCGGACTTCGACAGGAAGGTGCATGGAAAAGCGTGAGATCAGTTTTCTCGCCTTCTTCCTGATCTGGGCCAAAGCCCGCAACTGGGTGGTGCCGGATGTGCATGTCCGTGCGTGCCACTGGCTCGAGCATCGTGGGCCCCTGGCGGTGCTGCGGTGCTTCCGCGGCTTCGGCAAGTCCACCATCCTCGCCGTGTACAACGCCTGGCGCTACTACTGCGACCAGACCTACCGCATCCTCCATCAGTCTGAAGCCGACAAGACGGCGTACAAGACCAGCCGCGACACCCAGTACGTGCTGCGCAACCACCCGCTGACGCGCGGCATGCTGCCGCCGGGGCAACTCTCCGTTGAGGCATGGTGGCTCACCGGATCGTCGGACCCGCGGAATGCCTCCATGTACGCCAAGGGCATTCTGTCGAACGTCACGAGTGCGCGCGCCGACGAGTGCCAAAACGATGACGTCGAAGTGCCGCGCAACATCGGCACGCCCGAGGCGCGCGAGAAACTGCGGTATCGCCTCGGTGAGCAGACGCACATTCTGGTCCCTGGCGGGCGACAGCTCTACATCGGCACGCCGCATACGCACGACAGCCTCTACGACGAACAGGAGAAGCTGGGGGCCGACTGCCTGACGATCCGCATGTTCGAACGCGAGCACCGCACCGAGAAGCCTGCGATGGTGATCGACCCGGGCTTCGCGCCCGAGTTCATCTTCGTGGGGATCGGCCGTGGCGCGCGGTGCCTTGTCGCTGGCATCGACTACCAGCTGATCGGCACCCAGGTGCACTTCGCCGGGATGCCGGAAGGGGTCGTCGACTGCTACACCGGCAGCGCTTGGCCGGAACGATTTGACCGCGCCGAGATGGAGCAGCGCCGGCGCAAGACGAGAACCCTGAACGAGTGGGATAGCCAGTACCAGCTGCACAGCAAACCCATCGGCGAGATTCGCCTGGACCCCGAGAAGATCATCCCCTACGAGATGAAGCCGGTTCTGAAGCGCGCGAACCGCGAGTCCATGCTGATGCTGGGCAATGTGCGCATCGTGAGCGCCGCGTGCCGCTGGGACTGCGCCATGGGCAAGATCGACACGGACGCCTCGGCAATCTCGCTGGTCTACAGCGATGCGGCCGGACGGCTGTACTGGCAGTTTGCGATCGGCCTCACCGGTGACATCGACGAGCAGTGCGAGAGCATCCGCAAGCTGGTCATCGAGTACCACATTCCGAGCGTGACGGTTGAGACGAATGGCCCGGGAGGCTTCGTGCCGCCGATCCTGCGCAAGCATCTGCGCGGCCAGGGGGGGGAGAAGCCGCTGCCGGCCGTGGCGTGCGGTGTGGTGGTGGACCACGTGGGCACGAACAAGAACAAGGACATCCTCGACGCCTTTGAAGCCCCCATGTCCATCGGCGCGCTCTGGGCGCATATCGACGTTCTCGACGGTCCGATGTGGGACCAGATGAAGGACTGGAACCCCGCCGTTACCACCCAGCCGGACGACTACCTGGACTCGGGCGCGAGGGCGATTCTGGCCAACCCCGTGCGGATTGGCAACGGACACAGCGCCGGGATTCCGGCAGCGGTCGAGCGTGCAATCTGGCGGCCAGATTCTGGCGTCCATGAAGTCACGCTGGAGGCCTCTGAATGACCGTCCCCGTCCAAACCCCTGTTTCGAACCACGTCGGGAACGGGATCACTACTTCCTTCCCCTACGCCTTCCGCCTGCTCGACGCTGTCGACATCACGGTGACAGTCGATGGGGTAGCGAAGACGCTGAACATCGATTACACGGTTACAGGGGTTGGCGTCGAGTCGGGCGGCGCTGTCGTGTTCGCGGTTGCTCCGGCCTCCCTTTCGGCCATTGCGCTGATCCGCCAGGTTCCCATCAACCGCCTGACCGACTACCAGTACTCGGGCGACTTCCAGTCGCCCACCGTTAACAACGACTTCGACCGCATCGTGATGATGCTGCAGGACAGCGGCCTCGCCCTGGCGAACACGATCCGGCTTCCTCCAGGCGATGCCGCCAGCGGCGTGCTCCCCGATGCTGCTGGGCGCGCGCTCAAAGGCCTGGCATTCGATGCCGAGGGAGACATCTTCCTGACGGCCGCATCAGGCAACGCCGATGTGCTGGCAGCCGCGCTGGGATCGAACGCCACCGCCGCGCTGGGTGGTGGCCTGGTGGGCTACGACGGCACCAAGAACTATGCCGCGGGCACCATCGGCAAGGGCATCAAGGACGCTGCGGCCACCGGCGCCCAAGGGATCGCCGACGCTGCGACCGCCGCCGCCGCCGCCGCCGCCGCAAACACCAACACGAACAACTACAAGGCCGATGTCGCCAGCGTCGCTGATGTCGCCAAGGGCGCGGCGCTGATGGGCTACAAGCTCAACGCCACGGGCTCCGTGGGCCGCACGCTCGCGGCCAAGTTGCTCGAGCAGGTGAGCGTGAAGGACTTCGGCGCGGTGGGGGATGGCACAGCCGACGACACCGCTGCGATTCAGGCCGCCGTGACCTGGGCGCAGACGACCGGCAAGCGAAGCGTTTTCTTCCCGGCCGGGCAGTACAAGGTCACCGCCACCATCAACGTGACGCCCACCAACCCCGGATTCCTCTCGTTCTGCGGAGCCGGTCGCTCTTCGACGATCGATCACGCGGTGGTCGGCCCGTTGTTCCAGTTCACGGGGGTCATGGACTGGCTGACGGTTTCTGATCTGCGGATCCTGTCCACGACGGCAAAGTCCAACAAGCTGCATGCGGGCTTCTATTTTCCGGACGGCAACACGCACAGCGATTTCGTCAACGTCACCTACGACAGCAACAGCAACGCCACCATGGGGGCGTCGTTCTACTACTGCGAGCAGGACAAGACGAATGACACGGTGAGCTTTGTGAACTGCATCGCGATCTGCCGCACCTGCTGCTACCAGATCGGCGCAGGCAGCTCGATCTTCTGGCATGGCGGCCGGTGCATCGGCCAGTGGCCAACGGTCAACGGCACGGGCATCCTTTTCACCGGCGGCAATGGCGGCTGCTGGATGTGGGCCACCGACACCATCCAGCTGGAATACGGTGTCCGGGTGCAGCGCCTGACCGCTACCTCGAACCGCGAGATCTTCGCGGTGCATGCTGCGTTCGACTCGTGCCGGATCAACTTCTCCCAGGAGGACCAGAGCTACGTGTCGATCCTGGGCTGCTGGGCTGCCAGCGCGAAGGACTACGGCATCCAGTTCGCCGGGGAGTCGGATGCGGCGATCATGACCATCAGCGGCGGCACGGTCTTCAACTCCGGCGGTGGAGCTGTAGGCGGCGGGGCCAGCGTCGGCCTGCGCTACAACGGCCGGGGCGCGCTCTTCTGCAATGGGGTGGTGTTCCGCAACAACCTGGGCCGCGCGATCTACTGCGAGAACGATCTGCCGTCCGTCTACGGTGTCATCGAGAACTGCCAGTTTCGGGACAACGGTGCCAACGGCGACTACCAGGTCTATCTCACCGGCAACAAGGTCTTCCGCAACAACTACCTCAACGCGGCGGCGAGCGGTGCGTCTGCGGTACAGCGGGACATCACGGGGCGCTCTCGCCTGCGCATCAGCAACAACATCGGCTTCCAGGGCATCTCGCTGGTGACGCCGCCAACCTTCCCTGCGTCAGGCGTAGCAGCCACCAACGACACCGGTGTGGCCGCGACGCTCTACCTTCGCGGCGGGACTGCGACATCCGTGCAGAAAAACGGCACCTTCATCTGCGACATCGTGGGCGGCGGCAACACGAATGTGAACATCCGGCTTCGCCCGGGCGACACGTTCACCGTGAACTACACCGTCGCGCCTTCGGCGACGTGGGACTTTGAGTGAGGTGCGAATGACGCGGACAAGGCCTGCTCCACTGGAAGAAGAGATCGAAGGAAAGCGACTCATGAAATTCGATCCGACGATCAACACTGGCACCATCCTGCAAACCGTTGTGGTTGCTCTTTCGGCGGTCGCGCTCTTCTTCGGGCTCAAGGCAGAGAGCGCCCAAAACAAGGCAGAGCTCGAGCAGGTCAAGGCTGTTGCTGCGGTTGAGCGAGCGCAGACGACGCAAGCTCTTGCCGAGATCAAAGCCGAGATGAAGGAGCAGGGCAAGACGCTGGGTGACCTGAAGGAAGGGATTGCGATCTTGCGCGGCCGCGCGGCAGACACGGGGGTGAAGCGATGAACTTCGATCAAGCATTCGACCGCCTGCTCGGGCATGAGGGCGGCTACGTCAACGACCCGCGTGACCCGGGCGGCGAGACTAACTGGGGCATCACCGTTTCAGTTGCGCGCGCCGAGGGCTACAGCGGCCCCATGCGCGACCTGCCGCGGGATACCGCGAAGGCGATCTACAAGGCGAAGTACTGGGCGCCGGTGCGCGCTGATGAACTGCCGGACAGCGTGCGCTTCGATGTCTTCGATGCGGCTGTGAACCACGGGGTGAACCAGTCTTCGAAATGGCTGCAGCGCGCGGCCGGCGCGAACCCCGATGGTGTCATCGGCGCGCAGACCGTGGCAGCGGTCCGCTCGGCTGGCCCACTTATCGCCGCAGCCTTCAACGGCTATCGGCTGCAGTTCTACACCGACCTGAGCACGTGGCCGACCTTCGGCAAGGGCTGGACTCGGCGCGTGGCCTCCAACTTGCAGAATCTGAAGGGCTGACCATGGCTGCACTCATCGGGCTCGCTCCCGTCATCAGCGACATCCTCGACAAGTTCCTGCCGGACAAGACGCAGGCGGAGGCGGCCAAACTGGAGGTGTTCAAGGCCGCTCAGGCTCAGCAGCTGGCCGAGCTGAAGGCAATGTCGGACATCGCGGCCGCGCAGAGCGCGACGAACTCAGTAGAGGCGGCCAGCACGCGCTTGTTCGTGGCGGGCTGGCGGCCGTTCGTGGGCTGGATCTGCGGGTTCGCCGTCGGCTTCAAGTTCATCGGCGGCCCGATCCTGTTCATGGTGGCGCAAGCGCTGGGCCACCCCGTGACGCTGCCATCCATCGAAACCGAGGAATTGTGGCCGCTGCTGCTCGGCATGCTGGGCCTTGGCGGCCTGCGTACCGTGGAGAAGGTGAAGGGCGCGGCCTAATCGCCCTTCCTGGTCGCCACGTAGGTGATGCCGATCGCATTGATGAAGTCGTGCTTCACCACGTTCCAGCCCAGCTCATCCAGTAGCCCGAGGATGTAGTCCTCGCGGAAGGAAAGCTCCAGCCAGCCATGATGCCTGATGCAGTAGATGGCCTGGCCTGAAGGGTTGATGCCCCAGGGATAGGGCAGTGCGTTGTTGATCGTCTCTCCAGCCAGCACCAGCCGGCCGCCGGGCTTGAGCACCCGCGGGATAGCCTTCAGCAGCCGGACATGATCCGCGCAATGATGAAAGCACTCGAAGAAGAGCACCGCGTCGAACTTTTCCTGGATGGTTTCTGCATCGAAGAAGTTGCCCACACTCAGGTCGACGTCGAGATCAAGCGCCCGAGCGCGCCGGCTCGCGATCTCCACGAAGTGCGGGGAGATGTCGATCCCCTTCACCTTGTAGCCGGACAGGCCGAGCTGCACTGTGGTGTTGCCCCAGCCGAACCCCATCTCCAGGACGCTCGACGCCGGCGGCAGGTTCATCGCCTGGATGACGTGCCCGATTGCCATCAGCTGTGCACCGATGGTCTTGGCGTCCCCCGAGATGTAGGGCACCGGGCGCCTGGCGTACAGGTCGGCGTCGTACGCGGTCACCTCGTTGGACGTGCCGTAGGCCCGGTTCGCGATCTCGGAATAGGTGTCCATGACCCAGGCAGCGTATTCGCTCGAGCGCGGGTCGGCGCTGATCGGCTTCAGGTCAACCCAGAAATCATCGAGGAGCGCGGTGTACGCCGCAGGGTCTTCGTTGGCGAGTCGCTCCAGCTTGGAAACCTCGGCCTCGATCTCTGACGGTTGGATCCGGCGAGTGGTCCTGAAGGTCTGCAGGCGCTTGAACTCCTCGCTCTGGACCAGGCTCTCACGGAAGGAGGCGAGGGTATGCCCAGCGGACAGGTGCAGGGCAATCGCTTCCTCGCTCTCGGGTGGGCGCCTGAGCAGCTCGATGTAGCTGCTGATGAGCTGCTCGCGCTGTAGTGGCGCGCCGGGGTTGGCTTGCTCCTGCTCTGCTGCATTACCGCTCATGGAAACAAAAGTTTCTGGACCCCGCATCTGATCGCCTCCGAAATTTTGGTGGATGGTACATGGCTCGCCGCAGGCCCCCGGCACTACAAAACCGACCGCAAAATATTCCAGAAATTATTCCGGCCGGCTCCCGCCGGCTCCTGCCGGCCAGCGCCGGCGGCAGTCGCCTCGCCCGCGCGCCGGGCCAGAGGCACGCGGGCCTGTCGCAATGCGGCAAAACAAGCATTCCTTCGGTGGGGGGAAAATTGTCCAACTGGGCGCAAATCGTGCGCTCGACGCACTGTGCGCATGTCCAGTCCTCCAGCATCCATGCGGGTTCCCGGGGTGTGCGCCATCCGCATGTCGGACTCGAAATCAGGCGTACTAGCGATAGTACCGAGGGTTCGAATCCCTCCCTCCCTCCAAAAATGACGGCCTGATCTATGTAGAACGTGGATCAGGCCGTTTTCTTTTGGATCGACGGTCTGCCTGCAAGACTCTGCGTACTCCCAGGAAAGGATCCGCCATGAAGCGCCATCGCAGGTTGATTTCCAGCGCCGCTGCGGCGTTGGCGATCTTGTCGATCGCCGCCTGCTCGGTGCCGCAGGCGAAGGATGCCGCCGCGGCACCCACAGCGCCCGCAGCGTGTCGCCAGGACGCCGCAGCCGCCCTGACGGGCAAGAGCCGCATCAGCGACGCCGATGCCCGGCAGGCGACAGGCGCGTCCATCGTGCGCCAGATCCAGCCGGGACAGCCCGTGACGATGGACTATCGCCGCGAGCGCGTGACCATCGAGACGGACGCGGCCAGCGGCAAGATCGTCCGCGCCTACTGCGGATAGTCCGGCTCCTGCCGGTCTCAGCCGTTCGCCGCAGCGCCCGTGCCGGCCTGCGCCGAAGGGCGGGCGGTGGCGACCGTGCCTTCCTTGTCGAGCGAGCACCACGCGGCCTGAGGCTGAGCCTTGCCCGCTTCGAGCGAGCACCATGCGGCCGAGGTCCTGGTGGCCTCCGCCGAGCACCATGCGGCCGAGGTCCTGGTGGCCTCCGCCGAGCACCATGCGGCCGAGGTCCTGGTGGCCTCCGCCGAACACCATGCGGCCGAGGTCTTGGCGGCCTCCGCCGAACACCATGCGGCCGAGGTCTTGGCGGCCTCCGCCGAGCACCATGCGGCCGAGGTCCTGGTGGCCTCCGCCGAGCACCATGCGGCCGAGGTCCTGGTGGCCTCCGCCGAGCACCATGCGGCCGAGGCCTTGGTGGCCTCCGCCGAGCACCATGCAGCCGAGGTCTTGGTGGCCTCCGCCGAACACCATGCAGCCGAATCCTTCGCAGCCGCCGGCGTCGGCTCGCCGAACTCCTCGGCAAGCAGTCGCTGCATCTGCTGGAAGGCCGCCTCCAGCGCCTTCGCGTCGTCCTCGCCGCGCAGGCCGAGGTATGGGAAGTGATGCAGGAAATATCCGAAGGTGGCTTCGCAATCGGCGGCGTATTTCCTCGTGTCGAGGATGTGCATGTGCCAGAAGCGGTCGACGTCCTGTTCGGGCGCGAGGGTCAGCTCGGGGTGCTTCGCGTGCAGGATCAGGTAGCGCTTGTATGCCACTTCCATCTGGTCCGCGTAGCTTGCCGACCAGCCGTAGCCGTCCTCCTCGCGGGTGGCTTTGAACTTGATCGGCGTCAGGTCGAGCGCGTGGATCGCCGCGATCGTCTGTTCCAGCGGCTTGTTCTGGGTTGAATCGGTCATGAATGCTCCTGTGAAGTTTCGGGGAAGCCCGAGCGAACGTGCCCGGTAACGATTGCCGCGAAGGCGCGGCCTTCAGGCCAGCGCCGACGGGGCAAATTGGGTGCGCAGGTGACGCGCCATGAAATCGCGTGCCTCGTCGGCCGGCACAGGCTTGCACAGCCAGTAGCCCTGGGCTTCGTCGCATCCGTGGCTGTGCAGGTAGTTGAACTGGACGGGCGTCTCCACCCCTTCGGCCACCACCTTCATCCGCAGCCCGTGGGCCAGCGTGATGATTCCGTCGATGAGAGCGCGCGCGTCCGCGTCCTGCGAAAGGTCGTTGATGAAGGAGCGGTCGATCTTGACCGTGGAGAGCGGAAAGTGCTTCAGGTACGACAGCGACGAGTACCCCGTGCCGAAGTCGTCGATGGCCAGGCCTACGCCCATGTCGCGGATGGTCCGCAGCAGTTTTGCCGCGTGCTCGGGGTTCGCCATCATCGCGCTCTCGGTGATCTCCAGCTCGAGCAGCGAAGGATCGAGGCCCGACGACTCCAGGATGGCCTTGACGTCGGCCACCAGCGTGCGGCTCTCGAACTGGCGCGGCGACAGGTTGACGCTGGTCAGCACCTCCGGCAGGCCGTGCTTCTGCCATGCGAGCGCGTCGGCACAGGCTCTTTCCAGCGCCCACTTGCCCATCGACACGATCAGGCCGAGCTCCTCGGCGATCGGAATGAACTGCACCGGCGGAATCATGCCCAGCACCGGATGGCGCCAGCGCATCAGCGCCTCCACGCCGACGATGCGCTGCGTCTGCAGGTTCATCTTCGGCTGGTAGTGCATTTCCAGTTCGCCGCGCTCCAGGGCGTGGCGCAGGGCGCTTTCCAGCATGAGCTGCTCGGTGCTCTGTGCGTTCATCTTCGCCGCGTAGAAGCGGTAGGTGTTGCGGCCCTTTTCCTTGGCGCGGTACATGGCGGTGTCGGCGTTCTTCAGCAGCGTCTCGGCATCGCCGCCGTTCTCCGGGTAGATGCTCACGCCCACGCTGGCGCTCACATGCAGCTCGCGGCCCTCGATGATGAAGGGCTCGGCGCAGCGGTCCAGCACCTTCTCGGCCAGCACCGCGGCGTCGTTCGCGCTGTCGAGGTTTTCCATCAGCAGCACGAATTCGTCGCCGCCGAAGCGCGCCACCACGTCGCTGTCGTGCAGCAGCTTCCTCAGGCGCTTGCCGCAGGTCTTGATCATCTCGTCGCCCACGCCGTGGCCGAGCGTGTCGTTGATGTGCTTGAAGCGGTCCAGGTCGACGAACATCACGGCGAACTGCTTCTGCTGGCGGTTGCTGCGCCTGATGGCCCGGGCCAGCTCGTGCTGCAGCGCCGAGCGGTTGAGCAGCCCCGTCAGCTCGTCGTGGCTGGCCATGAAGCGCAGGGTCTTCTCGGCCTGCTTGCGCTGCCGGTACTGGACGATCTGCAGTGCGATGACGCGCAGCGACTCCAGCGTCTCGGCGTCCGCGACGTACGGACTGGCGCCGAAGAGTTCCAGCGCCGTGGTCGCCTCGGGCGCGACCATGGGTACCACCAGGCCGGTGGTCAGCCCCGCCTCGCGCGCCATCGCGTCGCGGGTGAAGTGGCTCGGCGATGCCTGCGTGTCGGTGCGCACGACGCTGCCGATTCCCCACGCGCGGCCCAGCGAGCCTTCGCCGGAGCGGTAGGTGAGCAGGCGGCTGGCCTCGACGAAGCCCCGCACCGCCGGGTCGTTGTCCACATGCCAGGCCACGGCGCAATGTGCCAGGCCGTCCTCGCCGACGCTCCACAGCGCGCCGCAGTCCCAGCGCAGGTCGGTGCATATCGCTTCAAGGGCCAGCGCGATCACCGTCTCGGTCCTGCCGTCACCGGCCAGCAGGCGCGCGATCTTGTATTCGAGCTTCTGGCGCAGTGCATCCTTGCGCGGCCGCGTGGCGTCGCGCACCGTGCCGCGCACCAGCCTCCTGCCCGCGTCTTCGCCCGACTGCGCGATGACATGCAGCCAGCGTTCGGTGCCGTCGGGCAGGCAGAGCCTGTGCTCGAACTCGCTGCGCTCGGTGGACTGGGACGCCAGCGCGATCTGCCGCTCGACCGTGCCGCGCTCCATGTTCGGCACGCGCGAGAGCAGGGCGTGCAGGTCCAGCGGCAAGGGGTCGTCGGCAAAGCCCAGGATGCGCCGCGCCTCCTCGGAGCATTGCAGCGCGCCGGTTTCGGGGTCGAGCGTCCAGCTGCCCAGGCTGGCCAGGTGCTGCGCGTCCTCGAGCTGCCGCTCGCTCGCGCGCAGGTGGCTGGTCATCTCGTCCGCCAGGACCTGGGCCCGGCTGCCCGTGGTGGCCAGCGACAGCATGATGCCGGCCAGCAGCGTGCTGGTGGCGAGGCCGCCAACGAACACGAGCCACGGTATGGTCTTGTCCAGCGGGCCGAGGATCTGGCTCTCGTCCTGCTTCACCTCGACCACCCAGGAGCGGCCGCCCAGCTCGAAGCCGAGCGTGCGCTCCAGGCTGTTCGCGGGTTCGGCAACGGGCTTGGCGAGGGCGGCGCTGTCGAACAGCAACTGCCGGTCGCTGAACGCGATCGGCGTCACGAACCTGGTTTCGATGCGCGTTCCGATCGGTCCCCGGCCCGGACCGGCGTCGGCCAGACGCAGGCGCAGCGTCTTCGCGGCCTCGATGCTGATCACGTCGCGCAGCATGCCCGTGATGCTGAAGCCCGCGCCCACCGAGCCCATGTAGGCCTGGCGCCGCTGCTCCAGCGTATCGACCGGCATCTTCGGGCGGTACACCGGCAGCCGCATCGCCAGCCCGACGTCCGAGCCGCGGCCCGCGATGCGGATCTTGCGGCCGGAGGTGACGAGCCCGCCGGTGTCACGCCCCTGTTCGAGTGCGTCGCCGCGGTCGGGCATGGCGCCCAGGTCATTGCCCAGCAGTTTCTCGTTGCCCGCCAGAGGCTCGATGAAGGCCAGCGGGTAATAGATATCCCGCGTGCCGCCCGGCTTGATGGCGAAGCCGGAGCTGACGGCCGCGTCGAGGCTGTCGTCGCCGCGAACCTGCTCCTCGAAGAGCTGCTTGTCCTCCGGCATGACGCGAGGCGCGTAGTTGACTGCCTGGAAGCCGGGGTAGGCGCTCGGCAGGTTCAGGCCCGAGACGTAGTCCCGGAAGTCGCTGCGGGTCACTCCCTCCGAGGTATTGAAGCGCGCGCGCAGGCCGATCAGGACGGCGATGTAGTCGTCGAACCGGCTTTCGACCTTCCGCGCCAGATCGAGGGCGGTAGCGTCGAAGCGCGTCCGCGCGCTGCGCCCGATTTCCTGATGGGCATAAATTCCGAGGGCGATCGACAGCGCCGTGCCGAGTATGAAGATCACAACCGGCAGGCGAATCCTGGCCCAGATGGACAAAGACATGGTTCGATCCTGTCGCTAGTGCAAGCCGGATGGCTCCGAGTGCCCCACAGTGTGGCACGGGAGCGGACGCAACGGTTTCAATTGGGAACAATTCACTCGTAATTCTGTAATGTTGGGTAAGGAGTTCTTAATTGTTAATTCTTAAGAATTAAATTTTTCTGGCGCCAAAGCTTTTGACCCGGGTCAAAAGACCGCTCCTGGGTACCTCGGAAAGCGGCCTCCTGCCTGGAATGCCTGCGACGGCACCGCAACGGCGCGACGAAGCACCCGCCCGGCCTTCAATGGTCGGAGGTGCTGTATTTCGGTCTGTGGAACCGTGCCGAATTCGAGGCGAACAAAGGATCGGCAGTAGCAGCCGGCGGGCAGGCTTCAGGCGGCCGCGGATCGGCGCGTCACCGTGCCCGGGAATTCCTCCACCGACGCGAGCAGCGGCGTCGCCTTCAGGCACAGGATCCGCGCCTCGCGGCCATCGCGTGCCCGCTCGAGGCAGAGCGCGACAGCATGGGCGTCGTCGGGCTGCAGCCGCCAGAACTGCCAGCCGGTGGCGTCGTCGTCCTCCAGGGCGTGCCCGAATCCGATGGCCTGGCTGCCGCTTCCGTCCAGGTCGAAGGAAAAGCGGTCCAGCGGAATCGAAAGGCCCATGCCGCGCGCCTTGATGTAGCTTTCCTTGAGCGTCCACAGATCCCAGAAGCGCGACGGCTGCTGGGCGGCCGGAAGCTGCTGCAGCGCCTGCGCCTCCTTCGCCGAGAAGAAATGCCCGGCGACCTCCAGCGGCGCGTTCCTTGCCGTGTGCTCGACGTCCACGCCCACTTCGCGCTCCACCGCCAGCGCTGCCACCACGAGCGACGCGCTGTGCGAAATGTTGAAGCGGATGCGCTGCGCCTGCGGCAGCGCATTGGCGATCCGCGGGCGACCGTATTCGTTGTTCTCGAAGCGCCAGTCCGCTGGAGCGACCTGGGGAACGTAGCGCGAGAGCAGAGAGCGGATCAGCCCTCGTGTCATCAGATGGCGGCGCCTGTCCCGGGCGAAATGAAAACGCCCGTGCTTCTCCCGCTCCTCGGTCGTCAGGAGGGCCATGATGGCCGCGTCGCCGGCGGGGTCGTCCTGTTCAGGCACGTACAGGTGCCAGAGGTGGACCTGGTGCGCATCGATCTGCAATTGCATGCGCAGGATTCTGGCCTGCCCCGGCGGCGTCCGGCCCGCGCCCGATTCAGCCCGGCTTAAGTTTGCAGTTCCATACTGGAGTCGACGGTCCGCTGGCGTTGGTAGAGGTTGCCACTGGCACCCGCGCCGCTTGATGCGGGCGGTTCCTCGAGGCCGGCGATCGTCACGTCTTCCTTGCCGCCTGCGCTAAGCGCGGGCGGCTTCCCCCAGCCAGTTCGGCTCGTTGGACGTATCCGGAAAGCCCGAGTCGTCCACGGTCCCGGTGCCAGCCATCGGCTGCACGGCCGCGTGCCGCAGCTCGTAGCCCCGGCCGTACACCGAGTGCAGCACGAACTCGTTCGCCTTGTGCAGCGAGAGCTTGCGGCGGATGTTCGCCACGCAGCAGTCGAGCACCCGGCTCTTGCGCTCGACGCGCGAATCCGGCCACAGCGAACCCAGCAGCCAATCGCGCTCCAGCAGCTGTCCGGCGTTGCGGAACAGCAGCAGCGCCAGTTCGAACTCGCGCGGCTTCAGGCGGATTTCCTCGCCCTTGCGCACCACCACCTTGCGGTTGCCGATGAAGCGGTAGTCGCCGAACAGCGCGCTCGTCGCCTGCGGATGCAGCAGCGTGTCGTTGCGCCGCAGCGCCTCGCGAACGCGCAGTTCCACCTCGAAATCGTCGACCGGCAGCACCGCGAAATCGATGCCCGGGCCCTTCGACTCGGGCTCGGCGGCCGACAGCACCTCGGCCAGCAGCTCGCGCTGCAGCGCATTGGCGACCAGGAAGATCGGCACCCGCAGCGCCTGGCACATCGAGGTCAGCACCGGCCACGCGCCTTCGTCCTTCAGCACCACCAGCAACAGGTCGAAGTGGTTGGTGCCGTGCGTCGCCGCATGCAGGAAGTCGGCGCTGTTGTCGAATGAAACCGGCGTGCAGCCCATCAGGCGCAGCTTCTGGCCCCACGCGCGCGTCTGGGCTTCGTCGCAACCCACCATGGCCACCTGCCGCGCGTCGCCGCGAGCATCGTTGTTCATGTCGAAAGCTTCCATGTGTTGGTGGCGGCGGTGGGTGATGAGGGTTGCCCGCGTTCAGCGCTCGCCGGCGCGTGGCAGCTTCCAGCCGATGCCGGCGTTGAATCCCCAGTCCCGCCCCGCGCTGGCGAGGGTCATGCCCCAGGCAGTCCGCCCGTCATCCGAAAGAGTCCTGAAGCCCAGGCTCACCGCCGTGTAGCCCCTGTAGCTGCCGAAGGCGAGGCCCACGGTCTTCTCGCCAGGCTGGAGGGCGGGCACGTAGGCGGCCGTCATCGCCACGGCCATGGCGGTGCCCGAATAAGCGACGCGCTCAACGTCGCGCAGCACCGCGCCCGTCTGGCTCAGCTGGCCGACGTTGACCGCGTCTGCCGGCTGCACGCCCGGCGCCAGGTTGGAGATCGCCGCGCCCCCGGCAGCGCCCGCCGTGCCGTGCCCGGCGGCGGCGCACAGCCACAGCGCGACCAGCAGCGCCGCCCGCACGCGCTCAGCCCGCCGCGAGGCGGTTGCCCGAGCCCGCCTGCGTCTTGCGCACGCCGTCCGGTCCGTAGAACAGCTGCGCACTGGCCTGCAGGAAGTGCAGTGCCTGTTGGGTGAAATCGAGATGCGCGTAGACCATCGAGCCGTTGCGCAGGTTGTGGCCGCGCGCCTGCCCGGCCAGCTCCAGCAGTTCCTCCCAGGCCTGCCGCGCCTGCGGGCCGGCAGCGGCGGCGGCCGCATCGGCGCCCTCGCGGCCGGGCCCGAAGCCCAGTGCCGCCTGCAGCGCCTCGCGCTGCGCGTCGAGTTCGGCCATGCGGTCCAGCAGCACGGTCTTTTCCGCGGCGATGGCCGCCAGGTCGGTGAAGCTGCCGCCCGACATGGCCTCGGCCTCGCGGTCGAGCACCGATACGAATTCCTCGATGCAGGCGGCCTCGGTGCGCAGGTGGGCCAGCAGGTCGGACTGCTGCTTTCTCATTCGCCTTCGCCCTTCTTCACGTCCTGGCCGTTGCCCGCGGGCGCATCGGGCGCGCCGGGCGTGAGCAGGTCGCGCACGCTGGCCAGCAGGCCGTCGGCGATGCGTTCGGGGCGGATCTGGTAGCGCCCCGCGCGGATGTCCTCGCGGATCGCCGCCACGCGGGCCGCGTCGAAATCGCTGGCGGCGCCCGCGGCGCTGGGCAGCGAGTGGACGTGCGCCGACGAGGCCGGTGCCGCCGCCTTCGCGGTGCGCTGGGCGGCGTCGGCGCCGGCCGAAGCGGTCGTGCCTGCCGTACCGGCGGTGGCTGGCGTCGTTCGGTGAAGGGGCGTGGCCGAGGGGGCGGGTTGATCGATTTTCAAGGTGATTCCTCAGGGGCTGACCCGTATATCGGCAGCCCGCGCAAGAACTTTAGGAATAGCGTGCATGGCGGTTTTTGTGCGGCGCGTCATTGCGCCAGCCGGATCTGCCCCTCTTCGTCCGCCACGCCGCTGACCAGCCGGCCGTCCAGCGTCCTGGCCTGTACCACGGCGCCTGCAGCCGCTCCGGTCATGGCCTTGGCCTCGGTGCTGATGACGAAGCCCTGGCCCTGCGCCACCACCTTCACCGCCTGCCCCTGCTGGATGACGGTGACGCCGCGCAGCAGCTCCTTGCGCAGCGGCGCGCCGGGCGCCACGCGGTTGGCCGTGACCACGCCGGCGAGCTCGGCCGCGCTGGTGACGATGGAGCGCGGCAGTCGCGTGAGGTCGCCGGTGCGCTCCGCGACGTCGCCCGCGCCCAGCGGCCGGCCCGCGTCGATCGCGCGCGCGGCCACGAAATAGCTGCCTTCCACCGACACGTGCGCCTGCACGAAGCGCGTCCAGGGCCGCTGCGCCTGGCAGCGAACGCCCACCGAGACGCGGCCCCATGGCTTCGCGCCCGGCGGCAGGAAGGCCTCGGGCGCGTCGCATGCGGGCAGGGCCGAGGTGCCGCGGCCTTCCAGGCTGATCGTCACCTTGCCAGGCAGCCCGGCCGATTGCGCCTGCAGGTATTTCTCGATGACCGTGTCGGCGGAAGCAGCGCCTTCGGCTGCGCCTGCTGCGCTGGCCGCGCAGCAGCACGACAGCGCCAATGCCGCTGCGGGCAGCACGGTGCGCAGTGCGTGGTCGCGAAGCTCGGCAAGCGTTGGAAGGGTCATCGGATATGTGTGGGTGGTGGCTTCGGCGGCGGTGCGTCACACAGGAGCAACGCATGCCGCCGCACGGAAATTCTAGAAATCCGCGCGGCTATCGAAGTTGCGAGCAGCAGGCGAAAACCCCCTTTGTTCGGGCGATTGCAAAAGCGGCTCGTGCATAGACTCGCTTTCCATCTGTCGCTGCGCCCCGCGCACTGGCGACGCCTCAACGGATGGAACAAACATGCTCGACAAGCTGGATGCGGCGCTTCGCTTCAACCGCGAAGCCCTCAACCTCCGCGCGGAACGCCAGGAGGTTCTCGCGGCCAACATCGCCCATGCGGACACGCCCAACTACAAGGCGCGCGACTTCGACTTCAGCGCACGCCTGAGCGACGCCGTGGAGCGCGGCCGCGCGTCGCAGTCGATGTCGCTGGCCACCACCTCGTCGCGCCATCTCGCGGGACAGGCGCAGGCCATGCCCGACAAGGACCTGCTCTACCGCGTGCCCAACCAGTCCAGCCTCGACGGCAACACCGTCGAGATGGACGTCGAGCGCATCGCCTTCGCCGACAACGCGCTGCGCTACGAATCGAACCTCACCGTCATCAACGCGAAGATCAAGTCGCTGCTCTCTGCGGTGCAGCAGTAAGCAGCCAGAGCCCGTTCCATGCCCTTCAACAGCACCTCCATGAACATCTTCAACGTGGCCGGCTCGGCCCTGACCGCGCAGTCGCAGCGCATGAACGTGACCGCGAGCAACATGGCCAACGCCGAGAGCGTGGCCGGCCCCGACGGCATGCCCTACCGCGCGAAGCAGGTCGTGTTCCAGGTCGCTCCCTCGTCGCACGGCGCCGGGGACATCGGCGGCGTCAAGGTGGCCGGCGTGGTGGAAGACCCGTCCCCGCCGAAGCTCGTGTTCGACCCGAAGAGCCCGCACGCCAACGCCGAAGGCTACGTGGCGATGCCCAACGTCAACGTGGTCGAGGAGATGACCAACATGATCTCCGCCTCGCGCAGCTACCAGGCCAACGTCGAAGTGCTCAACACCGCCAAGACGCTGATGGTCAAGACGCTGACCCTCGGCCAGTAACTCCCCAAGTCCCGCAAGACGCACAAGAAAGAACAGGCACGAACGCGCCATGGCCATTTCCGATACCTCGTCCATCACCGGACAGAACGCCGCCTCCGCGGTTGGCGGCAACAGCAGCACCTCCAACGTCGACAGCGAGCAGCGCTTCCTGAAGCTGCTGGTCACGCAGCTGAACAACCAGGACCCGCTCAACCCGATGCAGAACGCCGAGCTCACCTCGCAGCTGGCGCAGATGAGTACCGTCAGCGGCATCGAGAAGCTCAACAGCACGCTCTCGGGCCTGGTGAACCAGACCAGCTCCAACCAGCTGCTGCAGGCCACTTCGCTGATCGGCTACAACGTGCTGTCGCCGGGCGATTCGCTCACCACCAAGGAGCCCGAGGCAGGCAAGGAGCCCGCGTCGCAGGCCTTCGCCGTCGAACTGCCGGGCACGGCCTCCGACGTCGACATCAAGATCGTCGATTCCACCGGCAAGGTCGTGCGCACCATCAACGCCGGCTCCATGACCGAAGGCGTCAACGCCGTCACCTGGGATGGCAAGGACGACACGGGCGCCGTGGTGCCCGCGGGCGCCTACCGCTTCACCGTAGACGCAAGCAACAGCGGAACCACCGTGAAGGCCACGGCGCTCACTTTCTCGCAGGTGGCGGCGGTCAAGCAGGGCGCTGCCGGCGTCACGCTCGAACTGATGACGGGCAGCAACATCAGCCTGTCCGACGTGCGCCTGTTCCTCTGAGCGTCTTCTTTCCCTTCCTCTTCGCATCCAACGCAAACGCGCCGCATCCAACGGCAGACAAGGAACCATCATGGCTTTTTCCCAGGGCATCAGCGGACTCGGCGTGGCCGCGGCCAACCTCGACGTCATCGGCAACAACATCGCCAACTCGGGCACCGTCGGCTTCAAGTCGGCCGCCGCAACCTTCCAGGACGTGTACGCCGGCTCGCGCGTCGGCCTGGGCGCTTCGGTCTCCGGCGTGACGCAGAACTTCTCGCAGGGCGTGACCCAGTCGAGCAGCCGCCCGCTGGACGTGGCCATCCTCAACGGCGACGGCTTCTTCCGCCTGACCAGCGCCACCGGCGAAGTCATGTACTCGCGCAACGGCCAGTTCACGCGCGACAAGGACGGCTACATCGTCAACGCCTCGGGCCTGCGCCTCACCGGCTTCGGCGCGAACGCCAACGGCGGCATCAGCGGCGGCACGCCGGCGGCCATCCAGATTCCGACCACGCCCATGACGCCCAAGGCCACGACCGGGATCGACGCCGAGTTCAACCTCGACGCGCGCAAGACCGCGCCCACCAAGACGCCCTTCAACGCGGCCGATTCCGACACCTTCAACTACTCGAACGCCGTCGGCCCCATCTACGACTCGCTGGGCAACCCGCATGACGTGTCCGTCTACTTCGTGAAGAACGCGACGCCTGCCAACACCTGGAGCGTGTACGGCACGGCCGACGGTGCAGCGCTGAACGCCGGCGCCGCGCTCGGCACCCTGACCTTCGACTCCGCCGGCAAGATGACCGCGCCGGCCAGCGGCCAGCTGAGCCTGGGCACGCTCAACCTCACCAACGGCGCCGCGGCACTGACGCCCACGCTCGACATCTCGGGCACCACGCAGTTCGGCGCCGCCAACGCCATGAGCAAGCTCGCGCAGGACGGCTACCGCTCGGGCGAGCTCACCTCTTTCTCGATCAACGCCGACGGCACCATCACCGGCAAGTTCTCCAACGAGCAGACCAAGCTGCTGGGCCAGGTCGTGCTGTCCTCCTTCGCCAACCCGAACGGCCTGGAGCCCAAGGGCAACAACGTGTGGGCCGAGACGCAGGCCTCGGGCAACCCGCTGACCGGCACGCCGGGCGAGGGCACCAAGCTCGGCTCGCTGCAGTCGGGCGCGCTGGAGGCATCCAACGTCGACCTCACCTCCGAGCTGGTCAACCTCATCGTCGCGCAGCGCAACTACCAGGCCAACGCGCAGACCGTGAAGACGCAGGACCAGGTCATGCAGACGCTCATGAACATCCGCTGAGGCGGCGCTTCAGCAAGACCGACATCAGGAGCACCCAGTGGATCGCATGTTGTACGTCGCCATGAGCGGCGCCAAGCAGGTCATGGAACAGCAGGCCGCCGTCGCCAACAACATGGCGAACGTCTCGACGCCGGGCTTCCGCGCGCAGATCGCCAACTTCCGCGCGGTGCCCGTGGTCGGCGATGAGGCGCCCACGCGCGCCTTCGTGGCGGCCACCACGCCCGGCGCCGACTTCACCCACGGCCCGCTCACCGAGACCGGCCGCGCGCTCGACGTGGCCGTGAGCGGCCAGGGCTGGCTGGTGGTGCAGACGCCCGACGGCGGCGAGGCCTACACCCGCGTGGGCAACCTGCAGATCGGCGCCGACGGCCAGCTCACCACCATGGGCGGGCGCCCGGTGATGGGCGACAACGGCGCGCTGACCGTGCCGCCGGGCTCCACGGTGAGCATCGCCGCCAACGGCCTGGTGGGCGCGCGCGACGCGGCCTCCACCACGCTCACGGGCATTGCCGAAGTCGGCCGCCTGAAGCTGGTCAATCCGCCGGTCGCCGAACTGGAGCGCGGCGAGGACGGCCTGTTCCGCATGCGCGCCGGCCAGCCGCCGGCCGAGGCCGACGAGGCCGTCACGCTGGTCAGCGGCGTGGTGGAAGGCAGCAACGTCAACCCGGTCGAGACCATGGTGGCCATGATCGCCAACGCACGCAGCTTCGAGATGCAGATGAAGTCGCTGCAGACGGCCGACACCAACGCGCAGTCCGCCAACAAGCTGCTGGCCTACGGCTGACGCGCGCTCTCCTTCTCGCAAGCTCTTCCGCAGGACTTCCAGAAAAATGATCCGCTCCCTCTACATCGCCAAGACCGGCCTCGACGCGCAGCAGACGCAGCTCGACGTGGTTTCCAACAACCTCGCCAACGTCGGCACCACCGGCTTCAAGCGCAGCCGCGCCGTGTTCGAGGACCTCGTCTACCAGAACCTGCGCCAGGTCGGGGGCCAGTCGTCGGACCAGACGCGCCTGCCCTCGGGCCTGCAGGTCGGCACCGGCGTGCACGTGGTCGCCACCGAGCGCATCCACTCGCAGGGCAACCTCACCAAGACCGACAAGCCCACCGACGTGGCCATCAGCGGCGGCGGCTTCTTCCAGGTGCTGATGCCCGACGGCACCACCTCGTACACCCGCGACGGTTCGTTCCAGACCGACCGCGACGGCCAGCTGGTCACCGCCAGCGGCTTTCCCGTGCAGCCGGCCATCACCGTGCCGGCCAATGCCACCAGCATCACCGTGGGCCGTGATGGCATCGTCTCGGTGGTGCAGGCGGGCAGCACCAACACTGTCCAGATCGGCCAGCTGCAGCTCGCCACCTTCGTCAACCCCACCGGCCTGCAGAGCCTGGGCGAGAACCTGTATGCCGAGACCGACGCATCGGGCGCTCCCAACCAGGTGAACCCCGGCGTCGACGGCGCCGGCACGCTGAGCCAGGGCTATGTCGAGGCCTCCAACGTGAACGTGGTGGAAGAGCTGGTCAACATGATCGCCACCCAGCGCTCGTACGAGATCAACAGCAAGGCGGTCCAGACCTCGGACCAGATGCTGCAGCGCCTGGCCCAGCTGTGAGCGTGATGGTGGTGACGATGTTGCAGGCGTTGCGTCTTCTTTGCCGCAGTGCGGCCGACGCGAGGACGCGGCTGCTGCCGCTGCTCGCCGCCGCCGTGCTGGCCACCGGCTGCGCGCAGGTTCCGCGCGAGCCGCTGGTGCACCAGCCGATGACGGCGCGCTCCGACAACTACGCGGCGGTGCAGACGCGGCGATCGCCCGGGGCGATCTTCCAGGACGGCCCCGGCGCGAATGCGCTCTTCGAAGACCGCCGCCCGCGCAACGTCGGCGACATCCTCACCATCGTCATCAGCGAGAAGGTCAACGCCACCAAGAACTCGGGCGCCAACGCGAGCCGCACCGGCAGCACCGCCAGCGTGTTCGCAGTCATTCCCAAGCTCATCGGCGGCCTGCTCGACGGGCAGGACGCCAAGCTCTCGGGCACCAACTCGCTCAACGCCAAGGGCGGCGCCAACGCCAACAACACCTTCAACGGCGTGATCACGGTCACGGTGACGGACGTGATGAGCAACGGCAACCTGCTGGTCAGCGGCGAGAAGCAGATGGGCATCAACCAGGGCACGGAGTTCATCCGCTTCTCGGGCGTGGTGAACCCGCGCACCGTCTCGGGCAACAACACCGTGCCCTCCACATTGGTGGCCGATGCACGCATCGAGTACTCGGCCAAGGGCTATATCGACGAGGCGCAGCACATGGGCTGGATGCAGCGCTTCTTCCTCAACGTCATGCCGTTCTGAACATGGAAAACCCCCAGGCTTCGCGCACTTCGTGTCGCTTCTCCAACCCCCTTGCAGGGGGCGATGCCTGCGGCCCGGCAAAGCCGGTTCCGCGGCATCCCGCGAATTTTCGGGCTCGCTTGCGCGTCGCGGCGGTTGCAATGGTCGCGTCCTTGTTCCTTGCTCCTGTGCATGCGGAGCGGCTCAAGGAGCTGGCCAGCATCCAGGGCGTGCGCGACAACCCGCTGATCGGCTACGGGCTGATGGTGGGTCTCGACGGCACGGGCGACCAGACGATGCAGACGCCGTTCACCACGCAGAGCCTGAACAACATGCTGCAGCAGCTGGGCATCACGATTCCGCAGGGCGTGAACATGCAGCTGAAGAACGTGGCGGCGGTGATGGTCACGGCCACGCTGCCTTCGTTCGCGCGGCCGGGGCAGAACATCGACGTGACGGTGTCTTCCATGGGCAATGCGAAGAGCCTGCGCGGGGGCACGCTGCTGATGACGCCGCTGAAGGGCGTGGACGGCATGACGTATGCCGTGGCGCAGGGGAACATGGTGGTGGGCGGCGCGGGTGCGTCGGCCAACGGAAGCAAGGTGCAGGTCAACCAGCTCAGCTCGGGGCGCATTCCCGGCGGAGCGCTGGTGGAGCGCACGGTGGAGTCGCCCGTGGGCGCGGAGGGCACGTTCTCGATCGAGCTGAACCGCTCCGACTTCGGCACCACGCAGCGCGCGGTGGATGCGATCAACCGGCAGTTCGGCTCGGGCACGGCCGAGGCCATCGATGCGCGCTCCATCCGCGTGCGCGCGCCGGCGCCGCAGCAGCGTGTGGGTTTCCTCGCGCGGCTCGAAGATCTCGAGGTGACGCCGACGCAGGCCGGTGCCCGCGTGGTGGTGAACGCCCGCACGGGCTCCGTGGTGATGAACCAGGCCGTCCGCGTGAAGGACTGCGCCATCGCGCACGGCAACCTGTCGGTGGTCATCAACACCGAGCCTGTCATCAGCCAGCCGGGCGCGTTCTCCGGCGGCAGCACCGTGGCGGCCCAGACCTCGCAGATCTCGGTCAACCAGGGCGGCGGCGCGATCCAGATGGTGCGCGGCGGCGCCTCGCTGTCGGACGTGGTCAAGGGGCTCAACAGCCTGGGCGCGAATCCGCAGGACCTGGTGTCCATTCTCCAGGCCATGAAGACGGCCGGCGCCCTGAGCGCCGAGCTCGAAATCATCTGACGGGGCAGCGGCGATGACGGTATCTGCTTCCGATCGCAGTGGCGCGCTCGACCAGCGTTTCGCGCTCGACGTGCAGGGCGTCGATGCCTTGCGGCGCACGGTGCGCAGCTCGCCTGAAGAAGGGCTGCAGCAGGTCTCGCGGCAGTTCGAGGCGCTGTTCATGAACATGGTGCTCAAGAGCATGCGCGAGGCGACGCCGTCGAGCGGCCTCTTCGACAGCCAGGACCAGAAGGTGTACCTGTCGATGTTCGACCAGCAGCTCACGCAGAACCTCTCGGGGCGCGGCGTGGGGCTGGCCGAGGCGATGCTTGCGCAGCTGCGCCGCAGCATGCCGTCGGGCCCGCCCGACGCGCAGGCCGATGCGGAGATCGGCGTGAGGCCGATGCAGCTGGAGCCGCTCGCGCCAGGTTTTCCCCTGGGTGCGCGCGCGGGCATTCCGATCGGTTCGGCGCCCGTCGCCTCGACCGCGCGCACCGCGGACCTCGGCATCTACCAGTTCAACAGCGACCGGCGCGCGCAGGGCACGAGCGCCGGTTCGCTGCAGGGGCAGGTCGACGAGTTCGTGGGCCGCATGGGCGCATCGGCGCAGGCCGCGAGCACGGCCAGCGGCGTGCCCGCGCCGCTGATCCTCGCGCAGGCCGCGCTCGAGTCGGGCTGGGGCAAGCGCGAGATCCGCGCCGACGACGGCACGCAGAGCTTCAACCTGTTCGGCATCAAGGCAGACCGCGGCTGGAAAGGCGCGACGGTCGAGACCACGACCACCGAGTATGTCGACGGCGAGCCGCAGAAGGTGCGCGCGAAGTTCCGCGCCTACGCCTCGTACGAGGAAGCCTTCACCGACTACGCACGCTTCATCACCCGCAACCCGCGCTACGCGAACGTGCTGGCGACCGACGACCCGAACGAGGCGGCCCACGGCCTGCAGCGCGCGGGCTACGCGACCGACCCGCGCTACGGCGAGAAGCTGGTTCGCATCATGCAGAAATTCGGCTGAGCCGCCACAGCGCTCGCCGCACCAAGGAAAAGCCATGGCAGAGACCGCAGCAGCAACCGCAATCCGGCACGCACAGGCGCCGCAACCTCAGGGCGCGGGCACGCGCCTGGAGGTGGTGACCTTCAAGCTTGGCGAAGAGGAATACGGCATAGACATCCAGAAGGTGCAGGAGCTGCGCGGGTACGACGCGGTGACGCGGATCGCGAACGCGCCGGAGTACATCAAGGGGG